>Ga0315288_10000251_pt1 | contig 65808 bp, 49 predicted proteins | sample YL17G11_20_MG_FD_203454 | JGI IMG/M metagenome (GOLD analysis project Ga0315288, IMG submission 203454) | Sediment microbial communities from Yellowstone Lake, YNP, Wyoming, USA - YL17G11_20 | ecosystem: Environmental > Aquatic > Freshwater > Lake > Sediment | place: USA: Wyoming | collected...
ACTTGATGGTCATCGTCTGCCCTTGGTAGGGTATTTGAAACTCTCCGAACAGGCTCATCCGGGTGTAGTTGCCCGTGACGTTGACCTGCGGCCAATAGAGGCTCTTCGTTTCGTTGATCTTGAGCTCTGCGCCGGCCACGGACTCCAGGGCGATCTGGACCTGCTCGTTGTTCTTGAGCAAGAGCTCGGCCGACTCCCGGAGCGTCATCTTGTCCTGGGCGAAGGCCGCCGGCGCGGCCATGAGGACCAGGACCAGGACGGTCCTCTGAACGTGTCGTGTCATTTCGATTCCTCCATTACGCGTTTGATGAGACCGATGAAAAAATGGGCGGCCGCCTTGGCCTCGGACTTGTGGCCCTCGAGCAGTTTGACCCCGATGCCGATCTGGAGGGTCTTGATGAACTTGAGCAGCTCGTCCGGGGCGAAGGGCACCTTTTCCCGGGACATCTTTTTTTTGAGGACCTCCCGGATGAAATCGCCGTGATATTCGTAGCTTTTGGCCGACTCTTTGAGCGCCTTGTCGCCTTCGAAGCGGACGAACCCGAACATGCAGGGCAGGAACATCTTCAGGTAACCTTGGTTCTTGTCGAAATACTCGAGGTAGAAATCGAGGGTCTGCTGGAGGGCCTCGATAAAAGTTGACGTCTCGGTGATCCGGGTCCGGACCTCTTCGTGGACCTTCCGGCCTTCCCTCTCCAAGAGGTGGACATAGATCTCGTCCTTGCTTTTGAAATAATAGTAGAGCGTTCCCTTGGCCAGCTCGGCGGCTTCGGCGATATCGTCCATCCGGGCCTGGTGGTAGCCGTGCTCGGCGAAGACGTTCTCGGCCGCCGAGATGATCGAGGCCAGGCGGGCCTTTTCCTCGCGCTTCCGTCGTTCTTTCACGCCCATTTTCGACTCTCCGGTCAGTTAATTACCAGTTGGTCATTTTACGGACAAGCCTACCCCTTGTCAAGCGATTAAGGAGACGACATACCGAATTCTATTCTTGTCATGTTGAGCGAAGCGAAACATCTCATTCAGCCGTGGGATCGTTGGATGAGATCCCTCGAAGGACTCGGGACGACTCTTCGAGTCGGATCCTTCGCTTCGCTCAGGATGACATTTGACAACAAAAATCCGCCTGGTATAAGCTGGCTCCCGCGCATGAGAAACACCCGCAAGGAATTGTGGTTCAACGTTCCGGCCCGACGAGCCTTCCTCAATATCACCCCCCAGGTCGAGGCCTGCCTCCGGGAGAGCGGGATCAAGGAGGGGCTGATCCTGGTCAACGCCATGCACATCACGGCCTCCGTCTTCATCAACGACGACGAGTCGGGGCTCCATCATGACTTCGACGTCTGGCTCGAAAAGCTGGCCCCCCACGAACCGGTGTCCTCGTACCGGCATAACGCGGGCGAGGACAACGCCGACGCCCATCTCAAGCGCCAGGTCATGGGCCGCGAGGTCGTCGTCGCCGTGACGGACGGCCGGCTCGACTTCGGTCCCTGGGAACAGATCTTCTACGGCGAGTTCGACGGCCGGCGCCGGAAGCGGGTTCTGGTCAAGATCATCGGGGAATGAATCGCGGCCGCGAAACTTTTTCCGGGAGGGAACATGAAGACAAACGCCTTGTCCCGACCCGCGTTAGCGGGTCTCGTCCTCATCCTGTGTCTGTCGATCTCCTTCGGCCAGGCCCCGGCCAAGGTTAAGGTCGCCAAGGAGAAACAGTTCGTCCTCGACTGGCTCGGCCAGCCCCCGGTCGTGGAAAAATTCGGCAAGATCTCGGACTCGATCTGGTCGTACGCCGAGCTCGGCCTTCAGGAGGTCAAATCGTCCAAGCTCCTGGCCGACACGCTCGAGCAGTCCGGCTTCAATGTCGAGCGCGGCCTGGCCGGCATGCCGACCTGCTTCATCGCCTCCTACGGGTCCGGGAAGCCCGTGATCGGACTGCTCGGCGAATTCGACGCCCTGCCCATGCTCTCCCAAAAAGGACGCGTTCCGGCGCAGGACCCGCTCGTGGCGGGCGCGCCGGGGCACGGCTGCGGACATAACGCCATGTGCACCTCCGCCGCGGCCGCGGCCATCGCCGTCAAGGAGGCGATGGACAAATACGGCTTCAAAGGGACGATCAAGGTCTTCGGCTCCCCCGCCGAAGAGATCATCGCCAGCCGTCCTCACATGATCCGGGCCGGCCTCTTCAACGATGTGGACGCCGTCGTCGACAACCACAGCGGCAGCGGCTTCGGGACGAGCTATGGCCGGGGCGGCAACGCCGTCTTTTCGGTCATCTTTTCCTTCAAAGGAAGGACCGCCCACGGGGCCAACGCTTGGTCGGGCCGGAGCGCCTTGGACGGCGTGGAGATTATGGACATCGCCACGAACTTCCTCCGCGAGCATCTCGACCCGGCCTACCGGATGCACTACGTGATCACAGAAGGCGGGCAGGCCCCCAACGTCGTGCCCGACCGGGCCAGCGTTTGGTATTACGTCCGGAACAGCGACGAGCGGGTCGAGGAGATGTTCGAGCGCGTCCTCAGCTGCGCCAAAGCCGGCGCCCTCGCCTCGGGCACCGAGCTGCTGCCGCCCCGCTTCATCGCCGCGGCCCATCAAACGCACAGCAATCGAGCCGCCGCCGAGCTCTACCAGAAGAACATCGAGCTCGTCGGCATGCCCGCTTGGACCGAAGAAGAGAACGCCTTCGCCAAGGCCCTCCAAAAGGAATTGAAGGCGCGGGAAGACGGAATGCCGATAAAAGTCGATTCGCTCCGGGCGCCGAGCGGCGTATCCCTCGGGGGCGGGTCGTCCGATGTCGGCGATGTGACGCTCGTCGTGCCGACGGCCTCGATCCGTTTTCCGGGCCAGGTTCCCGGCGCCATCGGCCACCACTGGTCCTCCGTCGCCTGCAATTACGGTTCGACGGCCTGGAAAGGCTTGAACGCCGGGGCGAAGGCGATCGCCGCTTCGGCCGTCGATCTGATGACGAAGCCGGAGGAACTGAAGAAACTTCGGATCGAATTCGAAGAATATACCAAAAAGTTCCCCTACAAGCCGTTCCTTCCCGCCGACGCCAAACCGCCCCTGGACCTCAATGAAGAGCTGATGAAAAAGTACGCCCCCCTCTTAGAGAAATACGAGATCCGCTGATCAGAGAGATTTTTTTTTAGCTCGAGTCCCCGTTTTTCCAAAATCGATGTCGTCCGAGAGTTCGTTCTTATCGGTCGCTGGATCATAGGGGAAATGGGCGGCGAGGTGCTCGCCGACTTCCTCGATGCCTTTGATCAATCCATCCTGGAAACGGCCCTTGCGAAATTCCGCGGACATAGCGGCCGTCAGATGGTCCCAGAAATCCTGGCCGACCCTGGCGTGGATGCCTTCGTCTCCGAGTATGACGAATCGGCGACGTGATGGGACGATGAAGAAAAGAATGCCGTTCCGCTGCCTGGTGTTTGTCATCCCCAGCCGCTGAAAAGCTTTTTCCGCGACCGGACGGACGCTCCCCCAGAAAAACGGCAAAACGGAGACGCGGATCTCTCCCGACGTTTTTTTCTCGGCAGCCTGGATGACCGCCTGAATCCGACCGGGATCGATCTCCTTGATGAGCCTGCGTCTGTGCATGAACGGCATGTCGCTCTCCTGTCGCTACCAGCCCCCCGACGCGCCGCCGCCGCCCGAGCGGCCGCCGCCGCCGCTGAATCCGCCGCCTCCCCCTCCGCCGAAGCCCCCTCCTCCGCCGCCTCCCCTGCCGCCGGAGAGGATGTTCAATAGAAGCCAGAGGGCGAACGACGGGTTCGTGATGAAGATGATCAGAAAGATGATGATCCCGATGATGATGAAAATGGGCGGGACCTTGGATTTTGAGGCGGACGGCTCGGGGACGGGCTGGGTATCGCCGGCCGGCCGGCCCTCGATCGTGCCAAGGAGGGAGTCCACCGCTCCTTTGACCGCGCCGTCATTGTCGCCGGCCCGGATCCGCGGTACGAGAATCTCGTTGATGACCCGGGAGGATTCGGCGTCCGTAACGACGCCCTCAAGACCATAACCGACCTCGATCCGAAGTTTCCGGTCCTCGGCCATGATGAACAGCACCAGGCCGTCATCGATACCCTTGCGCCCCACTTTCCAGGCTTGGAAAGCCTTGACGGCGAATTCCTCGATCGGATAGCCGCCGGTCGTCTTCCCGATATAGACCAGGACTTGGCGGCCGCTGGTTTGTGAATAGTTCCGGAGTTGGGCGTTGACGGCCTCGAGCGCGGAGGGAGAGAGAAACCCGGCCGTATCCGTCGCCCACTGCTGGGGCGAGGGCGGGATGACGATGTCGGGCAAGGCCGGCCCTGCCAGCGGCAAGCACAGGACGAGGGCGGCGAGACCGAGTCCGAGGCGGGATGGGCGCACGATCAGAATTTAACTTTAGGGGCGGTCTCGGCGCCGGCTTGGGCCTTGAAATAAGGCTTCTCGGCAAAACGGGAGCCGAAGAGACCGGCCATCAGCACCGTCGGGAAGCTCATCCGCTTGGTGTTGAAGGCCTGAGCGGCTTCGTTGAAGCGCATGCGTTCGACGGTAATGCGGTTCTCCGTGCCCTCGAGCTGGGACTGGAGCGTCCGGAAATTCTCGGTCGCTTTGAGCTCCGGGTATTTCTCGATGACGACCATGAGGCGCGACAAGGCCGAGGACAACCCGTCCTGAGCCTGTTGGAACTGGGCGAAGGCCTCGGGATTATTGAGATTGCTCGCGTCGAGCTTGACCTGGCCCACTTTGGATCTGGCCTCGGTCACGGCCGTGAAGGTGTCCTTCTCGAAGGCCGCCGCGCCTTTGACCGTCTCAACCAGGTTGGGAACGAGATCGGCTCGCCGCTGATATTGGTTTTCAACCTGGGCCCACTGGGACTTGACGGCCTGGTCGAGCTTGTTGAGGCTATTGTACGTGCCGATGCCGGACAGCGCGGCGATGATCACGATGATGACGATGACTCCCAGGCAGCCGAGAAGCCCGATTTTCTTCTTGGGGGCCGGGGCCGGGGTGTTGGGGGTTCCGTTGGTCATGTTTTTTCCTTCCTTTCTTAATCGATTATAGCACACAATTAAATATAAAATCCGCGTATAAGCCTATCATACGACCAGCACCCAAAATGGTTTAATGAAAATTAGTAATAACTCAGGTAGACAGCATTCAGGAGTCAGAATTCAGAATGGGCTTCGAATAGGCCTCCACGAGTCCTCAAATCTCGTCGCCGGCATTCTCATTCTGTCTCCTGAATTCTGACTTCTGGCTACCTGAGTAGTTACGAAAATTAAATGACCGTCCCGTCGGCGATGGCGGCGTTCTTCGGCACGACGATGATGCCGTTGACGATACAGTAGCTCTCCGCCTTCTCGTCCCGGACGCCCCGGGCGTTGACGAGCTTCACCCCGTTCCCGATCCGGGCGTTCTTGTCGAGGATGGCATTGCGGACCTCGCATCCCCGGCCGAGCCCTATGGGCGGGACTCCCGCGGCCGCGTTCCGCTCCAGCTCCTCCCGGGACTCGAAATAGTCGGCCCCCATTATGACCGTCCGCTCCAGGCTGGAGCCCGCGCCGATCCGGGAGCGCACCCCGACGATCGAGTTCCGGATCCGGGAGCCGTTGATGATGCTCCCCTCGCACAGGATCGATTGGGCGACGTCGGAGGCGATGATCTTCGATCCCGGCAGGAACCGGGCATGGGTGAAGATCGGCCGGTCCTCGTCATAGAAATTGAATCGGGGGAGAGGTTCGGTGAGGTTCAGGTTGGCCTCGAAGAAGCTTTTGATCGTGCCGATGTCCTCCCAGTAGCCGTCGAAGAAATAACCGAAGACCTTTTTCCGGTGGATGGCATCGGGGATGATCTGCTTGCCGAAATCCTCGTTCTTATTGTTTTCGAGAAGTTCGTGAAGGACGGCCCAATTGAAGATGTAGATGCCCATCGAGGCCAGGTGGGTCCGGCCGGCGGGATCGACCCCGTGGGCGCGGAACGCCTCGTCCTCGATCGCCATGGCCTCGATGGCCGCCGCCTCCTTGGGTTTTTCGCGGAACTCCGTGATGCGGCCGGTCCGATCGATCTTCATCACTCCGAAATCCTTGACCGCGTCGGGCCGGATCGGGATCACGGAGATACTGATCTCCGCGCCCGCCTGGACATGGAAATCGACGAATTTCCGGTAATCCATGCGGTAGAGGTGGTCGCCCGAGAGGATGAGGACCAGATCGCCCTGGCTCTCCAGGAAATGGAGGTTCTGACGGACGGCGTCGGCGGTGCCCTGATACCAATCGCGGTTCTCGAGCGTCTGCTGGGCCGACAGGATCGTCACGAAATCCTTTTGAAAGATGTCGAACCGGTAAGTCAGAAAGATATGGCGGTGCAGGGATTCGCTGGCGAACTGGGTCAGGACGAAGATCTTCCGGTGACCCGAGTGGATGCAGTTGCTGAGGGGAATATCGATCAGCCGGAACCGCCCGGCGATGGGGACCGCCGGCTTGCTCCGCATCTTGGTCAGCGGATAGAGACGGTTCCCCTGCCCGCCGGCCATGATTATCGTCGCCACTTTGGCCATGGAGCGCTCCTTTCCCCGGTCGGGAGAGATAGTATATCTCAGCCCGCGGGCATTTCCAAAGAGAACGCCGCGATCGATTTTTTTTGATTTTTGGACGAGCTGTGCTATAGTTGAAAGCGGCAAAAACACGGGAGGACGGCATGAGCAAGACAAGCCTGGAAAAGCGTTTATGTGTCCGGTTTCAGATCCCGGGTGCCGAGATCAAATATCGAAAGGAATTGACCTTCTTCAAAAAGAGCGATTTTGGCTCCGAGCCTCTCCCCCTCATTGATCTCAGTCGTGGGGGGATCCGTTTTTTTGCCCATGAGATCCCGAAGTTCGACAGCCACATCACGATCCGGCTCTTCCTCCCGGACGAGACGGCTCCGCTCGTCCTCGAGGGCATCGTCCGCTGGTACTCACCCAATCCCGACGCCCGCTACAAATACAAGATCGGGGTCCAACTCCTCCCCTACGGAGAAAGCAAGGATCACAACCCTCCGGAGATCCTGAAAAAGATCATCGCCCTCGAGGAAAGATTTCCGTCCGAGATGGAGCCGCCGGACGATATCCCGGAAACGGTCTGATTCCTCCGGCGCGGTCATTTCTTGACCGCGGATGGTTCCCCTTCGACGACGACCTGGGAATAGTCCGCCATCTGGATCAGGATCCGGCGGATGGCCTGGAGGAGCGCCAGCCGGTTTCTCCTCAGTTGATTGTCCTTGTCCATTACCATCACGTGGTCGAAGAATTCGTTGAGGCCGGGCTGGAGGCGGAAGACCATCTTCTGAGCCTGGGTGAAATCGCCCTTGGCGATCATCGGGACGACGTTCTCTCTGACGATGGAAAACGTCGAATAGAGATTCCGCTCCGCCTTCTCGACGAAGAGGTCGGCATTGAGCGAACAGGCCGGCTGCCCGGTCAGGATATTGTTCACCCGCTTGGACATCAGGATGAACGGCTCGAACTGGGGGCTGGCCTTGAGGGCGTCGAGCGCCTTGACCCGCAGGAAGGAATGAGAGATGTTGTCGAGGCCCGCCCCGAGCGCCGCGTTGATGAGATCGTACCTGTATCCCCGACGCTCGTAGATATAGCGCAGACGATTGAGGAAGAACTCGCGGCCGTAGTCGAGGATCTCCGCCTTCGGCCGCTTGAGCTTGTCGCCGTAGACGGCGAGGACCTTGTCCAATAACCGCGGGAACGAAAAGTTCAGTTTTCGGTCGAGGATGATCTTGCAGATCCCCTGGGCGTTGCGGCGCAGGCCGAAGGGGTCGCTTGAACCGGTCGTCTGGACACCGACGCCGACGACCCCGATAATGGAGTCGAGCTTGTCGGCGATGGACAGGACCGCGCCGTCCAAGGACGAGGGTGATTCATCGTCGAGGCCAACCGGCTGATAATGCTCATAAATGGCCTGGGACACGGCCGCCGGCAGCCCCTCGACCCGGCCGTAGAGCCCGCCGACCTTGCCCTGGAGCGAAGGGAACTCCCGGACCATGTCGGTGACCAGGTCGGCCTTGCAATATTCGGCGGCCGTGACCGCGTCGGCCGCGTCCTTGCACTCCTCGAGTTTGCCGCAGAGATAGGCCGCGATTTTTTTCAATCGCTGGGTCTTGTCGTCGTAGGAGCCGAGTTTTTCCTGGAAAAGGACGTGTTTGAGGGCCAGCGCCCGTTTTTTCAAGCCGAGTTTAAGGTCCTGTTCCCAGAAGAACCGGGCGTCCTCGAGGCGGGCTTTGAGCACCCGTTCATTCCCCTTTTGGATGAAGCCCCGGGTATCGGCCGGCATATCGGCAACGCCCAGAAAGCAAGGGATCTGCTTCTTGCCTCTGACGACGGAGAAGAGTTTCTGCCCTTCGCGCATGGCCGTGCTCAGGATCTCGAGGGGAAGGTCGAGGTAAGGTTCGGGGAACACCCCCATGATGACGAGCGGGCATTCCACGTCGTTGGCCAGCTTGTTCAACAGCTCGGGATCGGGATAAAGCTGGGCTTTGAGAGGAGCGAGCAGGTTTTCGATCTGGGCGAGGAGGGCCGTCTTTCGCTCCTCGGCGTCGACGGTCACCAAATGCTCCTTCAGAGCCGCCCTGTATTGTTCAAAGGACGTCACGGCGATCTTTTGCGGCGACCGGATCTTGTGGCCCGTCGTGGTGTCCGAGGAGGCCAGGCCGTCGATCACGAACGGCACGATCCGGCCGCCCAGAAGACAAAGGATGTTGCGGATCGGGCGGGAGAACCGGAGCTGGCCTTCGCCCCACCGCATCATCTTCGGAAAGGACAGCGATCCGATCACCTGAGGGACGATCCTCGCCAGGATCTCGGCCGCGTCCCGCCCTTTCTCGATCCTCCGGAAACCGACGTATTCGCCCTTTTCGGTCGTGATGATCTCGAGCCGGGCGACATCGATCCCCCGCGATCGGGCGAATCCGAGGGCCGCGGCCGTGGGAGCGCCGTCCGCGGCGAAGGCGACGGCCTTGGGCGGACCGGTGACGATCTGTTCGCGAGCCTCCTGACCCTCGGCCAGATCGGCGACGACAACGAGGCGCCGGCAGGTGCTGTAGGCCCGGAGAGAGGAGACCGGGAGCTTGGCCGCGACGAGCTCTTTTTCGAACCCGTCCCTTAAATCTTCGACCGCCGTCCGGACATGGGACGAGGGCATTTCTTCGACATTGATCTCGAGCAGGAATTCCATCACGAGGCCCCCCCGGCGCCCGTGAATCTCAGGGCGACCTGATTCACCAGGGCCCGGATCTGGGCGATCATTTTCACCCGCTCGGTGACGCTGATCGCTCCCCGGCTGTCCAGCAGGTTGAACGCGTGCGAGCATTTCAAACATTGATCGTAGGCCGGAAGGATCAAGTCCTTTTCGATGAGCCGGCCGGCCTCTCGTTCGGCCTGGTTGAAGATCTCCCGAAGCGATCGGACCGTGGCCTGGTTGAAATTGAATTCCGAGAACTGCCGTTCCTCCTCATAGCGGAGATCGCGGTAGCTGACGTCCTCGGACCATTTCAGGTCGTAGATGTTGTCCTTTTCCTCGAGGAACATTTCCAGTCGCTCGAGGCCGTAGGTGATCTCGACGGGGATCGGGAAGACCTCCAGGCCGCCGGCCTGCTGAAAATACGTGAACTGGGTGATCTCGAGCCCGTCCAACATGACCTGCCAGCCGACCCCCCAGGCCCCGATCGTCGGGGATTCCCAGTCGTCCTCGTCGAACCTGAGATCATGGTCCTTCAGGTCGATGCCGAGAGAGGTCAAGCTGTTGATGTAGAGCTGCTGGATGTCCGCCGGCGAGGGCTTGACAATGACCTGGAACTGGTGGTGCTTTTGGACGCGGTGGGGGTTTTTGCCGTAGCGGCCGTCCGTCGGCCGGCGCGAGGGCTGGACATAGGCCACCTTCCACGCCCGCTTGTCGAGGACGCGGAAGAACGTGTCCGGGGTCATCGTCCCCGCCCCGACCTCGAGGTCATACGACGGCGCCAGATAACAGCCCTGGTCCGCCCAGTATTTCTGCAAGTTCATGATGAGGGACTGGAGGCTCATGGTTTATTATTCTCTCTCCCATTTGACGATCGGATGGCGGGCGGCGGCCGTTTCGTCGAGCCGCCGGACATAGGACTGATGCGGCGCGCTTTTGAGGATGCCAGGGTCCTCCTTGGCCTCCCGGGCGATCTGTTTCATGGCCTCGATGAACATGTCCAGGTCGCGCCGGCTCTCGGTCTCGGTCGGTTCGATCATGAGCGCTCCGTGGACGATGAGCGGGAAGGACATCGTCGGCGGATGGACGCCAAGGTCGATCAGCCGCTTGGCGATATCGAGGTTCGAGACGCCGTGGTCCTTCTGGACCTTGTCGGAGAAGACGCATTCGTGAAGGGTGGGCGTCGTGTATTTGAGGTGGTAGTCATTCTCCAGGCTCTTGCGGATGTAATTGGCGTTGAGGACGGCCATTTCGGCGATCTCCCGGATCCCATCGGGTCCGAGGGACAGGATGTAGGCCAGCGCCCTGACGATCACCAGAAAATTCCCGTGGAAGCTGCGCACCCGGCCGATCGACTTGGGACGGTCGAAGTTCAGGACATAGGCGCCGTCTTTTTTCTCTACGCGCGGGATGGGCAAATAGGGTTCCAGAATGACTTTGACGCCCACCGGTCCGGAGCCGGGCCCTCCCCCGCCGTGCGGCGTGGCGAAGGTCTTGTGGAGGTTGATGTGGATGACGTCGACGCCCATATCGCCCGGCCGGCAGATTCCGGTCAGGGCGTTCATGTTGGCCCCGTCCATATAGACGAAGCCTCCTTTGGCGTGGACGATCTCGGCGATCTTGCAGATATCGTATTCGAAGACGCCGAGCGTGTTCGGGTTGGTCACCATCAGCGCGGCCACGTCCTCGGTCATGCGCTGGGCCAGGTCCTCCAGGTCCACGGTCCCGTTCTCATTGGACTTGATCTCCTGGACGGTGTAGCCGCAGAGGTGGGCGCTCGAGGGGTTGGTGCCGTGGGCGGAATCCGGGATCAGAACGATCTTCCGCGGATTGCCCCGCGCCTCGTGACAGGCATGGATGAGCATCATCCCGGCCAGCTCGCCCTGCGCTCCCGCCGACGGCTGGAGGGTGAAGGCGTCCATGCCGGCGATCTCGCCGAGATAATCCTCGACGAGTTTGATGATCTCCAGGTTTCCCTGGACCATGTCGGCGGGGGCCAGAGGGTGCGATTGGGCAAAGCCGTCCAACGCCGCCACCTTTTCGTTGACCTTGGGATTGTACTTCATCGTGCAGGAGCCGAGGGGATAAATGCCGAGGTCCACGCAGTAGTTCTGCTGGGAGAGACGGGTGAAATGGCGGACGACCTCGACTTCGGAGACCTGGGGAAAATCCGCGATCTCGTCCCGGATCGCCAGTCCTTCGAAGATGTGTTTTTTCGCCTTGATATCAAGCTTCGGCAGGCGGAAAGCCCTCTTGCCTTTATCGCTGATCTCAAAGATCAATGGTTCGCGGATCATCGGTGCACCTTCTTGAGAATCGAGGCCAGCCGGTCAATTTCTTTCTTCGTGTGCACCTCCGTCACGCAGAACAGGGCACAATTGACCAATTCCGGATAGAATCCCTTGAGATCCAGGCCTCCGACGATCCCTTTCGCTTGAAGCCCGTCATTGATCCGGCCGACGTCCCCGGGGAATTCCAGAACGAACTCGTTGAAGAAACGGCCTTCGAAACGGGCCTTGACGCCCTCGATCTTGCCGAGTTTCTCGGCGGCGTAGACCGCCTTTTGCATGTTCTGGACGGCCATCTCCCTCAGGCCGTCGTGCCCGAGCGTCTCGAGGTACATCGTCGCCCGCAGGGCGCACAAGGCTTGATTGGTGCAGATGTTCGAAGTGGCCTTTTCGCGGCGGATATGCTGCTCGCGGGTGGACAGCGTCAGGACGAACCCGCGCTTTCCGTCAACATCCTTGGTCTGGCCGGCGATGCGGCCCGGAAGCTGCCGCAGGTGTTCTTTCTTGCAGCCCATAAAGCCGAGGAACGGTCCGCCGAAGCTCGGCGTGATTCCGAACGACTGGGCCTCGCCGCAGACGACGTCGGCGCCGAACTTGCCCGGGGCTTCGAGCACCCCGAAGGAGGCCGCTTCCGCGACCGCGACGATGAACAGCGCCTGATGTTCATGGGCCAGGTCGGCGAACTTCTTGAGATCTTCGACGACGCCGAAGAAGTTCGGCGATTGGAGGAGGACGGCGCTCGTGTCCTGGTCCAGCTTGCTCATAAGGTCGGCCGTTTTGATTCCTCCGCAATCGCCGAATTCGATCTCTTCGATGCGTACGCCCATATTTTTAATATAGGTCCGGATGGTCTCGCGGTATTGGGGATGGAGCGAGCGGGCGACGAGGATCTTGGGCTTGTTGTTCAGGCGGCTGGCCATGAGGACGGCCTCGGCCGCCGCCATCGCTCCATCGTAGAGCGAGGCGTTGGAGATGTCCATGCCCGTCAGCTGGCAGATGAGCGTCTGGTATTCGAAGATGACCTGGAGCGTGCCCTGGCTGACTTCGGGCTGGTAAGGCGTATAAGGGGTGACGAATTCGCCGCGGGAGCTGAGATAATCCACGACCGTGGGAATGAAATGGCGGTAGATGCCCGCGCCGAGGAAAGAGATATGGTCGGGATACGTGTTGCTCGCGGCCAAGTCCTCGAACCGGCGGATGAGTTCCGGTTCGGACAGGGCTTCCGGAAGATTCAGCCTCCGTTTGAGCTTGATCTCCTCCGGCAGACAGCCGTAGAGCTCGTCGACCGAGGAGACGCCGACGCGGGCGAGCATCTCCTTCTTGTCTTGATCGCTTAAGGCAATATAGCTCATGTTAAGCTTCGAGTCCTTCCAGGTATTTTTCGTAGTCCGCCGCGCTCATCAGGGCCTGGAGGTCGCCTTTGTTCTTCATCTTCAAGCGGATGATCCAGCCTTTGCTGTAGGGATCCTGGTTGACCGCCTCGGGGGAGTTGTTGAGCTCGATGTTGGCCTCGACGACCTCGCCGGAGACCGGGGAAAAGACCTCCGAAACGGCCTTGACCGACTCGATCGACCCGATCGTCTGATGGACGTCAAGGTGTTTGCCGACGGCGGGGAGTTCGATGTAGACGACATCGCCGAGATGGTTCTGGGCGTAATCGGTGATGCCGACCGTGGCCGTGTCGCCGTTCACCGCGACCCACTCATGATCTTTCGTGTAATGAAAATTGTTCGGATACATGCCGTTGTCCTCCCAAATAATATTCTTGATACCGGTTGTCATTGCGAGGCCTCTTGGCCGTGGCAATCACACCTCTTGATTTTCTTGTCATTGCGAACCGCTTAATAATCCCTCTTATAGAACGGCGTCGGGACGACCTTGGCCCGGACCCGTTTGTCGCGGATCCCGATCTCGAACTCCGTGCCGACCGCCGTTTGGCCGATCGGCAGATAGACGAGCCCGAGGCTCTTCTTGAAGAGCGGCGAGAACGTCCCCGAGGCGACGTGGCCCGTCTCGGCACCGCTCACATAGACCGGGTAATGCGGCCGGGCGATCCCCCGGTCCACGAGCTCGAAGCCGACCAGCTTCCGGCTGATCCCCTGCTCGTTCTGGCGGACCAGGACGTCGCGTCCGAGGAATTCGCCCTTCTTGAACTTGACGATCCACTTGAAGTCCGCCTCCAAGGGAGTGGTCGTGTCGTCGATGTCGTTGCCGTAGAGCGGGAGCTTGGCTTCGAGGCGGAGGGTGTCGCGGGCGCCAAGGCCGACGGGCTGGAGGCCGTGCGGCTTTCCGGACTCGATAACGGCGTCCCAGATGGCGCCGGGCTCAGGGTCGAGCGTGTAGATCTCGAATCCATCCTCGCCCGTGTAGCCCGTCCGGGAGACCAGGCATTCCTTTCCGAGCACTTTGCCGAAGGCGCAGGTGAACGATTTCATCGGCGCCAGGACGACGTCGGTCATGGGCTGGAGGATCGGGATCGCCTTGCGGCCCTGGAGGGCGAGCTGGCTGTAGCGGTCCGAGGGGTTGTCCAAGCCGATCTGGAAGGCGCCCTTCTGGGCGACGATATAGGCGTAGTCCTTGTCGGTGTTGGCGGCGTTGACGACGAGGAGATAGAACTCCGGATGGAGGCAATAGACCAGCATGTCGTCCACGTAGGTGCCCTTGGCCGTCATCAAGGCCGTGTACTGGACCATACCGGGCGAAAGACGGGCGGCGTCGTTCGGCGAAATGTGCTGGACAAAGGCCAAGGCGTCTCTGCCGGTCACGTGGATCTCGCCCATGTGGCTGACGTCGAAGAGGCCGGCGGCCGTCCGGCAGGCGATGTGCTCGTCGATGATGCCCTCGTATTCGACGGGCATGTCCCAGCCGACGAACTCGATCATCTTGGCCCCGAGTTTGCGGTGGTTGGCGTTGAATCGTGTTTGTTTCATATGATGGCGTCCTTATTATGATGAAGACACGAGAAAGTAGGCTAATTTATTATCATATCCCGGGAACGGGGTCAAATGAATTGGAGCGAAGGGGGGCGCGGGGACCGTGAAGAACGCTTGAGAGCATGGCCACCCCTAGCTCGGTTCTCTTTTCCATTTCCTTCTAGCATCCCATCGCCAGAACAGGTAAAATACCACTGCCCATGAACACGACAGAGCGGCCGGCGCGGAAGGTGTCGGTCATCTTCCCGACCTACAACGAGCGGGACAACATCGGACTGATCATCCTCGAGGTTCTAAAATACACCCCTCCCAGCACCGAAATCATCGTCGTGGACGACAATTCGCCGGACGGCACCTGGCAAGTCGTCGCGGGCATGCAAAAGGATCATCCCCATCTCCATCTGCTGCGCCGGATCGACAAAAAAGGCCTGGCCTCGGCGCTCCGCGACGGGATCGCCCATTCACGGGGCGAGGTCATCGTCTGGTCGGACTGCGATTTCTCCATGCCGCCGCATAAGATCAAGGATCTGCTGGCTGGAATTGCCGGGGGTCTCGACGTCGCCGTAGGCAGCCGCTACGTCAAAGGCGGCGGCGTCCAGATCGTCACCGGCAGCAACGACACCCTCCTCGCCTACCTCATGAGCGTGACCCTGAACTGCTTCATCCGCGCCCTCCTCGGCCGGGATTTCGGCGACTACACGAGCGGATTCATCGCTTTCCGGCGCCGGGTCCTGGACAAGATCACGCTCCGCGGCGACTACGGCGAATATTTCATCGACTTCATCTTCCGGGCTCGGACGCTGGGCTACAAGGTCGCCGAGATCCCGTACATGTGCGTCGAGCGACGGACGGGCGTCGGCAAGACCGGCCAGAAATTCTCCGACTTCATCAAGAAAGGCTGGAAATACGTCTGGCTGACGGTCAAACTCCGCTTCACGAGGGTCGAATAACATGAAAGGTCTCATCCAGATCACCAAGGACGGGCACCTCTACGCCATCGTCCTCCGCCGGGAATTCTCGAACCCCGGGCCGAATTTCTTCACGCCCGGCGAATTCTCCCAGCAACTGGGAATGCTCATTCACCCGAAGGGAAAGGTCGTCAAACGCCACCGGCACAAGCTGGTCAAGCGCGAGATCTTCCGGACGCAGGAAGTCCTCGTCCTGCTCAAGGGGAGGATCCGGGTCGAGCTGTTCGACGACAACGGCGAAAGGCTCAAGGCCCTGCTGATGAAGCCGGGCGACGCCATCCTTCTGGCGAGGGGCGGCCACAAGGTGAAAGTCCTCGAAGAGGCCAAGATGATCGAGGTCAAACAGGGCCCCTACGCCGGCTTCGACGACAAGGAATTCTTCTAAGCGCCATGATCCCCGTCAATGAACCCCTGATCGCCAAGAACGCGCTCCAATACGTCGGCGACTGCATCAAGAGCGGTTGGATCTCTTCGGCCGGCGAATACATCCGGAAATTCGAGGCCGCCTTCGCCCGATATATCGGCGTCAAGCACGCCGTCACGACGACGAGCGGCACCACCGCGCTCCATCTGGCCTTGGCGGCGGCCGGCGTCGGGCCGGGCGACGAGGTCATCATCCCGGACCTGACCATGATCGCCGTCCCGTACGCCGTCCTCTACACGGGCGCGAAGCCGGCGCTCGTGGACGTGGACCGGGTCCTTTTCAACCTGGACCCGACGAAGGTGCGGGATTTCATCCGGAAAGACGGCCGCTTCGACAAAAAGAAAAAAGCGCTGGTCAATAGAATGACCGGAGGCCGCGTCCGGGCTATCCTCCCCGTCCATCTCTACGGACATCCCTGCCCCATGGATGAGATCCTGGCCATCGCCCGGGAGTTCGATCTGCTCGTCATCGAAGACGCGGCCGAAGCCCACGGGGCTCTTTTCTATCCCGGAGGCGATAAGAAAAACGCCCTCAAGGCCGGGACCATCGGTGACATCGGCTGCTTCAGCTTCTACGCCAACAAGCTCGTCACGACGGGCGAAGGCGGAATGGTCGTGACGAACGACGATGCGCTCGCCGACAGGTGCCGTCGCCTCAAAGACCTGGCCCACGCCCCGGGCAAAAGGTTTCTCCATACCGAGCTGGCCTTCAATTACCGGATGACCAACGTCCAGGCCGCCATCGGGCTGGCCCAGCTCGAGGAGATCGACAGTTATATCGCCCTTAAACGGACGATGGCCGCCGCCTATAAGAAAGGATTGGCCGGCGTTCGCGGTCTGACCCTGCCTGAAGAGATGACCTGGGCACGGAATGTCTATTGGATGTACGCCGTCCTGGTCGAAGAGGAATTCGGGCTGTCCAGGGATGAATTCGCCGCGCGGCTGAAAGTGGCTGGGATCGATACGCGGACATTCTTCGTCCCCGTCCACGAGCAGCCCGTCTTCGCCAAGGACCAGGCTTACGCGGAACGGTCCTTCCCCATCGCCGGGGAACTGTCTAAAAAAGGGCTCTACCTGCCCTCGGGATTAGCTCTGACCCGGGCCCAAATCGGCGAAGTTTGCCGGGCCATTAAGAAGATTCGAGGGTCGGTGCGAAGAGCCTAGCGGCGCGGGGCGTGCCTTGGAAAAAGCCGAATACCAAAAACATTTCGAGCTCGAGGAATCGTTCTGGTGGTTCCGGGGCCGCCGAAAAATCCTTTGCAATATTTTATGGCCCCGATTCAGAAACAGGAAAAATCTCGCCGTGTTCGACGCAGGCTGCGGCGCCGGATACAATCTGAAAATGTATGAATCCCTGGGAACGGTTTTCGGCTGCGATTTTTCCGAGGATGCTCTATATTTTTGTCAGCAACGGGGTCTGGTCAGACTGGTTAAAGCCGATGTGAACGCTCTTCCATATAAAAACGGAAAATTTGATCTCATTTCCATGCTCGATGTTCTTTCCCATGAAAGTATCCCTGATGATGTCAAAGTCTTAGAAGGAATCGTCGGTTTGCTCAAAGATGGTGGCCATGTCCTGCTGACCGACAACGCCTTAAAAATCCTGAGAAGTCCCCATGACCTGGCTTATCATGTCCGGGAACGCTATCGAAAGAAAATGCTAAAAAGAAGAATGGAGAAAGCCGGATTAGAGGTTCTCCGGATGAGCTACTTCAATTTTTTTCTGTTTCCAGCTATCTTTTTCGTCCGCTTCGCGGAAAGAATCAGGGGCGCTAAAACCGGCCCAGTCGAATCCGACCTCAAAGCGGTCCCCCGGCTGGCCAACAGTTTTCTCTTCGGCATCCTCAAATTCGAAGCGCTTTTAATGAAAAAAATCAACTTGCCCTGGGGCAGCTCCCTCATCTGTCTCGCCCGGAAGATTCCCTAAGACCAAGGCCCTTCCGTTTAATATGGGACGATATTTCCTGTATAATAAACAGGCCGCAACATGATAAAAACCAAGAATCAGCTGAAAACGATCATCTTCGAGAGACTCCGGGACGCCTTTCCCGCCGCGGAATCCGATATCGACTTCATCTATCCGCCCCAGGCGAAGATGGGCGACTTGGCCCTGTCCTTCCCGTTCCAGCTGGCCAAAAAGCTCAAGGCCAATCCCCGTCAGCTCGCCCTGGAGATGATGGCCCGGATCGGCCCGCTTCCGGGCGTCGAAAAGATAGAGGTCGCCGGCGCCGGATACATCAATCTCTTTCTCGACAGGAAAGAGTTTTTCGGACAACGGCTCGGGATGCGCCGGGAACGGTCACTGCGGCCGGATGAGCGGAAGATCATCGTCGAGCACACCAACATCAATCCCAACAAGGCCGCCCACATCGGTCACCTCCGCAACGCCTGCCTGGGCGACACGCTCGTCCGCTGTCTGAGATATAAAGGCGAGACGGTCGAGGTCCAGAACTACATCGACGACACGGGCGTCCAGGTCGTGGATGTCGTCTTCGGCCTCCTCGAGCTCGAGAAAAAGACGCTCGCCGAGCTCGAGGCCATCCGGAACAAGTTCGATTTCTACTGCTGGGACCTCTACGCCCGGACGGCGGCCTATCTCGAATCCCATCCCGAAGCCCGGACGCGAAAGGCCGAGATCCTGAAGAAGATCGAGCACGGACAGGATCCCGAGGTGGCCATGGCCCAATATGTTTCGCGCCGGATCCTCCGCGCCCACCTGGCGACCATGAAGCGCATCGGGGCGGCCTACGACGTCCTCCCCTGCGAAAGCAGCATCCTCGGGCTCAAATTCTGGGAAAGGGCTTACGCCCTCCTGAAAGAAAAGCGCGGTATTCATTATGTCGAGGACGGCCCGAACGCGAAATGCTGGGTGATGAAGATCGAGGATGAGGACGACAAGGAGAAGATCATCGTCCGCTCGGACGGGACGGTCACCTATGTCGGCAAGGACATCGCCTATCAGCTCTGGAAATTCGGGCTCCTGGAAAGGGATTTCTTTTACGAGTCGTTCCTCCGGGAGAACGGCCGAACGGTCTGGATCAGCACGGCCCGGCCGAACGCGGGAGGCCAGTCGTTCGGGGCCGCGACGAAGGTCTACAATGTCATCGATACGCGACAATCCTATCTCCAAAAGGTCGTCGTCCAGGGTTTGCGCGCCCTCCATTTCGAGGCGCAGGCGGAAAAATCGATCCATTTCTCCTACGAGATGGTCGCCCTGTCCCCCCGCAGCCTGAAAGAATTGAACCTGAAGCCGTCGCCGGAGGATGAGGGCCGGGCCTTCGTCGAGGTCTCCGGACGGAAAGGGCTGGGGGTCAAGGCCGACGACCTCCTCGACCGGCTCGAGCAGAAGGCCTTCGCCGAGGTCGACAAGAGAAATCCCGAAATCGCGCTCGAGCCGAAGAAACGCACCGCCGCTGAGATCGCCCGCGGCGCGCTCCGCTATTTCATGCTCAAATACTCGAGGAACTCTCTGATCATCTTCGACTTCGACGACGCCCTGAGCTTCGAAGGCGAGACGGGACCCTACCTCCAATACTCGTGCGTCCGGCTCAACAGCATCTTCCGCAAGATGGAAGAGCGCGAAGGGACGACGGCGGCCGACCTGGAGGAGCTCGCCGTCCGGGCGAGCGTTTCCCTCGACGCGCTCACCGGGGAGGAACGCGCCGACCTCTGGGACGTCGTGTTCTACGCCGCCAAATTTGAGGAAGAGGTCCTTCATGCGATCGGCTCGCTGGAGTTTTCCCACCTGGCTAAATACACCTTCAATCTCTGCCAGAAACTGAACGGGTATTACCACAAATATCCGGTCCTGGCCGAAGAGAACGCGGCCGTCAAGGCCGTCCGGATCCTGGTCCTATTCTACGCCAGGGACGTCCTCGTCCGCGCCCTGGACCTGATGGGCATCCCCGTGCCGGACCGGATGTAAGGCACACCGGAAAAAGAATTAGGGTCATCGGTATTGTGTCCCCCTATTTTTTCGGCATCTTGCCTTCCGGTTCATTATCAATATAATTAAGAGCTTGATCGGCTGTTCCCCTCAGGAACAGGAGTGAAACACTTCAATTATGTTTGAGGTTATGGTTCATATGAATGACCGACAAGGGTCATATCCTTGCGCCTCTCTCTCTGAAGGAAAAAAGGAGGTTCATGAATGATTGCCGTTGACCATCTCACCAAGAAATACGGTGATCTCACGGCCGTTCGCGACCTGAGCTTCGAGGTCGAAAAAGGAAAGATCTGGGGGCTCCTCGGTCCCAACGCCGCCGGCAAGACCACCACCATGCGCATCCTGACCGGCTTCCTGGCGGCTACGGAAGGCCGGGCCTCGGTCGGGAACCTCGATGTCTTCGAGCAGCCCAATGAGGTCAAGAAGATCCTCGGTTACCTGCCCGAGGTCCTCCCCCTCTATCCCGACATGACCGTGACCGAATACCTCGGCTTTGTCGCCGCCATCAAGAAAGTCCCGGCAGCTCACCGCAAAGAAGCCGTGGTCAAGGTCATCAAGACCGCCGGGCTGGAGTCGGTCAAAGGCCGCCTCATCAAGAACATCTCCCGCGGTTACAAACAGCGGGTCGGGATCGCCCAGGCCCTCGTCCACGATCCGCTCGTCCTCATCCTGGACGAGCCGACGATCGGCCTCGATCCGGCCCAGATCATCGAGATCCGCAGCCTCATCAAATCGCTCAAGGGAGAGCGCACGATCATCCTCTCGACGCACATCCTGCCCGAAGTCACCCAGACCTGCGACGGTGTCGTCATCATCAACGAAGGCCGGCTGATGGCCTCGGGTTCGCTCGAGGACCTGACCGCCTCGATCCGCCATAAAGAAGGCCTGTTCATCAAAGTCCGGAAGGACAGCCCGGAGGCCGCGGCCGAGATCCGCAGGATCACCGGCGTGGACAAGGTCGAAGCCGCAGACGGCGAGCTCAAAGTCGAATGGAAACCCGGATTGGACCTGCGGGACGACATCGTCCGCCTCCTCGTCGACAAGCGGTTCGGACTGCTCGAGATGCGGCCCGTGGCCATGAACATCGAGGACCTCTACCTCAAGATCGTCTCGGGAGGCACGGAACCATGAAGAACATCTGGGTCGTCGCCAAAAAAGAGCTCCGGACCTATTTCTCTTCGCCCATCGCCTACGTCGTCATCATGGTCTTCCTGGTCCTGGTCGGCTTCTTCTATTACAACATCCTGATGTGGTTCAACGCCCAGGCCATGCAAATGGCCCAGAACCAGTATTACTATTCCCAGATCAACATCAACCAGATGGTCTACCAACCGCTCTTCAACAACATGAGCATCATCCTCCTCCTCATGCTCCCCCTGCTGACCATGCGCCTGTTCTCCGAGGAGAAGAAGATCGGGACGGAGGAACTCCTCTACACGTCGCCCATCTCGGTCAGCCAGATCATCCTCGGGAAATTCGTCGCCTCGCTCCTCGTCCTCCTGGTCATGCTCGCCCTGACCTGTCTGCTCTCGATCTTCTCCTTCGCCTACGGCAATCCCGAAGTCGCCCCCATCCTCAACGGCTACCTGGGCCTGTTCCTGCTGGGCGCGGCGTTCATCGCCATCGGCATCTTCTTCTCTTCGCTCACGGAAAATCAGATCGTGTCGGCCATCCTGACCTTCGGCGCGCTGCTCCTGTTCTGGGTCCTCAACTGGGCCTCGAACTCGGCCGCCGGAGCGTGGAAGGATGTCCTCAACTACGTCTCCTTCCTCCAGCACTTCGACAACATGACCCAAGGCATCCTGGACACGACCGACGTGGTCTATTACGTCAGCTTCGCTTTCTTCGGGCTCTTCCTGACCCACTCCGTGATCCAATCCCGACGGTGGAGATAAGTCATGGACAAAATCAAAAAGAACCTGAACACCATCGGTGTGGGCCTGATCTTTCTGGCCGTCGTGGCCTTCCGAGTCTGGCCTTTCAAAAAGTTCATCGCCCTCGTCCTCGCCCTCCTCGGTATCGCCGCCATCGCCGCGTATATCGGCCTCAACCTGGGGAAGCTCAAAAAAGGATTCAGCCGACGCTCCTTCCTCTACTCCGGAAACCTCCTTCTCGTCGTCGTCCTTGTCCTCGGACTCCTGACGCTCGTCAACATCTTCTTCGCCCGGCATCATCACCGCTTCGATTTCACCGAATCCAAGCTCCACTCTCTGTCCGATCAGTCGATCAAGGTCGTCCAGGCCCTGAAGAACGACGTCACCGTCAAGGGCTTTTTCCGCGAGGGGAACATGGGCCGGGTGAGGATGGAGGACCTCCTCAAGATCTTCGCCTACCATTCGCCCAAGATCAAATACGAGTTCATCGATCCCGATAAGAACCCGGCCATGATCAAGCGCTACGACATCACTCAAGACGGCACGACGATCTTCGAGTACGGTGACAAGGAGAACCGCATCACCGCCTCGACCGAAGAGGACGTGACCAACGCCCTCATCAAGGTGACCCGCGAGAAAAAGAAGGTCATCTATTTTCTCGAAGGGCACGGCGAACACAGCACCGAGGTCACCGACGAGAACGGCTTCTCCTTCGTCAAGGACGAGATGGGCAAGCTCGGCTACGAGGTCAAGAAACAGCCGCTGGCGCTCTCGGAGAACTTTCCCAAGGACTGCGCCCTGCTCGTCATCCCTGGTCCGGTGAAAGATCTGCTGCCCAACGAGCTGGAGACGATCGAAAATTATCTCCGGGAGGGCGGCCGCGTGTTCTTCATGGTCGATCCCCAGACCGCGCCCGGTCTTGTCCCCTATCTGGCCAAGTTCGGCTTCCGCCTGGAGAACGACATCATCGTCGACTCCATGTCGCGCCTGATCGGCGGCGATTATTTCATCCCGACCCTGAACGAGTACGAATCCCACGAGATCACCAAGGCCTTCCGCTACCCCACGTTCTTTCCCTTCGCCCGGCTCGTCGAAACGATCGACCCCAAGCCCGAAGCCGTCTCCACCTCCCAGGTCCTCGGCCGGACGAGCTCCAATTCCTGGTCGAAGCGGGACTTCAAGCTCAAGGAGAAAATGACCCTCAAGGAGATCTCTTTCGACAAGGCCAAGGACAAGCTCGGGCCCCTGTCCGTCGCGGCCGTGGCGACGATCAAGCCGAAGACCGATGCCGGCGCCGCGGCCGGGACGGACTCCAAGGAAGGCCGGCTGGCCGTGTTCGGCGATTCGGATATGGCCTCGAACCGCTATTACAACCTGTCCGGCAACGGCAACTTCTTTCTCAACACGGCCAACTGGCTGACCGAGGAATCCGACCTCATCTCGATCCAGCCGAAGACGTCCAATCCGCGGGCCGTCCAGCTCACCCCGTCGCAGGGCAAGCTCATCTTCTGGGTCTCGGTCATCATCCTGCCGCTCCTGGTGCTCGCCGTCGGCATCTCCATTTATGTCCGAAGGAGGGCGCTGTGAAGATCAAAAACACGATCATCCTCTTGGGTGTGTTCATCGTCCTTTTGGTCTTCATCCTGTTCCTGGACAAGAAAGGCCCCGCCGACAAGGCCGCCGGCCCCGAAGAGAAATTAGTGACGCTCGTCTCCGCCGACGTTCAGAAGGTCACCTTCAAGAAAGAAAACGAAACCTTGACCTTCAAAAAAGACGACAAAGGCGACTGGATGGTCCTTGAACCCCTGGAGGTCAAAGCGGACAACACCGAGGTCGGCCAGTTCGTCGACGGCTTCGCCGATCTGAAGATCGAACGCGTCGTGGAAAAAGAAAACGCCGACCTCAAGACGTACCAGATCCCCCAGAAAGAGGTCTCGCTGTGGGTCAAAGGCCAGGACAATCCCATCAAGGTTTTGATCGGTCTGGAAAATCCGCTCGGCAACACGTTCTACGCCCAAAAGGAGGGCGACAAGCGGGTGGTCCTTCTCCCGAGCACGCTCAAGACGACGCTCGATAAAAAACTGTTCGATTTCCGCCAAAAGGACATCTTCAAATTCGAGACCGCGGATGTGGCCGGCATCAAGCTCCAGGCCAAGGACTCTTCGTGGGAAGCGCGCAAGAAGGACGGCGAGTGGTTCCTCCAGGCCCCGTTCAAAGCGCTGGCCAAGGACAGCAAGATCACGACTCTCCTCGATTCCCTGTCCAACCAGCGGGCCAAGGAATTCGCGGCAGAGACCAAGAAAGCCGAGGACATAAAAAAATCCGGGCTGGACAAGCCCGAATACCAGGTCGTCCTGTCTCTGCCGAAGGACAATAAGGAGCTGACTTTCGCCTTCCATAAAGCCGACGACAAGACCTACGTCACGACCTCGCAATCGACGAAGATCATCGTTCCCGAGATCGATCTCTCGGCCGATCTCGACAAGAAGCCGGCCGATCTCCGGGAGAACAAGGTCGTCCCATTCAACACCTGGCAGGCGAGCAAGGTCGCCATCAAAAAAGGCGGGCTGAACCTGACGCTGACAAAGGCCCCGAACGACAAATGGTATTTCGACGCCGCTCAAAAAGTAGAGGCCGACGCGTCCAAGGTCGACACCTTCGTCCGGAAGATCGAAAGCCTCGAGGCGGCCGAATACGTCGACGCGCCCAAAAGCCTGGCCGAACACGGCCTCGACAAGCCTCTGGCCGAAGTGACGATCTGGACCAAGGAAGCCGGGGAAAAACCGGCGGAAAAATCGTTCTCGGTCCTCATCGGCAAGGAGGACAAGGACAAGAAGCAGGTCGTGGTCAAGAACGCCAGGCTGGATTATCTCTTCAAGGTCGATTCGGCCTTCCTGACCGAATTCCCCAAGGAGGCCAAGGATTGGAAGGCCCCGGAGCCGGAGAAGAAAGAACCTGAAAAAAAATAGCGGGCCGACCGACGCGGTCCGATTCACCCGGCCGCTTCTCCGTTGGTACCGGGCCCATAAGAGGGACCTGCCCTGGCGCCGAACACGGGACCCATACCGCATCTGGATCTCGGAGATCATGCTCCAGCAGACGACGGTCGGCGCCGTCATCCCCTATTATGAAAAGTGGCTGACGCTTTTCCCGGATCTCGAAGGGTTGGCCCGGGCTCCCCTCCAAAAAGTCCTCCGCACCTGGCAGGGGCTGGGCTACTATCAGCGGTCCCGAAACCTTCATACGGCCGCGAAGATCTTCGTCCGCGAGCATGGCGGCGAAGTACCGGCCGACCGGGAAACATTGCTCGCCGTCCCCGGCTTCGGGCCTTATACGACCGCGGCCGTCCTCAGCCTCGCTTTCAACAAGCCATATCCCGTCCTGGACGCGAACGTCCGGAGGGTCATGATGCGGGTCATGGGGATCCACGGTCAAGCGGACAACCGGCCGGACAAGACTATCCTCGAGCGGCTTCATGACGAGATCCCGCTCCGCTCCCCGGGCGATTTCAATCAAGCCCTCATGGAATTGGGGGCGCTCATCTGCCGATCCCGGAACCCGCTCTGCCTCCTCTGTCCGGTCCTGCCCGCCTGCCGGGCTTACGATGCCGGCGAGCAGGAGATCATCCCAAAGCCGAAAAAAAGAAGTTACCGACATATCACCGCCGTCGTCGGCATCATCGAAAGGGACGGAAGGATCTTGATCCAAAAAAGGCCTCCCACCGGACTCCTAGCGGGGCTATGGGAATTTCCGGGAGGCAAAGTGAGGCGCGGTGAGAGCCGGGAGAAGGCCCTCGCCCGCGAAATCAAGGAAGAGCTCGGAGCCGAAGTCGCCCAGGCGAAATTCCTGGTCAAGGTGGATCATTCATATACCCAGTTCCAGGTCGATCTTCACGCCTACGCTTGCCGGCTTCAACGCGAACCGGAATTGAAGGCGGGGCGGCGGAAATGGATCGCTTTGAAGGATCTCCACAAATATCCGTTCCCTTCGGGCAGCGCGAAGATCATCCGCTTCCTTGAAAATAAATCTTAAAGGGGACACAATACCCTGTCCCTGGGGGAAATGATTGCGTCCCCCTTGAGAACGAACCGTCATGGACATATCCTTCAAATTCGTCAACTACGGAGCGCGCTTCGAGCCCGCGCCCGGGACGATCGTCCTGGACGTGGGGATGAAGACCGTCCCCGGCGTCATCGACCATCATCACCCCGACGCCGAGCCTGAATGCACGACCTCGCTCATCGTCAAACACCCGCGTCTCGTTCTCGACCACGTCCGCCCGTCGAAGGCGGGGACGGGCGGCGCGGATGCCCCTCCGCTGACGTTCATCACCCACCGGCTTCCGGACTTCGACGCCCTGGCCTCGATCTTTCTCACTTTGAAGCTGCTCGAGACGGGCCGCGTCGATCCGGCCATGGAAAGGATCGCGGCTTATGCCAAAATGGTGGATTCGGCGGCCCTGCCCAACTCCCTCGACCTCGCCGCGACGCCCTATGCCGTTCTCCGGGCCCTTTTTTCGGGGTCAAAAAAGAGCGAGGACGAGATCAACCGGCAGAGGACCGACGAGGGTCTCAGGTTCATGCGCTTTCTTTATGCCCGCGCGGCGGAAGGCGACGACATCATCGAGAACCGAAAGCTCTTCGCCGGCATCGACCGCTACGAGCGGGCCGTCCACAAGGTAGAGGGGGATTACTCGAGCTACCTGGCCGACCTCGATCGGGGCCGGATCCTGCGCCTCCGGCTTCCGGCGGTCAAGGGACGAGCCTTCGGCTCGCCACTCGCCCCTGACTTGTATCCAGGGGCGAGTACGGCGGAAATGGACCCCCGGGCAATGCCCGGGGCCCCGGCCGCCGTCGACGGCCGGTCGGTCGTGGACGTGGACGGCCTGGCCGTGGCCAATCCGCGGAGCTTTCTGCTCAAGGAATGGGCGCGCCGCGACCGCGAGCACCCTTCCCTCGGCCGGGGATTCGGCTTATTAATGACCAAGTTCGGGGAGGACCGCTTCATTCTCGGGGTGGACCCGGACCGCGGGATCCATTTAAAAGGCCTGGGAAGCCGTCTCAATCTCAAAGAGCTCGAAAAAAGGACCACCGCAGGCCGCCCCGCGGGGCCGCCCTGGTATGAAGGCGACAACGCCTTCTTTGAATATCGGATCATCGATTCGCCGCAGGACGGCACCTCGTTGACGACCGCGGACGTCCTGGAGAGCCTTCTCGCCTTTGGAGACGCCCGGATCATCGAGCCCAGATAAGGATATGACGGTCCGAACGCGTTATTCCTCGATCCGTTTGACCGTCTCCTGATAGACGACGCCACGCTCTTTCAACCCGTCGAGCAAGAACGCCACGCATTCCGGACGAGCGCCGATATATTCCGGGACGGAGAGCCCCTTCCGATCATATAATCCCTGCGCCACCATTCGCAAGACCATCGTAGCCGCATAGCCGGTAGTTCGGGCCATGGAATGGGTCCGGCTCGACGGATCATAGCGGTCGAAAAGATCAAAGGTGGTTCGCCACCGGTCGCCGGCCGCATGGCCTTCTACAATGACCTTCATCACCGTGATATCCCGGTCATTCTCATTCAATTTCCATTTGGAGAAGAGAAGCTTCGAGGTGACGTCCAAAGGGCGGATCCGAACTCCGTTAACGTCCACTTCGTCTTGACTGAAAAAACCGCTTTCCCTGAGCACGGCTATCTTTTCGATATGCCCGGGATAGCGGAGGGTCTTTTCCTTCATGTTCGGTGCCGGGATAGTTCTGGCCAGAGTCCTCAAGCCATCGGTGTTAAAAGCCTCCAAGGTCCCGATCCCCGGGACATACAAGAACTCCGGATCCGAAAGCGCCGGCCGGACGACCGGTATTCCGTTCTCGACGTAGCGAGCAGGGCGGACATATTCCTCGATCACATCGGCCGGAGAGAAGACCGCTTTGTAATCGTACGGCCATTCCCGGATCTCCGGTAGACCGCCGACAAAGATCATAACGGAAGAGATCTCTTCCAGGCGGTGATGGACCAGTCCGGTCAAAATGTTGGACATGCCCGGCGCGACACCGCAATCGACGATGGCCGTGACCCCGTTTTTAGCGGCGAAGTCTTCGAGTTCGAACGGGTCCTCAGGAAAGAAGGAGATATCGATGACGTTCTTCTTGGCCTCGATGACGGCCTTGAGAACTTCAAATCCCATGAAACCCGGAACCGCGCTGAGGACGAGATCGAATCCTGCAACGAGATCTTTCACGCCCCCCGGCCGGGAGAGGTCCTTCTGGACGGTCGTTATGCGCTCCTTTTTTTCCAGCCTCTTCAGCGACTCCGGATTGATATCCGCGACGGAAACTTTGAATAAAGGATCCGCGGCCAGATCGACAGCCATCGGCCCCCCGACGAGGCCGGCTCCAAGGATGATGATCTTCATGTTTCCCTCCTTCGATTAAGCAAGAAAATGGCAGGACAAAATACCCGGGAGGTCTTGTGCCGAAGAGAGGGACGGATTATAGGCCGCTGAAACGGTTCAGGAAAAGAACAATTCCCGAACGGTTCTCAAAAGAACCGCCGGAGATCTCGATTCCGACGAGATGAATCATGCCCTATTCTAGACGGCGAACTCGTCCGCCGTCAAGGGTGGACGTCCTCTTGATAAATTCTGTTCCGGTTGATCCCGAACCTATTATAGAATAATGACCGCCGTATCGGAGGAATAACACGGATGAAAAAAAGGCGCCCCTTCAAACTCCCGCACACCCTGGTGTTGATCTATCTGCTGGTGATCGCGGTCTACGTCCTCAGCCTGGTCGTTCCCTCTGGGGAATTCAAACGTGTCGAAAAGACGGTCCAGGGCCAGACGCGGCTGGTGACCCTCCCGGGCACGTATCAACCATTGGCCAAAAAAACGCTGGGACCGCACTGGCTCCTGATCGCGCCGATCCGAGGCTTTCAAGACGGCGCGCTCATCATCTTCCTGATCTTCATCTTCGGCGGAGCGTTCGCCATCTTGGGGAAGACCGGGGCTATCGAAGCCGGCATTCAAAAATTGGCCCTGTTTTTCTCCCGAAACCCTCGATCGAAAAAATTCGTGATCCCCATTCTGATGATCGTCTTTTCCCTGGCCGGCGGGATCTATGGCATGGCCGAGGAATCGATCCCCTTTGTCCTGATCTTCATTCCGCTGGCCTTATCGCTCGGGTACGACTCCATCGTCGGCGTCGCCATTCCCTTCCTCGGTTCGGCCGTCGGCTTTTCGGCGGCCTTCTTCAATCCTTTTACCGTCGGGATCGCCCAGGGATTGTCGGACCTGCCGCTTTATTCCGGGCTGCCCTATCGGCTGATCCTGTGGGTGATCGCGACCTCGATCGCCATCGTCTTCGTGATGATATACGCCGCCAAGATCGCCAAAGACCCGACCAAAAGCCCCGTCTATGAGATCGACCGGAGCCGCGGCTACGCGCCATCGCTCGATCCATCCAACGCCCTCCCCTGGGGAGCTCCTCAAAAGATCATCCTGCTCGTCCTCGGCTTGGGGATCGCGCTCCTCGTCTATGGGATCCTGGCCAAGAGTTGGTATATGGAAGAGATCGCCGCCCTTTTTCTCGGCATCGGCTTGATCTCGGGCCTCATCGCCCGGATCCGGCCTTCGGAGATCGCGGTGACGTTCATCGCCGGGGCCAAAGACGTCATGAACGTCACGCTCATCATCGCCGGCGGCCGGGCCATCCTGATCATCCTCAAAGAAGCGGTCGTGCTCGACACCGTCCTTCAATTCACGGCGGGCGTTATCTCGGTCGTGCCCGGGCTGGTCACGGCCCACATGATGTTTGTCACCCAGGGCATCATCAATTTCTTCATTCACTCCGGAACCGCCCAGGCGGCGCTGACCATGCCGATCATGGCCCCTCTGAGCGATCTCGTCGGGATCACCCGCCAAACGACGGTCCTCGCCTTTCAGCTCTGCGAGGTCATCAATCCGATCCTGCCGACCTCGGCCGTCACGATGGGCGTTCTCGGCGTGGCCAAGCTCCCCTGGGAGAAATGGGCCAAGTGGTTCGTCCCGCTGATGATCGTCCTCATCCTGTTCAGCTTGATCGCGCTCATCCCTCCCGTCCTCAGCCACTGGGGCCCATTCTGAGGAGTCTTAATAGAGAGTCGCAAGACCTGATTATTTGTGTTTGGGGAAACGGGGATTGCGGCTCCCGATCCTTTCTCCCTATTCTTTATTATTTCTGAATTCGGTCTGTGTCGGCGAATAGGCTTGACGCCCAGAGGCCGGCGATGGATAATGAAGTAACGGGCCCATGAACGGCAACGATAAGGAAAAAAGCGTTTCCCTGAACCAGCAAATCTCCGAAAAGTATCCTTCGCTGTCCCGCAAGGAAAAGAAAATCGCCGATTTCATTCTCCAGAATTTTCCGGCCGCCTTCGCCCTTTCGGCCGCCCATCTGGCCGACCGGACGGGAACGAGCTCGGCCACGATCGTACGATTCGCCCAGCATCTCGGTTTTACGGGCTTCCAGCAATTCCGGTTGCACATGCTGAACGAAGCGAAGGAAGAGATGATGCCCGAGGACCGCTTCAAGCTTCTCTCTCCCAATGAGAATCAAATCTCGACGGTCCTGAAGATCGCCGAACTCGAAGTGAAGAGCATCAATGACACGCTCCAACAGCTCGACCGGGCCACCTTCGAGAGGTTCATCGCCGGTTTGAACAAAGGCCGCTGCGTTTACTCTCTCGGCATCGGGATCAGCTCTTTGCTGGCCCGGCTGTCCGCGTATCAATTGAACCAGGCCGGCCTGACGACCCAGTTCTGCGCCAAAGACGAACACTCGTTCCTGGAAAAACTGATCCATTTGACGCCTAAAGACGTCCTCCTGGCGTTCTCCTTCCCGCCCTATTCCAAGGAAACGGTACGGGCTGTGCAATTCTGCCGGGAGCGGGGGGTCCTGTGCCTGGCCGTCACGGACAGGACGACGGCGCCGATCGTCCGCTTTTCCCAGGAGACTCTTCTGGTCAAGACCCGGAACCTGATGTTCACGAACTCCGTCTCCGCTGTCGCCATGCTGATCAACGCGATCGCCACGGAAATCGCCCTTCTCAATAAAAAACGGGTCGCCGCCGATATCGACTTGATGAATGCACTGCTCTCCCAGGAATTTCTTTCGTGAACGGCTTCAAAAACTTGACAAAAGCACGGAATTGTGTTTTTCTAAATGTAAATATAGTTGCATATTAAATTGCGATGAAACTTTTATTTCATCATTAATTTTTCTAAGGAGGGATAACGTGTCAAGAACCAAATGGGGTATGATCCTTCTCTTTGTCTTTCTCCTCAGCGGGATCGTCGCGGCCCAGGATATGACCCAGACCGGGACCATTGAAGGGACGGTTATGGACGCTGACGGGAACGGACTTCCGGGCGTCTTGATCACGATCGCCAGCCCGGCCTTGATCAAGAGGACGGCCTCGATGACGACATCGGCCAGCGGCGCGTTCCGGTTCAACTTCCTTCCGGTCGGCAAGTACGAAGTGACGTTCGCCCTGCAGGGGTTCAAAACGGCCATCCGGCAGGGCGTCGAGGTCTCTCTGCGCAAGACGACCTCGTTCAGAGTCACGATGGACGTGTCGGCCATCCAGGAATCGGTGACGGTCGTCGGCATCTCACCGGTCGTCGATCTCAAGACCAGCGCCATCCAGACGAACTTCACCCAGGTCATGCTCCAGAAGCTGCCCAGCGCGCGCGATCCCTGGGTCATCATGTCAATGGCTCCCGGGGTCGTCATGGACCGGGAGAACGTGGGGGGAAGCACCGCCGGCAACCAGAGCAGCGCTTACGCTCACGGGACCTTGCGCAACCAGACCAACTATACGATCGACGGGGTGAACATGACCGACGCCGCGGCCAACGGCGCTTCGGCCATGTATTACGACTTCGACTCCTTCGAGGAGATCCAGGTCGAGACGGCCGCCCATACAGCCGACGTCCAAGTCGGCGGCCTCGTCCTGAACATGATCACCAAATCCGGCGGCAACAAGTTCAGCGGCGGGATCAGCCTCTACGGCGAGACGAGCAAAGAGCTCATCTGGCTGTTCGGCATGAAACTGCAGTCGAACAACATTCCGGACAAGACCAAGAATCCCCAATACGCCAACGTCGGCACCGGCAACCCCCTGGACTATTACTACGAATGGGGAGGAGACTTCGGCGGCCCGATCATCAAGGACAAGCTCTGGTTCTACGGCGCCTTCCGCCGGACGGCCATCAGCCGCTTCATCATCGGCTATGCCAAGGACGGCGTCCCCCAGACCGATTACGCCGCGCTGACCCACGGCACGTTCAAGATGAGCTTCCAGGTCGCCGACAACAACAAGCTCATGGGCTGGGTCAATTACGACAACAAATACCAACCCCACCGCTCGGCTTCGATCACCCGGCCTCCGGTGACGACCGCCCTTCAGGATTCCCCCTCCTATTTTTACCACTTGGAGGACACCTGGACGCTCGGTTCGAACCTCATTTTTAATTTCAAGTTCGGCGTCAACAAGATGTGGTATCAGACGGGCAATCAGCCCGAGGTCGACATGAACCAGCCGGCGGTCCGGATCTACTACACCACGCCGGTCACCGGCGGGTACGAGAACGCCTATTACAGTTACACCTGGTATTATTCCGACCGCTATCAGTTCAACGCCTTCGCCGATTACTTCAAGGACGATTTTCTCGGCGGCAACCACGAGCTCAAGGTCGGCTTCGAGTACCAGAACTCGCCGTTCCACACGACCCGGAATCACCCCGGCAACATCCTCCTCTATTTCGACAATCCCGATCATACCGGCGCCTATCAGGTCTGGACCTTCCGGCAGGAAGTCTGGAAACAGAGCGATATCGTGTACTCCGCCTATTTCCATGATGTTTTCAGCCTGAAAAAGCACCTGACGATCAATATCGGCCTGCGGCTCGACAGCACCCACATGAACATCGACGCCTCGGACGTCGCTCCGTCTCCCTGGACGGAATATTATTATGCGAACCGAACGACCGCCGCGCCGATCTATCACCAGGACGCCAAGAAGAACATGGCGGCGTTCACCATGCTCTCGCCGCGCATCGGCCTGACCTACGACCTGTTCGATGACGGCAAGAACATCTTCAAGGCCCATTACGCCCGCTACTCCTACCAGGTCAGCTACGGCCCGGTCGACCAGGCCATCACCACGGGCTATTGGGAAGTCGACTACAACTGGACCGACACCAACAAGGACAAGCTGCCCTCGACGGACGAATTCGGAAAGATCGTCTACACCAATATCGGGCAGGCCGTGAGCATCGATCCCAATCTGAAATCACCGTATACGAATGAAATCGTGGCCGGATTCGAGAGGAAGCTCGCCCGGGACATCGGCGTCAGCCTGAACTTCATCTACCGCAAAACGCAGAGAGTCTGGTGGTCGGACAACCAGGCCGTGAATCCGCAGACCGACTATACGCCCGTCAACGTGGTCGACCCCGGTCCCGACGGGATCCTGGGCAATTCGGACGACGGCCAAACGCAGACGGTCTATAATCTGGCCTCGGCCAAGGTAGGCGTTTCCCAGCCCTATGTCACCCAGAGGCCGGGCTACGAGACCTCGTATAAAGGCTTCGAGCTCGTGCTCAACAAAAGATTCGCCAACCGCTGGCAGTTCATGGCCTCGGCGACGCTGGGCAAAACCAACGTCAGATTGCCGATCGAGGCCGTCGACGATCCCAACAACCGGACCATGAACGATAATGTCGTCGATTCAAACGACGTCCCCCTCATCATCAAAGCCAGCGGCAGCTATGATCTTCCCTGGGGCCTCTACGTCGGCGCGTTCTTCAACTTCCGCAGCGGTTATCCGACCCAGCGCTATTTTAACACCAGTTCGAGCCTCCTCAACCAGGGCCGCGTCAGCGTGTCCACGGAGAAGTACGGCGCCAGCCGGTATCCCGATATGGCCATGCTCGATCTCCGCTTGAGCAAGGTCTTCAACCTCGGTAGCGTCGGGAAGCTGGAATTGATGCTCGACGGTTTCAACATCTTGAATTCCGTGACGACCCTGGGGTGGAATTCCCAATCCAGCAGCACCTTCCACTACATCACCCAGGTCCTGGCCCCGCGGATCATCCGCCTCGGCATCAAATGGAATTATTGATCTTCCGCGGATAGAACGCCCACAGTTCAGGGGGGAACCCGCAGCGGGTTCCCCCCTTTTTTTCCCGACTTTCAAAATGAGTTTTTTTCGGCTATATTGTCTTGACGGATTCCCATGAACATCGTCCGCCGCGAAAGATACCGCCGATTCCCCGGCACCCTGCTCCGAGGAGCGATATGGGGCCTTCTGCTTTGCGGCGGAACTTCGGCGTCGCCGGCTCCGCCCGAGGATATCAACCTCCTCCTTATCACCGTCGATACGCTTCGGGCGGATCATCTGGGTGTTTACGGCAACGCCGGGATCAAGACGCCCAACATCGACCGGCTGGGACGGAACGGCCTGTTTTTTTCCCGCGCCTACGCCCATGTTCCCCTCACCCTCCCCTCCCATTGTTCGCTTCTGACCGGCACGCTTCCCCTCTTTCACGGGGTCCGTGACAACGGCTACCGGCTCCCTCCGACCACGCCGACCCTGGCCGAAATCCTGAAAAAGGACGGCTATAGAACGGGGGCCTTCGTCGGGGCCTTCCCCCTGGATTCGCGTTTCGGTCTTGACCGGGGTTTTGACGTCTACGACGATCTGTATGGCAGCAAGAATGTGGTCCGGGACCTGTCTTTCGTCGAACGGAGAGCGGAGGACGTCGCGGGAAAGGCCATCGCCTGGGTGGAGGGGCACAAGAACGAACGGTTCTTTGCCTGGGTCCATTTCTTCGACCCGCACGCTCCCTACGAGCCCCCGTCCCCATTCAAAGAGGACTACCGAGGCCGCGAATACGACGGCGAGATCGCCTACACCGATTCCGTGATCGGAAAACTCCTGGCCAAATTGGACGAATGGCAGTTGACGGAGCGGACCCTCATCATCCTGACCGCCGACCACGGCGAATCCCTCGGGGAGCATCAGGAAGCGACGCATGGGATCTTTATCTACGACGCGACCCTCCACGTTCCGCTCATCTTTTTCAATCCGAAACGCCGGCCGGCCCATAGTGTCGTCTCCTCCCAAGCCGGTCTGATCGACGTCGCTCCGACGATCCTGGAGATGCTGGGTCTGCCCATCGAGTCCAAGATGCAGGGGACATCCTTGGCGCCCGTCATGAAAAAAGGAAAAAACGATTCTGGCCCGCCGCAATATATCGAATCCATCGCGGCCATGTTGGATCGCAATTGGGCTCCGCTCCAAGGGATCAGGACCGAAGAATGGAAATATATCGACGCCCCGCAGCCCGAGCTCTACGACCTGAAAACCGATCCGCGGGAAACGAGGAATGTCCTGGCCCAAAATGCCGACCGGGCCCGGCGCATGCGCGAAACACTGCAGAGCCTCATCGGAAGATCGTCGTCGCCCGCCGCCAAGGCCGTCTCCTCTCCCCTGGACAAAGAGACACGAGAGAAGCTCGCCTCTCTCGGCTATATCTCGGGACGGAGCGCCGGGGACGAAAAGAGACGCCCGGATCCAAAGACCATGATCGCCCTGGACAATCTCTTCAATGAGGCGATCAACGCTTCCGAGACGGGGGATCTGGAGGCGGCGGATCGGATCTATCGGGACGTCCTCAAAAAACAGCCGACGTTCATCGTCGGATACGAGTACGCGGCCTACAATCTGTACAAGATGGGAAAGCTGGAGGAGGCCATCGCCCTACTGAACAAAGCCACCTCGCTGAACCTGACCACGACCTCGCTGATCTCCCGGCTTGGCCTATATGATCAGGAAGCGGGACGCCTGGAGGAATCCATCGCGATCCTGGAAAAGGCCGTCCGGCAGGATCCGAACTATGCCGAAGCCTACAATTATCTCGGCGTGAGCTACTTCAAGATCGGTCGAACGGCGGACGCCGTCAAGATGTTCAAAAAGGCCCTGGCCCTGGATCCCGATTACGCCATGGCCATGAACAATCTGGGCAACGGGTATGTGGCCGCGCAGGACTATGAGGCCGCCGAGCAGGCTTATAAAAAGGCCATCGCCATCGATCCGAACCTGGCCGCGGCATATAACGGCTGGGGCGCCGCCTGCTATCGGAAAGGCCTCACCGACGAAGCCCTTCGCCATTGGGAGAAATCGCTGGAGCTGGACCCTCGACAACCGGACACCTCCTATAATCTGGGGCGGGTCCATCTCCGCCTGGGACATAAGAAGGAAGCGCTCAGATATTTCGAACTCTTTGTCAAGACGGCCTCTCCCCAGAAATACCAAAAGGACCTGGACGAAGTCCGCGGGGTCATCGACAGGCTAAAAAAAGAGATCGGGGGAAAGGCGGTTCCATGAGGGCTCGGACCCGGCTTCTGAGATTCGCCGCGTTCGCCCTGACCTGCTTTCTGGGCGGGATGCTCGCCGGAATGCAAAAGACCGCACCCGGCCTCCCCCAGAGATATCAGGATTGGCTGGACAAGGACGTGGCGTATATCATCACCCCCGTCGAACGCGACGTTTTTCTCCGCCTCCAAACGGACAAGGAGCGGGATATTTTCAGCGAGGCTTTCTGGAAACAGAGGGACCGAATTCCCGGGACTCCCCCCGGCGGATTCAAACAGGATCACTACCGGAGGATCGCTTATGCCAACGAATATCTGGGCCGGGAGACGACGAGGCCCGGCTGGCAGACCGACCGGGGACGGATGTACATCCTTCTCGGTCCTCCGCTCGATACCGTCAGCATCCAGGGCGGAGGGACGGTCCATCCGTCCCTGATCTGGTCCTACGAAAGCAAGGGTTTGTTCGGGCTCCCCGCCCATTTCAACCTGCTTTTTTACAAAAAGGACGGTCTGGGCGAGTACGTTCTATATAGCCCCGTCCAGGACGGACCCTCCCGGCTTCTGGTGAACTATCAAGGGGACATGACCAACCGGGAGGACGCCTATCTGCGGCTTCGAAGATACGATTCCAGGTTGGCCGAGGCCTCTCTGTCCATGATCCCCGATGACTCGACGTTCACCGGCCAGGTCTCTCTCGCCTCTGAACAGCTCCTCTCCCGGATCAACTCCCTTCCGGAAAAGATGGTCAACTCGACTTATGCCGAAGCCATGCTCAAGTTCAAGGACATGGTCGATGTCGAATATAGCGCCAACTATATCGCCAGCGAGGCGATGTTGAAGGTCTTCCAGGACGAATCGGGCCTGTTCTTTCTCCACTACGCGGTCGAGCCCAAACGACTATCGGTTCTGACCGGGGACGCCACATTCAGCCTGAATTTCACCCTGAATGGGATCGTGACCGATCCGCAGAACCGCGTCGTTTTTCAATATGAAAAGAACATTCCCCTGGATTTCGGCAAAGACCAGATCGAGGCCATCGGAAAGACATCGCTCGCCGTGCAGGACATGGTCCCTCTCATCGATGGCGACTACCGGTTCAGCCTGCTCTTAAAGAACACGGCCTCGAAAGAGTTCACCTCGTTTGAGGGGCGGGTCTCGATACCGCCCGACGTCGAGGCCGCTTTGCGGATGGGTCCCCTTCTTCTGGGATACCAGAGAAAACCCGTCGCTGCGACGTCCGCCTTCAACAAGCCGTTCAAGATCGGCCGCGACCAGATCGCCTGCCAAGCGGAAAACATCTTTCATCCCAAGGAAACCTTGACCGTAGCCTTTCAGCTCTTCGGTCTGAGGCCGGAACTGGCTCAAACGGCTCAAGTGCGATACACGGTCCTGAAAGAGGGGCGGGAGGTCGCGACGAAGACCAAAGCCCTCAAGGACGCCGATCGGCTCAACATCCTGGAAGATCTGCCTCTGAGCGACCTTCCTCCCGGGAATTACCGGATCAAAGTGGCGGTGGTCGACGGAGGACGGACGGAGCTCCTCACGGAGCAGGAGGACTTCGGCGTTTCGCCGCTGGCCGCTCTGCCCCGGCCGTGGATCGTCTCCAAGGTCCTGCCCTCTTCGAGCGATGTCGAGTACCAGTACATTCTCGGAACGCAGGGAATGAATATCAACCGTTTGGAAGAGGCGGAGCGCCGACTCGGGATCGCCGCCCGCGGCAATCCCGCTTCCCTGAAGTATGCTTTAGGCCACGCTCAGGTCCTGTTGAAAATGAAGGATTTTCTGAAGGTCAAAGAGGGCCTGCGTCCTTTCATGGAAAAACCGGAGGCCTCCGACCGTCTTCTCTCCCTCATGGGCGCGGCCTGCCAGGCCCTGGGTGATTATGAAGAAGCGATCTCCGCCTATAGGAAATATCTGGCCCAGGCCGGCACGAGCTTACCGGTCCTCAATTCGCTCGGAGACTGTTATTATCGACAGGGGAACTTGAAAGAGGCCCTGGCCGCCTGGGAACGATCTCTGGAGATCAATCCCAAGCAGGATTCCATCCAAAAGCTGGTCGACGAGATCAAACGGAAGAAATGATACGCCGAAACCTCAGCCCGGCCTGAACTCCTCGCGGCGGACCGTGACCCGGTCCAGCCTGTCCATCAACACCGTGACTCCGATCCCCGGTCCGGACGGCACGGTCAAGGTCGAATCGGCATTGAGGACGAATTCGGGCTCGACGATGTCTTCCCGGTAATAGCGCTGGTTGGCCGAAATATCGCCGGGCAAGTTGAAGTTCGACAGCGAGGCCAGGGCGACGTTCCCGGCGCGCCCGATCCCCGACTCCAGCATCCCGCCGTGCCAAACGGGGATCTTCTTCGAAGCGCAATAATCATGGATGGCCACCGATTCCGTGAATCCCCCGACGCGGCCGGGCTTGATGTTGATCACGCGGCAGCTGTTCAATTCCAACGCCGCGCGCGCGTCGGCCAGGCTATGAATGCTCTCGTCGAGACAGACGGCCGTTTTGAGCTCGCGCTGCAATTTGGAATGATCGTAGATGTCCTCGTAGCTCAAGGGCTGTTCGATCAAGAGCAGGCCGGCGTCGTCCATCGCCCGGAAAACATCGATGTCGCTCAGCTCATAGGCGGAATTGGCGTCCACCTGGAGGAGGACCTTCGGATACTCCTTGCGGAGTGCCTTGACCAGTTCGATGTCGCGGCCGGGCGCGATCTTGATCTTGATCCGGCGGTATCCTTCGTCCAGATGCTTTCCCACTTTCTTGACCAAGGCTTCCGGAGACGCCTGAAGGCCGACGCTGACCCCCACGGCCACCCGGTCGCGCGTGCCGCCCAGCATTTTGGCCAGCGAAGCGCCTTTCGCCTTGGCCAGCGCGTCCCAGAGGGCTGATTCCAGCCCCGCCTTGGCCATGCGATGGCCCCGGAACTTCGTCCACAGGGCGATGGCCTCCTCGGTCTTGGCGATTTTCCGGCCCAGGACGGCCGGGATCAAGCAGTCCCTCAGGACATGCCAGGCGGTCTGGACCGTCTCGGAAGAATAGAGCGGCGTGTCTTCGACGACGCACTCTCCCCAGCCCGTTACCCCGTCGCCGTCGATCCGGACCATGATGTGTTCCTCATGGGTCTCGACGCCCATGGACGTCTCGAACGAGGTCACCAGCTCCATTTTCGTATGGCGGATCTCGATCCGGTCTATGCGCATGATATCCTCCTTCGCCCTCAGGGAATCAGGACCTTTCTCGTTCTCAGGTCGAATTTCGCCCCCGGCCGCAGGACATGCATGATCATGCCCGTGACGCCGATGATCGTCCCCGGCGCGGCCGAGACCCGGGCCGAGGCCGGGTCATAGACGATGACGTCTTTGTCCCCGATCACGTCGAACGTTTCATCCGGGTTCATGATCACGGCCGTCGCCTCGTCGATGCCGATCCCCAACAACTTCGGGTTCTCCGCGACCAGGCTGATCAGCCGATTGTGCCGCTTGCGCGTCGCGAAGTGTTGATCGACGAGCGCCGTCCTGATGAAACCCAGGCCGGGGGTGGTGATGACCATGCCCGCTTCGAGAGTTTCGAATTCGCGGCCGGCCGCGGGCGGACGCTTTTCGTCCCCCGTGATCATGATCTCGCTCATGATCGCCGCGCCGGCGCTCGTGCCGCCGATGATCGCGCCGTTCTCATAGATCTCGAGGAGCTTGCGGTGAACGGGGGTATCGAGGAGAGCCTTGGTGACCCGGGCCTGGTCGCCCCCGGTGAAATACACGCCGCCCGCGTCGTCCAGGATCGCGGAGGTTTCAGGCTTGAGGGCCTGCTCCCGGGTGAGATTGAAGTAGACGGCGTCCTTGGCGCCCAGCGTCTTGAATTCTTCGACCATCGCCTTGCCCGATTCGTCCGGCGTGGCGCCGGCCATGGGCAGGACAACGATTCTGCCGCTCTTGAACCGGCCGGCGAGCTCGACGAATTTTTTCATCATGCTCACCGGGCGGTTCCCGCCGCCGATGATGAAAAGGTGGCCTTTGAACGCGGCTTGAGCACAAAGGACCGATCCGAAAAGCATGACGAACAACAGGAAACGAAGTTTTTTCATATAGCTCTCCATCGGGCGCGTCCGGGTTCCCTTCTATTTCAGTCCCAGCCCCGCGTGTTTCCGGGCGATCGTCTCGGCCAGCGTTTCCAGGGCGTCGAAGTCCCCTTCGCGGGGCTTTCCGCGGCAGATCACGGGCGCCAGGACCTCGACCTTGAGGTTGGGGATCATGGCCGCGATCTGGTCGACGATCTTGTGACCCCAGCCGTAGGAGCCGATGACCGAGGCGAATTTCAGCTTCGGCCGCAAAGCGTTCGCCAGGAAGACCGCATGAGCGAGCTGGGGATGAGGTCCGATATGGACCGCCGGCGTCCCGAGGACGATCGTCGCCGCGTCCACGAGGGCGATGGCCAGTTTGCCGATATCGGTCTCGGCCAGGTTGAATTGGTGGACCCGGACGCCGCGTTCGGCCAGGGCGGCGACGAAATGATCGACCATCGAAGCCGTGCTGCCGTGCATGGAGATGTAGGCCACGACGGCTTCGTTCCTCAGCCTGTCCGAGGTCCATTCGCGGTAGGCTTCGAGAATGAATTCCGGCCGGCCGTAGAGAGGCCCATGCGACGGCGCGATGATCCCGATCTCGAGCATCTTCAGCCGCTCCAGGTTCTTCTGGATCGCCGTCCGGAACGGCATCATGATCTCGGCGAAGTAGCGTTTGGCCGATTCATAAACAGGGGCCTCATCGGCTACGAAAAGATCCGACTGGGCGAGGTGAGAGCCGAAGAAATCACAGCTGAAAAGGACCTTGTCCTCGCGGAGATACGTGCACATGGTCTCGGGCCAATGGACCCACGGCGTATGGACGAACTCGAAGGTCCGGTCGCCCAGAGAGAGCGTCTGGCCGTCGTCGACGGTGAGGATCCTGTCTCCGGACAAGACGAGGTGGTCCATGAGGATTCCCTTAGCCTTGGGCGAGCAGACGACCTTGGCCTGGGGATATTTGGCCAGAATCTCCGGGATCAGGCCCGAATGGTCCTGCTCGCCGTGATGGGCGATCAGGTAATCGATGGAGACGACATCCCGGAGATTCTCGAAAAGGATATCGTGTTTCGAGGGGTCGACCGTATCGAGCAGCGCCGTCTTTTCGCTCCCCCGGACAAGATACGAATTGTAGCTCGTTCCGTCCGGCAGCGGGATCAATCCGTCGAAGAGCCGGCGGTCCCAGTCGACGGCGCCGACCGCGTATATCTGGTCTTTGATCTTGCGTGGTCTCATTGGTTTTTCCTTTCGTCGGTCTACGGAAAATGTTTAAAAAATACTATATGGGAACGCGCCTTATTTTTCAAGTCAGCGGATGGTCAGGCGGCCGATCAGCGCCCGGTGCCGGGGGAAGCGGGCCAGAAGATCCTCGCGGCGGCCGAACTCGAAGTCGGCGAAATCGAAGCCGGGCGCGACCGTGCACCCGCAGAGCGCGAACGACCCGGCTCTCAGCGGCTCCGCCCCGAACAGGACGCCTCGCGGAAGGACGGCCTGCAAGACCTCGCCGGCCCCCGGATCGCGGCCCAGGCGGAGCCGGCGATAGGAGCTTTCATCGAACGCGTGGAACAGAAGAGGACCGCCCTCATAAAAATGCCAGATCTCATCGGACCGGAGGCGGTGGATATGCGAGACCTGGCCGGCCCGCAGGAGAAAATAGATCGACGTCGAGAAAGCTCTGGGGCCGCCGTATCGGGCGGGAAGCGCTTCGGCGGGGATCGACTCCCCCGCCCGATAGATCTCGCGAAAATATCCCCCTTCGGGGTGTTCGATGAGCGCGAGGGTTTTGATCCAGTCAGCGGCAGTTTTCATAGTCCCTCCCGAAAAAGCTCGGTTCTCGAGGACAGGGAGACGGACCGAATCAAGAAATTCGGAACATGTCCCCGCCTATCTAAGCTTGCCCCGGCTCAGCGAGGCGAAAACCCCTCCCAGGCAGAGCGCCGCGAAAAACCAGAAAGCGGTCCTGACCGCGGTCAGGAACTGCGGGAAGACGTCCGGCGTGATCCGGGACGCTCCGAGGAAAAGGGCGAAGATGAGCATGGCCGTTCCCATGCTCAGCATCTGGCCTGTCATCCGCATCGTCCCCAGCGTGGCCGAAGCGACGCCGTAAAAACGTCTCTCGACGGAGCTCATCACGGCGTTGGTGTTGGGAGAGGAAAAAAGGGCGAAACCGAAGCCGAGGACGAGGAGGGCCGCGCCGATGAAAACGAGGCTGGTCGCCGGACCGAGGAGCGACAGCAATAAAAGGCCTAAAACGGAAACGGCCATTCCGGCCGAAGCCAGAAGACGAGGCTCGATCCGGTCCGATAGCCTTCCGGTCAAGGGCGAGAAGACCGCCATCATGACGGGTTGGGCGATGAGGATCAGGCCGGCCTTCTGCGGGCTCAGGCCTTTGAGGTATTGCAGATAAAGACTGACCAAAAAACCCACGGCAAAGGTCGCGCAGTAATTGATCAAGGCGGCCAGATTGGAGAAGGCGAAGACGGTGTTCTGACGGAACAGGTTCATGTTGAGGACGGGATTCGGCGTCCGCGTTTCCCACCGGATAAAAAAAACGGCACCGATGAGCCCGGCAAGCATCAAGATCCCGCCCATGGCTTTCGGAAGCCGGGACAGGCCGAGCATGATCGCGATGAGCGTCGCGCCGAGGAGGAGAGAGCCCGCGGCGTCGAATTTCTCCCCCCGCGCTTCGGCCCATTCTTCCTTGAGATACGCGACGACAAGAACGAAGACGACCAGGCCCAGGGCGCCGTTGATCCAGAAGATGCTCCGCCAGCCCAGGTTCTGGGTCAGAACCCCGCCCAGCACCGGGCCCAACGACAGGCCGAGGTACGTGGACGAGACATTGATGCCGAGCACCTTGCCCCGCTCGCTCACCGGATAGGCCGAGGTGAGCATGGCCACCCCGGTGCTGAAGATCATCGCCCCGCCGATCCCCTGGAGGACTCGTGACGCCAGAAGAAGGCCCGGCGACGGTGCGAGAGCGGATAAGACCGAGGTCAGGGCATAAGCCAGGCTTCCCCAAGCGAAAATCTTTTTGCGGCCGTGAATGTCAGCGAACTTGCCGAAGGGGACGAGGAAGACCGCCGCCGCCAGGATGAATGACGTCGGCACCCAGCCGAGGAGGACGGCGTTCATCGCGAATTCCCGGCCCATCGAAGGCAGAGCCACGTTGAGGGCCGACGACATGAAGGGCGTCAGGAACGCCGCGGCGGTCGAAACGATGAGGACGATGGTCCGATGCGGGACAAGAATCTCGTGTCGCGCGTCTTCAGTCTGCATCATCCGAAAATCCAGGTAAAGTCATGTTGAGTTCCGGCCACTGAGATACGGCCCCCCGTGGTGCCCAGGATGTCCCTTATCATTAATCAATCCAGGATATTCAGACCCGGGCGGCCACCCTCAGGCCGCGGCTGGGATAGGCCAGAAGCGCTTCTCCGGAGGCCGTTTGGAGGATCTTGCCGTCGCTTCGAAATTTCGGCGGAACGCCTTTCTTTGCTCTCCCGACCGTGAGTTCGAGCAGGCCCCTTCGGAATGGAAAAGAAGCCGCGATCCGGTCCAAGCCCGGCAGGAGTCTCGGCCGCAGGCGCAGGCCGCCTTCCTGAGGCTGCACTCCGAGGATGTGATGGACGAAAAGGATCACCATTTCCGCCCAATTCCAGGGAACGATCCCGACCTGGGGGAACGGAGGCGCCAGCCTTTTTCCGTAAAACTCGAACCACGTGCCGGCGCCGGCGCCGGGAACGGTGGCCAGCCAATTCAAGATCCGCCAGACGTTGTCGAAAAGCTCCATCTCGACGCAGGCCCGGGCCGCGAACAGTGAGGGGAACGGCCAGGCCCCGGGTGAATCGGGCTCCGAACTGGCATGATACCGGCCGTAACCTCCGCCTTGCCAGGCCTGGTTCCAAAGCGTTTCGAGAGAGGCCAGCGTCAGGCGGCAGAGCGGGGATTCCGGCGGAACGAATCCGAGAGCGATGGGCAGCGCCGTGGATGTGTCGGGATTGAGGAAATGATCGCCCGGCTTGGCCAGGGGCGCTCCGGCCGGCAGGCCGGAATCGGGCCGGGCGGTGATCGTCTCCTGGACGGGACCGTCCGCCCTTCGCCGTTTGATGAATCCCCGTTCGTCGATCATCCGGAATTCGGGATCTTCGAGCATCGCCGTTTTGAGCCGGAGCGCTTCGCCGTCCCAGCGGACGGCGTTTTCCTTGTGGCCTAACTTGCGGGCCAGAACGGCCGCCGCGCTCAGGCCGAACGATGTGGTGAGCTGGTGAACGAGCTCGATCCCCGGCTCGATCCCGTGGGCCTGGTGCCTTTCCCAGAACTCCCGCCGGTTGGCCAGAAGACCGCTCGGCCGATGGCGGAATGTATCCTTGAGGGGAAACTCCGCGGCGGCGGCGATCTTGTCCCAGTATTTGCGGGCGAGGCCGACATCGCCCGTCCAGAGGACATAGTCCTTGAATGTATAAAGCAGAAATCCGTTCTGGTCGAGCTCGACCTCCGCCGGGTCGCGCCTCTCGCTCGAATCGATCGTATCGCCCTCGGCGGTCACGAAGCGATCGAACAAACGCTCGAACATCGTCCCGGCCAAGCCCCGCTCTCCGATCATGGTCAGGGCCAAAGCGATCACGGCCTGGTCCCTCAGCCATTCGCGGTTATACTGCCAAACGCCTCCGTCCAGGCGTCCGGTCCGCGAAATCACGGCGGGAAGCTGGAACTTCGAAGCCCGCCAATAATGGTCGAGCAAGGGATGGCCGAAGTCGATCCGGGACAAGGATGTCCAGGAAGCGGCCGTTTCGGCTTCGACAGCCGACCGGCGGGTCCACTCGATCCGAACCTGATCATTCGCGGCGTCAAGGAGATAGCGGATGAAAAGCCTTTTCTCGCCGCCGGGACCCAGCCAGACGCTCTTTTCCAGGGATGTTCCCCGCAGACCCGTCCTGATCCCGAATCTCGCCTGCCGGCGCCTCCGGTTCTTGAGCCGGACCTCGCGGAGAATGACCGCTTCGGATCTGTCAGGGCAATAGAAAAATTCCTCGACCTTCAAAACCGTATCCCCCCATCGGACGCGGACGGCCGGGATCCGATGTTCCGGCGACCATGAGGCCGCGAAGCGTCCCGGCGCAGGCGTGAGGATCCCGGATTCCGTGGAGATATGGAGCATCGTCGGCGCCAGGCCCGTTTGAGCGTCCATCGTCAGGGCTTCCCGCTTTTTCCGGAGACGCTCAGGGTCCATGATGAGAAGCCCGACGGGCGTCCCGTCGCCGGCCGGGGCCGCCTGGACCGCGGCCTGGATCAGGCCGTTGCCGAGGAAAAAATAATCGACATTCTTGAGTTCCGTACGGACGTCGGGATGACCGGTGTTGGGGTCGTCATGATAAACGTGTTCCTTGACGTCGATCATCGGATGAAGATGAGCATGACCGTCATGAAAAGGACCGTGGTCAACAGGCCGACGAGGACCGCCCGCCACCACTTGAGCCGCTGGCTGACGCCGACGGCGATCATGATCAGGACGAGCATCCAGGCCACGGCCGCGATCTGGTAAGCCCAACCGAAGATCTGGAAGAATCCCGGCTGGGCCATGAGATCCATGAACTTCTCTTGGGTCATCCCCATGAGAAGCAGAACGGCGAAGACCGTTTCCGGGATCCAGGTCATGAACGTGGGGACCGTTACGGCGAAACCGAGCGCCGCCAACGTCCCCTCAAAGCTCCCGCTCCCCTTCCCCACGTTGCCCAAGAGCCGGGCTAAGCCCGCGGCCAGGATCCAACCCGCCGCGACGACGGGCAACGCGAAAAATATTTCAAAGAAATAATAGTTCTCAGCGGAGATGGCGATGACGGCCGGAGCCGTGATCAGGGCGCCTCCGGCGGCGAGCATGGCCACGGTCAGGGTATAAAGGATCCCGATCAGCAGGATCGCCTTGAAACCCTTGGAGATCATTTTCGGATCGGATTGGAGCGCTTGGAACGTGCGGCCCGGGCGGATGATCACCCCGCCGAAATAGCCCCAAAAACTTTTCATCGACGCCCTCCCGGATCCCCCTGTTCAGCTCACGAACAGGTCCTTGCTCGAAAAATTCGGATCGCTCGTCAGATTGAGTCCCAGCCGTTTCAGCCCGGCTTCATCGCCCGGCGTGGGAATATGGGTCATATGGACCTCGCAGTCGCGGAGGTCCTTGAGCTTTTCCAGGGCGATTTGGGCCATCGGGTTCACGGAGGCGTTGAGGCTCAGGCTGATCAGGACCTCTTCGACGTCCATGCTGGCCGCCTTGGCCCCTAGGATGTCTTTCTTCAGATGGCCGATCGCCTCGATGGTCGATGACGAGAGCAGCGGGATCTTGTCGGGGATCTCGGCCAGTCTCTTGATCGCGTTGAGGACCAGACTCGAACCGGCGTGCATGAGCGGCGAGTTCTCGCCGGTGACGATCGATCCGTCCCGGAGCTGGATCGCGGCGCCGCAGAAGATCCCTTTATAACCCTTGCCCCGGCCTCGGGCCTCTTCGGCCGCCTCCCTCGCCTGTCCGACGACCGGCCGGTTTTCCGGGCCGACCTTCATCTCGCGCATGAGAAGTTCCGCCCGTTCGACGGTGTTTCGGTCCACAAATCCCATGGCGTATTCACAGAGATAGCGGAAGTACCGCCGGACCAGCTCCTGGAGGGCCGCTTCGCGGACGACGGCGTCCGCCGTGATGCCGAAGCCGGCCCGGTTGACGCCCATGTCCGTCGGCGATTTGTACCGGGATTCGGCGCCGGTGATCTTTTCCAGGATCCGCCGGAGCACGGGGAAGATCTCGACGTCGCGGTTGTAATTGATGGCGACCGTTCCGTAGGCTTCAAGGTGGAAGGGATCAACCAGATTGAAGTCCTGGATATCGGCCGTGGCCGCTTCGTAGGCCACATTAACCGGGTGTTTGAGAGGGAGGTTCCAGATGGGAAAGGTCTCGAACTTGGCGTAGCTCGAGCGATGGCCGCGCCGGTAGTCGTGGTAGAGCTGGGACAGACACGTGGCCAGCTTGCCGCTGCCCGGCCCCGGACCGGTTACGACGACGAGCGGTTTCTCGGTCTCGATAAACTCGTTGGCGCCGTAGCCGACGTCGCTGACGATGAGATCCACATCCGTCGGATAGCCCTTGGTGAAGCTGTGGGTGTAGACTTTGACCCCGCGGCGCTCGAGCTTGTTCTTGAAAACCCGGGCCGAGGGCTGATTGTCGAACCGGGTGATCACGACGCCGCGCACCCCGATGCCCCAGTCCGACAAGTCGTCGATGAGCTTGAGCGCGTCGACGTCGTAGGTGATGCCGAAATCCGCCCGGACCTTCTTGCGTTCGATGTCGCCGGCGTAGATGCAGAGGAGGATATCGGCCTTGTCCTTGAGCAGTTGGAGCAGGCGCATCTTGACGTTCGGGTCGAAACCGGGTAGGACCCGCGCGGCATGGAAGTCGAAGAGGATCTTTCCCCCGAACTCCAGGTAAAGCTTGCTGTCCGAATTGCCGACCCGCTCGAGGATCGCCGCCGTCTGCTCTCTCAGGTATTTCTCGTTATCGAAGCCGATTCTCATCGTCATGCGGATCTCCTCTTCAGAGCCCTGGGCCGGACCGGCTCGGGCCGTTCCTCATCCCAGGGCCGGGCTTTTTATACCGCATGACGACAGCGGAGTCAATCCGCTCAAGAGCTCAAGAATGTCGCCGGGTCAATCTTCCTTCCCAGGAGCTAGTCCCGCGAATTGATTCGGCGGATCAGCTTGAAATCCTCGAACAGCCCGTAGCCGACGACGCTGTATTTCGAGCCGGGAGGATAGCCTCCTTTCGCGCCCTGCTGGAACGATCCCGGCCAAGCCCGGCCCAGCGGGGGCTCGTTGTGGAACGGTCCGAGGGTGTTCTTGAGCGTGCCGCAAACAGAGACCTTGACCTCGTTGGCCCCGGGCGCGATGAATTCCGTGATGTCGAGCCGGAACGGGGCGAAGGCAATGAATCCGGCTGATGTTCCGTTGACGAAGACCTCGGCCACGGCCCCTCTCCACGGACCGAGTTCGAGGAAGATCCGGTCCTGTTTGATGTCCCCGGAACTCAGATCATAGCTCTTTTTATAGGTCACGGTGCCGGAATAAAGGGACAGGCCTTGACCATTCCAAGGACCCAGGCTCAAAGATGCCGCCGGAATGATCCTGAAGCCCTTCCCTGCGCTCTCGATCCCGAACTCGCCCAGAATATAGATCGGCTCGAGCTCGGTGTGGATGGTGAACGGTTCGGCTTTTAGCGTGATCCGGTTCTCTCCCGACTTGACGAAGGGACCGATCTCGTAGACGCCGAAGGCACGGTCCAGCCACCACTGGTCCTTGAGAGGCTCGATCCCGCGATCGTTAATGGAGACCCGATAAAGGTGGGGCCGCTCGACCACCGCCCGGAGCGACGCCGTCGGGACCCCTCCGCCGAGCAAAAACCGGAATGTCGCTTCGAAACCGGAGTCGGCCGGGAACTTGTCCTTATCCAGGATGTTGGTCTTGTATTGGACCGCGCTGTCCCAGGGATTCCGGTCGAGGCCGTGATGCCGGAACGTCTTGAGCTGGGCTTCATAAAAATAAAGGTCTTTTTCGGTCTTTCCTCCCAAGGTCAGGTCGCAGTAGTCGAGCGTCAGGACGTTCGGAGAATCCCTTTGGACGCTCAGGGGCTTTAGGGGGTTGAGTTCCTCCTCATGGAAGACCGACGGAACCGTCGGATCGATCTTGTCGGGCCGCAGGCCGAGGAGAAGACTGCCGCCCGGCGGGAGGTCATAATCAAGGGTCATCCGGCCGCCCTCGATCTTAAAGGGATAGGGTCTGACCTGACCCGTGAAGGGGTCCCATTCTTCGCAGAACGCGGAGGGAGCGTTCAATGTCCCTCGGGAGGCCTTTTCTCCGCTCGCGTTGGCCAGAAAGAGGAGCTCGCCTCCCTGGAGAGTCCGGCGATGATGGAAAAGGAGGTCCGACCCGGCCTGCTCAACGTTCTTTTTGTTGAAGACGAGGACGGGCGGGCAAAGCCTCACGATGTCTTCGACCCAGGAGCTCGGGCTCGACCTCGTCCAATTCTGGGCGTGTGCGGCCGCGAACTTGGCCATCCGATCGTCCGATATTCCGTCGATAAAAGAGGGCGGCGCCGTTCCGGAGAGAACCTTTCCCCCTTTCGAGGCAACCTCGCTCAGAAGGGCGAACGTCGGCCCCTCCACGTTATCCATGCCGGGGGGCAGGACAACCAGGTCATAGCCGCGTTTGCCGAGGATTATTTTGCCCCCCTCGACCTTCCCCGACTCCTTGAGGGTGAACTCGCTGCCGAGATCGTATTCGATCTGATTCTCCTCGAGCCGGTTGACGAAATCCTGAAATTCCCGGCCGATGGCCTTGATCCTGTCCGTCTCGCCGCGCGGCGAATGGTGCATCCAAGCCGTCGTCGTCGGCTCGAGGACGAGGATGCGGTTCTCCTGCTCGCCCAAGGACAAGGCCGCAGAGAGGCGGCCGAAATAATCGGCCAGGACCTTGTACGCCGGCCACCAAGGCTCGTGATAGGAGAAGGACTGGGGATGATCGCGCTTGCGGGCTCCCATGATCGTCACGTAGGACAGATGCTGGTTCATGAAGTTGACGCCCAGGGCGTATTCCCAGTCCGCGATCCGCTTCTGGTCGAAGAAGGTCAGGTCCCATCCGGCGGCGCCGAAGGTTTCGGACATGGTTCTCTTCGTTCCGGACTGGTTGGCCGCGCTCCGGATCTCTTTCACCGCCCGGGCGTTGCCGAACTGGGCATGGGTGTCCGTCTGGAAGTCGTTCATGAGGATGTCGATGCCGGGCATGTGGGAGTAAGCGGCGAAGGCCAGGTTGTCCGGATTGACCACCGGCCGCGGCCATTCATGTTCCCAGTAATGTCCGCTGAAGATCAGCTTGTTCCGGGCCGCGTAATTATAATACGGCTTGGCCCAGCCCTCGATGAACAGGTCGAGGAGGGTGGCGTAGAAATCATGCCGGACGCGGGCCCAGTCGCCGATCTCATCGAAGAGCGAGGGCAGATGGAGCCTGAGGTCGTAGCCCCATTTGGCCTGGAATTTCTCGAAGAGCGCCGGCGTGTAATTGACGACGGTCATGTTCGGACCGCCGGGCGGATTGATCTCGGCCTCGTCCTGGAAGACGCCGGGGACCGTGCCGCCGAAATCAGCGCCGGCGGCGCGCTTGTAGGCGTTGAGCGTCACGTCCAGGAATTTCTCGGTGACGTCGCGGCGCATGAGATCGACATAGGTGAATCCGCCATACCAGGGATTCGGTTTTTGCCGGTTCAGGTCGAAGATATAGAAGTCGCCGCGGCCCAGCTCTTTCCCCCTGGCGCGCGCCTCCGAGGTGATCTCGTCGAAGCCCGAGGCCGACTTCCTTAAGACGACCAGGGGCTCGTTTTCGAACACGGCCGGCAGCGTCTCGGCCCTGATCAGGCGCAGGCCGGTCCGCGTCGCGTCCGGCATCTGCGCCGGAACGTGGCCGCCGGCGAATCCGGACGGATAGGAATTCTCGTCGTAGATCCAGATCTTCAGATCGAGCTTCTTGCCGATCTCTACAGCGTGCCGGAATAGGGACAGCCATTCCTCGGACAGATAAGGCGTGATGAGGCCGGGCCGAGGATGAACGAAGACGCCGCCGAGGCCGTGCGCTTTGAAGTCGGCCAGCTGGTCCTCGATCTGCCGCTCCGTGACGCGGTCGTTCCAAACCCAGAGGGGGGCGCTGCGGAACTCGGAAGGCGGGTCCTGGAACGTTTTTAGGACGGAAACGTAGGAGTCCACCGGGACGGCTTCCGGAGCCTTTTGACATCCGGTCGTCGCCGTCAGAGTCATGGTCACGACAAGCCCAAGACAGGTCCTAAATCGCATGATGATTCTCTCCCTTTCCAAAGATGGCCGAAACGCTTTTAGGAATTTCCTTTATTGACATTAATCCCCCCTACCCCCCTTAAAATCAAGGGAGGAGCTGTCAGCGTTACTGACGCCCAAAACACTCCCCATTTTTAAATTATTCGTCTTATCCCCCCTGCCCCCCTTAAAATCAAGGGGGGAGCTGTCAGCGTTACTGACGCCCAAAACACTCCCCATTTTTAAATTATTCGTCTTATCCCCCCTGCCCCCCTTAAAATCAAGGGGGGAGCTGTCAGCGTTTTGGGAAAGGAACGGAGAGGGCGGGATTCGAACCCGCGGTCCCGGTTTGAGCCGAGACAAGCGCTTAGCAGGCGCTCCTGATCGACCACTCCAGCACCTCTCCGCGTCAGCCTGGAAGGCGGCGCTATTCTAACATTTTTAGAGCATTAGTCAAAGCCGCGTGGCGGCGATAAAAACGGCGCCGCGGAAATTGAAAGGGAATAAGAAAAAATCGTTCGGATCAGCGGAAGACGTGCGAAATCTTGATGTTCTCGCTGGGCTTGAGCTCAATGGTCTGGGTATAGTCTTTATAGGATGACTTTTTGATCTCGATCTTATGGCGCCCCGGCGTGATCTGGACGAACTCCATGGGCGGCGATGAACCCACCATTTTCCCGTCCACATAGACCTCGCCGTTCGGCTGGATATCGAGCAGGATGAACGCCGAGGCTTTGACCGCTATGTCCATGGTCGTCTGTTTGGGGACCGTCGGATCTTTATCGAGCTGTTTCCCGAGGGATTCTTCCGTCTTGAGATCGGGGGCGACATCGGTCTGTCCGTCTTTGAGATCCCTCATCGCCTCCGGGAATTTTGGCTTCAAGATCAACAGGCCGGCGACGATCAGCCCGATCGCCGCGGGAATGGCGACAAAGAAGATCTTGCGCGAGCCCCCGCCGGGCCGCTTTGTTGATCGCCCCTCGGCTTTGAGAGGCGCGGCCTGACCTATTTTTTCATCGACCTTCTGTCCATCCGGGCCGGAAGGACTCGGCTGGGGAGGGACCTCTTCTTTGATCGGGCCGCTCATCTGGGCTTGATCGGAAGGGGACGGCGGGACGGCGGCCGCCTTGTCGGACACCGCGCCCTTTTTTTCCTTGTCGTCGGGAACCGGCTTGGCGCCTTCCTCCTTCGCCTGCTCGACCACGTAAAGTTCATGCTCCCGGATATGCTTGTCAGCCCGCATCCCCAGATAGTGGAAAAGCCGGGCATACTCCTGGGAAAGACAGGATACGACTTCATAATACGAACGGGAGACGAGGATCTGGCCGGGTTGGGCGAAAGCCATCACCCGCTGAGCGACATTAATGCCGTCCCCGATGAGATTGGGCCGCCCGTTGATGTCCTTGACCAGTTTGACCGGTCCCAGGTTCATCCCGATCCGCACGGCCAGGGGAAGGGACCCCGTCTTCAAATCCTCTAAGATGGCGTCCCGCAGGCTCAGCGCGACGAACAGGGCGTCCTCGGGATCGCCCAGGAAGCTGATGGCGGCCCCGTCGCCCGTGTCGAGGATGAGGCGATCGTTGACCGCGACGTCCTTGATCGCCTCGATCACGAATTTGTTCAGATGATCCTTCAAGCGGATCTGCTCATCGACGGATTTCTTGGTGTACTCGACAATATCGAGAAAGACGACACTGCAGATGAATGTCCGGTTGAGCCGGCTCATGAACGAACCAGCGCCCATCCCCTTTACCGTCGAGGCTTCGCTGTCCGTCTTTTCTTTGGTCATGGCCGTATCCTGTAAAAAAATCTTATTCTTTTCGGCCGGAACAGTCAACAAAATTCCTCTTTTTGCGGCCGTCCTCCTTTTTTTAGTGTGATCGGCCCTGGCCTAAATCCGGCCCTATTGAATCCGGACGAGATCTGCGTTATATTTCAGGAAAGGAATTGGCGGAAGGAGACGACGTCTGTGAAAAAAACAAGAACGCTTATCGTCCTCGGCCTGTATCTGGCCCTGATCCTGGCCGGCTGGACATCCTGTTCCAAAGCCAAGGATGCCCGGCTGAAGGACTCTTATCGCCAGGACAAGAACGGCTGGATTTACGTTCATCTGGAAGGGTCGCCGGGGGAGATCGGCTTCCAGCACGGCTGGCACCTCGCCCCGGAGATCGATGACGCCCTGCGGATGTTTTCTTTTTATCTGGCGAGCTCGACTAAAAAAAACTGGAATTTCTACCGCGAAGCGGCCCAACGCCTGTTCTGGCCGAAGCTCGAACAGGAATACAAGAATGAGATCGAGGGCATCGCCGAAGGCCTGAAGGCGCGCCTTCCGGACAGGGAGTTCGACGCGATCGACATCACGATCCTCAACGGCTGGATCGAGCTGGCCCAGTACTATGTTCCTTCTCTGGCCGACAAGCTGAAGGCCGGCGCGGGCGACAACAAGGCCCCCGGCTACTGCAGCGCCTTCATCGCCACCGGCAGCTACACCGAGGACGGTCAGATCGTCATGGGGCACAACTCCTGGGTGGAATATATCGTCGGAGAGCGGTGGAACGTCATTCTGGACATCGTCCCGGCGCAAGGGAACCGGATCCTGATGGACGCCCTGCCGGGATACATCCACAGCGGTGACGACTTCGTCATCAACGGCGCCGGGATCCTCTATACGGAGACGACGATCTCCCAGTTCAAGGGATTCAGGGAGGACGGTGTCCCGGAATTCATGCGGGCCCGCAAGGCCGCTCAGTACGCCGCATCCATCGACGATTTCATCCGGATCATGACAGCCGACAACAACGGCGGCTATGCCAACGACTGGCTCGTCGGCGACCTGAAGACGAACGAGATCGCCCGGCTCGAGCTCGGCCTGAAAAACCAGCCCGTCTGGCGGACAAAGGACGGCTATTACGTCGGCTCGAACTTCCCCAGCGACCCGAAATTCATCGCGGATGAAACGACCTTTGATCCGAAGAACGCCTCCCAGTCGGTCCTCGTCCGCAAGGCCCGCTGGGAAAAGCTGATGGCGGACCACAAGGGGAAGATCAACGCGGAAACGGGAAAGCTCTTCGAGGCCGATCACGTCGACGCGGCGACGGGAGCGCCGGGGCCCAACGCCAATACGCTCTGCGGCCACGTGGATAACGACCCCAAGGGCTGTCCGGAGTTTTCCTGGGCTCCGTTCTGGCCAGGCGGATCGGTCCAGGGGAAGGTCACGACGGCTGCCCTGGCCAAGGACTTGAAAATGTGGGCGCGGATGGGCCATCCCTGCGGCGAGGATTTCCTGGCCGGCCCGTTTCTCGAGAAACACCCGGAGTTCCAATGGCAGGCCCGCTACCTTAAGGATATGAAGGCGAATCCCTGGACGCTTTTTGAAGGGAAGAAGTAATAAGGAAGGCGTCTTCGGGAGCAAAGATCGGGACACGCTTTAAGATTTTTTTCATATATTTAACCCCCCTACCCCCCTTACCAAATAAGGGGGGCCTCTGGACGCCGGTAGGCGTCCCTCGACATTCCAGATCGGGACGCGCTTTAAGACTTATTCTTTATCGGTCTCTACCTCTCCTACCTCCCCTAGGACTAGGGGAGGTCTGCTGGTACGCGTCCCTCGACTAAGGAACGGAGGGAGGGGGATTCGAACCCCCGTTCCAGTCACCTGGAAAGCGGTTTTCAAGACCGCCGCCTTCAGCCGCTCGGCCATCCCTCCGTCTTGACCATTGTATCAAAAAAAATGGGTGACAAAAAAATCGGAGAGACGAACCGAATTCGAAAATTCGGATCATGTCTCCGAATGCTTTTCCCCTGTTTATGAGATCTTGTCCAGTCCGTCCATGAAGGGACGAAGTCCGGGTGGAACGACGACCGTCCCGTCCGCCTGCTGATAGTTTTCGAGAATAGCGCTCACGGTCCGTCCGACCGCCAAACCCGAACCGTTCAGCGTATGGGCGAACTCGGGTTTGGCCTTGGGGTCCTTCCGGAATCGGATATTGGCCCTCCGCGCCTGAAATTCGCCGCAATTCGAGCACGAGGAGATTTCCATGTAGCCGTTCCGCGAAGGCATCCAGACCTCGAGGTCGTACGTCTTTTGGCTGGCGAAACCCATATCGCCCGTGCAAAGGGCGACGACCCGGTGCGGGAGTTCGAGCCGCTTGAGGACTTCCTCGGCGCTGGCGGTCATCCATTCGAGCTCGTCAAAGGATGTCTCCGGCCGGGAGAAGATCATCATCTCGACCTTGTTGAATTGGTGCTGGCGGACGAGCCCGCGGACGTCCTTCCCGTACGAACCTGCCTCGCTCCGGAAGCACGGCGTATAAGCCACGAACCGGCGGGGCAGGTCCGCCCCGTCGAGGATCTCGTCCCGGTAATAGTTGGTCAAGGGGACCTCCGCCGTCGGGATGAGGTACCAGGGGAATCCCTCCAGCTTGAAGAGGTCGTCAGCGAACTTCGGCAGGTTCCCCGTGCCTGTCAGGCTGACGTCGTTGGCGATGAACGGCGGGATGACCTCCCGGAAGCCGCGCTCCTTGGTGTGAAGGTCGAGCATGAAATTGATGAGCGCCCGCTCCAGCCTCGCTCCCGCGCCGAGATAGACGGTGAAGCGGGAGCCCGTGATCTTGGCCGCCCGGTCGAAATCGAGGATGCCCAGTTTCGTGCCGATGTCCCAATGGGCCTGCGGGTCGAAGCCGAACGCCGCCGGCGTTCCCCATGTCCTGAGGACGATGTTGTCGGCCGCGCTTGTTCCGACCGGGACGGAGTCGTGGGGCAGGTTGGGGATGTTGAGGAGCGCCAGCCGGATCTTATCGTCGTGCTGGCGGAGTTCTTCGTCCAGCTTCTGGATCTCGTCGCCGACCTTTTTTGTCTCGGCGATTAGGGCCGAGGCGTCCCGTTTTTCGCGCTTGAACTGGGCGACGAGCTCGGAGGCCTTGTTCCGCTGGGCCCTCAGGTCTTCGGACCTTCGGAGAACCGCCCTTTTTCCCTCCGACAGGCGGATGAACTCGTCCAGGTTGAGGGTGAATCCGCGGGTCGAAGTCCTTTGGATCACGAGATCCCTGTTGTTAAGAACGAATCTGGGGTCTAACATCGCCCGGATTATAACACAGGAGGCCGGCTCGCGAAAATGGCGCTTTCGCCCCGAGGTGACGAAAGATCCTGTCATCGCAAGGAGCCATGCGACGGACTCGGAGATTTGTCTCGAGCACAGCAAGGGATCTTATATAGATTAGAGCAGGGTCTATGAGATCCTTCGCTTCGCTCAGGATGACCCAAAAGATCAGAGTTCTGCGCGCCATCGGGCCCCTCGATGATATGAGGATCAACACCTTGCCAATTCTATCGACAAGTTTGGGTCAGTTGACTCACTCGACGGATTCCCATATATTTAAAGCCCGATGGAAGACGAAAGAAAAATCTGGGGATTCAGGGGATCCATACAGGTCTATACGGGCAACGGCAAGGGAAAGACGACCGCGGCGCTGGGCCTGGCCCTGCGGGCCGCCGGCTATGGCTATAAAACTTATATGGGGCAATTCTTAAAAGGCCAGAGCTACGGCGAGCTCAAGTCCGTCAAAAAACTGTCGCCGTTGATCACCCTTGAGCAGTTCGGCCGTAAAGGATTCCTCCACGTGACGGAGCGTCCCGGGGATGAGGACGTCCGGAGGGCGCGGCTCGGGCTCTGGAAATGCCGGGCGGCCATGCTGTCCGGGAAATACCGGATCATCGTCCTCGATGAGATCAACGTCGCCCTCCATTTCCACCTCCTCGGCGAAAAGGACGTCTTGGCCTTCCTCGACCAGAAACCCGACAGCGTCGAGATCGTCCTCACCGGCCGCTATGCTCCCGTATCCATCATCCGCCGGGCCGACCTCGTCACGGAGATGAAGGAAAAGAAACACTATTACCGGAAGGGCCTGGCCGCGCGCAAGGGGATCGAAAAATAGGCCGGCATGGAACGAGAGGCCTTCGAAAAACTGGTGGAAGAGGCGATGGACGCGCTCCCTCCCAAGTTCAAGAAACTGATCGACAACGTCGCCGTGATCGTCGAGGATGGTCCCTCCCTTGAAACACGGCGGAGCGTCGGCGCTCCTACCCGGGGCGAAATCCTGGGGCTTTATCACGGCGTCCCCTACCAGCACCGGGGACCTTACTATGGGAACCATCCTCCGGACGTGATCGTGATCTATCAGCAGCCCATCGAACGGATCTGTTCCACGGACGACGAGGTCCGGGAGCAGGTCAAGACGACCGTGATCCACGAGGTCGGGCACTATTTCGGATTCAGCGACCCCGCGCTGAGGGAAATCGAGCGGGAGATCCGGCCGAGGAGAGGGCCGCGATTCCCGCCAAGGGAGAGATAGCGATGGCCAAAAAGTTCAGGGGCATCTACGCCGCCCTCTTGACCCCGTTCGTCGGCGACGAGATCGCCACGGACAAGTTCCGCGACAACATCCTCAAATTCAACGAACACAACCTGGCTGGGTACGTCGTCCTGGGCTCGACGGGCGAATGCGTCTCGATCTCGGACGAGGAATCGGAGCGGCTGGTCAGGACGGCCAAGGAGGCCGCGGCCAAGGGAAAGGCGATCATCGCCGGCACGGCCCGCGAATCGACCCGTCTGACGATCGAATTCACGAACCGGATGGCCGATCTCGGCGTCGACGCGGCCCTCGTCCGGCCGCCGAGCTATTTCAAATCCAAAATGACCCATGAGGCGCTGAAAAAGCATTACCTCGCCGTCGCCGACCGATCCCGAGTGCCGGTCATTCTTTATAATATCCCCCAAAACACCGGCATCACCCTCGAGGGAAAGCTCATCCTCGAGCTCGCCGGGCATCCCAATATCATGGGCCTCAAGGAGAGCTCGGGGACGATCGCGTTTCTGGGGGAACTGATCCGGCGGCTCCCGGCGGATTTCAGCTATCTGCTGGGACACGGCAGCGCCTTCCTGCCCGCCTTGCTTATGGGGGCGAGCGGCGCCATTCTGGCCGTGGCGAACGCGGCGCCCGGCTTCTGCGCGAAAACATTCCATCTCTTCAACGAGGGGAAGATCGGAGAGGCCGCGGCGCTCCAGCTCGACCTGGTCCCTCTCAACAAGGCCGTCATGGAGATTTACGGTATTCCGGGTTTGAAATACGCGCTCGACCGCCAGGGTTGGTACGGCGGTCCCGTGCGCCCGCCGCTTCTTCCATTGGAAGAGAACGGCAAGGCGGAGATCGAGGCGCTGCTGAGAAAGCTTGGGCTTATCGGTTAATCAAATCGGGGACACATCACTTTTTCCATAAAAGTGATGTGTCCCCGTATAATCAGGAGGGGCAAAAATGAGATTCCTGCCAACCGCTGTCATCGGTCTATTCTTGATCATGGGAAGGGGGACATCCCCGTCCCCGCAGAATTCTGCTGCGCCCGGCCAGGTCCCTGAATGGGAGAACCCGAAGATCTTCAGCGTCAATGCCGAACTTCCCCATGTCACCTTCCTCCCCTATGCCGACGAGACATCGGCCCTCAAGAACGACAAGAAAGCCTCGCCCTTCTACCAGACGCTGAACGGCACATGGAAATTGAAATGGGTGACCAAGCCGGCCGATGTCCCGCCGAATTTCTACGCGGGCGGCTACGATACGAGCGGCTGGAGCGACATTCCCGTGCCGGCCAACCTGGAATTCCAAGGCTATGGGGTCCCCATCTACGTCAACCAGTCCTATGAATGGGTCAAGCCGCCGGCTCAACCCGATCCACCCCATGTTCCCCATGATTATAATCCGGTCGGATGCTACCGCCGGACCTTCAACCTGCCCGCCGGCTGGAAGGACAAGGAGGTCTTCGTCCATTTCGGCGCCGTGAAATCGGCCTTCTATATCTGGATTAACGGACGTTACGTCGGCTACAGCGAGGATTCCAAGACGCCGGCTGAGTGGGACATCACCCCATATCTCCAGTCCGGCCCGAACTCCATCGCTCTTCAAGTCATACGGTGGTCGGACGGCTCTTATCTCGAATGCCAGGACTTCTTCCGCCTCAGCGGCATCGAGCGCGAGGTGTATCTGTGGGCCGCTCCGAAAGTCCGGATCCGCGATTTCTGGGCCGACGCCGGCCTCGACGAAAACTATGAGGACGGGAAGCTCAAGGTCACCGTCGACCTTAAAAACAAGGTTCCCGGCCTCCAGGCCGGCGTCCACAGCGTCGAGATGAAACTGCTGGATGGCGGCGGGACAGCCATCGCCTCGGAGACGAAATCCCTCGATATGAACCGTCAGGAGGCCGGTTCGCTTGTCTTCGAACGGACCGTCCCCTCCCCCAAAAAATGGACGGCCGAGACGCCCGACCTGTATCCGCTCGTCCTCACCCTCAAAGACAAAAGCGGCCGGGTCCTCCAGGCCCTCGGCTGCAAAGTCGGTTTCCGGAAGGTCGAGATCACGGACGGCCAGCTCCTACTCAACGGCGAACAGATCCTCCTCAAGGGCGTCAACCGTCACGAGCACGATCCCTACACTGCCCATGTCATCTCCGAGGAATCGATGCTCAAGGACATCCGGCTCATGAAGCAGTTCAACCTCAACGCCGTGCGCACCTGCCATTATCCCGACGATCCGCGCTGGTACGAACTCTGCGACGAATATGGGATTTATCTCATCGACGAGGCCAACATCGAGTCCCACGGGATGGGCTACGGCGAAAAGAGCCTGGCCAAGAATCCCGACTGGGGCCCGGCCCACCTCGACCGGACCCGGCGGATGGTGGAGCGCGACAAGAACCACCCCTCGGTCATCATCTGGTCGCTCGGCAACGAGGCCGGTGACGGGATCAACTTCGAGGCGACCTCGGCCTGGATCCATCAGCGCGACAAGACCCGGCCGGTCCATTACGAACGCGCCGAGCGGCGCCCGCATACCGACATCGTCTGCCCGATGTACGCCCGGATCGAGGACCTCGAAGCTTACGCCGTTCGGAAGCAGACGCGGCCCCTGATCCTATGCGAGTACGCCCACGCCATGGGCAACAGCGTCGGCAACCTCCAGGATTACTGGGACGTCATCGAAAAATATCCCCAGCTCCAGGGGGCGTTCGTCTGGGACTGGGTGGACCAGGGCTTCGCCAAAAAGAACGAAAAGGGCGAGTCCTTCTGGGCTTACGGAGGAGACTACGGCCCCCCGGGAACGCCCTCCGACCGCAACTTCTGCTGCAACGGCCTGGTCGGGCCGGACCGGACGCCCCATCCCGGTCTCTGGGAAATCAAAAAAGTCTATCAATACATCAAGTTCAAACAGGCCGGCGCTCGGGACGGCGTCCGGGCTATCGAGATCGCGAATCGATACGATTTCATCAATTTGAACAGGTTTGCGATCCAATGGGAATATCTGGAGGACGGAGTGACTCCGATCGCCAAAGGGACGATCCCGAATCCCGATATCGCCCCGGATGCGGCCAAGGTCTTCAACCTGGACATCCCCGTCCTCGAGAGGAAGTCCGGCGTCGAATATTTCCTGAACGTCGCCGCGGTCACCGCCTCCGACCAACCGCTCATCCCGCGCGGCCATGTCGTCGCCGCCGAACAGTTCCGGGACCAGGTGAGGAAGCCTCTGGCCCCCAAGGCCGTGGGCGCTTCATCCGCGCTGAAGACGTCTCAAACCGATTCCGCGGCGGTCATCGAAGGCCAGGATTTCTCCGTGACCTTCGACAAAAAGACCGGGCTCCTCATCTCCTTCAAGTCCGGAGCGACAGAAGTCCTCAAGCGGGCCTTGGAGCCGAACTTCTGGCGGGCGCCCACGGACAATGACTTCGGCAACCGGATGCCCACGCGCCTGGCCGCGTGGCGGAAAGCGGCCGACAACCGGACGCTGGACAATTTCTCCGTTCAACAGGTCGGCCCGACCGTCTGTGTGGCCGCCGCCGATTTCAGTCTCAAGGATGTCCAGGCGAAATATCAGGTCAAGTATCGCGTTTTCGGCACCGGTGACGTCGTGATCGAGGTCAAATTCTCTCCGGCCGGGCGTAATATCCCGGAGCTCCCCCGCCTCGGCATGAAAACGGCCCTGCCGGCCGAGTTCAAGAACATCCAGTGGTATGGCCGAGGCCCTCACGAAAACTACGTCGACCGGAAGACCTCGGCCTTCGTCGGTCTCTATAAAAGCTCGGTGGACGAGATGATCGTCCCCTACGTCAGTATCCAAGAATACGGCAATAGGACGGACATCCGCTGGGTGGCGCTTTCCAACAAGGACGGCATCGGCCTCCTGGCGGTCGGCCTTCCGCAGTTCGACTTTTCGGCGCTGCCGTATACGGCCGAGGACCTGACCCAGAACAGCCGCGGGGACAAACACCCCGCGGATATCGCGAAGAGGGATTTCGTCGCCCTGAACCTGGACTACGCTCAAATGGGCGTGGGGGGAGACGACTCCTGGGGCGCCCAGCCCCATCCCCAATACAGGCTTGGGGCGCGGGAATACGTCTACAAGTTCAGGCTCCGGGCTTTCACCAAAAACGACGACCCGATGGCCCTGAGCAAGATCGAGTATTGATCGTCTCGCTTTTCGGAGAAGCACGCTAAACTCGATCGTTCAACGTTTTGTTGGATGAGATCCCTCGAAAGACTCGGGACGACTCTTCGAGTCGGATCCTTCGCCAAGCTCAGGATGACCGCTTGGGCTGGATCGCGGCGGGCTTGCCGCCGCGATCGCCTCAGCGGTCATTTCTTCACGATTTCGACGCGGCGGTTCTTGGCCCGGCCGTCTTCCGTCCGGTTGTCGGCGACCGGTTTGTCCTGGCCCCAGCCTACGGCGGCCATCCGGTTCGCCGCGCTGCCCTGTTTAACGACGGCGTCGAGGACGGCCTTGGCTCGCTGTTCGGACAGCGTCTTGTTCGAGGCCGGCGTCCCGACATTATCGGTATGTCCTTCGATGTTGAGCTTGAGGTCGGCATGCCCCTTCATTAGAGCCGCGATCTGATCGATGATCGGCTGGGACTCGGGCTTGATCGTGGACTTGCCCGTATCGAAGTTGATATACAAGGCCATGAAACCGTCCTTGGATAGGGCGTCGTACATGGCATCGGCGGTTACTTCCTGGTCCATTCCCTGGATCTCGAGGATGGTCACATCATAATTATTTCCGTCATTCCAGACGTCCAATCTGATCCAGATCTCCTTCCCGTTCTTCACGACTTTGAAGGTCGCCTGAACATCCGACTCATAGAGGATCTGGCCGCCGAGGGTCTTAATGGCATTGCCGTAATTCCTCCGGATCTGGAGGGGACTGGACCTTTGGACATTTTCTTGGATGGCGTAGCGGAGAACCGTTCTCTGCCCTTCCAGCGTCTTGGTGCTGTCGGGGAGAATGAACTCGACGGAGTCGAATCGCGTCTCGCAATCCTGGATATAATAATTCTTCATCCGTGAGAGGAGCGGATGGTCCTTGCAGTTCTCGGCATCCGGTTCCTGGGCGATGGCCGCGCCGGCCATGGCCAGCAGGGAGAACAGAAAGCTCAGGAGCATGATCCTGGTTTGCAGTCTCTTCATGGTGACCTCCTTCATGATCGTCCTCCGAACATCCCGATCCGTTCTTTGAAAACAAGCATCGGGTAAAAAAAAGGACCGTGCACCCCGCTCCGACCGGATCCTTACCCGCGGAAGCGCCGCCGCCGGCTCAGGAGGGGCTGGCTGAAACACAGGAACTCTCCTGCTGCCGCTGCTACCTTCCGGTCCTGACGGGATTCACAGGCAGCCCCTTGCTCAGGGCCCGACCTTTCATCGCCGCCGACGAGGCCCCGTTCCGGACAAAGCTCGGCCTCGGCGAGGAATTCGACCCCACTATAGCGGGTTGTGGGCGACAGGGCACCGCTAGCTCCCCATCTAGCACGGTCGAATATGGAGTATAACAGAAATCCGGGAGACATCCTATTCGTCCGTCATGGGCTTTTATCACGCGGGCCCTTCAAGGACAGAGGAATGCCGCCGGGAGAGAAACCATCATGGAGATTTGCCCGTCCTCTTAGAAGCGGTAGGCCAATCCGCCCCGGAGGACGAATCCGTCCCAGATCCCCGCCTCGGCGAGTAGAGAGAGCCCTTGATAGATCTGAGCCTTGATCCCGAAATGGAGCTGGAGGATGACCAGGATATCGGGGATCTTGAAATCGATGTCCTGGGAGAGCGTGTCGAAATCCTTCTCCTGACTGTCGCCGATCGTCTGGGAGAAATCGTCCTTTTTAAAGGTGCCGGTATAAGTGTAGCTGAACGTCCCTTTCAAGGGGGCGAATCCAAATCCCAGGACGAAATACGGCGTCAGCTGGACGCTCTGGCCGACCTCCCAGCGGAAGTTGATATGTGTCGAAAAGGGGCTCGAAATGAGCGTCGATTTGACATCCGTAGAGGCGAAGGCGCCGTTAGTGAACGTCTGGCGGGCGTTCCCGTTGAGCGTCAGTTTAAGGTCCGTTTTTTCAAAAGCGAGGCCGAGGCTGAACGTTCCGGCCCGCCCCGCCGAAAAATAGCGGAGCTCCAAGCCGTAGTTCGATCCTCCAGAGTCGAAGGCCAAGCCCTGGGTGAATTCATAAGGCACCAGTCCGGCCTGGATGGTCCCCGACTTCTTAATGAGCTCGTTTTGGATCTCCTTGCCCAACTTGTCCGTCAAGGCGTCTTCAAGCAGCGTTTTGATCAGATTGACGCTCCAGGTCGAATAATGGGCGCTGAGCTCCCAGTGCCCTCCCTTCTCCTCGTCGAGCACTTCGAATTCTCCAGTTAGAACGGGCGTTTCCTCAGGCCGGCGGGCTGCTGGCTTCCCTGTCGCCGGGGGTTCCTTGGCCTCCTGGACCTTCGGCTTCTCGACCGTCCTCGGAGGCTCGGCTTCTTTCTTGGGAGGCTCTTCCTTTTTGGCCGCTTCCTCCTTCTTCTCGTCCTTTGCCGGCGGCGTCTCTTCGGCTTTGACAGGGACCGTTTTTGGAGCCCCGACCTTCTCCGTGGTCAGCCCTTTCTGATCCGCGATGTCCTTCCGAACCTGATTGAACTGCTGGACGAACGCCTTCGGATAGAACAGCTCGGAGATCTCCTTGTTCGGATCCACTTCGATGACTTTGCGCATGTAGCGGGTCGCGCCGGCCGTATCGCGAAGGTGATAGTAACTGAGGGAGAGGCCGAAGTAGGCTTGAGAGAGGTTCATTCGACTTTTGGAGAGGGCTGAGGCTTCCAGGTAGCAGCCGACGGCCAGTTTATAATCGGCCTTCTGAAAATAGGAATTCGCCTGGACCAAAAGCTTTTCGACATCGGTTTCTCTTTGCGACGCGGCTTGACCCGCCGAGAGCAGGGGTACCCCCAAGACGAGGACTCCGCCCATAAGAACCGCTAAAAACGTTTTTGCCCGCTTCTTTTTTTCTGTCACGCGTCCGTCCTACGCCCCCATGCTACCGGAGCAAATTTCATTTGTCAAATCTTATCCTCGTTCCACGTTCCGTTTGACAGGTTTTCCAGGAATCGGCTACCATGGGGATGTTATCATGCTGGTTCTTCGTTCGTCACGCGACAAGTGTTGCGTCTCAAAAACGGCTTTACAATAATCCTGGAACTGTCATTCCCGCAGGGGTAAACTTGTCCCCACGAAGGTGGGGAGCGGGAATCCAGACGTCGTTCCCACGTAGGTGGGAATCCAGGCCTTTTTATGTTGGATTCCGGATCAAGTCCGGAATGACAGCATTGTCAAGTCATTGCTGATACACAACACTAGGATCCCGATTTCCGCGCCGCGCGTCTCCGCGCTTGCGTCCGTGACGAGCACTTGTGATAAAATCGGCGCGCCCCGATTCCCACGGAAGGAGCTCGTCATGAAGCTTCGTCAGCCCAGGTCCCGTCGATTCCGGCTCTTCCTTCTGCCCGCGGCGCTGTTCATCGCCGCCCGCGTCGCCGCCCAGATCCCGTCGTTCCGCTTCGAGGGACCGGATTTTCTTCTCGACGGAAAACCGTTCCAGATCATCGCCGGCGAGCTGCACTTCCAACGGATCCCGAAGGAATACTGGAAGGACCGGCTGATCAAGGCTCGGGCCATGGGTTTGAACACCGTGGCCACCTACGTCTTTTGGAACGCCCTTGAACCCGAACCCGGGCAGTGGAACTTCACCGGCAACAACGACCTGGCCGGATTCATCCGCGCCGCCAAGGAGGCGGGCCTCTACGTCGTCGTCCGTCCCGGACCGTATGCCTGCGCGGAATGGGATTTCGGCGGGCTGCCCATCTGGCTCCTCCGGACCCCCGACATCAAGGTCCGCTGCATGGACGCCCGGTACATCGCCGCCTGCGAGGCCTATATCAAGAAGCTCGCCGAACAGCTCAAGCCGCTGCTCAGGGCCAACGCCGGCCCCGTCCTCATGATCCAGATCGAGAACGAATACGGCAGCTACGGCAACGATCGCCAGTATGTCCTGGCATTGAAGAGGATGTGGGAGACGGCCGGCATCAGCGGGCCGTTCTGCACGGCCGACGGCGCCACGCCTTACATGCTGGAAGCCGGGTCCATCCCGGGCGCCGCCATCGGCCTCGATCCGGGGACCGCGGACAAGCACTACGCCGAGGCGGCCAAGCTCAAACGGAACGTCCCCGTATTCTGCGCCGAGATCTATCCCGGATGGCTGACGCACTGGGGGGAGAAATGGGCCGCGGTCAAGATCGAAGAGCTCCTCCCCGACGTCCAATGGCTGCTGGACAACAAGAAATCCTTCAGTCTTTACATGTTCCACGGCGGGACGAATTTCGGGTTCACGGCCGGGGCCAATTTCAGCGACCGCTACCAGCCGGACGTCACGAGCTACGACTATGACGCTCCGCTCGACGAGATCGGCCGGCCGACGCCGAAATACG
>Ga0315288_10000252_pt1 | contig 65705 bp, 51 predicted proteins | sample YL17G11_20_MG_FD_203454 | JGI IMG/M metagenome (GOLD analysis project Ga0315288, IMG submission 203454) | Sediment microbial communities from Yellowstone Lake, YNP, Wyoming, USA - YL17G11_20 | ecosystem: Environmental > Aquatic > Freshwater > Lake > Sediment | place: USA: Wyoming | collected...
TCTTAGAGGGTTTAAGTTTTTCAGTTTGAATCAAACCGACAAGTATGTTTTAATGGAGCTTCCGGGGAGAGGGCTATCCGCCAGCGTAGGTCAGTTAATCCGGGGTTTGAAGCTGGAAGGCATAACTGTCATAATTGCCCATCCCGAAAGATGCTTCGTCCATAAAGAGGAGCTACCTGAAATTGAGAAATTGATACAAGCGGGCGCTTTAATCCAAATCAATGCGGGAAGCATTTTGGGGCATTTCGGTAAACAAGCCAGAAAAATAGCGGAAAATCTGCTCGAGCAAAATCTGGTGCACTTCGTGGCCAGCGATGCTCACAACCCTTCTTCCGCTTCTATTACCGTGCTGTCCTTAGCTTTCGAAAAACTCAGTCAACTGGTGGGAAAAGAGAAAACAGAGGAATTGGTGATACACAACCCTTCCCAGATGTTAGCCGGCAAAAGCCTATGGAGCTGGGAGAAGGACATGACCGTAGGAGAGAAACCAGCTTTCAAGGAAGCCGATATTTCCGAAATCTCACCGTAAATTCTAAGACCATAAAACCGGGAGGTATTTAATGAAAAGAGTAAAGTGCATCGTTTCGATGGGGCTAACCTTTTATATGATGTTCTTCCCGTTAGCGGGAATATCAAAAGCTCAAAGTCAGGCCGACTCAAGTTCTCAGCGGTACAAAGTCGCTTCCCAATATTATCTGGAGAAGGGGATGGAGAACAAACTGATGATGAACGTCAACGTGTGGGGAGCAGTGGAGAAACCTGGCTCGCAGTATGTGCCCGACGGAGCTGATCTAATCAGCGTTCTCTCTGCAGCCGGTGGTCCGGTGGAGGGGGCAAAACTATCGCAGGTTAGATTGGTTCGGAATTTCGATGGTGAAAAATTCAACTTACTTATTGACGTAAACCAATGTCTTAAAAAAGGAGAGCTGGGTAAAGTGCCCGAGATCAAGCCCGGGGATACCATCATAATTCCCAAATCCAAAGCTTCCATTGGCAAATTCATCGTGGTGATTTACAACGTAGCGGTCATTGCCAGCGTGGTAAAGCTGATGTCTAACTGAAATATCGCTCTAACCCTAAATTTAAGGAGAGCAAAGTGTCTCCGAAAGAAGAAAAACAAACGACTCTTAACGATTACCTAAGGATCCTGGTTAGGAAAAAGTGGCTGGTCCTCTTTTGTTTTTTATGCCTGGTGGTATCAGCTACCGCCTTCTCATTTTTGGTCGCTCCGGTATATCAAGGTCGCACCACCATCATGGTAGAAAAAGAGGGTAAAATGGAGGACCAGATTTTTTCCCTCTCTTCAATGATGAGGTCCGAGACTAAGATCAAAAACCAAGTGGAGATTCTCAAAAGCCGCACCCTGGCGCAGGCAGTGGTGGAGGAGATATTAGACTCTCCTCAAAAGAAAGCCTTCCGGAACATGGTCAAGACCAAGCACGCCATTTCACCGTCCAAAGACCAGCTGATCCAATCGATCCAGCAAAACTTAAACATCACCCCCATCCGGGAAACGGACATAATCGAGGTGAAGATGACCGCACCCGATCCGCAATTGGCCGCTTTTCTGGCCAATACCGTGGCATCCGAGTACTACAAACAAAGTCTTCAATTCAGTCGCGGTGAGATCTCGGAGGTGCGTCAATTTTTGCAGAACCAGCTGGGCATCATCCAGGACAGTCTGCATCAATCGGAGGAGGAGCTGAAAAACTACATGCAAAGCCAGGACGTTTCGGCCCTACCGGATGAGACCAAGGAATTGGTCAAACAGGTGGCTGAGTTTGAATCTCAGCTAAACGAAACCAAAATCGAGCTGGAATCCAACGAGAAAAGAATGGCTTATATGAAAAGACAACTGGATGAAAGGAAGGGACAGCTTTTAGACGAGATCACCCAGATATCAACTCCGGTGATTCAGAATTTAAGAAACGAGATGGCCGAGCTGGAAGCCATGCGGGCTGAATATGCCTCCCAGGGAGTGGATGAAACTCATCCCAAGATGCAACAGATTCTAAATCGAATCAAAGAAACCAAAAGCAAATTGATCGCTGAAACCACTCAATTGGTCTCCACTAATCTCACGGTGAAGGATCCATTGACCTACTCTCAAGATCTGTTAGGCAATATTCTGAGCTTAGAGATCGAGATACAATCGCTTACCGCCAAGGCGGATGGCTTGCAGAGGATAGTCAATCGCTATTCCGGCAAGATGAACCAGCTTCCCGATAAAAGTTTAAGATTAGCCCGCCTGGAAAGATCCACCAAGGTGGGGGAAAACATCTTTATGATGCTTAAGGAAAAATACGAGGAATCCCGGATCAAAGAGGCGGGACAGACCGGAAACGTGAGAATCATTGACAAAGCCATTCCTCCAGAATCTCCTATTAAGCCCAAGAAAAAACTGAATATCCTCCTGGGTGCTTTGCTGGGCTTGGTTTTAGGGGGAGGACTGGCACTTATGCTGGAGTCTTTGGACACTTCAGTTAGAAGCATCGAAGATGTGGAGGTTTTGGATTTGCCTGTTTTAGGATACGTTCCCAAAATCAAAAATCCGGAGAAACACAGGCAGCGCACCAAAAGCTCGGATAACCCACTGGGCCCGGAAGCCAGAAAGGTGGCATCCACTCTGTTGATGCATTTTGCACCCAAATCGCCGGTATCCGAGGCATACAGAACCTTAAGAACCAATATTCAGTTTTCCAACTTGGATCATCCCCCTCAAGCCATCCTGATCACCAGTCCCGGTCCCGGAGAAGGAAAATCGACCACGGTGGCGAACTTAGCCGTAACCTTTTCCCAGATGGGGACAAAGACCTTGCTTATAGACGCAGATTTTCGTCGACCCATCCTGCATTCCTTATTTGGCATAGAAAAAGAACCGGGGATCACCAATTATCTGGCAGGAAAAATCCACTTAGAAGGAATCATCCGAAAGACCCCGGTGGAGAATCTGGATTTGATCACCTGTGGAGTGATACCTCCTAATCCTTCCGAGCTTTTGGCTTCGCAGAGGATGAAGGAATTTATAGCAGAGTTAAAGAACAGGTATCAGATGATTATTTTCGACACTCCCCCCGTGATCGTGGTGACCGACGCCATGGTATTAGGTGTGCTTCTGGATGGAGTGGCTCTGGTGGCATCGGCAGGGCAAACCTCTCAAGAGGGATTGGGCCGCGCCAAAACGCTTCTGGATAATGTGAACGCTAAGGTGATGGGAGCGGTGTTGAACAAAATAGAAGCCAAACACTCGTATGGCTCTTATCACTATTATTATTATTATCATTACTACGGAGACAGAAAAGAGCCCAAACCAATGAAAAGAAGGGTGAAGAAATCAGCCCCACCGGTGGAAACGATAAGGGATTGGCAACCGGTGCAGCCTCTATAGGGGCTGTTGAAAAACCCGTTATTTAGGAATTGGAATTCGTAGGGACAGGGCTTGTCCTTCAGGATGAATCCTTCAGGATGAATCCTTCAGAATGAATCCTTCAGGATGAATCCTTCAGAATGAATCCCTGTCCTAACTATAAGAAGGACAGCCACACTTCGTGCTGAGCGCACTCAGTCCTTCGACAGTGAGCTCAGGACGAACGGTGCGAAGCAAGGGCTGTCCCTACGATAACCTCTCCCTGCGGATTTTATCACAAAAGGGACTTTTTCAACAGTCCCTAAAGCCTGTGGCTACAAAAACCGGAATGGTGACACATCCTCAAAGGGGGGAAAAGATCGTGAAGAAGATAATTCTGGTGGGGGGTGCCAGACCTAATTTCATAAAAATCGCACCTATTTATTTTGATCTTCTGAAATATCCCCAAAGGTTTGCACCTTTGATTGTGCATACCGGACAGCACTACGACCAAAAGATGTCGGAGGTGTTCTTTAAAGATTTAGGCCTCCCGGAGCCGGACTTAAATTTAGAGGTGGGATCCGGCTCGCATGCGACGCAAACTGCAAAGATTATGATTGCTTTTGAAGAGGTTTTGTTGAAACAAAAGCCAGACTTGGTGGTGGTGGTAGGGGATGTGAACTCCACTTTGGCTTGCGCTTTGGCTACAGCCAAGCTGAAAATAAAATTAGCCCATATAGAAGCGGGATTAAGATGCTTTGATAAAACTATGCCGGAAGAGGTAAATCGCGTGGTTACCGACTCGGTCTCAGATTATCTTTTCACCACCTGTGAGGATGCCAATGAAAATCTGAGAAGGGAGGGATTTTCTAGTGATCAGATCTTCTTTGTGGGTAACGTGATGATCGACTCCCTTCTGAGCAATTACTCAAAGATCTCACAATCCAGTGCTATGGAGAGATACCAGCTGAAGGAAAAAGAGTTTTGTCTTCTGACCCTGCATCGCTCATCCAATGTGGACGAAAAAGAGACTTTCGATAAAATCATGGGGGTAATAAAACAGATCAGTCAAGAGATCAAGGTGATCTTCCCGGTGCATCCTCGAATCCAGCAGGTGATGGAAAAGATTCAACCTGAGAAGCAAAACCTAATTATCACCGAGCCGTTGGGCTATTTCGATTTTCTGAAGCTGGAGGAAAACGCCCGGCTGGTCCTGACCGATTCCGGAGGAGTTCAGGAAGAGACCACTTTCTTAAAAGTTCCTTGTTTAACTCTAAGAGAGAATACGGAAAGGCCCGTGACCATAACGTCGGGCACCAATCATCTGGTGGGGCTGGACCCGGAGTCGATAATAAAAGAGGTGGATGCTTTGTTAGAGAACGGACACAGGGATTATGCGCTTCCTCCTCTATGGGACGGCAAAGCCAGCCAGAGGATTGTCCGGCTGCTGGATTCGGTGCTTTAAAATACCTTCTGGGATTTCTTATGTAATAATAACTCCTTAGGTTGAGCTTGAGGTCTATCACTTATAGGGAACAAAACCAGAAGTATCTTCGCCACTCTTAATAAAAACTGAATGGAGTTTTAATTGGCTGTAAGGACCACCATCTTAAAAAACTTTGCTTCTTTGTTCGTGGGGCAAGTTGCCGCCCGGGGATTGAACTTTGTGGCGATCGCCTATCTCGCCAGGGTGCTGGGGAGTGATGGTTTCGGGATGATCAACTTTGCTCAGGCGATTTTGGCTTATCTCATGGTTGCCTGCACTTTGGGATTGGACGTATTCGGCACCCGGGAAATTGCCGCCAATCATAAAATCAAAAAAGAGAGCTTCATTGGGAATCTGCTCGCCTTGAGAGTCGGGTTAGCTTTGCTTTCACTTGTGGGTTTAGGGATTTTTATTTTAGCCATAAATAAACCGGCCTTAGAAAAAGAGGTGATGTTTGCTTATGGACTATACGTTCTTCCTTTTGTTTTCTATTTAGGATGGGTTTTCTGCGGGATCGAGCGGATGGAATATATCGGCATAGCCGCAGTGCTTTCCCGCTTGGCGTTTTTAGCCACAGTGGTGGTCTTGATAAAAGATCCCGGGAACGTAATTTTCGTTCCCTATCTGTGGTTTACTGCGGCAGTGGTGGAAAGTCTTTTTCTGATTTTTTCCTACCCGAAATTTGGCGGGATAAAGTTTAACGTTCATCTTCCCGAATGGAAATTATTTATTAAGGATTCGGCCTGGATCGGTTTATCGGTCATCCTGATACAGATATATTCCAGTTTTAACTTAGTGATGCTTGGTTTTATGAAAACCAATCATGAGGTGGGACTTTACAGCGCCGCTTCTAAGATCATTTTATTTATGGTTGCTATTGGTGCTTTTTATAATAATTCTATCTTTCCCGTGATCTCCAGATATGCCCAAGACTCCAAGCTCAAATTGAAAAGATTTATCCATAGGAATATAAGCTTCATCGGAGTAGGTGGAGTCGCTTTATGGATCCTGCTTTTTATATTCGCCAGGCAGATAATAGTTTTAGCGTATGGGGATGACTACCGGGGAAGCGTTTTAGCTTTTCAAATCTTATCCTTGACCATAGTGATCAGCATCGTGCGGTTGATTTACGTCAGCGTATTAGTGGCTTTGAATAAAATAAAAGAGAGCTTGTGGGGGGTAGGCATCGGCTGTGGGATTAATGTAACCTTAAACTTCTTATTGATACCTCGTTATGGAATTGTCGGCGCGGCAATAGCTACCGTAATCGGTGAGATAATCATCACCACCATGATTGGCCGGATAGCTTTAAGACTCTTAAGCGAAGGGTAAATTGAGCCATAAAGGCCAGCCGGTTCAAAAAATATATTTAATCGTTTTCTCTAACGAGCGAAGATAACCATGCGAGAAACTGTTCTAAGCTCCAATAGTTTAACCAAAGTTTACCTGGTAGCAGTGCTTTTTGCCATCACCGGAGGCATGCTTCTGGTGGTACAGAACCAGTCTCTGTTTTTCCTGGTGGGTTCACTTATTCTCTTCTCCATGCTCGTCTATCTTTTGAATAATCCCATCCCTGGGATCATTCTCTTTCTTTCCACCAAGTGTATCTTCGATATGTTCTGGTTTATCAAACTGCCGTTTGCCGAGTTCGTTGATCTGAACGTGCAAAGGCTCATAGGGATTGTCTTTCCTCTGGTGATTTTGGGTATTTTTGTTCTTAAAGAGAGGAATTTCTTTAAAACATTCAACACCACTTTGGGTAAGCTTATTTGCATATACATAGCTTTTAATTTTCTGATGATATTTTTCTCGTGGACCACCTCCGGAGCCATGGTCTTGTTCTCCAAAATGATAACCAGCTACATTTTGTTCTTCGTCTTTGGAGTAGCGGTTTTTGTGGAGAAAGACTTAAGAAAGTTAATCCATTACTTTTTAATCTGTTTGTGGATTCCTCTGACCATCGCCTATTTGGGGAATTTGGGCTGGTTATCCCTGGACTCCTTTATCCAAAATACCCAATACCAAAATGCCCAGCGCATATTCTCTTCTACGGGTGAGCTGATCGGCACTCGTCTGGTAGGACTTTATTCTCATCCCTTTAATGTGGTGAGTTACCTGATTGTAGCCTTTCCCTTAACCTTGTTGATGCTTTTTACTGAAAAAAATCCTTTAAGAAGATTTTTTTATCAGATAAATTTCATCTTTCTCTCCTTAGCTATGTGGCGATGCTTTTATAGAACCGGCTGGATAATCTTAGCTTTGCAGTTGTTCCTTTGGCTCAAAATGAGGAAAAGACGAAAAACCATGTTAGCGGTGATTTTGATTTGTGTATGTGTGGTCTTGATGAATCTTAGCTTTTTTACCAGCTTTTACGAAAGCTTTCTGGTTCTTTTTTCTCCCTCCAGCGAAAATGTATTGTCTGCTTTCAGCGGCAGATTTGTTATCTGGAGTTTTCATTTGACTAAATTTGCCGCAAGCTCAAGGCTGGAGCAGTTTTTTGGTCATGGCTTGGGTTCAGATCACGCAATCTATTACGAGATGAGCGATGTGCTTGAGCCTGACCGGGGAGCGGCTCACAGCGACTTCATCCGACATCTAAGTGACACGGGAGTGATAGGATTAGGGATTTATGTTTTGATTCTGGTTTTATTAGGAAAAGAGTTATTATCCAGTATCAAACAGGAAAATGATCGATTCTGGCGAGCTTTTGGGCAGACAGTTCTTCTTATATTTACAGGATTTCTACTGGCCAGCATTATAGGGGACCCATCCTTGAATCCCAGCATGTCCTGGTATTTGTGGGGATTTGCCGGAATAGTTATTGGCAGAAAGTTTTTGAATAACAAGTGGAAGCAAGAACGGGGTAGGGCGTTATGAAAGTAATCATTTCAGCGGCAAGATCCGATCATTCCTACAAAACCGCTAAAGCGGTGCAAGAGGCTGGTATCTTAGATAGATATTATACCCAATTTTATTTTAAGCCTCAAAGTCTCTTGGGCTCATTGTTAATCTCACTTTCAAAATATTCCAGTGGATTAAGCCAATTAGCCGCCAGGCTTTACAGCAACAGGCATATGCCAGGATTGGATCCTCAAAAGGTGATCTCCCTTTCTATCCCCGAGTTTTTGGGAAGAGCATGGCGGCATATTCCTTGGTTACAAAAATTAGTTGCGGCAAACAAATTATCCGACAATTTGTTTGATCTTCTGGTCTCCCGGCAAATAAAGCATTGTGATATCTTCCATGGATGGCTGGGATATTCCCTTCACACTTTGACCAGACTGAAAGGAGACGGAACTAAGATATTGATAGATATTTATGCTGCCCATCCCAGCTTCAGAAAAGAAATACTGTCAGACGAATATGAAAGGCTCCATCTGAATTACCAGCTCACCGACGATCCCTTAAGGGAAAAATATCTAAAGGAAATAGAGTTAGCGGATTATTTGATAGCTCCTTCCTCCCATGTATATGAGACCTGTGTCTGGCAGGGAGTTCCCCAGGACAAAATTACGATTATACCTTTTGGCGTCGATATTCATAGATTCAAACCCATAGAAAAAAAGGATAAAGTTTTCAGAATCATTTATGTAGGTGCTGTCTCTGTCAACAAAGGAATTTACTATCTTTTGGAGGCTTTCCAACAGCTGGGCCTGCCCAACTCCGAATTGGTTTTGATCGGTCGACTGCAATCGGAATTTAAACCCATCCTAACTAAATATGATGGACTATTCCAGCACATCTCTCATGTCCCCAACGATCAGCTTACCCATTGGTATGGGAATTCATCTGTTTTCGCTTTCCCCTCTTTAACGGAGGGATTCGCCATGGTGATAAACGAGGCTATGGCTTGCGGACTGCCGTCTATTGTCACTGAAAATGCAGGCGGGTATGTGAGAGATAATATGGAAGGATTTGTAATTCCCATAAGGGACATCGAGACTCTGAAAGAGAAAATCTTGTTTTTTTATGAAAATGAAGACAGAAGAAAAGAAATGGGAAAATCTGCCAGAAAACGTGTTGAACAATTTACCTGGGAAAGGTACGGGAAAAAACTTATAGAATTTTACGAAAGCATATATGATAAACAATAGAAAGATAATATTAGTAACCAATATAATGTCACCATATAGGATTCCCACTTTCAACCAGCTGGCATCCAGATACGGGAAAGCTTTCAAGGTGATTTTCTGCAAACAAAACGATCATTACCGGAAGTGGAAGCTGTTGGAGAAAGATCACTTGAAATTTGATTTTTGTCTATTGAATGATTTTAGCATAAAACTTAATGCATGGGAAATACATCTGGCAAATGGACTTTTCTCCAAGCTTATCAGGGAAAAGCTCTGCCTGGTGATTACGGAAGGATTCGGTTTCCCTACGATATTTAGTTTGCTGTATACCAGCCTATTTCATAAGAAACTGATAATATTTTCCGCCGAGACCCGATATACTGCCAAAACCTATGGCTGGTTTCGTCACCTCCTAAGAAGGTTTATGGTGAGACATGCTCAGGGATTCATAGCCAAGGGGAGTTTAGCGAAGGAATATTTGGTCTCTCTGAAAGTACCCCAGGAAAAAATCGTTTTAACATATTATTCCATCGATCCAGAACTTTTAGGATTAGATTCAAACCAGGCAAAAGAAAAAAAGAAAACCACAGAAAAGAAAAAAAGAATCTTATATGTGGGCCGGCTTACCAGGTTAAAGGGAGTTGATCTCTTAATTCGGGCTTATATAAAAGTTAAGAAAAAGTATCCGAACATTGAGCTTTGTTTAGTAGGAGATGGACCGGATGGAGGAGAATTTAAGAAATTGGCGGAAGGAACAGATGACATTTCTTTTGAAGGATACAAACAGTATGACCAGCTTCTGCCATATTATCTAAATTCTGATCTATTTGTTTTGCCGACTTTAAAGGATGTGTGGGGTTTGGTGGTGAATGAGGCCATGATGTGCGGACTTCCGGTTATTTGCTCCAAATATGCCGGATGCTGTCGGGATCTGATAAAAGAAGGGGAAAATGGATTGATTGTGGATCCGGAGAATTTAGAAGAGCTATCCCAGGGTATTTGCCAACTTTTATCCGAAGATGGAAATCTATTTCGTTTTGGAAAAAGGTCATTGGAGATCATTCACGATTTTACCACCGAAAGAACCACCCGTGGTTTTATTGAAGCCATAGAATTAGTGACATCAAGGGAGAAAGATGCAAAAGAAAGAATACTACCAGCTCCTACAAGAAAGTAGGGGGTTTGAGCGCATTCAATTTGGCTCCCGGGTGTGGGAAGCAACCCAGGCATTGAAGCCGGGTGAGAATTTTGTGGATATCGGCTGTGGCACGGGGACTCTTTTGTATCAAGCCAAAAGATTTTATTCTAACGTTTACGGAGTAGATCTAGCCATCCCCGAAGAGCTTAGAATCCAGGAGAGTCAGTTTAAGCTTTTGGAAGCGGATGTGGACAAGACCGGACTTCCCTTTGAGGATAATTTCTTTGATACCGTCTCGGCATTAGATGTAATAGAGCATGTTTTCGATCCGGTATTCTTGCTTGAAGAAACCTATCGAGTGCTAAAAAAAGGCGGGCAGATCATTTACACCACTCCCAACGTGAGGGCTCTACGGCACCTCTTCACCTTAGTATTAAAGGGCAAATTTCCCCATACCTCTAATGAGAGGATCGGGTACGACGGGGGACATATCCATTATTTTACCCATCAGGACTTGAAGCAACTTTTGGAAAGCATAGGTTTTAGAGAAGTAAAAACAAGCGGTCTTATGACCTTGGACGGCAGATTTGCCACACTCAAAAGGCTGTTGAGAAAAGGTTTGAATACCAGCTTTATCAAAGAGTTTTTATCGCCGGGAATAGTGATCAAAGCAACCAAATAGGCCCGATATGAAAAGATTAATCATCAATGCAGACGATTTCGGTTATTCCCAGGAGATAACTCTTGCCATAAAAAAAGCGTCGGAACATGGTCTGTTGACCAGCACCAGCCTGATTGTAAATAAAGACTACTCCGGACCAGCCTTAGATTTAGCCAGAGAGATTAAAGAGGTGAGCGTGGGGATTCACTTTAATTTAGACGATGGCAAACCGCTCTGTCCTCCGGAACAGGTGCGCACTCTGGTAAATGAACAGGGAGAATTCCATGCTGGAAAAAAATTTCGAGCCAGACTATTCTGGAGAAAAATTACTTCAAGGGAAATTTACCAAGAGCTAAAAGCCCAGCTTACCAGATTTTTGAGCTTGGGCATTCAGCCATCCCACATGGATTTCCATCATCATCTTCATCTTTATTACCCGGTCCTTAGAGTAGCTCTGCAGGTGGCAAAAGAATTCAACTTAAGAAAGATGAGAACGGTCAGGCTGCTCAGGATTTATGGTGAAAACGGTTCTTCCTTTAATTTCCATAGATGGCGAAAAACTGCGGCGGATATTTATAGAAACTCCTTACACGGAAAAATCAACCAGGTGCTGGATACTCCGGATTTTCTTTTGGAGCCAAAGATAGTTGGAGAAAATGGCTCATCACCGGAAGGATGGATGGAAGCGATAAAATTCTTGAGAGACGAGTTGGTCTTTGAGCTATGTTGCCATCCTAAATATAACGATGAGAATTCACAAAAGGCGGGAAGAGAAACCGACCTTGAAATCCTTAAAGGAAAGAGCTACCGAAGCTTAATAGAGAAAGAGAACGTCAAATTGATTTCATACGGAGAGCTTTAAAACCATGGGTAAATCTCTAATTATAGGTCCTTTGCCACCCCCCTATCATGGGGTGGCAGTGATGATCCAGTGGCTGGTAGAGGGGCTGAGAAAAAGAAATGGATTCAGCTTCATTCATTTGAATACCCAGGATGCCCGGAAGAACCAGGACTTCGGGAAATTCAATCCCCGAAACTGTTGGCTCGCCCTGAGAGGTATTATTGCTCTGTTCAAACTTCTCTTGAGAGAAGAAATCGAGGTGGTCTACATACCCATCTCCCAGAATTTCTGGGGATTTGCCAGAGACAGCTTCTTCGTTTTGATTTCGGGATTTGTTTTTAAGAGAAAAGTGGTCATTCATCTACACGGAGGATATTTCAAAACGTTCTTCAATCAAGGCACTCAGTTGAGAAAGAAATACATTAAGTTTGTGTTCAAATATGTGGATAGAGGCATAGTCTTGGGATATTGCCTGAAGCATCTTTTAGAGGACGTATTGCCCCCAGACAAAATCGACGTGGTCTATAACGGGGTGGACACCGAGCCTTTTGACAAAATCGAAAACGCAAAAGGGAGTAATGGAAATTTCAGAATACTTTTTGCCGGACTGTTAGAAGAATCCAAGGGTTATTTCGATCTGATCCAAGCAGTCCCTATTCTTAAAAGATACTATCCGGACATCGAGGTCCTTTTGGCTGGACGCTGGCAGGCAAATGGGTTCAAAGAGAAAGTCCGGTCCTTTGTGCGTGAAAATGATTTAGAAATGCAGGTGAAAATTTTAGGCGTTGTCACCGGAGAGGAAAAAATCAAACTGTTCAAAAGCTCAGACGTTTTTGTGTTGCCCACTTATTTTTATCTGGAGGGCCAGCCGGTGGTGGTTTTGGAAGCGATGGCGGCCGGATTGCCGGTCATAACCACTGATAGGGGGAGCATCAAAGAAATGATTACCCCGGGGGAGAATGGTTTTATCATCCCTCCCTCTTCTCCTCATGAGATTGCGGAAAAGATTGCGCTTTTAATTGAAGACCAGAATTTGAGAAAAAGTATGGGAGAGAAAAGCCAGCGAATAGTGAAAGAAAGGTTCACCCTTAATCAGCATGTGGATGGTGTGGCGGAGGTGATAGAAAAATCCGCTAACTAAAAATTTGAATTATGAAAAACTTAAAATACAAAGCTCAAGATTTCTACCAAACCAGTCCCCCCTGGCTCAAAACCATCTTGGGATCGGCTCTGAGCGTGATTCCGCAGAATATCAGGTATGGGACAGAATTCTCAAAATCCCGCCATCTGCTTAGATCATCCCAATGGTGGAACGAAAAGAGATTGGGTCAATACCAGATGGAGGAACTGAAAAGATTATTACAGCATGCCTATGACAACGTTCCCTATTATTGGACCCTTTTCCACAACATCGGATTCCATCCCCAAAATCTCAAAGACTTCTCAGATTTAAAAAGGATTCCATTTCTCACAAAAAAGTTAGTAAGGGAAAATCTCCATAACTTGGTGGCTATGAACATCCCCCAGTCGGAGCTGGTGGAAACTAACACCGGTGGCTCAAGCGGCGAGCCTATGGTTTTCTTTCGAGAGAGATCCAAAACTAGTCCCAGAGAGAAAGCTTTCATGAATCAACAATGGGAAAGGGTTGGTTTTAAAGTGGGGGATAGAATTGCGGTTTTAAGGGGTCCAAAGCCTGAGGAAGACAATACCTTCACCTTTGACCCTTTTTTTAACTCTCTCATCCTTTCTTCTTTCGAGCTGAGCCCAAAGAAAGTCCTGGAGTATGTCCGTGCTATGAACAAATATAGACCGAAGTTTTTACACGTCTATCCTTCCACCGGCTGGCTGTTAGCCCAGCTAATGGAGGAGCAGAACTTGAGGTTAGATTATCAGCTAAAGGCAGTGCTTTGCGGATCAGAGAAGCTGTTTGAATCCCACCGAGAACTGATGCGAAAGGTGTTTGAGTGTCGGATCTTTAGCTGGTATGGACATTCAGAGTATGCGGTGTTGGCTGGAGAATGCGAAAATAGTGAAGATTATCACGTCTTTCCCGAGTATGGTTATACTGAATTTGTTAAGGTCAATCATAAATTTGATGATAGGAAAGAGGAGATATATGAGGTGGTGGCGACCGGATTCAATAACTACGCCTTTCCGCTCATCCGATACCAGACCGGGGATTATGCGGTTCTTAAAAAGGGCTACTGTGACCGGTGTTTCCGACAATATCCGCTCATAAAGGAGATCGTAGGAAGGGAACAGGATTACATTATAACCGAAGATGGTAGATTTATTTCCCTTACTGCGCTGATCTTTGGACAACATCTCAAATCTTTTTCTAAGACCAAGAAAATGCAAATTGAGCAGAGGGAAATTGGGAAAATCATTGTCCAGATTGTTCCTTCCAGCACTTTCACCCAGGAGGATGAAATAGAAATAAGGCAGGTGATACAAAAATGCGTGAGAAGAGGACTGATGGTAACTTCTGAATATCCGGACGACATAGAGCCGACCAGCAGTGGAAAACATCCTTTCTTAAAGCAACATCTGGATCTTAACCACCTAAATTTAAAAAAGGGAATATATGAAACAGGTGTTGCAAAATAACATAACCCAAGAGTTAGAAGTTGAACCGGTGATTTATCCGATCTTTATGACCAGAGAAGTTTCAGCGAAAAAGAAAGGCGGTTTGATTTTTAAGATCTGTTTGTGAACCAGGGGCACCCGGCTTACCCGTTAAGAATGTGGAGAAAAGAATATGCTCCGACGCTTATTGGATTTGATCACCAATTTTTTGGGTTGGGTTAAAAGAAACCGTATAATCACACCGAAAGGCGAAGTGGTCAGACTTAATATCGGAAGCGGATTATCGGTAGTTTCCGGGTGGATAAATGTGGATGCGAGCCTGAACGCATTCTTCTCCAAGTTTCCCCGATTCCTTCTCCAGATGCTATATACCCTGTCGGATTCAAAACAATGGTATTCCCCGGAAGAATACTGTGACATTCTCAGGAATCACGTTTTCATCAACCACAACGTGGAATATGGCTTACCGTTTCCCGACCAGTCCGTGGATTATCTTTATTGCTCCCACCTCTTTGATTTTCTGTTTCCGGAAGATGCCCATAAGTTACTTAGAGAAGCACATCGGGTTCTCAAAGCAGGGGGGGCTCTTAGGATATGCGTTACTGCTTTGGAGTATCCTCTATCTCTTTATTCAAAAGGAGAGGCCGAACAAGCATTAGGTTATTTCTTCCCGGCTTCCAAATGTGGCTATCTTTCCCGTCGACGGTATATGTATGATTTCGATTTACTCCATCGTTTTCTGGAAGAGGCCGGATTTGCCGATATAGAGCGCTGCACCTATAGACACGGCAAAACCCCTGATATTGAGGTGCTGGATAATAGACCTGAAGAAACCATGTACGTGGAAGCGATTAAAAGACCGAAAGCTTCGCATCTCCCAATTGGGGAAGGCGAAAAAGCTAAAAAGAAGGAAACAAAAATAGCGTATTCAGAAATTACCGATCCAGGTTGAATGATCTAATTCTGGATCAGAAGGAGAAGTTGCCATGACAACCAAGAGGGGAAATAAATGAAACAGGTATTACAGAACAACAAGACTGGAGAATTGAAAGTGGAAGAGGTGCCACACCCGATCCTTATGCCTAGAGGCGTGCTGGTAAGAAATAAATATTCGTTGATCTCCAGAGGGACCGAAATAATGAAGGTGGATTTTGCCAGAAAGAGCCTGGTGGCTAAAGCGAAAAGCCGACCGGATCTAGTCAAGCAGGTTTTGAAGAACGTGAAGAAAGAGGGTTGGGTGACAACTTTTAAAAAAGTGATGAATAAGCTGGAAAGCTCTGCTCCTTTAGGTTACAGCTCCGCCGGTGAGGTAATGGCGGTGGGTGAGTTAGTGGAGGGAATAAAAGCCGGAGACAAAGTAGCCTGCGCGGGCGCTGGTTATGCCAATCATGCGGAGATCGTCTCGGTTCCCATGAATTTATGTGCAAAAATTCCGGAAAATGTAAATTGTCGTCAAGCCTGCTTTACCACCTTGGGCGCCATCGCCATGCAGGGGATCAGACAAGCTGAAGTCAATCTGGGCGAAAATGTCGCAGTTATCGGATTGGGAATATTGGGACAGTTAACCGTGCAGATGCTCAAAGCGTCAGGGTGTCAGGTATATGGAATGGATTTAGATGAAGGAATGGTGAGTTTAGCTAAAATTTCCGGCGCCGACTTTGGCTTTATAATCGGAAAGGAAAATGTTACCGCTAAGATGATAAACTTAACCCGGGGTCACGGTGTGGATGTGGTGATTATAACCGCAGGCACCACCAGCAATCAGCCTATCGAGCTGGCTGGAGAGATCTGCCGCGATAAAGGGAGAGTCGTCATCGTCGGTGCGGTAAATATGGACTTGCCCCGAAAGGATTTTTACGACAAGGAGCTGGACATAAGATTTTCCCGATCCTATGGTCCGGGCAGATATGATCATCTCTATGAAGAGATGGGCATAGATTATCCTTTCGGATACGTTCGCTGGACCGAAAAAAGGAACATGGAGGAATTTTTGAATCTGCTCCAACAGGGGAAGGTAAACACGGAAAAATTAATCACCCATAAATTCAAAATCGAAGACGCAGAAAAAGCTTATGATTTGATGATGAAAGGCGAAGAGAAATCGTTGGCAGTGCTTTTGGAATATGGGGATTCATTCGAGACCAAGCCAAGAATTTATTTAAGAGAAGATTCAGCCTATCGAGGCAAGGAAATTTCAACCGTGAACGTCGGTTTTATCGGGGCAGGAAATTTCGCCCAGAACAATCTTCTGCCCTATTTGAAGAGAATGAAAGAGGTGAAATTGAAAGGGGTGGTTACCTCCACCGGGGTTTCAGCCAAGGATGCAGCAAAAAAGTTCGGCTTCGAGTATTGCTCTTCGGAGGTAGATCAGATTTTGCGGGATGAAGAGATCAATGGTGTATTCATCGCCACCAGGCATAACTTGCATTCTCCACTGGTCTGCCAAGCTTTAAAAGCCGGGAAAGCGGTATTTGTGGAGAAGCCCTTAGCCGTCAATGAAGAGGAGCTGGAGGAGATAGAAAGAACTCTGGAGGAGACCCGGGGGAGAATATTGGTCGGATTCAATCGTCGTTTCTCCCCAGCAGCTCAATTGTTAAAAAAGCATTTCCAGAATAGGACCACTCCTCTGGTCATGACTTATCGAGTCAATGCGGGCTTAATACCTCCGAATCATTGGATACATGATCCCGAAGAGGGGGGTGGGAGAATAATCGGCGAGGTATGTCATTTTGTGGATCTTTTAAGCTTCTTTGCAGATTCAGAAATTTCATCCCTTTCTGCTTTATCTGCGGATGATTTGAGAAAAACTCCACGCACGAATGATAATCTCTTTTTTTCCCTCAAATTCAAAGATGGCTCGGTAGGCTCCATTCTCTATACCTCCTGGGGTGATACATCCTATTCCAAAGAGAGAGTAGAAATATTTGGGGATGATTCAGTCGGGGTGATCGACAATTTCCAAATAACCTCGATAGTAAGGAATGGAAAGGAGTTAAGATTCAAACATTCCGGATCAGCCAAAGGACACAAAGAAGAATTAGAAACGTTCATCCGGGCGCTTAAACAAAACCAGCCGATGCCTATCTCACCTGAGGAAATGATTAACACGACTCAGGCTACATTTAGGATAATCGAGTCTTTGCAAACCAATAGCTCTGCGGACATGAAATCATTAAGCTCAGAATGGAGTGTCCACCTTTAGGGGGTGTTGAAAAACCCGTTTCAAGGAGGATGTGTTTCGTAGGGACAGGGCTTGTCCCTGTCCTAGCTCCATAGCGGACAGCCACAAGGGCTGTCCCTACGACAACCCATTTTTTCTAACAGGCACAATAAGATACTTTTTCAACAATCCCTTTAGGCCATCAACCAAATAAGTTGACAAACCAAGGAGTTCTCCGGTCGGGAAATAAGTTCGTAGGGGAGTCCCTTGTGGACTCCCGTTTTAGAACGAAAACGGGAGGGGATCCCGCTATGAGATGGGATTTCGTTTCGCTCAACAAGCCCCTCTCCTACAAACGTCATGGCAGATAGTTGCGATAATTAGTTGAAAACCATTAGGTGGACCAAAAAGCCCTTTTCTATTTTAAGAAATCTTGGTCAGGCAAAAGCTTGACACACCAGTTTCACAAAAGGAGGGGTTATAGACACCGCCATTCTCAATGATTCTTTGCAGAAACTTCTTAGCTACTGTGAGAACAAAGACTGGAAGGGTTATGATCCTTATGACGGGCTGAATACACCCTGGCGAAAGGTCTTGCCCTTAAGGGGAAAGCTCTTTCGGATTTTGTTAATCCAGTTTCTCAAGCGATCTCCGTTTAATCTGCGGAAACTCTTTTTTATCAAGGAAGATTACAACCCCAAAGGATTAGGGCTTTTTTTATCAGCCGTCACCAGATTGTATGACCATTATGGCGAAGACAAATACAAAAAGCTAGCTTATCGGCTCATCGATCTGCTTTGGGAGAAGAAAAGCACCGGATACTCCGGGGTATGCTGGGGATACAATTTTGATTGGCAATCCAGAGCTTTCTTTCTCCCCCGATATACTCCCACGGTGGTGGCAACCTCTTTTATAGCCAATTCGTTTTTAGATGCGTATGAAGTTTTCAAAGAGGAAGCGTTTTTAAAGATCACTCGCAGCTCTTGCGATTTCATCTGTCACGATCTGAATAGAACTTACGAAAACGATAGTTTATGTTTCAGCTATTCACCTTTGGATCAAACCACCATTCATAATGCTAATATTTTAGGGGCGCATCTTTTAAGCCGAACCGCTTCGTATACCGACGAGTCCAAGCTCAAGAAAACTGCTTCTAGCGCAGTTAGATTCGTGATCAACCATCAGAATCCCGATGGCTCCTGGTATTATGGCACCCAGCCTCATCACCGGTGGATCGACAATTTTCATACCGGTTTTATTTTAGAGTGTCTGTTCGACTATATCAATTTTTCTTCCAGATTTGAGATGAGACCTATTCTCGAATTTGGTCTTAAATTCTATCTGGATAATTTTTTCTTGGCAGACGGCACTCCCAAGTATTATAACGATCATATTTACCCCATAGATATACATAACTGCGCTCAATCTATAATCACCTTGGATAAACTTTCTTCCATCAACGAACAAAATGATAAATTCAAAGAGAAGGTGGTTTTGTGGACCCTGGCCAATATGTATGATCCCAAGGGATATTTTTATTTTCAAAAGAAAAGATTTTTTACCAATCGGATCGCTTATATGCGCTGGTCACAAGCCTGGATGCTTAAAGCACTGGTGACTCTGGTGACTGATAGTGAAAAGATGGAATTAATAAAGGATTCAAGGATTCGAGGGTTCGAGGGGGCAAGGGTTCAAGACCTCCCCTTAATCCCCTCCTTAGCAAGGAGGGGACAGAGGGGTGGTTGACAAATTAGGATACCGAGGGGGGATATGAATAAAATAACGCTTTTGGGATGTCCTATAGACGCTCTAACCTTTGACGATACGCTGAGAAGAATTGAGGATTCTATCCAAAAGAGAGAGCCTATCCGGCACTGCGCCATAAACGCCGCAAAAATCGTTAAAATTCAAACCGACATCAAACTACGGGAAGCAGTGGTTTCCTCAGACATGATCAGCCCGGACGGGCAATCCATCGTATGGGCTTCCCGTTTTTTGAAAAAGCCACTTCCGGAAAGAGTGACCGGAATCGATTTGATGCAAAAACTCCTAATGCTCGCTTCCGAAAAATGCTACAAAGTCTTCCTTTTGGGAGCGAAAGAAGAAGTGATAGGTAAGCTTAAAGAAAAACTAAAAAGGGAGCTTCCTGATTTAAACCTGGTGGGATGCCGAAATGGTTATTTTTCAAAAACCGAAGAGGAAGAAATAGTAAGGGAGATAAACGTAAAGAAGCCGGACATTCTCTTTGTGGGGATGAGTAGCCCCAAAAAGGAATACTGGATGAGCAAATACCAAAGCGCCTTGAAAGTCCCCTTCTGTATGGGAGTGGGAGGAAGCTTTGACGTTTTGGTGGGCAAAACCAAAAGAGCCCCTCTATGGATGCAAGGGATTGGATTGGAGTGGCTATACCGGCTTTTGCAAGAGCCAGCCAGAATGTGGAAGAGGTATCTGGTAACCAACACCCTATTCATTCTCTATCTTTTAAAAGAAAAGTTCCTTGAACCGTCAAACATTCGATCAGAAGACGAGAATGCATCGGAACGACCATTCCGAAAAGCTTGAAGGTTACACCTGAGGATTTCAAGGGAAAACGCTGGCTTACTCTTTAGCTGATTTTGACCCTCTAACTAATACAAACGTAAGAAATAATATGTCATTGCGATGATCGAAGCCCTGCACCGGATTTGTGCAGGGCGAAGCGGCGAAGTCCCGCCAATGGCGGGATTTCGCTCCTTTTCCGCCAAAGGCGGATCTGCCTTTGACATGACAGTCGCTCGCAATGACGATGTAAAGATTTTATGGCGTCTGCTATAGATACGAAGAAGAAGGAATACAGCTATTGTTATCTTGCTATTTTATCCACTGGAAAAGATTTTGTATTTTGGTCAAACCTTTATCGATCGAATATCTGCTTTGATAGGGATTATCATAGCCTCCCCGATTCAGCTTTATCCCATGTCCTCTCCTATTTAATCCATTAGGTGATCGTTTCATCATGGATTTGAATTCATACCTGATAGTTTCCTCGCCACCGGGTTACTATCGCCAACTTAATTACAAATATCATGGAAAAAGGTGGGTATTTGCATTTGGCTTGACCATTAAAATGTCGGATGATGGTGATGAAAATAGCACCTCCCATTCAACTGTCAAAGAACGTAAGTTTTTGATAGATAAACAGCGGGGATTAGCCCTGACTGGTAAGGCAGTGGACTTGAAATCCGATTTGGGGGATGGATCTTAAAAGCGCTTCTGGGCAAACAGCCAACTTAGCAGACGAAGGGATGAAGAGATGAAAACACAAGGAATTCAGATTCGGTATTACCAAGTGACGGAAGGTTCCGCAGGATGGTACGATGGGTGCTCCAATGACGACTGACTCCATAAGCAGAGCAACCGGGGAAAACATCAGGTATCGGCTGTTCCAAAAACTTGCCAGAGAAATTCCAAAATAATCCAGTCGGGGACGCATTATTCCTCTGTCAATGCCAATAGAAAATGTCAGGTTTTTTGCAAATCTAAAAATGTCAGTGATCTGTGATGGTAAGTCGATGTTCATTCGGTTCTATAACGGCCGGTCCAAATTTTGATCTGTGGGACCGGAATTTGACTTTTGCTTTTGATAGGGGTTTTTGTTTTAGTTTTTTTTCTTGGCAGAAGATGCTGATGGAACCATCCAAATACTGATGCACATCTACTTTAGCCTTGAAAAAGCTCAACCGGTATTCATTGGGAAGTATCCGGAAAGTCTTTCCTTTGTAACCCATAGTATTATCCCCAGACACCATCCTTTCTTCCTTTAAACAGAAGACATCCTTTAAGCTAAACTCTATTGGCGGGGCTAAATGCCAGTTATGTCCCCAAACTGGCTTTGTGCTTCAATGGATTAGTGACACAACAGACAATTGATCTCTATCGTTTATCGTTGGCGAAGCTCGTTTTTGAAACTCGATGCTCGAAGTTATTATTCTGTTAAGAATTCTCCCGCTTCGAGCACCGAGCTTCCAGAATCGATACGAGCATCGAAACCGTTAAACGAGCCTTGTAATACTCAAACAAGTCTGATTATCATATTTAGCTAACATTAAAACAATGACTTCACCCTTACCAGATCTTGGGGACACTTGTGGCTAAATGCCTTCCCCTATTAATGATAACTCATTGTCTCCTATAGGGGCGGGAATTCCCTACGGGTCTCCGTTATCCCGCCCCAGAATGAGACTTCGGCAACAACCCCAATATTTGCATCACCAGGTGTAAATATCTTTTTTAATGCTTGACAAAAATTTTCTATCATGTTATAATTTATTTGCGAAGAACTAGAGAGAAAGATCATAAGTGGAGAAGCTTGCAGATTAGCAAAAGCCAGAATGTTACTCCTAATTCTGTGAGAGGAAATGTGGTTTGACAGCACAAAATAAAAAGGAGGGAGGAACATCTAAGTGTGTAAAACAGGCATTTTTGAAAGTGGCAGATTTTCCTTGTTCAAGAGACTGTCCGAGGCCTGGTGATTCCATCTTTCACGCGGGTACTATATTTTCATACGATACTTGATATACTGTAAACAATCGCCGTTGTCTTCTTTGACAGCCTGGCTGTGGAAACAACGCTTATCCTCAAGTTAGGAGTACCTGGTGAACTCAACATTGGCACTGACATTGAGGCAGGTTACTCGAATTCAGTTGAACCGACAATTGGTGAGACCAGCAACTCTTCTATTATCTGCGACATTGATGTAAGCCCGTTTGGACCCGAGAACCGGGAGGGGCTCGAGTTTTTATGGATGGACTGTAAATACGGATGCCGTACTAGATCACCGCTTCGCGGGGCACAATGGAAAGAACCTCTTCACAAGAAAACGCTCTTTTATGTCTAACCCACAGGCTAACGCGAGGCTCGTTTAATGGGATCCATTGATCGAAAAAGTGAACAGACCGGCAGAGAGTCGTGGTATGGGGGACTCGAAGAGCTAACAGAATTATCGTGTAGTCTATATTGGGGAGACTGTGCGGTATGGTATGTCCCATCTATGGATGAGTATGCTGTTTTCGTCAACTCTTTCCTCTGTCGGTGCTACAATCGAAACAATAGGGTGATTTATGTAAAAATGCGCAGCAACTTAGAAGAGAGTCTGCATTACAGGAGTTTCTTTGAGGTCCACAATTTCGAGAATATAGAAGACCTTCAACAATCCATCCAATTGCTTAAGGAATTTATTCAGGCCAATGGGCTTCATGTCTCTTACGTCTTCGATGATCTCTCCTGTCTAACAGAGCGGAGGAGCGAGAGCGCGCTCTTCCATTTCTTTCAAGCAGTAAATTCACACCTGCAAGAACTCGGGGCAGTCTCTTATTGGCCTTTGCTCCGGGGCTCTATCCTTCAAGACACGGTAACCAAATTCAGCGGAATGGCACAATTGTTGGTGAGCATAGAAAAGACGGATGAGGGAGCGTGTATTCATCCCCTAAAAGTGCCTTCTGAAAAGTTCTATCAGATGCTCAAGCCATACTCTTTTGATTTTGAGAGTCTCGGATTAGGGAAAAAGGATAATTCTTCAATACTTCTCAACGTGCTGATGCAGAAAGTCGCTGAGGTAGATCAACTCAAGCAGGATATCAAGAGGTCGAAAGACAAGTATCAAGACCTTCTCGAGACTACCACTCAGTACAAAAACATTGTGGGTAGAAGCGAGCATATTCACAAGGTTTGTAGAATGATCGGTATTGCAGCGGCGAGCAATGCTACTGTCCTAATCCAGGGGGAGAGCTGGACTGGAAAGGAGTTGGTTGCGGAAGCCGTTCATTTTCATAGTTTATGCTCCAAAGGTCCTTTTGTCAAGGTGAACTGTGCAGCGCTATCCGAAACGCTCCTAGAGAGTGAGCTCTTTGGCCACATTAGGGGGGCATTTACCGGTGCGATACGAGACCGGAAGGGAAGATTCTTGTCAGCAGATGGTGGAACTATCCTCTTAGATGAGATCGGTTGCATGTCGCTGGGTGGCCAGGCTAAATTGCTCAGGGTGTTGCAGGACAAGGAGATCGAACCGGTGGGTGGTTCGATGCCTGTAAAGGTGGATGTACGGGTGATTGCCACCACTAATCTAAACCTCAAAAAAGCTATGGAGCAAGGGGGGTTCAGAGAAGATTTATACTATCGGCTTAATGTATTTCCCATCCAGCTATTGCCTCTGCGGGAGAGGATGGAAGATGTCCTGCCTTTGGCCAGGCACTTTTTGAGGAAATACTCTCAAGAGATCAAGAAGACCATAAGAGAAATCTCGCCAGCAGCATCTTCTGTTTTACAGGCTTATGAGTGGCCCGGGAATATCCGGGAACTGGAGAACGCCATTGAGTTTGCGGTCATGCTGGGTAAAAGAGAAACCCTGCAAACCTTTGACCTTCCTCACAGAATATTGGATGCCTCACTGGGCAAAACGTCATGCCATTCGCTCAATCTGAAAAGAAGGCTTGAGAGCACTGAAAATCAGACTATTCTGAATGCACTCGATCGCACAAACTGGATCAAAAAATCGGCAGCCCAAATCCTGGGTATCGACCCTAGAAATTTAAGCTACTTCTTGAAAAAACACGGCATCTCAAAAAGGTATGAAAAACCATAGAATATATGAGATAAGCGTATGCATGCTCGTTAAATTTATGAGAGCTCTGAGTATCACCTTCTCTACCTTCTAATCCTTTCCTCGTAATTGCAGTAGCGAAAAATCATAAAAAATAAGACCTAAAGGGGGAAAAGCCTTCGTTGGGTGGTAAAAGGCCTGAATTCGATTACGTAACTCTTTATATTTAAGATACTTGCAATCACAGGGTTGGTCCGGCGGCAGCCTCCGTAATGGCATAATAATTGCATATAATCATTATACATGGAGAAAGACGAACGCATCCTGATCGTGGATAGAGATAGAGATTTTGTAAACGAATTAACCAACTACCTGTTGGCAGCGGGGTATGGAAATATCGAATCATTGGACAACTGTCCGGATGCACTCATCAGGATGAGACAGAATCATTTCGACATCGTTCTAATGGACGTTTTTGCTCCAGAGATGAAAGGGCTTGAGTACGTCGAGGAAATCAAGCGCATTAAGCCTGATATCAAGACATTTCTGATGATACAGCCAGCCCACCAGCCTGTGTTCAATGTAAAGATTAAGGGAGAGGTCAAACTTGATTGCTTGATGAAGTCCACCATAACCCAGAATTTGGTGGAGCATCTTAGAGACTGAAGCAATGGCTTACCACTTCTGAAAAGTATACTTTTATACACAGAGAGCTATGAAAAAGTCCCTCTTGCGGGGCTTGGAGACCCGCCTGCGGTGTTTACGGCATTGATTTTGCATAGGTCGGGCACCTCACCCGACCGGTCTTTACCACTTTTTCAGAGATCTCACGAAAAGGTTATCATAGAATTTCTGTTTGCAGTTAATGGTATTCAAGGAAAGGGAGCGCTTTGAGGGAATCGTGAAGACGACATTACAAAGAATCAGGGATAATGCCAGTGGAGCAATTAACCTAGAGGTTCTGAGTGAAATCTCTTAATAGAAGGAGGTAAGAATGCAGACAGGACCAACTTACCCAGGGGTTCACATCGAGGAAATTCCAAGCGGGGTACGCACAATCACTGGGGTTGCAACTTCTATAACGGCTTTCATCGGCCGGGCTTTACGTGGGCCGGTAAACGAACCCACTACCATTAATAGTTTCGCAGATTATGAACGCCTTTTTGGCGGATTGTGGGAAAAGAGCACCATGAGCTATGCTGTGCGGGATTTCTATCTTAATGGTGGCAGTCAGGCAATCATTGTTCGTCTGGTATGCTTCTCAGGGGCCGCTACCGGAATAGCCCGCATTATACTTGCCACGGGGGGCGCTGACCCTAATGATGAGCTGTGGGTTGATGCTGCCAATCCGGGCAGTTGGGGAACGAATCTGAGTGTCAAAGTTAATTACCAGACCAAAGACTACGGCACAGGCAATCCAGACCAGAATCTGTTCAACCTGGTAGTTTCTGAAGTGGATCCTGAGTCTAAGAAAGTCCGCACTGTCGAATCATTCCTTAACGTTTCCGTTGATTCAAACAGCGCTCGCTATCTGCCAAAGGTTCTGGAGGAGCGTTCCCAATTGGTGTGTGTTCCCAAAGACAGCGCGGGAAAATACATCATGCCCAACATGCGACCTGTTGATACCGACGGGGCGACACCAGCCAGTCCACCGAGCAGTCCTCCGGCCAGTCCGCCTGCCCTGGCGGTTGGGGGCGATGACGGAGTGGAACTCACTCAAAAACAGTTCATTAATCCAACTGAGGCAAGTCAGAATAACAAGACGGGATTATATACTCTGGAAAAGGCAGATCTTTTCAACCTGCTATGCATCCCGCCCTTTTCGCCCACCCAGGACATAACCTCAGATCTGATAACCGCTTCCGCTAAATACTGTGAGGACCGTCGGGCAATGCTTATTGTCGATGCTCCAGCCAACTGGACCAGTAAAGAGAGGGCCAAGAATGCGTTTACCAGTCCAGGTGTTGGCACCGACAGCAAGAACGCCGCTGTTTTCTTCCCGCGACTGAAGCAACGTAATCCTTTGCACGAGAACCAGATGGAAGAATTTGCCCCTTGCGGTGCTGTGGCAGGTGTTTTCGCACGTATCGATGCGCAACGTGGTGTGTGGAAGGCTCCGGCAGGTCAGGAAGCCAGTCTGGTCGGAGTGCCACAGCTTAGCGTGCCCCTAACCGATGATGAAAACGGCGAGCTAAATCAGTTGGGGATCAATTGCCTGCGAGCCTTTGCTGTGTATGGCCGTCTCATCTGGGGTTCTCGCACCTTACAGGGAGCTGATCGTCTGGCTTCTGAGTGGAAGTATATATCCGTTCGCCGCACGGCTCTCTTCATCGAAGAAAGCCTTTATCGCGGCACTCAGTGGGTGGTTTTTGAGCCCAATGATGAACCTCTCTGGGCGCAGATTCGGCTTAATGCCGGGGCTTTTATGCACAATCTCTTTCGCCAGAGTGCTTTCCAGGGTAAGACACCCGGGGAAGCCTATCTCGTTAAGTGCGATAAAGAGACTACCACCCAAAACGATATTAACCAAGGTATTGTCAACGTATTGGTGGGCTTCGCCCCCCTTAAACCGGCTGAATTCGTGTTTATTAAAATTCAACAGTTAGCCGGGCAAATCGAGGCCTAAAGGAGGGAATCATGGCACAGTTCAGTGTAAATGCACAGCGTTTTGATCCTTATAAGAATTTTAAATTCCGCGTCAAATGGGATGGTCGCTATGTGGCCGGGGTCAGTAAGGTCGGCATGTTGAAACGCACCACAGAGCCGGTCAAGCACCGCGAGGGTGGTGACCCCAGCAGCAGCCGCAAATCGCCGGGGCGGACCGAGTATGAGGCTATCACTCTGGAACGCGGTGTAACCCACGACACCGAGTTTGAGAAGTGGGCCAACAAGGTCTGGAACTACGGGTCGGGGTTAGGAGCTGAGGTTTCGCTCAAAGACTTTCGCAAAGACATAATAATCGAAGTCTATAATGAAGCCGGCCAGCTTACCCTGGCGTATAAAGTTTATCGCTGCTGGGTATCTGAGTTCCAAGCCATGCCAGAGCTTGACGCCAATGCCAATGCTGTGGCAATTCAAACCATAAAGGTTGAAAACGAGGGTTGGGAGCGGGACTACGCAGTGACTGAACCGAGCGAGCCAACCTTTACTGAACCGGCATAAACCATGCGGCATTTGTCTGCTTTTGACATCATAAGAATCTGGGAAACAGGTCGAAACCAGCATCCTCTGGACCGGGCGCTGACGATTCTATCAACCGGCCATCCAAAGGTGACGTGGGGTCAATTGGCTGATCTGACTATAGGGCAAAGAGATGGATGTCTGCTTAACCTACGTGAAAAGACTTTCGGTTCAATACTTAAGGGACTGGCGGAGTGCCCCAAGTGTGCAGAACATCTGGAGTTTACCATGTCCACTTCGGAACTTCGAATTCTACAGGAAACAGGTTTCGCTGCAAAGGAAAAGCCCTTGGAAATGACAGCGGAGAATGTAAAACTCAAGTTTCGATTGCCCAACAGCGTGGATCTTGCCACAGTCGTAGGCTGTGAAAGCGCACAATCTGCGTATAGCCTACTAATTCAGCGATGCGTTCTGGAAGCCACCGCCAATGGAAAACCCATTACGATGGAAAAGTTACCGGTAGAGGTTATTAACAAGCTGGCAGCACGCATGGCCGACTATGAGCCTCAGGCGGAGATACTTCTTGAATTTCAATGTCCAGCATGCAGCCATAAGTGGCGAATGATCTTTGATATTGCAGCTTTTTTGTGGAAAGAGATATCCATACACGCCAAGCACTTGCTGCGGGAGGTTCACATCCTGGCCTCAGCATATAAATGGCGGGAAGCAGATATCCTGTCAATGAGCCCTATCAGAAGGAAATATTATCTTGACATGGTGACGTTATGAATAACTTTGTCACAAGACTGGTGGAGCGTACCTTGGGATTATCTGAAGTGGTTCAACCAGTCGTTGCATCGATCTTTGGCAATGAAATGACTATGGAGGATGGTTTTCCGATGACGCCTCCTTTGGATGAAAAGACTTTGGACTTAGAGGAGGAGATAGAAGGCTCTGAATTTCCAATAACTGAAACATCTTTATTGAGAACTGATATTCTGTCAGAGTCACCTGCACCAAATGAAACCATAGGACCAGAAAAATGCACTCGCTCCCCTAGTCTTACCGACAACCAGCCTGATTTGAAAAACAAGGTCCTTAAGGAAACAGACAAAGAATTTGAGTTTGACTCCCTCCCCTCTAAGCAGAGAGTGAGAGGCGAGGTGTCTCCACAGTCCAATAAACCGGAAAATCATGCTAGTCCATCTTCTGACAGAAACACAAAGGAAGTGATTTCAGCCCAGATTGAGACATCTGAAAACATGGATTTGTCAGAAAAGCGAGATACAGGTGACATCATGTCCGGTAATGTAAATGATTCATCGATGCATTCACCAGAATCGCCTTCTTTAATTAGCAGATTGCAGGATACTGATACGGAGGCACATTTTTTAACCTCTTTGGCTTTTGAGAAATCTATTAGTCGTGACGTGTCTTTTAAGCAGCAACAAACTGGACCAGCTATAGTAGAACACCATTCTGCTGAGAGGAAGAGATCATCAAGGCTGCCTGCTATTAAAGTAACAATAGGTCGTATCGATGTTCGGGCCGTAAAGCAACAAGCACCATCGCTACCTCAGCCACGCAAAATTGATCCGAAACCAAGGCTATCATTGGATGATTATCTGAAACAGCGGAATGGAGGACCAAGATGAGTAATTTCTTGGCTATCGCCACAGTGACCGCGACCCTTAGCCAAACCATAAGAGCTGCCATAGTGAGAGATGTGCCTGGCGCGACCGTGACCACGGTCCGGCCCGATGGCGCTGGAGGAGGCCCACCTACTACCGGTGTCAACCTTTATCTATACCAGGTCACTGCCAACGCTGCCTGGCGCAATGCAGACTTGCCCACCAGCAGCCCCAATGGGAAATTCGTGCACCGCCCGCAAGCGGCTTTAGACCTCCATTACCTTTTGAACTTCTATGGTAACGAAGTTCAGTTGGAACCACAACGCTTGCTCGGCAGCGTGGTGCGTGTCTTGAACGCCCGGCCCGTGCTTACACGGCAAATGATTCAGGACACATTAGCCAACCCCGCCTTCAACTTCCTAGGCACCTCCGACCTGGGCAAATCGATCGAACTGGTTAAATTTACGCCCCTACCTCTCACGCTGGAAGAGTTATCCAAACTCTGGTCCGTATTCTTCCAGACACCATACACCTTATCGGTTGCCTACCAGGGTACCGTCGTCCTGATCGAGAGTGAAGACGAGCCCCAGGCAGCTCTGCCGGTGCGTAAGCGTGACCTCTATGTCGTACCGTTCCGACAGCCGATCATTGAACAGGTCAAGTCACAGGTCGGCGCGGATGAACCTATCGTTGTGGACAGCACTTTGGTCATCAGTGGAAAGCGGTTGCGTGGTGACTTGACGGAGCTGCGGTTAGGCGGCTTTGACTGGATACCACCGCCCGAGGATGTGAGCGACACGCAGATCATCTTGCGACTGAGCACGCAACTGTCATCACCGCCACATCCAACCGGGTTGTTGCGTGATGGTGTGCAGGGCGTACAGGTGATCCATCCGATCCGGATAGGCACACCGCCTGTGCCTCACCGCGGAGTCGAATCGAATGTGGCAGCTTTTGTGTTGTGTCCAACTATAAAGAAAAATCCAGTTACCGGAGAGTACGAAATCTCAATCTTAAACCTACCAATTAATCCAGACGGCACGCACTCTGCGAATGTGGCGGTGAAACTTAAACCCGATGTCGGCTATATGCAACGAGTGGTTCTGCTCTTAAACGAGTTTAACCCACCACCCGACCGCCCGTCACGGGCTTATAGTTTTGAAGCTGCGACTCTTGGTCCACCTACCTCCCCACCAGAGAGCACCGAAGAGGTCACTTTCTCCATTAGCGGGGTGAGAGCGGGCACCTATCTGGCACGTATCCAGGTGGATGGTGCGGAGAGTCCGTTGGGAACTGATTCAGGGGGCCGGTACAATTCACCGCAGGTGACAATCCCATGAATACCACAACCATAAACAACTGGCATGAAGCTAACCAGCGCTATCTGATGGCAGCCGTGGGAGTAGTGCGGGAGGAATTGGAACTACATAGACCACGCGTGGATAATTACGTCGCTGAAAATAAATCCATGCATGCAGAATCTTCCGTTGCACAAAAGAAGTTGAAGCAGGCGGCTGGGGGCCTGCCAGCTCCTGCAGCCTTAGACACACTCACTGCGCTATTCTGCCTGACACCCTTTGAGCGCAATGTCCTCCTTATGTGTGCGGGCCTAGAGCTGGATTCCACCTTTGCCACCTTGTGCGCCTCTACCCAGGGCGATCCCAGGTGTCCCTATCCGACTTTCAGCCTGGCGCTTGCAGCACTGCCGGATGCCCATTGGAGTGCCCTTTCGCCTAATGCTCCTCTTCGCTACTGGCGTCTTATCGAAGTAGGCACGGGTGCGCCGCTGACCAAAAGCCCTCTTCGCATCGACGAGCGGATGTTGCACTATCTTGCCGGCATATCACATATGGATGAGCAGCTGGCCGGCATTGTCGAACCATTATTTGCAGAAGGCGATCTCGTACCTTCGCATCATAAACTTGCAGACCGTCTGATACAGGTCTGGTCGCAAAGTGCCGGCAAATTGGTGCTTCCAGTTATACAGTTGTGTGGTGACGAGGTGGTGGGCAAACGAGCCATCGCCGCGGCTGCCTGTACAAGGTTAGGGCTAAATCTCAGCACCGATGTCTGCCCATGCATTACCGAGTACTCCGGGAGAGCTGGATGCGCTGATTCGACTATGGGAGCGTGAGGCGGCTTTGAGCGCAAGTGTTCTGTTTCTTAACTGCCATGAAATAGAAACATTTGACCCTGTGCGTTTAAACGTGTTTAGCCGGTTTTGTGAGCGCCTTAAAGGGATGATTATTATGAGCAGTCGCGGACGGAATTTTACCCTGCAACGCCCGATGATCGTCCTTGAAGTCAATAAGCCGACGGTCAACGAGCAGCACGCTGTCTGGAAAAACTCTCTGGGCACAGAAACCGACAAGTTGGACGGTCAGTTAGAAGCCATAGCGTCCCAGTTCAATCTGAGCACTCAAACCATTCGCTTGGCGAGTTCAGAGGCGCTGGGAAATGTGGCGGCGAATGGTTCAGAGCATAGGGAATCCTCAAATGACCTCGGAGACATGTTGTGGGATGCGTGCCGGATGTATACGCGCCCGCAATTAGATGACTTAGCGCAGCGCATAAAGCCAGAAGCAACCTGGGATGATATAGTTTTACCTACGCTGCAAAAACAAATTCTAAAAGAGATAGCCATACACGTGCGGCAGCGTGCCAAGGTATATGAAAAGTGGGGATTTGCGGCCAAGTCTGAGCGGGGGTTGGGAATCAGCGTTCTTTTCACCGGTGAAAGCGGGACAGGCAAAACCATGGCATCGGAGGTGCTCGCAAACGAGCTGCATCTGGATTTATACCGTATCGATTTGAGCCAGGTGGTCAGTAAGTATATTGGTGAAACAGAAAAAAATCTGCGGCGGGTGTTCGATGCCGCTGAGGAGGGGGGAGCCATACTCCTTTTTGACGAAGCAGACGCGTTATTCGGCAAGCGCAGTGAAGTAAAAGACAGCCACGACCGCTATGCCAATATCGAGGTGAGCTACCTGCTTCAGCGTATGGAAACCTATCGCTGTCTGGCAATCCTGACGACCAACATGAAAAGCGCTCTGGATAAGGCTTTCCTGCGTCGAATTCGTTTTGTCGTCCAGTTTCCCTTTCCCGATGCCGCGCAGAGAGCAGAAATCTGGCAGCGCATCTTCCCTGCCGCCACGCCAACCGAGGGTCTGGAGGCAAGTAAGCTGGCACGGCTTAACATAGCGGGGGGAAACATTCGCAATATTGCCCTTAATGCGGCTTTTCTCGCAGCAGATAAAGGAGAACCGGTGCGTATGATGCATTTATCACGCGCGGCACGAGGTGAATACGCCAAGCTGGAAAAACCGTTGAGTGCCGCCGAGATGGGAGAATGGGGATGAAGCAAAACGTTGATCTCCATATTGAAGAGCTCGTTTTGCACGGGTTAGACCACGTCAATCGCTACCGATTTGGAGAAGCTGTAAAAGGTGAACTCACCCGTTTGCTCACCGAACAGGGCGTGCCGTCCTCGCTATCCCACAGTGGTGATTTTGCACGACTGGACAGCGGGGACTTCGAACTGAAGCCTGGGTCAAAGCCTGAAGTGATCGGTGCCCAAGTGGCGCAATCAATTTACAGAGGATTTACAAAATGAGTGGTCGAACATTTGCGGAGCCGAAAAAAAAGAATTCAGAAGCATTTTCGCCGATATTCGGCAAAAAATTAGGACAGGCCATTAATCCAAAATCTGCCGATCGTGGCCATGATATACTAAGCCCCTGTTTCGAACATAACTTTGCCAAGGTTCGGGTGGAGAGTGGTCGATCTTTTAAACAGTCCTGTCCCCTTGCCCTGTCCGGTCCTACTTATTGCCCTTTTGGTGGCGCCTGCCACACCTGCCCGCCCAAACTACAAACAAAGCTGACTATTAGCAAACCGGGGGATAAAGACGAGCAGGAATCGGATCGAGTGGCGTCGTTTATTACGGATAAAACATCACTTGCACCCAATTTGTCGATCAGGGAAAGATCAACCCATCCAATTCAACGCCAGGAGACGAAAAAACCATTGACAGAAGAAGAAAAATACAAGGAAGCGGCGAAAAAGATCTTAGAAGCTTTTCTTGAGACACCAGTCGGCAAACGTATCACAGACAAAGCAAAAGAACTGGGCGAAGATTTCGTCTCTACGCTACCCGGCAAGGTGGTTACCGGTGTGGCGGCGGCCGGTGTCTTGACTGCCATCGTCGCAAAGAACATCGAACTGCCGATCCAGCCGCTTCCCATCCCACTGGATAAAGCTGCCCCGGGTCTCTCAATGAAAATTACATATGAGGGGCCGGTGCGACACCCAACAGCTGCTTCTATTGCCTTTACCTACGAATTTGGGGGTGCAAAAAAACGCGGTAAAAAACCGGCTAAAACCAAAAGCGAGCGAACCCGTGAAGAAACCGCGCACCTTGCGCATGAACAGTTCAAGTTCCGAGAGTCGTTAAAAACGCCGGAACAGAAAGCTGAAGATGAAGCATTCATGCAATCGTATATATTGCACAAAACAAGCGATCCAACCAGTCCTCTTTACATTCCGGATTTGGTGCCCCAAAAGGAAGCTCTCAAGCTTGAGGGAAAAAAATGGGAAGAAGAAACACCGTTACAGCGCAAGGAAAAGAATTTGCGCGAGTCCACGACAGGTGTCCCTTCTATCGTTCCTGATGTGTTGCGCTCACCCGGCCAACCGCTTGACTCGGAAGCTCGTGCCTATTTCGAACCACGCTTCGGCCATGATTTCAGCCAGGTTAGAGTGCATACGGATGCAAAGGCGGCCGAGTCGGCTCGGGCGATGAATGCGCTGGCTTATACAGTAGGGCACGATCTGGTTTTCGAGGCTGGGCAATATAAGCCTCGTACGAGCGAAGGACATCGGTTATTATCCCATGAATTGGCTCATATCGTCCAACAAGAAGATGGCGTTAGTAATCTAGAAGGGAAGATGGGCTTATCGTTATCAGGGGGTCGTGAAGAATCAGAAGCGGAACAGGCTTCAAAAGCCATCATGCAAAGGCAACGACTTTCACCACTTTCCAGGACAAATCTAAACATATCTTGCCAAGCCAAGGCTGGGTCAGCAAGTAAGGGTAAAACGTCGAGTAAGACCAAGAACGATCCGATTGTGCTGATTAAAATCAATATAACTGGTGGCAAAGTTACATTTGTTACTCTATCAGGTAAAGGATATGAAGGAACTGTTGACACTGATTTAGAGCCAGGCAGCTATAAGCTCATTCCTGACATTGCAGCAAAGAAGTGGATAATTCCCGGAACTGATCCTGGCTTGCGATTCTATGTTGATCTCGAGGAAGTTGATCCATGGGGTCTCGCCTATTCCAAATCGTTACGTCTAGAGGTTATTCAAGGAGAAAAGAAAGATATTCCTTGGGGCGAAGTGGCTAAAATGGAGGAAACATTGTTGATAGAAGGTGATCCAATGGACCACCCTAATTATATTCAGAATGTAATCAAGGGAGTTGGAATATTCGGATGGGGTGGTCCTTTCCGTCTGGATAGGAAGATCGTAAATGGGATGGGAGTTGACAGTATTTATTTACCTCGCAATGAAGTCAACTTGGATAATAATCCGCTAAAAGGTGTTGTTGGCGCGTTGAACTTGGTGTACAAATCACGCTTTGCTGCCGATGCAGCGTTGTCAGCACTTGGCGTGTCGGGCATGTATTCTTTTTATATAGGCCCTGGTGGGTATATTTATCCCACGATTATTTCCGATACAACAGCACCTGTGCTCTGCTCTGCGCTGCGAAAAGCTCTTGAGATGGAGCATACCGACGCGAAGGCAGCTGAAAAACTAAGCATTGATCTTTTGCTCTTTTATATTGGTGTGCGATTCCCAATTAGGACAGGCAAACTACCCAAGGGAACCTCTATTCCAAAAGCTACAGTAGGCGGACTGGCAGCTGCTGGAGGAAAAAGCAAGCTGGTATTCGTGGAGATTGGTGCTGGTGATCTCAGGGCTTCTATTGAGCTTGCAAAAAAGGGCGGAGTTAAGGTCATTGCAGTTGATCCAGTGGCTCCAGCCGCTTCAACAATCAAAGAACTTGAAGCCGTCGGCGGAACCTACATCAAAGGGACTGCCAAGAATCTCTCCCCGGGCACAGCTGATCATGTGTTTCAGTACCTGCCTTGGAAGATTACGGGTACTGGAGGTCGTCTATCTATTGAGGGAACAGGAACCTGGAGCCTTGTTGAAGATACAGTGAAGCTCCTCAAACCTAACGGAGCAGCTCATTTTGTTACGGAAGAGTTCAAAACAGCTGAATTTCTTGCTGGTGAGGCGAGCAAGAGGGGGATCAAGGCAGTAATCACGGAAACCACAGCAGGTGCTGCCGCACCAGGAGCTAGTGGTGCTGGCATACCTGAATTTTCCAGCGCTTCGAAGGTATGGCTTGTAAACATCTATAAATAGAAAACAGATTCATGACAACCTTCCCTAATTCACCACACCTATTCAAAGACGGAATCGTTTTCCTTGACCCAGACAGCGCTGTTGTGAGGCGGATTTCACTCTGCAATACGACCCGGAGACCACTATGGTGCTGCAGATTATCACATTGGTCCTGGTTCCCGGAGCCGTGCGCGGCGGGTTCAGAGGGCAGAGCAGTCAAAACGAAGCGTGAGTATATTTTGACAGATAAACAGTAAAGGAGACTCTCATGCAGATTTTCGAAGGTCTTCGGGTGTATGAAATCGTTCTTCTCGTTATGGGAGTGCTGCTTTTTCTTGTTTTGATGTTTTCGCTGATTTATTTTATAATCAATAAGAGAACTTATAAAGGACTTCTCCCCTTCTTTATTATACCCATCGCCATGGTTGGTTTTCCGAGCATACAAAAGATTAAATTCGATAAGGGCATATTGGAAATTGAGATGTTGACCAAGAAAGTCGAACAAGATTCAACGAATGCCGGGGCAAAAAGTGAATTAGAGGTCAAGTTAAAGACAATTGAGAACAGGCCAATTTCGCAACCCGGCAACTTAAGAATCCTGGAGAAGGCCTATACGGCTGTTGGTGATTCGCAAAAGGTCAATATCTACAGAGAAAGATTTTTGCCTGTTAAACCTATTAGAAAATATAACATTAAGCCTTAACAGGGTAATTTGCTATGACTTCCTTCCCAAATTCTCCGAAGCTGGTTAAAGGCGGCATTGTGATGATTGATCCGGAAAGCGCCGTTGTTAGGCGGATTATCACTTTGCAGTACAACCCGGATACCCTTACCCGTACCTTACAGCCACAGGGAATGGGTGAGAGTGGCGACCGCGCGGAGGCTTTGCGTCTGAAAGGACCACCGATTGAGACGATCAAACTCGATGCCGAGATAGATGCCACAGACCAGCTGGAATTTCCCGAGCAGAATCGTAACGCGGTGCAACTGGGCATTCAGCCACAACTCGCTGCTCTTGAGATTATCGTCTATCCAACGAGCACTCAGCTTCTGGAAAATGACCATCTTGCCCAGTCGGGTACGCTCGAGATTGCGCCGATGCAGGCACCACTCGCGCTGTTCATCTGGAGCAAAAACCGCATCCTGCCTGTTCGATTGACCGAGTTCAGCATCACTGAAGAAGCCTTTGACACAAATCTGAACCCCATTCGAGCCAAAGTCAGCTTGGGAATGCGTGTTTTAAGTGTAAATGATCTTGGTTTTGACCACAAAGGGGGTAGTTTGTATATGAGCTATCAACAGAATAAAGAGCGCCTTGCCTCCTTGTTCCAGGGCGGCGCTTTAAGCACGCTCGGAATAGGAGGAATTCCGTGACAGATCCGATAAAGGCAATTTTACAGGCAGGAACGCTGAAGACAAACGCCTTTCCCCCTACCAGCCGTTACCACGGCATAGAATCGGCTACCAGGGAAACGGCAGATGGAAGAACCATTGTATACTTGCGTCGCCGTTTCGTGCCATCCCCAGAAAGGTTTGCATTGCTTCAAGAACATACCGTCACCGAGGGCGACCGGCTGGATAACATCACTGCTCAATATCTGGGTGATCCAGAACAATTTTGGCGAATCTGCGATGCGAATGGAGTTATGAATCCTGATGAATTAACTGAAACCATAGACGGTCGAATACGGATCACTTTACCTGAAGGAATACCAGGAAGTACCAATGCTTAAGGGAATTTATCTCACGTTAATGATCGGGCCGGCCGTGCCCGTGCCGGTGCCGCAGGCGGTGCTCGATGCGCTCACCAGCATCGAGGTTACCACCGCCTCTGGGACGACCCAGAGTGGATTTCAATTGACATTCACCCTTAGCAACAGATCGCCGCTGCATACAATTTTTCTATTGTCCGGAGGCAGTATGGTTCCAGTTATTCGCGTCATAATCATAATGACGGTGAATAGCATGCCTCAAGTCCTGATGGATGGAGTGATGCTTCATCATGAAGTACAACCAGGAAGCACAACGGGACAGTCTACCTTGATAGTGAAGGGCAAAGATTTATCCGTGCTCATGGATTACATTGATTTCAGTGGTGTGCCTTACCCGGCCATGCCTCCCGCAGCCCGTGTGCTGATTATCCTGGCTAAATATGCTGTATTGGGGATCGTTCCTATGGTGATACCCAGTATTTTGCAGGATTTTCCCCTACCCCTCGAGCGTATTCCAATACAGCAAGGCAAAGATCTGGGTTATATCCAGCAGCTGGCTGAGGAGGTGGGCTACGTGTTCTACATTGAGCCCGGGCCAACGCCGGGGATGAGCATTGCCTATTGGGGACCTGAGATCAAAACCGGGCCACCACAGCCAGCTCTCAATATAAACATGGATGCGCATACCAATGTAGAATCATTGAGTTTTAGCTTCGACAAAGAGCACAAAGAGATGCCCGTCGTGTATATTCAAAATCAAGCGACCAAGGTTCCGATTGCCATTCCTATTCCCGACATCACGCCGCTCAATCCGCCGCTGGGCGCAGTGCCTCCTATTCCGCCGAAGATTGAACGTCTGAAATACACGGCCAAGCTTTCTCCGCTTCAGGCGGTTCTCCACGGTATGGCTTATGCGGCACAGCATGCAAACGCAGTTTCTGGTACGGGCAATCTCGACGTGCTTCGCTACGGTCGGGCGTTGAAAGCAAGACAACTTGTCGGTGTGCGTGGTGCAGGACAATCTTTCGACGGTTTGTATTATGTAAAAAGCGTTACCCATAATATCAAACGTGGCGAGTATAAGCAGAGTTTTACATTGAGTCGAAACGGCTTAATTTCTACACTCCCGAGGGTTCCAGTATGAGTGTGCAAAATAAATTCTACGGGAAATACCGTGGTACGGTGGTTAACAATATTGATCCATTACAGATTGGCCGCATCCAAGTCACCGTTCCGGACGTGTCGGGTCTCAGTCTGTCGAGCTGGGCGATGCCGTGCGTGCCGATTGCCGGCAAACAGATGGGAACCTTTGTCGTGCCACAGATTGGGGCTGGTGTTTGGGTTGAATTTGAGCAAGGAGACCCAGATTATCCTATATGGGTTGGGGGGTTTTGGGGAGCCGTGGCAGAGGTGCCCGCTTTAGCCCTGACCGGTATCCCCTCGAGCCCTAACATTGTCCTGCAAACGGCCGGACAAAACACCTTAGTCATCAGTGACCTGCCTGGGCCGACCGGGGGCATCATGCTCAAAAGCGCATCTGGCGCAACGCTAATCGTTAACGATACGGGCATTTATATTCAGAATGGAAAAGGAGCGGGTATAGTCATGACCGGCCCCACAGTAACCATTAATAACGGGGCGTTGGTGATTACCTGACCCTAATTAATGGAGGTAATTTCGATGCCGGGCTTTTTACTTCACCTTGGCGCAACGGTTCTATGCACACACGCGGGACAAGCTATGCCTACGGTCACTAATCCGCGTGTGACCGTTAGCGGTCAGCCGATTGTGACCCAACCTTCACCCTATACCGTAGCCGGCTGTCCCTTCACGACACCCCCCGGTGTTCCCATGCCCTGTGTCACTGCCCAATGGATCACTGGAGCAACCCGCGTTTTATCTAACGGGATGCCGGTGGTGTTATTTGACAGTCAAGCCATATGCACACCGAATGGTACCCCATTAATCATAACGGTTGCTCAAACACGCGTAGTGGGGATGTGAGGTGAAGATGAATATCGATTTCCCATTCCACTTTAATAAGCGCGGTCGGACTGCTGACGCCGATCTGGACAAACACATCCGCGATCTCATCGAGCAGGTTCTGTTTACAGCACCTGGTGAGCGTGTCAATCGCCCCACTTTTGGAAGCGGTTTGATGCAATTAGTATTTCAGCCCAATAGCGAAGAGTTGGCTGCAACAGTTCAGCTTCTCGTGCAAGGGGCGTTGCAGCAATGGCTGGGCGATCTGATTCAGGTAGATGAGCTACAGGTGGAGAGTAGAGATTCTACTTTGAATGTAACAATTGTGTATAAAGTTCGACAAACTCAGCAACGTCAAGTGGCACAGTTTCAAAGAGGAGTCTGATGGACAGACAATTTCGATGCAAAAGCGAGGGACGCCGGAAAGCGGTCGGCTCCCCGAAAGACATCAACGGGAATCCCATTGCACCCTTACTGAATGGGATAGATTATTTAGAGGTTGTACCGACCGATCAAAAGATCTTGAACGTGTATTTCCTGCATCCTTTGCCGGGGCAGACGGATCAGGTGCCTCCAAGTCCTGCGCTCCCATTGAAACAGGAGAATATACTCATTGAGGGCGGGATTCGGACAAAAAATGTGTCAGCAGAAAAAGTGATCCCTAATAAGAATGTTCTTAAGGTCATTACAGATAAGGCGGGTGATTTTTCAAAATATAAGCTACGGCTGATTACGTCACCAACCGATCTTAAACCACCAACAGGTTTTGATCCACAGCTTTCCGCAGTGGAATTTTTCTTCAAGGCAGGTTGCCCCAGCGAGTTTGATTGTAAGGCGGAGACGGTGTGTCCACCGGAGAAACTGACCGAACCGGAGATCAATTATTTAGCGAAAGATTATGCCAGCTTCCGGCGACTGATGCTGGATCGCATGAGCGTTATCATGCCCGACTGGAAGGAGCGCAATCCGGCGGATCTGCAGATTGCCCTGGTGGAGCTACTGGCATACGTTGGGGATTATTTGAGTTACTATCAGGATGCCGTGGCGACAGAGGCATATCTGGGCACTGCCCGCCGGCGTGTTTCAGTTAGGCGGCATGCCCGCTTACTCGACTACTTCGTCCACGATGGCTGCAATGCGCGAGCTTTGGTTTGCTTCGAAGTCAAAAAAGGCGAAGGAGCAGAAAGCCAGAGGTTGCCGACAGGCACGAAGCTAATGACGTGCGGCTCCGATGATAAGGATTTAAATAAAGCTCTAAATGAGAAAGCAGTTATATTTGAGACAAGGCATGACATTGTTCTTCGCAGTTCCCGCAATAAAATTTCTTTTTACACGTGGAGTGATTCGGAATGCTGTCTACCACGCGGCAGCATACGTGCCACATTACAAAATGATCCTGCCTTATTCCTGAAGCCTGGAGATCTTTTAATCTTTGAAGAGGTGTCAAGTCCGACTACAGGCAAAGAGGCGGATCCCAGCCATCGCCATGCGGTCCGGCTGAAGCATGTGGAAGAAGCCACTGTTGATCAATTAACCAATACACGTGTAATAGAAATTGAGTGGTATGAAGAGGACGCGCTTCCATTTCCCTTGTGTCTCACTGCGATAGTCACACCTGCCAATGGCAAACCGGAATTGACGGAGATAAGTATTGCGCGCGGAAATGTTGTTCTGGCCGATCATGGAGAGACGTTTAAAAAAGCCGATCATGGAGAGACGTTTAAAAAACCGGAACTTGTTCCTGAAGTGGCTCCGGATGTTGGCGATTATCGACCAAAATTGCAGCATACCAATATCACTATTGCCGTTCCCTACGACGATAACTCAGCAAAATTGAAAGCGGCCGCTGGTCTGCTGGATCAAGATCCCCACAAAGGATTGCCTTGGGTTAAGCTGTATAAAGACGAGGAAAAATGGGGAGTTCAGAGAGACCTGATGGAAAGTGATCGTTTCGCGAATGAATTTGTGGTGGAAATAGAGGGGGATGGTACTGCACAGATTCGTTTTGGCGATGATGTGTCAGGGAAAAAGCCGCCCGCTGGTTTTGAGCCGTCTGCAATTTACCGGATCGGCAATGGGCGTGAAGGGAATATCGGTGCAGATACGCTCGTAGTTTGTGATATTGAAGGTATCGATCGCGTGCGAAATCCACTGCCCGCATCAGGTGGCAGGGATGCCGAGACCATGGAAGAAGTGCGTCAGTTTGCACCGCATGCTTTCCGCACGCAGAAACGTGCGGTGACCGAGTCGGACTACGCGGAAATGGCTCAACTACATTCGGAGGTGCAAAAGGCTAAAGCGACATTTCGCTGGACCGGGAGCTGGCATACGGTGTTTGTTACTGTGGATCGTAAAGGGGGATGGGAGGTAGATAAAGAGTTCAAGGAAGAAATCCGTCAGCATCTCGAGAAATATCGGCTGGCGGGTTATGATTTGGAAATCTCCAGCCCAGTGTTTGTCCCTTTAGACATCCTTATGACAGTATGTGTGAGGCCTGGGTATTTCAGGAGCAAAGTGAAAGAGAACCTGTTGAGGATTTTCAGCCGGTACGATTTAGATGATGGCACGCGTGGATTTTTTCATCCGGACAATTTCACTTTTGGCCAGCCGGTCTATTTGAGTCAGATTTACAAAAACGCAATGGAGGTGGCCGGGGTAGCTTCGGTGGGAGTGGCTCGATTCCAACGCTGGGGCAAGAAATCTAATCATGAAATTGAATACGGCATGTTGGTGCCGGCAGATTTTGAAATTGTCCGGCTCGACAACGACCCGAATTTTCCAGAGAACGGAAGAATCGCTTTTGAAATGTACGGAGGCATATGAATATGCCAGAAAAAGAGCTGGATGCCTGTGGCTGTTGCGAGGGCGTTAAAGTCTTAACGCCGGTGCGGGTGCAGAATGTTCCAGGTCTGTCTGCGCTGGCTTATCGCTCAGGCTCATATGCTAGTTTCAAAATTACCATGCAAGCGGCGCTGTCGGGGCAACCGTCGCTGCATGAGTTGAAGACTCGCGAGGATGATGATCCAGCCATAGCACTTTGCGACGTGTGGGCTATGGCATTGGATGTTCTCAGTTTTTATCAAGAGCGCATCGCCAATGAAGGCTTTCTGCGGACGGCGACCGAACGTCGTTCGATTCTGGAATTGGCCCGCAGCACCGGGTATGAGCTGCAACCAGGTGTAGCTGCGGGAACATACTTGGCCTTCATGCTCGAAGATGCGCCCGGTTCACCGCCGTCGGCTGTGATCGGTATCGGCACCAAGGCGCAGAGTGTGCCGGGTCAAGATGAGCTACCACAGATGTTTGAGACAGTCGAGGATCTCGAGGCAAGGTCTGAGTTGAACCTGTTGAAGCCGATAGGAAAGAAAAGAGAGATTCCCCGTTTTGGAGACAAAGAAGTTTATCTCAAAGGAATCACGACCGGACTGAAACCAGGTGATGGGTTGCTTATGATAGGAGCGGAACGTGAGGCAGACCCGATCAATGAGCGGTGGGATTTCCGACAGATCAAAAGCGTGGTCACCGACCCGGATGCCGATTTTACAAGGGTAACCTGGGATGAGGGATTAGGCTGGGGGATGTTCAAGAGGAAGGTTCTTCCTGCCGAGAAGAACTTCCAAGTTTTTGCGTTGCGCAAGCGAGCTTTTCTGTTCGGTTATAATGCCCCTGATTGGCGCGTCATGCCCGACAAAGTTCGGAATAGATACCTTAATGGTTCACGTGAGACAAGCGCAAACAAGGATCCCGAATGGCCGCATTTTGACATCGCTTCGATATCTGGGGTACCCACCGACATAGAAATCAAGACAATCTATTTGGATGCCCTCTACCCGCAGATTGTGAAGGGCAGCTGGCTAGTCCTGGTTACTCCGGAGCCAAAATATTACACGGAAGTCTATGAAGTGCTCGAGGCAGTGGAGTCGTCACGTAACGGTTATGCCCTAACCGCAAAGACAACCGCCGTCACGCTGGATGGAGAGAATCTTAGACAGAAGTTTAACAAGAGTGTTCGCGAAACGGTGGTTTATTGTCAAAGCGAAGAATTGGAGATTGCCGAGAAACCTTTAGACGATCCCGTTGAGGGAGATGAGATTATACTCGAGAACCGGCTGCCCGATCTGGAAAGCAATAGGAAGATAATCGTAAGTGGCAAGCGAATGCGCATCCGGATTATAGACTCTTTCAGGAAGATGATGCTGACTTCTTCGGATGGTTCCCAAACTGTCCCTTTGAGCCTCGGCGATTCGCTGATCGTGATGAACAGCCCTGAGATAAATCCAGAGGGTTGGCCAACCTGGACTCTAATGGACAAAAACGGTTTTAAGGGAACAGCTTCTGTTGGATTTAACAAGGTCCAATGGACACCTGCAGAAAAAGACGACCCAGCTGTCAGCGAGTTCACCATGATCGAGAGTTTCAAGCTAGATAGCAACTCCGCCATTATCAAATTGAATAGACGATTAAATAACAGTTTAGATCGTTCCACCGTTGTAATTTATGCGAATGTGGCAAAGGCCACCCACGGTGAAACCAAAGAGGAAGTTCTCGGCAGTGGCGATGGATCGCAAGAATTTCAAAAGTTCGAGATTAAACAGAAACCGCTCACCTACGTTTCGGCAGCCACACCTGGAGGTGCAGAAACCACACTTGAGATTCGGGTAAACGACCTATTATGGCGAGAGGTCCCCAGCTTCTACGGTCATGGTTCCGAAGAGCGCATTTATGTGACCCACCCGGACGATGAAGGGAAAACCACAGTCATATTTGGCGACGGGAAAACAGGTTTGCGACTGCCCACGGGCTTGGAAAATGTGAGGACGAAATACCGTATGGGCCTAGGACTGTCTGGATTATTAAAGCCAAATCAACTTTCGCAACTGATGACTCGCCCGTTAGGTGTTAAGAGTGTAACTAATCCTCTCGCCCCTACAGGTGCAGCTAATCCGGAAGAACGAGATAAGGCGAGGCAGAATGCACCACTCCAAGTGCTGACTTTGAACCGGATCGTTTCACTTCAGGATTTTGAAGATTTTTCCCGGGCGTTTGCCGGCATCGGGAGAGCACAAGCCACTTTATTATGGAATGGGGAACGAAAGATAGTGCATATTACTGTGGCGGCAGCCGACGGGGGATTCGTAGACGAAACCTCCGATCTTTACAAAAACTTGATTGACGGCATCAATACAGCCCGGCATCCTGATCATCATATACGCGTTGATTCATATAAATCGCTCCGTTTTGACGTTAAGGCCAAAGTTCAGGTTGATAGTGATTATATCAAAACGGATGTGCTGACAGCGGTTTCCGAAGCGTTGCGGAAAGCGTTTGCTTTCGAGACACGTGACTTTGGTCAGCCTGTCACTCCGAGTGAGGTTTTAGCCATCATGCAGAAGGTTAAAGGGGTGATAGCTATAGACTTTGACGAGTTGAACGGGGAGGATCCATTCAAAAAGCCGTTTTTTCGCATACCAGCTGATATCGCCCATTGGGACAATAATTTTGGGAAAATCGAAGTGGCAGAATTGCTTACCATAAATCCAGATGGAATCTTACTGTGGAGTTGACCATATGAGTTTAAACACTAAAAAACTATACGAGTTACTTCCGGCTATCTATCGTATTCGTGATTCCAAACAAGGTGAGCCGCTGAAAGCATTGATGGATGTGATTGCCGAGCAGGCTAAAGTTATGGAAGAGGATATTACCCGATTATACGAAAACTGGTTTATTGAAACCTGTAACGAATGGGTGGTTCCGTACATAGGCGATTTGCTCGGGGTGCGTGGATTGCACTCTGTCAGCACCGGGGCTGCCTTCACTCAGCGCGCTCGCGTCGCCAACACCCTGAGCTATCGAAGACGCAAGGGCACGGCAGCCGTGTTGGAGCAATTGGCTTACGACGCGAGCGGCTGGCGTGCTCGTGTGGTAGAATTTTTTGAATTGCTCGAGTCTACCCAATACTATAATCATATTCGACTCCATAATCTTCGTACGCCTGATTTACGCAATAACAATGAGCTGGAGCTTCTGAATACGGCTTTTGACACAATCGCCCACACGGTAGATGTGAGGCGCATTTCCATTGGCCGCGGTTGTCACAACATTCCCAACATAGGTTTATTCTTATGGCGGCTGCAGAGTTATCCTATGACCCGAAGTATAGCCCGTCCTGTCATGGGTGCGCCAGCAGGGTGTTATAGATTTGATCCACTGGGTTACGATGCGGCTTTATTCAACCGCCCCCAGACCGAAACGGAGATCACGCATCTGGCTGAGGAGATAAACGTGCCGGGTTTACTGCGTCGGCGTCCACTTTATGATGAACTGGAAGCACGTCGCCAGGCTCTGGTGGATACTCGGACACCGGAATACAGTTATTTTGACGACAGGCCGGATACAAAAGCTCGACCGGTTCTGGAAATTTTCCTGGATGGCAGCTCTATTCGGGTACCTTCGGATGAAATCCTGATATGCGATTTGCAGGATTGGCACATTCCGCCAGATAAGAAAAAATACAAGCGTATCAAAGCCGATGGCACTTATGAGGACGTTGATTGGCCTATTCGAGTGGCCATAGACCCGGTGTTAGGACGGATAGCATTTCCCGCGTCGGTTACGGTCAACCAAGTGCATGTGAGTTATTCATATGGTTTCAGCGGCGATATTGGAGGTGGTCCATATGATCGACAGGAATCTGTCTTTAGGGCACTTTCCAGAAAAGCTACCTGGCAGGTGGGAGTAAGCAAAGAAATAGCATTAGTCCCTGGTAAAATTTACAACAACTTAGTTGACGCCGTGGAGGAGTGGAATAAGCAACCGAATGGGTCGGTAGGAATTATTGCGATCCTGGACAGCCAGACTTACGAAGAAGACCTCACCGGACACAACGGAATCAATATCCCGGAAGGGAGTCAGCTTTTAATCGTGGCAGCGGATTGGCCTGAAGTGGATGTGCCTGGAGGTTTGCCTGGAGAAAAAGAGAGGATCATAGGTCAGCTATCTCCCGATGAGCGGCGACCGCATTTATTCGGTAATCTTGAGGTGGAGGGGACAGCTGACGAATCCAGTCATACTGGTGGGGATTTGGCATTGGATGGGCTTTTGGTAGAAGGCAATCTGTCCATTCTTGCTGGAAATCTGGGTAATTTACGGATTTCTCACAGCACCTTAGTTCCCCATCACCATGGCATTGAGGTTAAATCTAAAAATGACCGTTTAAAGATTGATTTGGTCCGGAGCATTTGTGGCCCGATCAAATTGACTGCTGCTATCTCGAAGCTGCTTGTGGAAGAGAGCATAGTGGACAATGGGGGTGGAAAGGCTATCTCTGCCGGCTTGACTGCCGTTGAATTACAAAAGAGCACTATCTTCGGCAGCATCAAAGCACTCAGCATCGAAGCCAGCGATTGTATTTTCACCGGCATGATTGATACCGAAAGGCGACAGGAGGGATGTATTCGCTTTTCTTATGTGTCCGTTAATTCCAAGACGCCGCGCCGTTATCGTTGCCAGCCAGACTTGGAAATCGCCACGCAACTCTCGGAGGCAGAGGAGGATGCTATCGAAAAAACTATCCTTGAGTGGCTGTCTCCAGCTTTCACATCAACCAAATATAAGCATTATGCCTATGCGCAATTGAGTCAGTCCTGTCCCTTGTTGATTAGAGAGGGAGCTGAGGATGGTTCCGAGATGGGGGTTTTCAGCTTTTTGGCCCAGCCTCAACGCGAGACTAATATCAAGGTTGCTCTGGATGAGTATCTCCGCATTGGATTGGAGGCGGGCATCATTTACGTCACTTGAATTTAGGAAATATGAAATTCATTACTCCAAGGGAGGTCTGCCCATGAAAGCAGATAACACGCGCTCAACATTCAATAGTAAGAAACATTATAGGGGCGTTCACATGCAGCAGGGCCGGGTTCAGCTCGATGCCGACTGGAACGAGCAAATGGACATTATTTCTCATCGGGTTGAAACAGAAGCAAACGATGTAGTCGGTCATTGCGGCATACCGATTCTTCATGCCGGGTTTCACCTTGTCGCAAATGCTGCAGATCTGACAGATGAAGAAAAAGCTTTGCCGGAAAACCAGAATCCGCCTGCTTTAAAACCTACGGGGGACTTTTACATTTCAGGCGGAAGACTTTATCTGGACGGCATCCTTTGCCAGAATGAATGCATTGTTCCTTTTACCATGCAACCTGACTTACCGGGCGTTGAGCCGGTTAAAAAAAATGGGACCTATTTGATTTATTTGGATGTCTGGTCACGACACATCACGGCCCTTGAGGATCCAGAAATCAAAGAGATAGCGCTTGGCGGGCCAGACACTGCCACACGGACCAAAACTGTTTGGCAAGTAAACTATATCTATGTAGGAGACGTGAATGCAGAGGTTAATTGTTTAAGCCTTTTGCCTGACTGGAATAAATTGATTGAGTCGGTAAGTGGAAAATTGGCAGCCCAAGCCGAGAAATCTACAGATAAAGATGAACCTTGTATTCTGGTGCCGGGCGCTGGATTTAGACGCCTGGAAAACCAGCTCTACCGGGTGGAAGTTCACAGTTCTGGAAACCGAGGCATTGCCACTTTTAAATGGTCGCGCGACAACGGTTCGATTGTGGCACAGTGGGGAAAACAAGATGGGAATAAATTGACTGTAAGCAGCATAGGCCGCGACAAGGTTTTGAATTTTGCTAGCGGACAATGGGTAGAATTGATCGATGATGACCACGAGTTGAAAGGTGAGCCAGGGATATTGGTCAAAATTCAGGCTGTAGAGGGCAACATTATCACTATCGACCCAAACACCTCTACCCCGAAAGGATCTATCAAGATCGACGACTTCAAAGCCAATCCCAAAGTGCGTCGTTGGGACTCGGATGGAGAGGTGAAGCCAACTAATTCCGACTGGCTTAGTCTAGAAGATGGAATTCAGGTAAAATTTACAACAGGGTACTATCGAACAGGCGATTATTGGTTGGTCCCGGCCCGCACTGCCACGGCTGATGTTGAATGGCCGGAGAGCGAAAACCCTAATCAACCATTAGATATGAAGCCGCATGGCATTCGTCATCACTATTGTAAATTGGGGGTGTTGAAATTCGATAAAAACAATGGGATTAGCGTACAAGACTGCCGCAAGCCTTTTCCGCCGGTTACGAAGCTGACGAGCCTATTCTATGTTTGTGGTGATGGCCAGGAGGCAATGCCGGGCCAAAAACTTCCTCAAACGTTGCGGGTTCGAGTCGCAAACGGTCAGCTTCCGGTTATCAATGCTAAAGTTCTGTTCAATGTCATAAGTGAAGCTGGGACGCAAGGAGGGACGCTTTCAACCAGTGCTCCGGTTTCAACTACTGCTCCTCATGGAATCGCCGAATGCGAATGGACCTTGGGTGTAAGCGGCAAACAGCAAGTCGAAGCCTGGCTTCTGGACGCCGCAGGACAGCATGTGCCCGGACAGGTCCTGCGGTTCAATGCTAACCTCAGCATCGCCAGTGAGGTGGAGTACAATCCGGACGCTTGTATTTACCTAAAAGATAAAGGCGCTAAAACCGTTCAAAAAGCCATCGATGAGCTATGCATTATGGAACGACGAGGTGGGTGTGCCGTCACCGTTGGGACGGGCGGGCAATTTGGAGCTCTGCCTAAAGCCCTCGGATCTTTGCTCGAAGAAGGAAAAACAGATATCTGCATTTGTTTGCTTCCTGGAGATCACGATCTCCCGGATGGACTTAGCGTGAAGCCAAATCTCAGCAGCAATATTAACATTAAGATTACAGGCTGTGGTCCTGGAACACGTATTCACCTTAAAAAGCCATGGCATATGGAGTTTGTAACGGCTTTTACGCTAAGAGACATTGCCATTGATCTCGATTCGCCCTGGGACTTCATGATGTTCTTTACGCATTGTCCTCGGGTAACCATAGAGTCGTGCTCCATCACAGGCATCACGAAAGATGGTTTTCTTTTGGCAATAAAAGAAGCTGATCATATCCGTCTAAATAACAATGTTATTGAAACGTTCCAGCCAAAGAGTCTCAAGACACCCACCAGAATTTTCAAGCAGTTTGGAGCTGGACTTTCGGAACTATTCAACAAAATTATTACCCTAAAAGATTTCAATCTCAAGGCGATCAAGATTGTCGAAGAACTGCCCATGCTTGATGTAAAATCTCGTGAGGATATTTCAAATAAAATCGTAAAATCAGTGATGTCAGATGATAAGCTAAAGGTTGACGAAAAAGACAGCTACACCGATTTTGCTAAAGCTTTGTCTGCTCGTACCGTGAACAAGGAGCTCTTGCTTGCTGAGATCAAGAACATCCGAAGAGTTGATTTAGTAACCTCACCTGGGAATGCAGTTGCTATCATGGATGGCGATGCGGATGTGGCGCTAGAGAATAATGATATCACCGGTGTGGTTAGTCTATATGGTTTGCACGTTAAGGCTGAGCTTAAAGAGGACGAATTAAAAATTTTAGGCGCTCTCATAAAACATAGGGCGGTTGTTCTAATTGGATCAACAGGCAGGCTACAAATGCTGAATAATCGATTCACCGGGCTATTTGTTGCAGACGATTTGATCAATAGGATCAGGGAGATTATCAAGGCTGAAAAAGGGACGCTGGAAAGCATATTTAAAGATAGTTTTATTAACGACAATTTAATCGATGGGGGGCAAAATCAATTTGTGAGTCAACACATGTTTCTGAACTCCAACTCCTTTGCAACAGGCGACCCATTGGCCGGAACGGCGATCACAGATTCAGTTGTTTTTATTGGTAACCAAGCAAACAAGGAAATTCGTCTTAATAACGTCTCTCAAGATAATCAAAAGGCTGCCAATCTCAAGATTGATATCAGAGATTGGCAATAATGAAAAAAATTAGGGATGGAAAGCATAGGAAATGCCTTCATATTCTTTCTTGATATCACGAAATCGATGAAGCACATGACAAGGAGATTGGATACTTGAAGCCTAATGCGAACAAACCTTACTTTGATATCTAAGTCGTGGGCAACAGAAAAAGAGATAATCAAAATCTCGTCTAAGCATTAATTAAACAAGAGTGCATCTTCAAATAATAAGAGTGAAAGGAAGAAACCACCTCATCCAAATCAATAGTGAGAATTATGAAGTGACTGTATTTTGAATGACTTCATTTGGTATCTACATGATAACAGAAAAGATGCAGCTCCCGCTTGTCTCCTGTATCATGCCGACTTATAACCGGCGCGAGTTTGTGCCCCATGCGATCCGCTATTTTCTGCGCCAGGATTATGCCAACAAAGAACTGGTCGTAATTGATGATGGCACTGATGACGTCAGTGATCTCGTGCCTAAAGATGAGCGAATCCGCTACTTCCGCTTAGACAAAAAAGCAACCCTGGGAGCCAAGCTAAATTTAGCTTGTGAGCATGCCAGAGGAACGATTATCGCTCACTGGGATGACGATGACTGGTATGCAGCACGGCGACTTGGCTATCAGGTTGAAACGCTTTTACACGAGCGAACAGACGTCTGCGGTGTCAATAATCTTTTGTATTATGATTTATGCACGCGGCGTGCATACCAATACATCTATCCAGCTGATCAGCGCACCTGGTTGTCGGGCAGCTCTTTGTGCTACATCAAGAATCTTTGGATGGCAAATCGCTTCGCGGACATCGATGTTGGGATGGACGGTTTATTTGTCCGGGCTGTCCCGCCTCATTGTATCACAGTGCTACAGGACTCGACTTTTTCAGTGTTCATGATGCATGCGCACAATGTCAGCCCCAAAATGACTGATGGGGCTTGGTGGCATCCTTATCCGGCAGAGAAGATTCGACAAATATTGGGTCCCGATTGGGCTTTCTACCAGAATGATCATAGGGAGACTGCTTCCAGTCCTCACCCCAGGACGACCGTAAGTGAGCGTCAGGCAGAGAAGCCGGCAAAGCCGGTCCGCAACGTTTTCGCTTGTTTGGTCCATGAGAGCCAGGAGTGTGTCATCGATTTGGTTCGCAACCTTAGGTATCACGATCCTTCCTCGGTCATATTGCTTTACGACGGAGGCAAGGATCCGGGACTACTTCATGATCACTTTCCCTTCGAAAGGTACGGTGCCGAACTGCATCCTGCATCTCGCCCGATAGTCTGGGGATGCTTGCATACTTTCGCCCTGGATTGCATGCAATTCGCCCTGGACAACTTTGCCTTTGATACGCTGACGATTGTGGACTCCGACCAACTCGGGATACGCTCCGGATACTCGAATCACCTGGGACAATTTCTGTCCGGCCAGACTGAGGCTGGCATGCTCGGTAACTCGCCTAGTCCACTGCCGTCCATAACGAAAGTTGCTCCCGCGGTCCAGGCGTTTAAAGAAATCGAGCTGTGGAGACCCTTTCTGCGGGGCTTTTCGGAAGGGGAGACGAAATTCGTGCACTGGACGTTTTGGCCTTCCACTGTATTCACGGCGGACTCGGCACGCGATCTGACACAGATCTTTGCCACAAACCAGCAGTTACAGTATATTATGCGCCACACCAAAATCTGGGCGACCGAAGAGGTGATTCTTCCGACGCTGGTTAATCTGCTTGGGTATAAAACTGCAAGAAACCCGTGCAGCTACGACTACGTCAAATACCGGATGACCTATTCCCTGCAACAGATCGACTCCGCCATCGCAAAAACAGATGTGTTTTGGATTCATCCGATCATGCGCCGGTATGATAATGGCTTGCGCAAATACATCCGTGAGAGGTTCAACCATTACCAGAAGACTGCCCTTCCAGAAAGCAAGTTATCCTCCCTGGAGGCAAATGCCGATCCCGGTTTACTGCTTACCTTTCCAATCCTGACTGCCATGAACAAAGTCGAAGGCTGGCTGGAAGAAGATGAGGCGGATCTGCTTATGGTGGTGTGTCGTCAGGCGCTGGTTGAACTACCACAAACACACTCGATTGTCGAATTGGGTAGCTACTGCGGTCGATCCACAGTAGTGCTCGGCAGTGTTGTGAAAGCTATTTGCCCAGAAGCTAAGGTATATGCCATTGACCCGCACAATGGGGAGATCGGAGCGCTTGACCAAGGCATCCGTAAAGTAACACCCACCTTGGAAAAATTCAAGCTAAACATTACCAAGGCTGGCCTTGCCGATGTTGTGGAAACCATCCAGGAATACTCCTTTAAAGTGTCCTGGGAGAAGCCAATCAGTCTGCTATTAATTGATGGCTTACACGACTATGTAAATATTGCTCGAGACTTTTTCCATTTCGAGAGGTGGGTCGTGAATGAAGGCTACATCGTCTTTCACGACTATGCTAATTACTATCCGGGCGTGCCAGCGTTTGTAAACGAGCTTCTGGATTCAGGAAATTACCGGAAAGTTCATAGAGTGGGCAGCATGATGGTGATACTGAAGGAGCGCATGGCTGAAACGTCGCAGGATGTGGAACCGACTGAGCAGTTGGATCACCGGGAACGAACATAATAGGAATCCCAATTTCGAAACCCGGGAAGAATTCCCCGAGGGTATCTAGAAGTGATAAGAGCCAACCGAGATGGCAAATGCCACAGGACTTCCATTGTAAGCACAATCATCTCCTCTCTTTAACCTTCTACCCAAATCCCCACCATCTCTAGCACCGCCGAAACCACGCACCGCCCTAGAATACAGAAACTCTGAAGTGATTATTCTTACGCGATTCATATCATTGATGCTGCACACCACATCACGTCCACCTTCGTCTAACTTCTCCAACCTCCAATAATGCGAGATGATTTTCCCTACCCTACCTCTCCCCGATAGAGCTACGATTACCCTATTAATAAATGCAAAAATTATTCAACCCAAAAATGCAAATGCATTTTTTGGGTTTAAGAATTTTTTCCTTGCATTTCTCCCCCCAAATTCGATATTACCATGTGGGCGGTGGTGGTGTGGTCTATGGACTGATGACTTTTGACTAATGCCTGCTTTTCGCGGAGGGTTAGCCCTAACTGGTAAGGCAGTGGACTTGAAATCCACCGGCTGAAAGGCCTTGCGGGTTCGAATCCTGCACCCTCCGCCATTATCGTAGAGACAACCCTCGGGTTGTCCCCCTGATAGAGTCTGTCTCAAAACTAGGTTTTGAAGTTGTAGCCGCAAGCTTTAGCTTGCGTAAGTTATTGAAATTCAACGTTACGTTTTCGCAGGCTGAAGCCTGCGGCTACAAGAATCAAGGTTTTGAGACACCCTCGATAAGGGGGATTTAGGGGGTTCTTAATATATCAGAACATTTAGAACACGGAGGAACACAACATGCAAGTCTTAGTACTCTACTATTCCCGAACCGGAAATACCAAGAAGTTAGCTGAAGAGATTGCCAAAGGAGTGCAAAAAGTCGAAGGTGTAAAATGTGTGGTGAAGTCCACCTTTGAAGTTACTAAAGAAGATTTCTTAAGCTCAGATGGAATTATCGCTGGCTCACCGGTCTATTTCGGAACCATGGCTTATCCGGTGAAAGAGATTTTCGACAAGTTTGTCGGCATCCGTGGGGAGATGGAAGACAAAATAGGAGCCGCTTTCACCACTTCTGGCGATCTCTCCGGCGGTAAGGAAACGACGATGCTATCAATCATCCAAGCCATGTTGATATATGGCATGATTGTCGTAGGAGACCCCCTGGATGCTACCGGTCATTATGGAGTGGCATGTGTCGGAGCGCCTGACCGGGAAACTCTCTCCAATGCTGTGAAATTAGGAAAGAGGGTGGCGTCGTTGGTCAAGAAATTTAAATCCAACTAATGCATTAGAAGCGGAGCCCTGCACCGGACTGGTGCAGGGCGGAGCGAGCTAATGCATTAGTCGCTGCGTGCGGGTCTCCGCGAAGCAGAAAAAATGCAAATGCATTTTTTGGATTAAATTAGATTTCCTCAGTCAAACGTCTTTTTTTCCTTGTTTGATAGGAAAGAAGAGAAAATTCTTTGTGTTTACTTGATTCTTAAGGTAATTCTACGGCATTACTCTTATTGCCTTATCCCGCAAAATGGTTATAATAACAAATGTGGTTAGGTATTCAAAATGTGGAGTAATTCAGAATTGGAAATGAGGTGAAAATGAATAGGTTACGCAATATCTGGGTGTTTGCAGTGGTTGCCGTGGTTTTGTCATTAACTTTTTTGTCCTGCTCAAAAAAGGGGACAGGTGAGGATGACGGCAATGCTCCTTATATGATATTGGATTTGAGAGTCAAAGCCACTACGGATAGCACAGTCACTTTGATGTGGACAGCTACCGGGGACGACAAAGATGTCGGCACCGCCACCAGGTATGATATTCGTTATTACCATAACTGGTTAAATTGGGCTACCTGGGACAGTGCCACCCAGGTTACCGGTGAGCCAGCCCCTCATCCTGCGGGACAAACCGATACTATGGCGGTGCGGGGTCTGATGAAAGATTCCACTTACTACTTTACGCTTATGGCTTTGGATGAAGCCAACAATTCCTCTGGGATATCGAACTGTGCCAGTGCCACCTGCTTTACGGACGTTGTCGTAACGTTCCCCGACTCGAATCTGGAAACGGTCATAAGAACACTTATTTCCAAACCCACGGGTGATATCCACCGGTCAGATTTGATGGGTCTGGTTCTTTTGGATGGTAATAATAAAAGTATAGTATCTTTGTCCGGGGTGGAGTATTGCACCAATTTGATTGAGATTTTTATGTCCGATAATTCAGTATCCGACTTAGGACCAATTGCCAGCCTGATCAAACTTCGTCAGATACAATTTTACAATGATAGTATAAGCGATATTGCGCCTCTGGCTGGCTTGGTGAATTTAGAAAGAATAATCCTTGGTTCTAATTCGATTTCGAATATTTCCTCCCTTTCCGGCATTACCAATCTTCACATACTGCATCTATCTGAAAATAATATCTCTGATTTGTCTCCCCTGGTGACGAATTCTGGGCTGGCAGCCAAAGACACAGTCTATTTAGCTGGAAATCCCCTTTCCCCACAGGCAATTAACACTGATATCCCGGCTCTGGAGGGGCGTGGCGTAACGGTTTTGCACTGAGCCTGACCCTCCTTTCCTTCTGACAGCATAAGTTCAAAGCTTAGGTCGTCTGTTTTCTCGCATTTGATTTTTAATGCTGGTTCCTTCAGTTGGAATAATATGAAAATTTATTGCAGTCCCGCTTTATCGGGACTGATTGTAGAAATATATAACTTCGGCTTCAGCCGCATTGATACCGCAGAAGATCTAACCCGTTGTCTCCCTTACCACCAGAACCAAATTCACAACAATTCCTGTGGTGAATAGGATAGCGCCAGTATATATGAGAGGCAGTGTATTATACATGTCTCCAGACCCAGAATTCGGGCACCCTTTTCACTTTTGCAGAATGGGTAATTTTTAACTCTTAACTCTAAACTCTGAACTCAGTTTATGGTGAGTCTCGAACCATCAAAATATGGGCTTCCGCAAGACCAAACCTCCAAGTGGTTGTTCCGCCATAAGTTGCGACTAAAAACTTCTTACTTAGAGCACCGACATAAATATCCACAATCCGTTGCAGGAGAACGAGCTGGAGGTAAAGTGAGAAAAAAATTAAAAAACCTCCAGTAACACCAGAACCTCCAGCCATGTAGTTGACAAGCAAACTTGAAAACTCCCCCTTTTATAAAGGGGGATATCGAAGATCCGTAGGACAGGGGGGTGTCCCCCTGACAAGGGGTTCACCCTGAAGGGGATTCAGGGGGTTCCAATCGGAACCTTTTATCGTCCACTCGTCTTATACAGATTCTGTATATACGTTATGTCGATCTTCTGAAACAGCTGAATCGGCGGGAAAGGAGAATACAAAACGTCTATATGATTCTGCTGATGTCGAAACACTCTCCTGAGATCGGCAATGGAGCAATCTTCTATGCTCTTTCCCAGATCAACCATCAACAAAAGCGGAATGCCCGCCTTGGGCATGCCGTCAAAATAAACGTCCCCCGCATGTTGGGTCGGAGCGTAGATGACAAACTCTGAAGTTACCGGCCGGGATCTGATCGACTCCTCCGATCTGGTCTCCACGTCGTAGTAACAGCGCTCGCACAGAAGCTCCTTGAGGTTTCCGATCCTCTCGTCGGCTTCATTCTGATAGATCAGACAGAGCTTTTTCACCCGCACAGCGTTCCGGTAAATGTCCCGGAATACAAAGGGATGAGCCCGGCATTCCTCCCGAACTGCGGTCTTCTGTTTTTCGCAGATCTCCTCCAAGCCGCGATTGAATAGGCTGGTCTTCTCACAAAGATCGGCAGATTCAGCAACCTTCACCTCCACGAGCATTCGTGATAGTCTATCCCGATCAGTGGAGGAGAAAGCCTTCATTTCCGCAAGAGCGTTTACCATCTCAGAAAAGCAGTCTAAATGAGAGTCAAACTCCTTTCTAACTGTCACTGGCATTTCCTTCTGAGCATTTTCCCCGATGATCCCTCCCACACTGGCAAATATGGTGGGCAAAGGGCGAAGCAGTTGAAACGGCACTACCGACGCTCTCAAAGTGAACATAATCGGTTGATACATATCGTCACTCCTTTCTCCAGACACCAGCCTCTCGCTAAAACGGGGTGCTGGCGAAAAACTTTTATCTTAAACCTTCTTCAATTTCTCTTTCTTCCAAGCCCTCGCCTTTTTATGATGTCATTCTATCTTCCATACATAAAATATCGGTTGACATACATGAATCAAAGTATTATTTTAATAAATAATAGTATACCTATTCATGTATTACCTAAACTTTTCATACATAACTGAATAGGTATTATATGATGACAAAAGCTTGAGTGAGTCTGATGGAGGGATTATGGACTTACCAGCATTACGAGGTTTTTACTGGGCGGGGGTACACTCCAGTTTTTCCAAAGCAGGGAAAGCGTTAAACATCGGGCAGTCGGCGGTAAGCCATCAGGTAAAAGCTCTGGAGGAGGAGTTAGGAGTCAAATTATACGAAAGGGAGGGACGGGGTATCTCACTCACTCCCGCCGGTAAGATACTTATGGCTTATGGGGACATAATTCTGCAAACCTTGGACAATATAGAGACTCATTTCGCCGAGCTATCCGGCTCTCCTGAAGGGATTGTCACCATGGCTGCCTATCGGGGAATAATGCAATATAAGCTGCCCCAGATAGTCCAGAGTTTCAAAAAGAAAAATCCGGACATCAGACTGGTGATCTTAAACAAACCTCTGGACACGGAGATTTTGGACATAGTCTCCGCCGGAAATGCAGATTTCGGCATCACCTCCTCTTGGAACGATTTTATGGATCTGGCTTTCTACGAGGTCTGGTCTTACGAGATGTTTCTCTGTGTGCCCAGCAATCATCGACTGGCTGGGCGACGGAAGGTGAGCTTAAAGGAGATCGCGCGTGAGCCTTTAATATTATATGAGCCGGAAAACTCGATTCGGAAGAAGATAGAACGGGTGTTCAAAGAAAATAATGTCAACTGTAATATCGCGATCGAAACCAGCGGTGCCACGGTGATTCAAGAATATGTCAAAATCGGTCAGGGTATCTCTATGGTCTCGGCACTGGTTACTGAAGCTACCAAAGATCGTACATTATCTTATATCCCGGTCACAGAGCATTTCGGAAAGCTGGGTTATGGAGTGGTGTTGAAGAAACGGAAGTATCTTTCTCTTCCGGTAAGAAAATTTTTGCAAGAAGTGGGATTAGGAGAAGTTCTATCCGCTCAAAACTGGGAAATCAAGTAAATTCAAAATTATGTTATAATATCGATTTCTCCAGAATGTGTCATAAATAGAGTCAATTCATCTATAAACATCAATTCAATGCATTTCATGAGCCGTTAATGATTTTGCCTTTATTCGTCATTCGATATCTGTCATTCGTCATTGCTTATTTATTTATCTTCGAAAATTTTTTCGATATGTCATCGTCAAAACCTAATATAAACGCAAACAGTGAGTTTGTACACTCCCTTTGATGAGCAACTTATAAGAAGCTGTTTAACCTAAACTGCTATCAAAGGTTATATAAACAGGTGTGGATAACTCCACTTTTTTTGCCCCCGATATTGTAGATTATCTTATTGGTATAGAATAAATTAACAGATTTTCCACAAACTACTGACAATTATCAACATCAAGTATTGCAATAAGTCAAATAGGTAATTTTATCTATTTGAGCTTTTTATTCTTCCGGAATGGTTTTGGAGGTATGAATCGCTTTATTCATATCTGAGCCATGACCAGCATGCTGCAAGAGAGAAGATGAGTTTTTCATACTGCACATACCATGAAACATAGCACCTTCTTCCACTATCAGATTCTTGGTGGTGATGTCCCCTTCCACTTCTGATTTAGATTGAAGCTCGATTCTCTCCTGAGCGAAGACGTTTCCAATCACTTTTCCTCCAATCATAGCAATTCCGACTTTCACTTCCGCCTCCACCCTACCATCCTCTCCCACTGTTAGCGATTCGGTGGCGGAGATTTTTCCTCTCACCACTCCATCAATTCTTAGCCCTCCTTGAACCTCGACGGATCCTTCTATTGTGGAATCCTTTCCGATTATGGTATTCAATCCACCTTCTCCTTTGGCATGAACCAGACGGTTCATACCTTTGAATTTTTTGTTCTTCATGTTTAGTTTTCCTGAAGTGTCCCGATTATGGTTATTGAAAAATTATTTACTACTTCTAGGATGGGGGGTGCAGAATTCTCAGACGGTGGTATCCGCTTGCACATCTGAGCACCCCATCCATATCTCGGACAGGGATTTAACCCCTATCCGAGCAAGAAATAAGATTTGGTTCACCTAAAGGTGAACACTCCAACACTTCCTAAATTCTCTCGCTGGGATAGGGATTGTTCTCCAATTCCTATCTGGACAGGATTCAACTACCTCTTCAAACCGGGTCAAAACTTACCGTTGGTTTAGAAAATCTTTAGGATCAATGGAAACTCCATCTTTTTTAATCTCGTAATGGAGATGAGGAGCAGAGCTTCTCCCTGAGCTTCCGGAGAGCGCGATAACGTCACCGCGATGAACCGCATATCCGACATTTACGAGATTTTTTAAGTTATGTCCGTAATAAGTCACATAACCATTCCCGTGATCAATTCCCACCAGATTTCCATAGGTATCATCCCAACCTGCTAAAATCACTTTGCCATCCGCAATCGCCTTCACTTTTGTTCCGATCTTTGCAGCAAAATCTACGCCCGGATGCGCTCCCCCCAGTTTGGGAGCATTCATGGAGAATCCTTTGGTTGCCCAACCTGCAATGGGTGCACCACTCGGAATATGAGCCAGGGAATCCGAGCTTGCACTCACAAGAGAAGTTTCGGGGATGAGTAAATCAGTTTCCCGAAAAGAGACTATTTTTTCTTCCTTTGCCTTGGCTTGAGAAGTTACCCCCGTATCTTTCGGCACTGTCTTTTCGGGGTAATAAGCTATTTGGTTGGCCATCTTTCCTTTGAATTCTACACCAGCTAAATCCGCTACCCTTTGGACAAAACTTTCGTATTCCTTTAGCTCTTTTTCCAGTTCTGCCACTCGGGCATTGTATTTCTTAAGCTTTTCGTTTTCCTGCTTAAGCGATTTTCCGGCAAGCACCTGATATATAAGCTGTCCATGTAGAATGCCCAAACCAACCATAAATGCCAAAAGAATTGCGACCACACCAAGTAAAATCCAAGTGGTGAAGTAGGACAATTTAAACTTAAAGCTTCTGGACTTTCCCTCAGGAACTATGAGAAAGTCGATATATCTTTTTGACATGATTCGATATTTCGGAGTGTCAGACTTCAGGTTGACTAAATGTCCGTCAGAAGTCAGACATTAAGATCAAAATTAACGTGTGTTTTTGTTTACTTTCTTCAATTTTGAATTTTGATCTGCAATTTTATTTTTGTATTTTGAATTTTTATGTCTCCCCATTCCCATCTCCACAAAGCGGAGAGGTACAAGGTGACGACTACAGAGTTATCTGTAACAATTCCAATATCCTGGACAGATCTTCTTCCGAATAAAACTCAATCTCTATTTTGCCACCTTTTTTTCTTCCCACCACTTTCACCGATGTTCCAAAAAACTGTTTAAACTTCTCTTCAATCTCAAAAAAGGCTGGAGAAATTTTTGTTCTTCTTTTAATACTGGAACCCTTTTTCTTGCCGTAGACCAGCTCCTCTATCTTTCGCACTGAAAGCCCCTCTTTGATCACGCGTTTGGATAAAGCGATCTGATCCTTTGCAGCAGATAGAGAAAGTATCGTCCGGGCTTGACCCTCCGAAAGCTCTCCGTCTGCAATTAGCTTCTGTACCTCCTGGGGGAGGTTTAAAAGCCTCAAAGTATTGGCAATGGTGGAGCGATCCTTTCCGATTTTCCGTGCCATTTGATCCTGTGAAAGATCACACTCCTCCAAAAGCCTTTGGTATCCTCGAGCAGTATCGATCGAATTCAAATCTTCCCTTTGAAGATTTTCAATCAAAGAAAGCTCCAGCATCTCCTCTTTGGAGAGTTTTCCGGTGATTACCGCAGGAATTTTTTCCCAGCCCAGTTTTTTTGCTGCTTTCAGTCTTCGTTCCCCGGCAACCAATTCAAACTCGTCTCCCACCTGTCTAACCACCACCGGCTGTATGATCCCCTTTTCCTGTATGGATGCAGAAAGCTCCATAAGTTTTTCCTCATCCATTTTTGTCCGCGGCTGGTAAGGATTCGATTTGATCTTGTCAATACTTAAATTAGCTAATCCTTTCTCTGTTTGTTCCTCCGTTTTTATTGACTCTGGAGGAACCTGAGGGATCAGCGCCTCCAATCCTTTTCCCAAAGCATTTCTACCCATTTTCAACCTCATTGGTTTTTTCTTCATTAGTCATCCGTCATTCGTTATCGGTTTTATGATTTAATATCTCCTCCGCCAGACTCAAATAGTTTTCCGCTCCGGTTGAGGATATATCATAAAGTATTATAGGCTTTCCAAAGCTGGGTGCCTCGGAAAGCCTTACGTTTCTATTTATTACTGTTTTATACACCTTGTCTGCAAAGTATTTTCTCATCTCCTCTGCCACCTGTTTGTTGAGATTCAATCTCCCGTCATACATAGTAAGAAGGATGCCTTCGATCTGGAGATGGGGATTTAAGCTATTCTGCACCATTCGGATGGTATTCATAAGCTGTCCCAAGCCTTCCATGGCGTAATATTCACATTGAATGGGGATAAGAATGGAATCGGAAGCAGTGAGTGAATTGAGGGTCAAAAGCCCCAAGGAAGGCGGAGAATCAATCAGGATGAATTCGTATCTATCTCTGACCGAGTTCAAAGCCCAGCTGAGTCTTTTCTCCCGCGAGTCAACGCTCACCAACTCCACCTCCGCCCCTACCAATCGGAGGTTAGAGGGAACGACTTCCAGAAAATTCAGCTCTGTTTTTTGGATCACATTCTCCAAAGCGAAATCTTCAATCAGCACTTCATAGATGGTTTTCTCCAGCTTATTTTTCTCAATTCCCAGACCGGAGGTGGAGGTGGACTGCGGATCAAAATCCACCAGCAGTGTTTTCTTTTCCGCTACCGCCAAGCAAGCAGATAAATTGACTGCGGTCGTAGTTTTTCCCACCCCTCCTTTTTGATTGGCGATGGCGATTATTCTTCCCAAGCTTATCTTACCTTTTGTTAGATTTCTTGTTTTAGTAACACATACGCTGTGTTTTCATACATAACGATTTTTAACTCAAAAAGCAAGAGATTTTCAAACAAAAGTAGACCGGGCTGTCCCTAAGGATTGCCCGGCAAAAAAGCTGGATTACTATATTTGTATAAAGGCATACTTTTTAAGAAAACAAAACGTATTTTTATTGGTTAGTTTGAGTCTAAAAAGAGGGTATCAAACGTTGATTTTAAGTTGCCAGAGCAGAATAGATGATCGCTTCCCGCTTTTGCGGGAGGAGGAAAGTCCGAGCTTTCAAGGGCAAGGTCATGAACCATACGGTTCAGGACAGGGTGCCACGTAACGCGTGGGTCAGCAATGGACGGAAAGCGCCACAGAAAAAATACCGCCCCAAGTCCCGTTAAAAGCAGGATCAAGGGTAAGGGTGAAAAGGTGGTGTAAGAGACCACCCGTTCCCGTGGTAACACGGGTCCGGGCAAACCCCACCCGAGAGCAAGACCAAGTAAGGAAGGACGAAGCTGCCCGCTTCCATCCCCCGCCACAAGCGGAGGTTAACTTCCGGGTAGGTCGCTTGAGTCCTTGGGCGACCAAGGACCCAGATGGATGATCATCACCCTGAGAGAAATCGAAGGGGACAGAACTCGGCTTATTTTCTGCTCTGGCAATTTTTTTTAAATAATAAGTGGAAAATGGTATTTAGTAGGGACAGGGTTTGTGCCTGTCCAATACATGTAAGGACAGCCACACTTCGTGCTGAGCGCACTCAGTCCTTCGACAGTGAGCTTAGGACGACCTGTGCGAAGCAAGGGTTGTCCTTACAAAATACAACAATCTCCCATTCCCCACCATTAGCCATTGAAACCTTGCGTTTGAGATTGCTAAAGACTTCGGTAAGCTCATACTCAAAAAAGTCAAAAAGTCCTCTTTACTTTTCAAAAACAAAGAGTTTATTTATGTTAATGCTGAGGCATAAAGCTTCAGCTACGCGATAGCTCCTATCTTATCTATTCCCTCTCCCCTTTGGGGAAAGGATTGGGTGAGGGGTGGAGCTTTGAATCAGAAATCAGCCCTTTAGTATCGAGTGAAAATTACGACGACAAAACCATAATGGAAAAGAAGAAAATAAAATCAACCCCAATACTAAGAGATAAAGAATCAGAAGGCAATTTGGTCTCTCCAAAGGTGGATGCTATCCTCCAGAAAAAATGGGTTAGCCTTTCCTTTCTCGGAGTATTATTTCTAATCGCTTTCTTAGTTCGCCTCTCTTTTCTTAAATATTACAAAGCTCAACTTTTCGGCGATGCGACCGTGTATGCCAAGATTGCCTGGGGGATCAAAAATGGGCACGGGCTTCACTGGTGGTCGGTGGTCTGGTCCCCCTTCTATCCCTTTATGATATTTCTTTTCTCTCTGCTTTTAGGAAGTCTGGAAACTTCTGCTTATGCAGTGTCTCTTTTTCTGGGAAGCCTGATGGTGGTCCCCTTCTTCTTTTTGGCAAAAAAGATCTTCAACTATCAATGCGCTTATCTTGGCTCCATTTTGATGGTTTTCTTTCCCGCTTTAGTGGTGAACTCAGCGATGCCATTGTCCGAGGCGACTTACACGTTCTTTCTTTTGATTACCATTCTCTTCGGATGGTTTTTGATCTCAAAAAAATCGTATCTTTACTCAGCTCTTTTCGGAATCTCAAGTGGAGTCTGTTATCTTACCCGTCCGGAGTTCCTGGTGGCTTTTGCTTTTCTGCTTTTGGTGTTTGTAGTAATTCAGATAAAAAGCAGAACTATCTTAAAATCGCGAATTTTTGTTTTGCTTTTGATTTCTCTTTTGGGCTTTCTGATTTTAGCCTTTCCATACATAAAGTTCATGCATTCCCAAACCGGGCACTGGATTTTGAGTGGAAAAACCGCTCACAACATTCTCAAACAAAAAGCTTACTCTAAGTCATTGAGCTATCTTCAGCAGAGAAAAGCTTTCGGTGAGGTGCTGGACGGATTAACCCCGGAAGGGGAAATAAATGGAAAGGTTCTGTTAGGCAAGGAGAGCATGTTAAGCTTTGTTACCACCCCAGGCTTTTTCGGAGATTATTTCAAACGCACTCTGGTAGGAATGAAAGACATAAACCTTTTCTTTTCCCTCTTTCTTTTATTATCCTTGTTTTATATATTTTCTGGGAAGGTGGACCAATCTACCGGAGACCGATCCGCCCAGACGGGCGGTCGTCTGACCGCCTTGAGCGGAGAAGGATGGAAAAAAAGGATATATTTGTTGTGTGCCTTTACTCCCATATTAACCATGCCGATCTTTTTTATCCCGGCGGGAAGACTGATTGAGCCTTACTCTCCGCTTTTAATTCTTTTATCGGTCAACGGGATTTTGAACATAAGAAAAGCACGGGCTAAGATAGGGTCAAGGGGCAAGGGGCAAGAGTCAAGAGGAAACCGGATACGGGTAAAAACAAAAGATAGTTCTCCAATCGCCTCTTTTGCGATTTTTTCGATCGTGGCGCTTTTATCAATTTTCTCTTTGGCCAAAGCCACCACCATGGCGGAAGGATATCAAAGCACCTTTCAGACTTTGAAGCAGGAGAGCGAAGAGCTCAAAAAGCTGGGATGGTGGGCAGATCAAATTCTGCCAAAAGATGCGGTAGTAATGTTTCTTTCGGGAGATTCATTCCTCTTCTATAGCAATCGAGTAGTCTTTACCATCCCGTTTGCTCCGTATGAAAGGATAGTCGAGTTTGCCAAAAAAAATCGGGTGAGCTATCTGGTGGCAAGTTTAGGAAAAGAAGTTTCATGGCGAGATGATCTGGCTTTTCTTTTAGAGCCACTGAAAGATCGTTCCAAAGCTCCAGAGGATTCGAAGCTTAAATTGGTGGACATTTATCAAGCTCCTTCCGGATTAGGAGCGGTGATGTATAAGTTTGTGTATTAACCTCTTCCCCTGTTTCCCCCTCTCCTTGAATAAGGAGAGGGGGAGGTTGAAGAGCTATAGGATTGAAGATCCGTAGGATAAGGGATGAGGTAATTCGATGCTGGTTTAACGGTGATGAAGCTCGTGAAATGCTAAAGTAATAAAAAAATGGAGCATCGTTTTACGAACATCGAGCTTCGATATGGTTCAACAAGCTCACCAGAAGCGGGCATCGAAACCGACAAGCTATACACGAATTTCACTTTGACAACCACTCCTCTTTAGTCCTTCTCTCCTTCACTAAGAAGAGGGGGAAACAGGGGGTGAGGTAGTAGGAAAAAATATATGAAACTGAAATGGGAATTATTGCCTGAGCCAGACCCAATGGTGGTGAACCAACTGGCTTCAGATCTCTCTATATCTCCCGTGGTAGCAAAGATTTTAGTTACCCGCGGACTGGATACAAAAAACAAAGCGGAAGACTTCTTAGCTCCTTCTTTAAAAGACTTGCTGGATCCATATCTTCTGGCTGGCATGGAGAAAGGGGTGGATCGAGTCATTCAGGCTTTGAGGGAACAAGAGAAGATCATGATCTTTGGCGATTATGATGTGGATGGAATAACCGCTACCTCTCTTCTGTTTTTGGTATTAAACAAGCTGGGAGCGGACGTTACATATTATTTACCCAATCGTTTGATCGAGGGATACGGTTTATCAGCAGAGGGGATCGCGGAGGCGGAAAGACGTAAAGTGAGCTTGATCGTATCGGTCGATTGCGGTATCACCGCGGTGGAGGAGATCGCCTTTGCCAAAACCAAGGGGATCGATACCGTCATTACCGATCATCACGAACCCAAGGAGACTCTTCCGGATGCTTCAGCCATAATAAATCCTAAAGCTACCAAGCAAGTATATTCAGGCGGCGAGCTTTCCGGAGTAGGCGTAGCTTTTAAATTTGCCCAAGCTATCTTGAGAAGATTGGGGCAAGACGAAAGCGAGCTGGAGGAGCATCTGGATTTAGTGGCATTGGGAACTTCAGCCGATATCGTTCCCTTAGTCGGGGAGAATCGAATATTCACTAAATTAGGAATGGACCAGATCGCCAGAACCTCCAAACCCGGACTAAAATCTCTTATCTTCGTCTCCGGAATATTGGGACAGAAGATAGGAACGGGACAAGTGGTCTTCATTTTGGCTCCCCGGATAAATGCCATAGGAAGGCTGGGAGACGCAGAGTTGGCTATCAAACTATTTACCACCAAGGATGAATCTAAAGCCGCAGAGTTGGCTCGGACTTTGGATGAGGAGAACCGACGAAGAAAAAACATAGACGAGACCACCTTGGAGGAGGCTTTGGATCTAATCGAGCGAAGCGTGGACTTAGCCAATGATAAAGCCAT
>Ga0315288_10000253_pt1 | contig 65683 bp, 58 predicted proteins | sample YL17G11_20_MG_FD_203454 | JGI IMG/M metagenome (GOLD analysis project Ga0315288, IMG submission 203454) | Sediment microbial communities from Yellowstone Lake, YNP, Wyoming, USA - YL17G11_20 | ecosystem: Environmental > Aquatic > Freshwater > Lake > Sediment | place: USA: Wyoming | collected...
AGACCAAAAGAACTCAAAAAGGTGGCATAATTGAGAAAGAGGGAACCATACAGATCTCCAACCTTAGGTTTTCCTGCCCCAAGTGCTCCACTTACACTAAGGTTACACATAGAACCTTGGAGATAGAAGGAAAAGGGAAAACCAGACGACTAAGAATCTGTCGGCAGTGTGGAGAGATAATATAAACCTAATTCAAAGATCAAAAATCAAAATTCAAAATTTAAATGCAAAAGCAAAAAACAAAGAACAAAGGGTTGAGAGTAATGAGCTAAAAGCTAAAATCAAAAGATAGAAGCTCGAGGCTACAAGGTAGACTAAAGATTAAGAGAAAAACAAGAGCTAAAAAAATAAAAGCTGATTTGAGCATAAATTATTGATAGAGAGAGGTAAGAAAAGAAAACATGGCAGTGTCGAGAATAAAAGAGAAATTTCAAAAAGAGAGTGTGCCTGCTTTAATGAAGAGATTCAACTATAAGAACATCATGCAGGTGCCCCGGCTGGAGAAGATTTTAATCAATTCAGGAGTAGGGGAGGCCATCCAGAACGTCAAGACTCTGGATGCCGTTTCAGCTGAGATTTCTGCCATAACCGGACAGAAACCGGTCGTGCGGAGAGCTAAGAAATCCATATCTAATTTCAAACTCAAAGCTGGAATGCCGATCGGTTGTATGGTTACCTTGCGGAAAAGCAGGATGTTTGAGTTCTTCGACCGCCTGGTGAACGTGGTCATACCCCGAATCCGCGATTTCAGGGGCATCTCCCCCCATTCCTTCGATGGGAGAGGTAACTATAATCTGGGAATAGTCGAGCAGATAATCTTTCCTGAGATTGATTACGATAAGGTGGAGAAGATTAAGGGAATGAATGTCACCATTGTAACCACCGCTAAAACGGATGAAGAAGGGTTTGAGCTTTTGAAAAGCTTAGGCATGCCCTTTAAGAAATGAGACTATTTATATTCAAGAGGATTCAGAGAATGCGGTGAGAACCTTTATTCGAAGCTCGGTTTACGGTGTCGAAGCTCGCTCGTGGTGAGCTTGCCGAACCATATCGAAGCTCGAAGCTCGAAGTTAGAAACTGGAAATATGTAGATAAGAAAATTTGCAAGTATCGAGATTCGAAAGACGAGTTTCGTTACGAACATCGAGCTTTATTAGAGGAGATTGAAAACAGGCTAAACTTAAATTTAAATCCAAGGAGATTGTTTGTCCAGGAAGTCTTTTTTTGAGAAAGCAAAGAGGAAACCAAAGTTCCCCGTGCAGAAGCGAAATCGATGTTATCGCTGTGGAAGACCCCGGGGATTCATGCGGGATTTTGGATTATGTCGAATCTGCTTCAGGGAATTGGCACTCAAAGGCGAAATCCCCGGTATAATGAAAGCCAGCTGGTGAGCGGTTTGGCATTGCTCCCGTGCTCTTGGTCCGGTTTTGTTCCCCATAAAAGCAGGACGGAAAACATAATCGAGCTTTCAACATTCCGCTGGCTATAGTGCAAGGACTAGAGATGATAGCTGTGAAGTAAAAGGAAAAAGGAATAAGGAAAAAGGAATCTTAACCCTGAGATGAAATAAGGAAGGATTTGTTCATGAAGACCACTGATCCTTTGGCAGATCTGTTGACCCGAATTAGAAACGCCTGTAAAGCTAAGCACAAGCAAGTGGACGTTCCCTCTTCTCATCTGAAGAAGAGAGTTGCTCAACTGCTGGTGAAACACAACTTCATCCAGAACTTCGTAGAGGTGGAGGATAACAAGCAAAACCTTTTGCGTATCTTCCTAAAATACGACTATGAGAACAACAGCTTCATCTCCGGACTTCGACGGATCAGCAAGCCGAGCCTGAGGATCTATGTAGATAAAAATAAACTGGATCTGATGAAAAGAGAGGTGGGACTTTCCGTTCTTTCCACCTCCAAGGGCATTCTGACTCATCATCAAGCTCGGGAAGCGGGAGTGGGTGGAGAGATTCTATTCAAAGTTTGGTAATATCGAGCGGATAAACCAAAAGCAATGCTTAGAGGATAATAAAGTGAGCAGAACAGGCAGAAAACCTATTCCCATCCCTTCGGGGGTGAAGGTGAAAATAGATGAAAATCAGGTCACGATCATAGGTCCTAAAGGAGAGTTGACCAGGAAGATCCATCCGTCCATGATGGTGGAGCTGGATCAGGATCAGCTCATGGTCAAGCGACCGTCAGATAGTAAATTTCACAAGTCGCTCCATGGGGTGACCCGCTCTATGATCGCTAACATGGTGAGCGGGGTGACTTCTGAATACCAGAAGGGTTTGGAGATTCAGGGGGTGGGGTATAAAGTAGAGCTTTTGGGAAAAAAGCTTAATCTCACCTTGGGTTACTCCCACCCCATATTATTCTCTCCACCTGAGGATCTGAAGATACTGTTGGAAGGACCCACCAAAATAAAAATTTCAGGGGTGGATAAGGAGCTGGTAGGCTTGGTGGCAGCGAAAATTCGATCTTTCCGTCCACCGGAGCCTTATAAACAGAAGGGAATTCGATACGAAGGAGAAATCGTACGGAAGAAGGCAGGCAAGACTGCGACTTAAAGTGATCTATGGTACAGATACGGATGCTTTCGTACTACACTTCATAAAACGGTGTTTATTATGTTTAGTGAGCAGAAAGACAAAAAAATAAGATTGGCCCGACGGCGAAAAAGGGTGAAAAAAAATATATTCGGCACACCGGAAAGACCGAGGTTGTGTGTGTATAAAAGTCTGAAACAAGTGTATGCCCAGCTGGTGGACGATCAGGGAAGTCACACTTTAACTTCCGTATCCAGCCTTACCCCCGAGATTAGATCACAGATCAAACCAGAGGATAATAAGACTGTGATAAGCAAGAAGGTGGGATTATTCTTGGCTTTAAAAGCAAAAGAACGGGGCATAACTTCCGTGGTATTCGACCGAAACAGATACCCCTATCATGGGAGGATCAAGTCCTTAGCTGAAGGAGCGAGAGAAGGAGGATTGGGGTTCTGAAAGAGTATAGATTTTAAAGTTAAGAGTTAAGAGTTTAAAGCAAAGAGCATAGAGCATAGAGTTAAGAGTAAAGAGCTAAAAGCAAAAAGCAAAACTAAGAGCAAAGAGCATAAAGTAAACCGGTTTCAAAAAGAGGTGATTATTGGCAAGATTTGATGAAGAACGATCTTTAGAATTTACGGAGAAAGTCATCTATGTCAATCGGGTAGCCAAAGTGGTCAAGGGAGGAAGGCGATTTTCTTTCACGGCTTTGGTTTCAGTGGGAGACCGAAACGGCAATGTCGGTGTGGGACTGGGAAAAGCGGGGGAGGTTTCCGTTGCCATCACCAAAGGGACTGAGTCCGCCAAAAAGAACATGGTTCAGATTCCTATGCGGGATGGAACCATACCCCACCCGGTGATAGGCAGGTTCGGTGCGGCCAGGGTTTTTATGAAACCCGCTTCTCCCGGCACGGGCGTCATCGCCGGTGGTCCGGTTCGGGCGGTGCTGGAAGCAGCCGGCATTCAGGACGTGTTGACTAAGTCTTTGGGATCCTCCAACCCTCATAACGTAGTCAAAGCCACCATCAACGGGCTTTTAAGTCTGAAGATGCTCAAAGAGAGAGCGCAACTAAGAGAGAGCGAAATAAAAGTTTAAAAGTTCAAAGGTTCTCCGCCAGAGGCGGATCCGCCTTCGGCGGAAAAGGTTTAAAAGTTTAAAGATTCAAAAGCTCAATAGATCTTAGGGAGTTGTCTGGTCGGAATAAACACAAGATTTGTCAAAGAATTGAACGATTTGATCACTTAGCATCACCAGACGAATGAGTTTTTTGGATTCAGACAGTGAAATTAAATTAAAAGGCTATTTTCTTGGGATATTAAAGTGACTAATAAGATAAAGATCACCCAGGTGAGAAGCACCATCGGGCACGTGAAAAAACAAAGGGAAGTGATTCGAGCTTTGGGAATCAAAAGGCTATACCAGAGCGTGGAACAACTTGATACCCCTCCCATCAGGGGAATGATAGAGAAAGTGAATCACTTAGTCAAAGTGGAAGTGGTAAATCCTGACAAAGGCGGGGAGGTGTAATTTGGCATCGACTTCGGAAACAAGACGAAAAATTAGAATAGGAACCCTTTCCCCTCCTTCCGGTTCTATCAAGAAAAGAAAAAGGATCGGGAGAGGACCAGGCTCGGGTCACGGCAAGACGTCCACCCGGGGGCATAAAGGACAGAAGGCTCGAGCGGGATCCGGAAAGAGGGCTTGGACCGAAGGGGGACAGATGCCTCTCCAAAGGCGTCTCCCCAAGCGAGGATTTACCAATATATTCAGAAAAGAGTTTCAGATCATAAATCTTTTTGCACTGTCTAAAGTTGTTCCCCAGACTGAAGGTTCTACGGGAGAGGTGATTTCTCCTCAGAAGATGAAAGAGGCTGGTCTGATCAAGAGTAGATATCTTCCGGTAAAAATACTGGCAGAGGGGGAGATCACGAAAGCAGTCACGGTTCAGGCGAACGCTTTCAGCAAAAAAGCCAAGGAGAAAATAGAGGCGGTGGGTGGAAAATGCATAAGCATCGGCGAATTGAGGTGATACGATGTTAAGCACTGTCGAGAGCGTCTTTAAAATTCCAGAGCTTCGGAAAAGGATTCTTTTCACTTTAGCTATATTGGTAGTATATCGAGTGGGAGGACATGTACCCACCCCGGGCATCGATGCTCAAGCTCTGGGAGAGTTCTTCCAGGCTCAGAGAGGCTCGCTTTTCGGTTTGTATGACATGTTCGTAGGAGGCGCCTTTGGGAAAGCCACCATCTTCTCCTTGGGGATAATGCCTTATATATCCGCTTCCATCATCCTCCAGCTTCTGGGAACGGTGGTGCCTTATTTCCAGAAGCTACAGAAGGAAGGGGAGGAGGGGAGGAGAAAGATCACCCAGTATACCCGATATGGCACGGTGGTGATCTCCATCATGCAGGCTTTGGGAACGACGGTATGGCTGGAAAGCCTCCAACTCTCGGCGGGAAGATACGTGGTCCCTCATCCCGGTATGAGCTTCAAGCTTTTAACCGCGATCACTTTCACCAGCGGCACCATCTTCATTATGTGGTTAGGTGAGCAGATAACCGAAAGGGGAATCGGCAACGGAATCTCCTTGATCATCTTCATCGGTATCGTAGCGCGTTTTCCCAGCGGTGTGGTAGATGAGATCAGAATGATGTTTCTGGGTCAAAGGAATTTATTCGCTGAAGTCTTCATGATCGCACTGATGGTGGGAGTGGTAGCTTCCATCGTTTTGGTCACCCGCGCTCAAAGAAAAATACCCGTGCAGTATGCTAAAAGAGTAGTCGGGAGAAAGATGTATGGTGGACAATCCACGCATATACCACTGTCGGTTAACACCGCCGGCATAATTCCTATCATCTTCGCCCAATCGATCATGTTTGCTCCCAGCACCCTCTCCTCTTTTTTCCCCAACAGTGAGTTCATGCAGAGCTTATCCTCCTGGTTTCAACCCGGGATGGTTCTTTATTCACTGGTTTATGGACTTTTAATCGTATTCTTCGCCTATTTCTATACGGCCATCGTTTTCAACCCGGTGGATCTGGCAGATAACATGAGAAAATATGGAGGTTTTATTCCCGGTATCAGACCGGGCAAGAGAACCAGCGAATATATCGATAAAGTTCTTACCCGGATAACTCTTCCGGGAGCGATATTCTTTGCCATAATCGCCGTTCTTCCCTACTTCTTGATGAAAGGGATGAACGTTCAGTTTTACTTCGGAGGGACCGGTCTTCTGATCGTAGTGGGCGTGGCTTTGGATACGCTCCAGCAGATTGAGTCGCATCTTTTGATGCGGCATTATGACGGGTTCATGAAGAAAGGAAGAATAAAAGGGAGAATGTAGAAACAGCCAAATGAATTTGATATTTCTGGGAGCTCCTGGCTCGGGAAAGGGAACTTTAGCCAAGCTTCTTTCCTCCAGGCTGGGAATTCCCCATATTTCCCCGGGAGACATCCTGAGGGATGAGGTTAAAAAGGATACGAATTTGGGTCAGACCGCCAAACCTTTTATGGAAAAGGGAGAATTGGTCCCAGATGAAATTATTCAGGAGATGATGGAAAAAAGAATAGCTCAAGCAGACTGTGGCAAAGGTTTCATACTGGATGGGTTTCCCCGCACCCTAGCTCAAGCGGTTGGTCTGGATGAGACGCTTTCCCTAACCAACAGGAACATAGATGAGGCGTTGAATTTTGAGGTATCAGTTGATTGTGCCATGAAGAGACTGGGAGGCAGGCGGATTTGTTCGGTATGTGGCGCTGATTTCAATCTCTATACCAAGCCACCTTTAAGAGCAGATGGGTGTGACGTCTGCGGAGGAAAGCTATTTCAAAGAGCGGACGATCAAGAAGAGGTGATACTTAATAGACTGAAAGTATATCGGGAGGAGACCCTCCCTCTGGAGGAATATTACAACCAAGAGTGGAAATTGATACGAATAAATGGTGAGCACGAAATCGATGTAAAATTGAGAGAGGTTCTAAAAGCACTTGGTATTGAAAAAGTATGATTTTAGTGTTAAAAAGATGCTTTAGCCTATGATAGAATTAAAAACAGAAAGAGAGATAGAGATCGTTAGAAACAACGGAAAGATTTTAGCAAAGACTTTGAGATTATTAGAGGAGAGCATTCAGCCGGGAATAAAGACTATCGAATTAGATCAACTGGCAGAGGATTTCATTGAGAAGCAGGGAGCCAAGCCCGCATTCAAAGGATATCGAGGATTTCCAAGCTCCATCTGCATCTCCATAGATGAAGAAGTGGTACATGGGATTCCGGGAGAGAGGGTCATACAAGAAGGACAGATCGTCTCGGTGGATGCGGGAGTTTTCAAGGATGGATATTATGCGGATGCGGCTTTCACCCATCCGGTGGGAGAGGTGACAAAAGAGGCGCAAAGATTGATTGAAGTTACCGAACAGGCTCTGAAAATCGCTATCGAGTCTATGCAAGAGGGAAGGTATCTATCGGACATATCTTATGCCATCCAGTCTTGGGTGGAGAAGGAAGGCTTCTCCGTAGTGCGGGACCTGGTAGGACATGGAATCGGAAAAAGAATGCATGAGGATCCGCAGATCCCCAATTTTGGCGATCCAGGGCAGGGGGTGACGCTGAAAAGAGGGATGGTGTTAGCTATCGAGCCTATGGTGAATGTGGGGTCGTATGAGATTTATACCAAAGAAGATCAATGGACTATCGTAACGCGGGATGGTTCTCTTTCCGCTCATTTTGAGCATACCATAGCAGTGACAGAAAATGGAGCCAAAGTTTTAACCGTAGATGAGTAATGGCTTACATGGTTAGTGAGCTTAGTGGATCTAAAGCCAGGTGGATTTAATGGCTAAAGAAGAAACTATTCAGGTGGAGGGAAAAGTGATTGAGCCGTTACCCAATGCTTTATTCCGGGTGGAGTTAGATAATGGTCATCAGGTTTTGGCACATGTTTCAGGCAAGATGAGGATGAACTTCATCCGCATCCTTCCCGGTGACAAAGTAACGGTAGAGCTTTCGCCATACGATTTGAGCCGGGGACGAATAATCTATCGATACAAATAATACATTGATGGCAGGACAAAAGACAGCTTAAAGATAAAGTTACCGTAAGATTTAGTCGGTGGGAAGGACACAAACATAAAGACTCTAGGTGAGAGAAGATGAAAGTTAGATCATCCATAAAAGTTCGCTGTGAGAAGTGTAAGATCGTAAAAAGGAAGGGGATATTGCGGGTGATCTGCAAAAATCCCCGCCATAAACAGAGACAGGGCTAAAAACTGGAGGTAGAAGTTGGCAAGAATTGCAGGTGTGGATTTACCCAAAAACAAAAGGATAGAGATAGGTTTGACCTATATTTACGGAATAGGCATCTCATCCGCCAAAAAGATTATACAAGCCACCGGGGTCAACCCTGATATTCGGGTGCACAAGTTGACCGACGAGGATGTAACCAAACTGCGTACAGCGATCGAGGCGGATTATAAAGTGGAGGGAGCCTTGCGGGGAGAAATCTCCATGAATCTCAAGAGGTTGATCGACATCGGTTGTTATCGAGGGCTAAGACACAGAAGAGGACTGCCGGTGCGAGGGCAGAGAACCAAAACCAATGCCCGAACCAGAAAGGGCCCCCGCAGGACCATTGGCTCTAAGAGAGGTAAAGTAACTTAGCTTATAACTTGACGTTGTATCTTAATAAAATAATTTAGTTTAATAAACTTATCATCTGGGGAGGAGGAGAAATTGCCCGAGGTTCCGAAGAAAAAAATCAAGAAGAGACATGGTGCCATTGAATCAACTGCAATTGCACATATTCAAGCAACCTTCAACAACACCATCGTGAGTATTACCGATACTAAAGGGAATTTAATCTGCTGGTCTACGTCAGGAAAGATTGGCTTTAAAGGCTCAAAAAAGAGCACCCCCTTTGCGGCGCAGATAGCTGCCCAGGCGGCAGCCCGGGAAGCAATAGAGCGGGGAGTAAGAAAGGCTGAGGTGTGGGTGAAGGGTCCTGGATCGGGGAGAGAAGCTGCCATAAGATCACTACAGGCGACGGGAATCGAGATCACTGCCATAAAAGACGTTACCCCCATTCCGCATAATGGTTGTCGTCCTCCGAAAAGAAGAAGGGTTTAGAGTGAAGAGTTGAGAGTTAAGAATTAAAAGCTAAAAGCAAAGAGTTAAGAGCAAAGAGCATAGAGCAAAAAGCATAAAGCACAAAGAATAAAAGCAAAGAGTAAAGAATAGAGAATAAAGTCGGGAGAATTAAGAATTAAAAATTGAAAACTGGTAACTGGAAACTGGCAACTGGTAGCTGGCAACTGAGAATGGAGAGGATAGATGGCAAGATATAGAGAGGCAAATTGCAAACTTTGCAGACGGGAAGGGGAGAAGCTGTTCCTAAAAGGGAGCCGTTGTTCGAGTGAAAAATGTGCTTTCGAGCGGAGAGCGTATTCTCCCGGGGAACACGGGCGAGCGACCAGAAGAAAAGGATCGGAATATGCCTTAAGACTCAGAGAAAAGCAGAAGGTGCGGCGCATCTATGGGATCCTGGAAAGACAATTCAGGAATTATTTTCATAAAGCGGAAAAACAGAAAGGTATAACTGGCGAAACCCTTTTGAGGATGCTGGAATGCCGATTGGACAATCTGGTGTACCGCTTGGGCTTCGCTCCCTCAAGAAAGACTGCTCGCCAGCTGGTATTGCATCGCCATTTTTTGGTAAATGAAAGCATTGTGAACATCCCTTCTTACCAGCTTAAACCCGGCGATATCGTCTCCGTTAAAGAAAAAGACAAGAATTTGGACGTGATTCATCAAGCCCTGCGAGAGGGACGAGCGGGTGACCTTCCCTATTTACGATTGGACAAAGCGCAGCTTTTAGGCGAGCTTTTGGAGTATCCCAAAAGAGTGGACATTCCACTTTTGGTTCAGGAACAGTTGATCGTGGAGCTATACTCCAAATAGTTTCGTATCCCGTCTGAGCCGGGATTAAAGAATCCAGATTGAGACAAAAGTTAGTTAAGAAACAAAAGCAAGAAGCCGGGAAAGCGACAGGGATTGGTAGGAATGGTTCTGCATTTTAAAGGAGGAATTGAGGGATGAGATGGAAGAGTTTGCAGATGCCCAAAGATATTCAAGTGGAGGACTCCACTAGGACCAATAAATATACAAAGTTTACGATAGAGCCGCTGGAGAGAGGATTTGGCATCACCTTGGGGAATGCTCTGCGCCGAACCCTTCTCTCCTCCATTCAGGGAGCCGCCCCGGTAGCTTTAAGAATCGATGGAGTTTTGCATGAGTTCTCCACTATCCCGGGGGTGTATGAGGACGTCGCCGAGATAGTGTTGAACGTTAAAAGTTTGAGGCTGAAGTTTAACGGGGATGAGCCTAAGATTTTAGTTCTGGAAACGAACAAAAAAGGAAATCTTGCCGCCAAGGACATAAAAACAAACGGCGAGATCGAGATTATGAATCCGGACCTCCATTTGGTGAAGATAACGGAGGACGTAAAATTCAGGATGGAGATAGACGCAAGCGTTGGTCGAAGCTACGTTTTATCCGAGCAGAACAAAAGAGACGATGCGCCGGTGGGGACCGTTTTCTTAGACTCCATGTTCTCCCCGGTTCACAAAGTCAATTTCAGCGTGGAGAATACCCGGGTGGGACAACGGACGGATTACGATCGGTTAATCCTGGAGGTCTGGACCGATGGAAGCTTGACTCCGGAAGACGCGCTATGTTTCTCCTCCAAGATTTTAAAAGATCACCTTCAGCTCTTCATCAAGCTGGAGGAGGAATTAGAGATGGCGGAAGAAGAGGTGATAGATGAGGAGACCTTGAGGATCCGTAATCTTTTGAAAACCAGAGTGGATGAGCTGGAGCTGTCGGTAAGATCCTCTAACTGCCTGAGAGCGGCCAACATTCAAGCACTGGAGGAGCTGGTTCAGAAAACAGAAGCGGAGATGCTGAAATATCGCAACTTCGGAAGAAAATCCTTGACCGAACTGAACACTATTTTAAGCGATCTCGGACTTTCCTTCGGTATGGACATATCCAAATATAAAGAGATTCCAAAGGACAAATAGCATTGCAAAGTATAAGAGGGGAAATACTTCTTTTAAGCTCATAAGCTGCTGAAAGGCTGGATTCGTTATCATGAGACATGGAAGAAAAGTAAAGAAATTAGGAAGAACTAAAAGCCATCGAAAAGCGATGCTGGCGAACATGGCGGCTTCTTTGTTCATGTATCACATAATTAAAACCACAGAACCCAAAGCCAAAGAGGTGAGGAAATTAGCGGATAAGCTGATAAGCTTAGCCAAAAAGGGTGATCTTCACGCTCACCGGCAAGTCTACGACGTGATCAAAGATAGAAAGCTGGTCAAAAAACTATTCGACGAGATAGCTCCTAAATTGAAAGATAGAGAGGGTGGATACACCAGGGTATTGAAGCTGGGGATCAGAAGAGGTGACGGTGCTTCTCTTTCCGTGCTGGAGCTTTTGATAGAAAAACCTCCTAAAGAGGATAAGAAAGGGAAGAAAGAAAAAGCTGCCAAGAAGGAAAAATCAGAGAAGGAAGAGGAAGCTAAATCCCGAAAAGAGAAGATAGAAGCGAAAGCTGACAAGATGGAAAAGAAAGAAGAAAAAATCGAAGAGAAGGAAGAAGTCGAAGGAGATAAAGAAACTGACTCAAAAGAAAGTTGATCTAGTTCGGGCGGGGGTTAAATCCTTCGGGACAAGCCCTCATGACAAGCCCCCGCCCGATCAACGATTTTGATTTGCTATAAATAGATTTGAAGGATTAAGAGCCGCAGGTTTTTTTAAAGAGCCTGCGGTTTTCTTATGTGTTTCTTCTAACCATTTTGTGTGCCTGCCGGGTCCTTTGATCCGATTCTATGAATCCAAATTAAGACAGGTATTTCCAGTCAGCCCATAGGTGATCTGAGTGGCATAGAAAAATCCTCTAAAGAGTGAGGAGGTAACTTTCTTTTTCTTTTTTAGAAGATTTCGCTTGACATTTACTGACATATTAATTTGCTTATAAGCAGACCTTTGAGGAATCTGCAGTTAGAGGTTATAGTTTTTGATTTAATAATTTAGACTTCAACTGCTCATAGCTCGGAACTCATGGTTATGAGCCCTCAACTCATGACTTTAGGCGGTGCACCATAAACAAATAACATTATTCGTAGAGAGGATGTTTTATGTTCAAAAAGCTACTGTTTTTGATCTTGGTTATACTCTGCGTTTGGGGAGTGACCAGGACAGAGGCAGCCCAAGCAGACCTTCAGCAAATCCGGAAGGCGATTGTTGATCAGGGTCTTCAATGGACTGCAGGAAAAACTAAAGTATCTGATTTGCCGGTAGAAGAACAGAGAAAGGTCTGCGGAGTAATTATCCCACCGGAAGTTAGGGAAAGATTTGATAGACTAAACAAGCTAACACCACCTCCACTATCGGAGTTTGGTCAGCAAAACAAATGGGATTGGAGAGAGCATAATGGAGTCACTCCGGTCAAATACCAGGATAGTTGCGGGAGTTGCTGGGATTTTGCCGGCACAGCAGCTTTGGAGTCGATGATAAAAATTTATACGTCTGCCACAGAGTTGGACCTTTCTGAGCAACAGGTTCTCTCTTGCAATACCAGTGGAGGCAGTTGTGCCGGAGGCTGGATGCAGTATGCGTATGAGGTTTTCAGAGACTACGGCGCAATTGATGAGGGTAACATGCCCTATCAAGCCAATGATGATGTTCCTTGCACTCAGAATAACTGGCAACCCATAGTCGATATTCGCGGATGGACCGATATTGCCAATAATGTCGATGCCATCAAGAATGCTTTAGAAGTTGCACCAATCGCAGTGGCGATGAGTGTCTTTGGAGACTTCTATTCATACACCGGTGGTTGTTATGGTCACGCCACGGGAGATTACGTGGGCGAGCACGCTGTTCTCATTGTGGGCTGGAATGACACGTTATGCAGTGGTCAGGGAGCTTGGATAGTCAAGAATAGCTGGAGCACCTCTTGGGGAGAAAACGGTTTTTTCAATATCAAATATGGAGAGTGCAACATCGGTTATGCCGGACAGCTTATAGAATACGTTCCTTTGTTCTGTGAGAAAAGAGAATATGGTACAGGAGGGGGACCTCGTATTCTCTTTTGTGCAGATTTAGATGGAGATTCAGATATGGACATGGTTGTGCCAAATTGGGATGGCTACGATGTTTCTGTATTAAAGAACAATGGTGATGGCACTTTTCAAAGTGCGGTGAATTATGGTGTGGACTCTCATCCTCATTCTGTTTTTTGTGCGGACTTAGACAGAGATGGTGATTTAGACTTAGCTGTAGCAAATGAGTATAGCAACAAGGTCTCGATTTTAATGAACAATGGGGATGGAACATTTCAACCTAAAGTTGACTATGATGTAGGAAATCGACCTCGCCAAGCTTTCTGTGCGGATTTTGATGGTGATTCAGCATTAGACTTGGGCGTCGTAAATTTTGACGGTGATGATGTTTCCATACTAATGAACAATGGAGATGGGACTTTTTATCTTGACAGTAATTATGCAGTCGGAGATGGTCCAACTAGCATTTTTTGTGCAGACTTAGATAAAGATGGTGATTTGGACTTAGCGATTGGAAATGTGTATAGCGGTACTGTGTCCATCTTAAAGAACAACGGGGTCGGAACATTTCAACCTAAAGTTGATTATGCTATTGGCGGAGCGTGTGGTGTTTTATTCTGTGCGGATTTAGATGAAGATTCATATTTCGACTTAGCGGTGGTTAATAGTGATAGCAACAAGGTTTCTATCTTAAAGAACAATGGAGATGGCACCTTTCAAACTAAGGTTGACTATGGCACAGGACATTTACCAACCTCTGTATATTGTGCGGATTTGGATGGGGATTTAGACCTGGACCTAGCTGTTGTGAATTTGAATGACAACAGTGTTTCGGTACTTAACAATAATGGGAACGGGACTTTCCAAACTAAAGTTGACTATAGCGTGGGATTCCAACCTCATTCAGTTTTTTGTGTGGATTTAGATGGTGATTTGGCTATGGACTTAGCTGTGACGAATATTTCTAACAACAATGTTTCCATATTGCATAACTGTGGACAAGGGTTTGCACCCCCAAGCATTGACCTGGCGTTGGAGCTTTGGGGTTCAGGCAGGGCTAGACCTGGATTCAATAAGGAGTATACTGTTCGATACTTGAATATTCAACCGTCCATTGCTCATGACGTAACCTTAACCGTCACGATTCCTTCTATTGTCAACTACATCTCCAGTACGCCCCCGGGCAATGTCTCTGATACCGTAATCACCTGGAATTTGGGAACCATTGGTGGTGGTGGGATTAGAACGGTGAAAGTGCTGGTGAACGTTCCCCCAAGTGTTCCGGGAGGGACAAATTTGATTACCACAGCGAATATCTCCACCACAGACCCAGAGCAGTATCTGGCTAACAATAGTGACACCGAAACTGAGATTGTGGTTAATTCTTGGGATCCTAACGATAAGGATGCACAACCCTGGGGTCGTGGACCAAATCACTATATTGGTCCCAAGCAAGACCTAAAATACACTATCTTCTTTGAAAACGTCGATACTGCCACAGCGGAAGCAATAGATATCAGAGTCGTAGATACTTTAGATCAGAAGTTGGATTGGGGCACTCTTTCTGTTGGTCCCATGAGCCATCCGGATAAGTGCTCTTTTTCCTTCAATTCCTCTAATGGCGTCGTCAGCTGGTTCTGCGATAGCATAATGCTTCCTCCAAACCAAACTCCGCCTGAAGGAGAAGGTTATGTCAGTTTCTCGATTAAACCGGATTCCGGATTAGCTTTTGGCACCCAGATAAAAAATCAAGCCTATATACAGTTTGATTTCAATCCGTGGATGGCTGCACCGGATAGTGGTCCGGTTGTCAGAACAATTAGTGTAAACGGTGATGCCAATGGAGACGGAGTCATAGACCTGGGTGATGTCGTTTACCTAATAACCTATCTATATAAAAACGGTCTTGCTCCCATTCCATTATTATCGGGGGATGCTAATTGTAGCGGAGAGGTTGAACTCGGAGATGTGGTCTATCTAATCACTTATTTATACAAAGGAGGACCGCAGCCTGGCTGTTAGTTTTTGTTTGGTGAGTTATCTTACTGCTTCTATACTCTTATAGTTCGGGCGGGGGTTTAATCCTTCGGGACAAGCCCTCAGGACAAGCCCCCGCCCGATCCACAAATTTATCTTCCTTTTTTAATTTTTCATTTTCCTTTATATTTCTTCAGCGCATCATAAAACGCTCTCCAGAACGGGTCCACGATGGGATGTTTGAGTTCTTTTTCCTTTCCCCCTTCAATAAGAATCATTCCCAATTCCGGGCGAGTAAACTCGCCCACTATTGATGATGAAATATCTTTTTGCGATAGGGCTTTCACGATCTGATTAGCTTTATTCTCCTTGCAGGCGATAATCAACGTCCCTTCGCTAATCGAGGCATAGGGATCTATATTAAAAAACCTGCATATCTCCTCCACACAATCCTCGACAACGATTTTTTCTTTTTCCACCCTAACACCCACACCGGATGCCTCTGCCAATTCATACAAAGCCCCCCAAATTCCACACTCGGTCGCATCATGCATGGCAGTCACGCCATCTTCTCTAACCCCAACGTTTACTGCGGTGAGAGCATCATCCACCACCGACATTTTGTAAAACACCATTTTTACCTTCTTGACAAAATCCGCTCCAAATTCCTTTTCTATTATCTTGGGGAACATGGTAGCTAATATGCCGGTGGCTTCGATGGCTGGTCCTTTGGTGATTATGATTTTATCGTCAGCCTTTATGAACTTTGGTGTCACATATTCGGTCTTTTCTCCAACGCAGATCACCGTTGCTCCACCCACCATGGGGTAATGACAGTTTTCGTATCTGGCGGTATGACCACACACGACGGATACCCCATATTTTTTGCATTCCCGGTGCATGATTTCCCATACGATTTCCAGCTGTTTTTTGGTCATGTCCATGGGAAGGTTCAAGTCTATGGACAAATAGGTGGGTTTAAGCCCGCTGGTGACTGCATCGGACAAAAGTATGTGCATGGCAAACCAGGCGGCTTCTTCCCAGCCGTATTCGGGAACGATGAAGACCGGATCGGTGGTAAGAGCTACCGCTTTATCACCTATTTCCACTATACCGCAGTCCGTACCCTGCATGGGACCAACCAGGACGGATTTGCTTTTTGCACCCAGACGGGGGTAAATCAATTCCTCGAAAATTTGGGCAGATATTTTGCCGATTTCCGGAAGCTCAGCCATTTTTCACCTCCACTCTTTTCACTCGAATGGCGAATGACAAAATCAATTATGAATAACTGATGACGAATGACGAAAACCAATGTCGATTCTTATTGTTCGTCATCAATCATTCGTTATGGTTCGATAAGCTCACCACAAGTCCTTTAGTGTTTTTTATTTTCCTCTCAAAAAAATTACCGTTACCTGATCTGGTAACGGCATAGTGTTAACTCAATTAATTTTCCCTACGCTGGCATTACCCAGATCAGGTTAAAAGGGTTTTGTCTCAGCCTGTCCTAATGGACAAGCACCCCTATTTAAGCAATAATTTACATAAGAATTCTCTCTTGTCAACAATTAATCAAAATATTTCTCCTTATGTTAGGATTTGTCTATGGCAGATAATCCCCCTAAATCCCCCTTTTTCAAAGGGGGACTTTTCCAATGGGTGGAGCTTTAGCTCCACCCCTACAATCTACAATCACTAATCCGTTTAATAGATTCGCTTCGCTCACTACAGGTCCGCTCCATCCGTTGACCGCTACTTATCATCCACCACCTCGAAATCCGCATCCACTGCCCCATCTTTGCCTTTGTCTTTTTTCTCTTCTTTTTTCTCCTCTGGAGGTGGTTCTTGTGGCGTGGTCTGCTGCTGTGCGCCAGTTTGTTTATACATCTGCTCTGCAATCTTGTGAGAGGCTTGCATCAGCTCATCAATTGATCGGTTAATCTCGTCTGAACTTTCGCCCTTCATGATCTGCTTGACTTCCTCGATTTTGTCTGCTATGTTCTTCTTCTCGTCAGAGGAAATCTTGTCACCATAATCTCTTAAAGTCTTCTCAGTTGTGTAGATCATCTGATCCGCTTTGTTTCTTGCCTCTATCAGATTTTTCTTCTTCTTATCTTCTTCTTGATGGGCTTCTGAATCTTTCACCATCTTATTGACTTCCTGATCAGATAATCCGCTGGAGGCTTGTATCTTAATGCTCTGTTCTTTGCCTGTGCCTAAATCTTTGGCAGAGACATGGACTATACCATTAGCGTCGATGTCAAAGGCGACCTCAATTTGCGGCATACCTCTGGGTGCAGGTGGAATCCCGACCAGATCGAAGCGTCCCAAGGTTCGATTGTCTATTGCCATCTCCCGCTCACCTTGAAGAACATGAATGCTCACTGCGGTTTGATTGTCTGCGGCGGTGGAAAATATCTGGCTTTTCTTAGTTGGTATGGTGGTATTTCTCTCAATCAATCTGGTCAGAACACCGCCCAATGTCTCGATGCCCAAAGAGAGAGGAGTAACGTCCAAAAGAAGAATGTCCTTTACCTCGCCCGAAAGAACAGCGGCTTGGATGGCGGCTCCGACAGCTACTACTTCATCCGGATTGACCCCTTTGTGCGGCTCCTTGCCAAACAAGCTTTTCACCAGCTCTTGCACTTTGGGCATTCGGGTCTGTCCGCCCACCAAGATTACCTCGTCAATGTCTTGGGGGGAGAGTTTAGCATCCTGCAGGGCTTGCTTGCATGGTTGCACCGTCCTCTGGATTAGATCATCCACCAGTTGTTCCAGCTTGGCGCGGCTTAAGGTCAAATCGAGATGTCGGGGGCCACTGGAATCGGCAGTGACAAAGGGGAGGTTAAGGTTGGTCTGCATGGTGGTGGAAAGCTCGCACTTGGCTTTCTCTGCGGCTTCTTTCAGTCTCTGCAAAGCCATCCTGTCTTTTCTTAAGTCAATCCCATATTGCTTTTTAAATTCATCCGCCATCCAATCTATCACCCGTTGATCGAAATCGTCACCACCCAGATGAGTATCCCCGTTGGTAGCTCTAACTTCGAAAACTCCCTCTCCTAATTCCAGAATGGAAATATCAAAAGTTCCTCCACCCAAGTCAAACACCGCGATCTTCTCGTCTTTTTTCTTTTCCAGACCATAAGCCAGTGAAGCGGCGGTTGGTTCGTTGATTATTCTCAAAACCTCCAGACCAGCGATTTTTCCTGCATCTTTGGTAGCTTGCCTCTGGGAATCGTTAAAATATGCCGGGACAGTGACTACTGCTTGAGTAATTTTCTCACCCAGGTATTCCTCTGCCGCATTCCGCATAAACTGTAAGATCATAGCGGAAATCTCCGGAGGAGAATACTCTTTATCTCCAGCGCTCACCCGCACGTCTCCATTGGGAGCTTCCACTATCTTGTAAGGAACCAACTTTTCTTCTGACAAAACCTCATGGTGTCTCCTCCCCATGAATCGTTTGATCGAAAAAACCGTGTTCTCCGGATTGGTGATGGCTTGCCGTTTTGCCACCTGACCAACCAGTCTTTCACCTGTTTTGGTGAACGCCACCACCGAAGGTGTGGTTCTCATCCCCTCCGGATTGGGTATCACCTTCGGCTCCCCCGCCTCCATCACCGCTACACATGAATTAGTTGTCCCTAAATCTATTCCGATTACTTTTGCCATTTAGTTCTTCCTCCTTATTTCCCTTATGCTTATCGAAATCAAGTTATTTCAATACCTCATAATTGTAATTCCAATCGGCAATAAGTTCTTGATTCACACTCCAACTCTTTTCTCAGTTCGTCATGGACACCCTCCAGACGGATCCTCAATGTCCGTTATCCAAAATAATAATCCATAGACTTATTGGTAAATACTACCTCTGGCTCCAATTGCTTCAACAAAAATTGTTTTGCTTTCATCAACTGTATTATAAACTATCCTGATATCACCAACTCTATATCTAAACCGACCTTTCAGTTTTCCCCTTAATTTCTTGATCTTGTTCCCTTGATATGGATTGGTCTTAATTGCTTCGAGAGCATTATATATCTTCTCTTGCGTTTTTCCGTCAAAGCTCTCTAAAGCCTTAATAGAACTTTTTGCCAGCTTAATCTTATACATGCTTGAGAGATTTTCCTTTGGAAGTATATAACCGTTTTTTCACACTTTCCCAATCCTCGGTTTTACCTTCTTCCATCTCCTTTTTCCCCTTTTCCCATGCGGTTTTGAGATGGCTGTCTGATAGAATTTCCTCAGTTGCTTCCCATTCCTCTTTTTGTTGAAGGAATTTCATGAAGGTGATTGTTTGCCTTAGTTTCTCCTCTGGCAGGCTATCCAAAAGCTTTATGGCAATTTTTCTATTAGGTCTCATTCGATTTCTCCTTCTTTTCTTCTTTCGATTTTCCTTTGGATACCACCACCTTTGATGCTCTCAGTAATCTATCATTAAGCAAATATCCTTTGCTTATTTCCTCCATTATCATTCCTTCTTTGTACTGGTCGCTCTCCACCATAGTTACAGCTTCATGAAAGTTCGGATCAAACGGCTTTCCGATAGCTTCAATTTCTTTTAATCCCTCTTTGGTCAGGATGTCCTTCATGTGAGTATAAATCAACTTCACGCCTTTGTGAAAGTTCTCGTAGTCATTTGAGGTCTTCGCAGAATTCAAGGCTCGCTGAAAGTTATCCAGTGTATCCAGAAGCTCAAGGATTAGTCTCTCATTCGCATTTTTCACCAGATAGCCAAACTCCTTGGCGGTTCGCTTACGGTAGTTGTCAAATTCTGCAGCTAGCCTTAAAAGCCGATCTTCGAGCTCCTTGGCTTGCTCCTCACTTTTAGCCAGTCTCTCTTTTAGAAGACCAACTTCCGTTTCTGATTCAGGTAATGCCTTTTCTTCCTTCTCCGATACTTCCGATTCAGATTCCCGTTCTTCAGCTTTATTTTGATTTTCTTCTGGGTGTTTTTCTTTACTCAACTTAAATCATCCCTCCTTTAGGATGTTTATTATATCAAACCGCATAATTGAGGACAATAATTAAAAGGTGCGATGTAATTCTTTTGGTTCGGGCGGGGGTTCAATCCTTCGGAACAAGCTCTCAGGACAAGCCCCCGCCCGATCATCAAAGGATTTACGGATTGCCTCGTACCCTATGGGTCCTCGCAATGACATTTCATTTAATACGTCTGAATTTCTCTTACCTGGAAAGGACTTCGCTCAAGCGTTTAGCCGTGTATTCCACCAATGAAACCAATTGGGAGTATCTCATCCGGGTGGGACCAATTATTCCAATAGTGCCGCTCACTTTTCCCGCCCGGTAAGGAGAAGTAACCAGACTGCAGGACTGGATCTCTCCTTTTTCTATTTCCTTTCCTATGGTGATGGTGATCCCCTCCTTGATTCCATGAGTAGAGATAAGCTCGGCTAGAAGCTTTTTCTCTTCCAGCACCTCAATCAATCCCCTCAGTTTCTCTCTGTCCTTGAATTCCGGTTGATCTAAAATGTTGGTGGTTCCACCCAGATGCATCTCTTCCGTCTCGGTGAAACTTAAAAGATTCTCCGCCGAATCCAGAAATATCTTTATCAGCTTGGGATCAGCGGTGGTGCTTTCCCTTAAACGTAGATCTATGGAATCTTTGATTTCGCCTAAAGTCAATCCACTTAATCTTCCATTTAACACGCGGGCAGTTTGTTCCACTTGCTCTGCGTCTATGTCGGATTCAGCTTCCAAAAGCACGGTCCTCACCAGCCCGTGTTTGACTGCCAGAATCACCAAAATCTTCTTTTCCGCTACCGGTATCAAATTAATCCGAGTCAGGACGCCTTGGTCGAAGCGAGGCGTGATGGTCAAACCTAATTGCTTGGAGACAGTCGCCAACACTCTGGCGGTCTGCTCCAAAATATCTTCAACCGCGACATAGTCGGGGTGGATCTCTCTTCTGATTTGTTCCTCTTCCGATGGGGTCAAAGTCACCCGCTCCATTAAGCTGTCCACATACACCCGGTAACCTTTGTCAGTCGGAACTCGACCAGCGGAGGGATGAGGCTGGGTGATTAAACCCATCTCCTCTAAATCTTGCATGGTGTTCCTCACCGTGGTGGGACTTATCCCCAGTTTGAATTTTTGAGCCACCACTCTGGATCCTACCGGCTCTGCGGTTGCTACATAATGGTTAATCAAAGACTGAAAAACAATCCTCTCTCTTACAGTCAAATTTTCAAAAGTCATCTTTTACCTCGCAACTTCCTTTCGCTCGACGAATGAAGTTAATCAGTTGAAAATTAAGCTATTAACAGTTGCCTGTCAAGGAATTTTGGTATGAGGAGTTTCCTATTTTTTCAACCTCACCCACGCAGGCTTAAGGGTGTGTTGAAAAAGTGGTTTTGGAGTGCAAAAGTTGCTTTTGCGGTTTTTTAAAATTCATATGCTCTTATCTACCAGCCACTTAAATTTTAGATAAAACCGCACCAGCAAGCTAGCGCACTCCTGTTTGGGGTTTTTCAACAGCCCCTTAATCCTGCGGCTACCTTGGAGAATCCCTCTAAGCCCCCTTTGCTAAAGGGGGATTTCAAGTCATACCGAAATAAGATGTTAACTGATTTCCGCTCATTTTAGTAATTCATAGCAATATTCGCAAGAAACACTTGCTTCATTTGTATCTTTGTTTACCTTTATGCAAATGAGAAACGAAAAATCTAATTGACTCACTATCTCTTGGTTCTGGCGGGGGGTTAATCCCCGCCCGAACATCAAATAACTATCACTTAGAGATAACTAAGACGCGACATAAAAGCTTGTCATTATTAAGATGATTAGAAACAGCTATCACAAAAAGATTATCTCTGCCAGTCGAAGGGTGGACTTAGTGGCTTTCTATCCTGATTCCATGGTTGAAAGATTAGAAGAGATCGGGACAGAGAACATCCACACGCTGGTTATCTGGACGAAAAATCCACAAAACATGCTTACACATCCTGAATTGAACGCTCTTTTGAAAGAAATAGGTCAAATCTATGTTCTCCTTACCATTACTGGATTAGGTGGAACGGTTTTAGAACCCAATGCTCCAACAATAGATTCAGTTTTCCACCAGATTCCAGCCATTATTGATTTCATCGGGTCTCCTCAGAGATTGGTTATTCGCTACGATCCGCTAATAGACGTGGTCTATCGAGATGAAAATCATATCTCTAACATTGATTTGAAACTGTTCGAAGTCATACTAAATCAGGTGCACATTCTGGGGATAAAAAGGATCATCGTCTCTTACGTCACTCTATATCAAAAGGTGGAAAAGAGACTAAGGCAAAATGCCTTCAGAGTTGTTGAGCATCCAGTAGAAGAAATCTTTGGTTTCATCCGAAATACGATAATGCCACCAACAGAAAAGCTGGGAATGGAGCTTTCTACCTGTGTGCTTCCAAACCTAACCACCAAAGGTTGTATTGATGGGGGAACTCTAAGTGAGCTTCACCCATTGCAGGAACCGTGTTCTTTAGCTAAGGACAAAAGCCAAAGAGAGGATTGTCACTGCACTAAATCCATTGACATAGGAAAGTGGTTTGCCTGTTATCACAACTGCCTTTATTGCTATGGAAATCCAACCCTTAAGTAGGGGAATGGTTGTTTTAGGAGCAGACGCAACCTATTCTAATACTTGCTTTTAAACCGTAGCTGATTGCGTTAAGTGTAATGCTTTGCTACTTAAAGAGTTATAAATATCTATCTGATAAGCACACCTCTTCTTTATACGCAGAAATTTGCGTCAAATCTTCACCTTGTTCTCTATTGCCTTTAGATATCGACAAGAAGTTCATTGTAATCAACAAGTTAATGACTCAAGAAACTATATGGTTTGCTTACTTCGCATTGGCACGATTTTTGAACTATAATTCTATGTCATTCCCTTTCTTCACTTCTAAACTCCCCTGAGCTTTGTCCGCTGATCTTGAGGGCGAGCGGACAAAGCTCCTTTTTTTGTCTATTTATACTTCGCATCAGGATACCGTGCCGTTGGCTCAGAGTGTTCCCACCCGGAACCCTCAGCCATCAGAGGTCATGAAACTCCCGACCGGCATTTGCATGGTCTTGCTTTTTATGTAAAACTCCGAAAAAATATGTCGATTCTAATTAAAGGGTTTCTATAGCGGTTCCTTTTCTTAAGCTTTGACCAAAGAGGCTGAAACTCAATAGACATATATATGGAAGCAATTACCAAAACAGATTATACTCATATTCTAAAACAGATAAATCAAGCGATCAAGGTGATTGAGACTTACCCGGCTGGACATCCCTCCATCCTTCCGGTCGTCGAAAAATCTTACGCTATCTTGCAGAAGGTATTTAATTCTGAGGATTTAATCGCCATAATAATATTGGAAAACCGAATCATGGTCAATGGCAAGAACATAGAAGATCCAAGCACCTTGAGAAGGTTAATGGAGGAGTTCAATTCTCAGAACATAAACAGTTTAACTTTTGCCAAAAACGTTACCATTGGGGATCTCAGGGCGTTTTTTAGCTACTTCGTAAAACCTTTAATCAAGGAGACTAAATCCGAAAGCCTGCCTGAGTTTCTGGAGAAACATCATATCCATACAATACAAGTTGACCAGGTTAGATACGAGCTGGTGTCGAAAGATGAAGTGGTAGTGAAATCTGATTTGTTGGAAGGTGCGGATTTGAAAACCAAAATATCCGCCATCATGAAGGATAACCCGGATCTGGTCAGAGACATCCTGTTACATAAGTCCGTTAAACCGGATGATGCTGTAGAAAAGCTCGGTACGGAGATAAACTTGCATCAGCTGACGGAAGAGATTGGAAAACAGGTTAAAGAGCTTTCGGACAATGAAATTTTAGTTTTGGTGGCATCCTGTCTGGAGGAGAAACTGAAGCCATCCGAATCACAAGATCAGTATTCAACCCAAAACGAGATGGTAGACTTAGTGCACAAGATTCTCGAAGATAGGGAGAAAAGGAGGCTTCTGCCAGAAGTTAAGAAACTATTATCCGAGCAAGGAATAATCGAGAAAGACCATTTGGACTTCCTCTTTGATGAAAAATGGCTGAAAAGCCAGGCAGTTTTGGATGAGTTAATCCACATGATAGAGAAACTGGGAGACTACGAAGTGGATTTCGAGCGATTCATGTTCCTGTGGCATCGGGTAATCACCTCTGAGGATTCCGGCATAAAATCGTATGCCCTTGACCAGCTTCTTTTAAAGTTGGATTCTGAAAACGTCCAGACCAGAAACTTAGTCGTCTCTGCACTCATAGAGACGTTAAACTATTCCATTAAGGTGAAGTCGGAGTTTGAATTTTCTTACATTAAGGATCGATTATACGAGAAGATCAAAGATCCATCTATTGGTGCTGTTGTCTTAAGCGACTGCACCCAGATCTTGAAGGTGCTGTTTTTTGATTTGATAAAACGAAGTGAGCTCAAAGACGCTTTAAAGATATTACTTGAATTCAATGTCTTTTTGAGTCTTGAATTCTCTTTTAGTCAGGAAATAAAAGATGTAGCTTTAGGGTTCATTCATGAGGTTTCCGATGAGTCTACGCTTAGCATTTTGCTCTCAAACCTTAAGGAAGGAATCCCCTCGCAAAATATCAGGCTGGCAGAAGAAACATTAGAATCTCTGGATAAAGACAAGGTAGCGGAGAAGCTCTTAGACATTTTCACCGTGTCCGACAGGACCACCCGGGTGAGCGCATTGAGAGTGCTAAGCCGAATGGGAGAAAGCTCGGTATCCGCCATTTCTGCTCTTTTATCTAACCCAGGCACTTTCCTACGGGAGAAAGAGAAAGGGACTCTGGTGAATGAACAATGGTATAAAGTGCGAAACGCTATTTTTGTTTTGGGAAACATACCCTGTAAAGAAAGCATTCAGACTTTGGCACAGCTTAATAAAAATCAGGATATAAGGGTAAGGCTGGAGGTGATTAAATCGCTGGAGAAGATTGGAGGAACTGAATCGATAGACGTCATTTTGACCTTTTTGAGTGATGCAGAGGATGAGGTGCGCAAAAGCGTCCTCACTTCGTTCAGCAGGATAGGTGATTTAAGTTGGTTGTCGTCACTTTTCGAGCATTTTCGACGTAACCGAAAAGATAAGCAAGCAACACTTTCTACTATAGGTATAATCAGCGTAGACAAGCTTAACAAAATGAGTGAAGTTAGGCGGGCTATGGAAGAGAGTGAGATTGATCGATCTATTAATTTTCTGCTGGATATCCTTTGGGATAAGGAAGTGGGGATAGAAGGTCTCCTACCTAAAGAAAAAGATGGAATCAAAATCATGGCATTGGGTATCTTGGGAAAAATAGGCTCTCCGGAAACAGCCGATCAGATCGAATATTTTGTCAGCCAGAAGAAAAAAGGACTAAAGGGTCTTTTGTTGAACGATCGTTTAATTGAATCCGCCAATCGGGCATTGAAAGTGATAAGAAGCAAGCAGCTGAAAATTAATCAGGAGATAATCAGGTTAAGAAAACGCACTCCCTACCCCGTCTCTCATTAAGAGAGGGGAAATAAAGGGGGTGAGTTCAAAGAAAACTATCTGAATCTGGATTCTTAAAGAGGCATAGAGCAAAGCGGATTGTTCACCAGCATGAATTTCTCCCTCAAGCCCATTCTTTAACATCTCTTTTAGAGAAGAACCAGTTTTCGTTACTTTACTCTTTACAAAAGCAAGCCCTTTTACGTTTTTCGAAATAACTTTATGAATTTTTTCCGTATGATTATTGATATCTATTCAATTTGCCACGAGCTTCAGCTCGTGGAGGTTTTAAATCCAATATCCTTAGGGTTTCAATCCCTTCACACCATGGACGGGCTAAAGCCCGAAGAGAATTTTGGATTCTTCTTTTCCATGACCTGAAGGTCGTGGCAATAGAATATGACAACTATTATACCCTAAACTTATACAATAGTCCTCTACTACAAACTCAATGAAAACTAATTGAATATCTCGATATTTAATAGCCTTTTCTCCCGCTTTGTCACTTCGTATCAGTATATGAAACTTCTGGTTCTACCTATCGACTTTGCTCAACATGATGAGCTAAGTCGAACCACACAGTTGATTTTTGAGACAACATTAGTTATCTTAGAAACATGAAAGAGATAAGTTTATTCCTAGTGTTTTTTCTTTTATTCACCGGCTTTTCCTATGGACAGTACTACTTTGGTCAAAACAAGATTCAGTATAGCGATTTCGACTGGCAGGTTTTGACCACTCAGCATTTTGAGATATATTTCTATACGGAGGAGAAAGAGATTGCCGAGATCGGGGCTAATTGTGCGGAGGAGAGCTACCGGTTTTTGGAAAATAAGTTCAATCATCGGATAGTGAAGAAAATCCCGTTAGTGATTTATAGCTCCCCTAACTATTTTGCTCAAACCAACGTCATCCCCTCTCTTCTCCCGGAAAACGTGGCAGGCTTCACCGAATTCTTAAAAGGACGCATGGTCATCCCCTTTGACGGCTCGTATTCACGGTTTGCCCGGGTGATACAGCACGAGCTGGTTCACACTTTTGTTTTACATAAGATTCCTTACGTGATGAGAGAACATAGAAAATACAATTATGGCGGTCTACCCCTATGGTTTGAGGAGGGTTTAGCGGAACATTGGTCTAAAAGGCAATCAGACGATCATCCATCTGGATGGGATAGCGAAGCGGATATGATGATCCGGGATCTGGTCATATCGGGGAGGTTCCTCCGCTTGGAGGACATCTATCAGGTGTATGGAAGTTACCTGATGTATAAGATCGGCGAAGCATTTTGCGCTTATCTGGCGCAGGAATATGGGGACGACAAAATAGAGATCCTCTTCGAAAACCTCTGGAAAGCGGACGACTTCAGCGAAGTTTTCCGTCTTACTTTCAATCAGAGCTTAAAAGACGTCTGGAATGAATGGGAATACTCCTTAAAGAAAAAGTATTTCCCCGGCATAGAAACCAAAGACCTCCCGGACCATGTCTCCACCCGGCTCACCTTTGACGGGATAAACATCAAACCGGATCCGATCTTTTGGTCCGATAAGGAATGGGTGGTTTTCAAGTCCAATAAATTAGGATATTCCTCCATCAATATGATGTCGTCCGACGGAGAGAAGAAAAAATCGATAACCTTAGTTAAAGGTGAGAGATCGTCTCGATTTGAGTCCCTTCATCTTTTGAAAAGCAAGATCGGAGTCTCCAAAGATGGCCGGATCGCTTTTGTCTCCAAGAGCCATGAAAATGACGTATTGTATGTGTATGATCTAACCCAAAGAAAGATCATCCACAAAAACAAGTTTCAAAATTTAATTGAGCTTTCTTCTCCTTGTTGGTCCCCGGATTATGAAAAGGTAGTTTTCGTGGGAGTAACCAAAAACGGATATTCTGATCTTTATCTGTATGGGTTCAAAAGTGAGCTTTTGACTGCTTTGACCAGCGATATATACGAGGAAAAGGATCCCAGCTGGTCACCGGACGGGAAACGCATCGTTTTTTCTTCTGATCGGGGGCAAAGGGGAGAGGATGGCTTTTTAAATCTATTTCTCTTCGATCTCGATTTTAATAAAATCACCCGTTTAACCTCCGGTGCACACAACGACTTATCTGCGGATTGGTCGCCGGATGGCAGAAGTTTAGTTTTTTCATCGGATCGGAATGGATTCTATGATCTTTATCTTATGTCCCTTGCTCCCGGAAATGATTCTTCTCAAATCAAGCCACTTACCTCCCTTCTGACCGGAGCGTTCGATCCCAGCTTCTCTGCGGATGGCAAGACTACCTTTTTCACTGCTTATGAGAATTATGGTTACCAGATACACAAAATAAATCTAAAAACAGATACTTCGGAATATGCAAAGACGTCCGAAGAAGTAAGTCTGGACACCAATGCCATTTTAGTCTCGTGGATGCCCAGAAAGATCGAGGGGGGTCAAAAAACCGGAGCGGTGAAGTATAAGAATCGGCTCTCCTTTGACATCGCTCAATCGGTCATATCGTATGATGCGGTTTATGGCACTGTCGGTGGATTCCAGGCGGCATTCACCGACATGCTGGGTAACCATCAATATTTCTTTCTTCTGGGCAACAGCGCCAATTCCACCAGTGATTTTCTCTCCAGCTTCAATTTTGGCGTAACATATGTGAATAAGACCCATCGTCTCAACTATGGATATGGATTTTATCATCTAAAGGATCAGTATTACGATGAGATTTATGGCTTTTACACCGAAAGGCAGTATGGCGGGCTGGCCCTAGCGAGCTATCCTTTGTCCAAGTTTAAAAGGATGGAGGCCAGCTTCTTTTTGCGTCAATCCGAGCGAGAGAATTATATCGTAGAAGGAAAAAGAGAGGCTTTTCTTTCTACCAACTATCTTTCCTGGATTTGGGACACCAGCATCTGGGATTATGTGGGACCCATTGACGGCACCCGATTCAATCTCACCCTGGGTCTCACTTTGAGCTTGAACAACAGCGAAACATACAATAAACTGGTCCTGTGCGATTTCAGAAAATATATCCGGATAAGAAAAAACAGCTGTTTTGCCACCAGGGTTATGGGATTCTCATCTGATGGCAAAGAGCCGCAGAGACTGTATCTGGGAGGAAGCTGGTCCTTGAGGGGATACGGCCGCCAGGCATTTTATGGTAAGCGTTTGATTCTGTTGAGTAATGAATTGCGCTATCCTTTGATTGACAATCTCTCCATAGGTTTTCCCTTCGGCAAAATATCTTTTCAGGCGATCAGAGGAGCTTTATTTTTCGATGCGGGGAATGCCTGGGAGGATGAATTTGATCAGCTTTATGGAAGCTTCGGGATTGGAGCCAGAGTAAGCTTAGGCTATGTGATCGTTCTTCGTCTGGATCTCTCTCGCAGGACCGATTTTAAGAAGATTAACTCTAAAACCGATTTCGATTTCTTTTTCGGGTGGAATTTTTGATGTCACCTCACCCCCTATGCATATGCATCTTCGATCCTCCCCCTCTCCATAAAAATGGAGAGGGGGAATATCGAATATCCGTAAGACGGGGGGAGGGGTCTTTCATGCGGTTAAATTTATTATTACTGGGTGCATAAAATAGTTTACTTTTAGGAAAGAGGTAAGTAACGAAAACCAAAAGGAAACCACCCCTTAATCCCCTCCTTGAATAAGGAGGGGACATAGGGGTGGTTAACACAAATGTTCGGGCGGGGGTTAAACCCCCGCCCGATCAACAAAAATCGATTTCAATTTCTTTTTCGGGTGGAATTTCTGATGAACAAAAATGTCTACCCTTCTTTCCTTTGTTTAGTTTTGCTTCTGATATTATCGTGTGCTAGTCCTCTTCAATTCGATAAGACCAGCTCCTCTGATATTTCTAACTGGAAAAGTTTTCGGAGAGACTGCCAGAATACCGCTTATGATTCTTCACCTATTGAAACGCCCAATAGACTTTTATGGAAATATGATACCAAAAAAGCTCTAAAGTCCTCGCCCATCATCCTGAATAAGGTTATCGTTATTGGATCTTTGGATAAAAGAGTATTTTTTATCAATGCACTATCCGGTAAAAATCTTAGCGTCCAGAGAGTTTATTCCTCTGTCTCCACCTCCGCCTGCGGTCAGACAGACGTCCGTAGGACGACCACCCGTCTGGGTGGGGATGATGCGACTGTTTATTTCGGTTTGGATAGAGGAAAAGAAACGTTTTTCGCCCAGAATCTTAAAACCGGAAAAACCCTGTGGGAGAAAAAGCTGGGAGATTTGTCTTCTTCTCCCACCTTATTTGGAGACAAAATCTTCGTGGGAACAAGTGATGGGACATTGTGGGCTTTAAACAAGACCAACGGTGAAAAAATCTGGGAGTTTAACACCAAGTCTACTATCTTCTCCACTCCCGCATGTAACGGTTGGTCTTCATCTGCTACGGATAAAGAGATGATCTATTTTGGCTCAACCGATGGCTATTTGTATGCTTTAAGCAGTGACAGTGGATCGGTAAAATGGAAATACAAAGCAGATGGGGGTATCTACTCCTCTCCCGCCATCAAGAACGGTATGATTTTCTTTGGATCGGTTGACGGATGTTTATATGCTTTGAATCTCACAGATAGCTCGCTTGTCTGGAAATTCCAGACTCAAGCGGACGTATATTCCTCTCCGGCGGTGACCGAGAGCTTGGTATACATCGGATCAAACGACTATAACATGTATGCGGTAAATCAACAAACCGGTGAGCTTATTTGGAAATTCAAGACTGAGGGATTGATTCATTCCTCACCCATTGCAGTGGGTGACAAGCTATTCTTTGGATCGTATGATGGTAATTTCTACGTCTTGAATCGCTTCACTGGTAAGCTCTTGTGGAAATACCAGACCAAAGGAATGATCTCATCCTCTCCCGCTTATTATGATGGCAAAATATACATGGCTTCAGAAGATGGGTTTTTGTATTGCTTTGGAAGATGATCCCTCTCCCATGAAACCGGAGAGCACAACCCTACTCCGTGCCTATAGAAAAAGCCCCAGCACTACCAAAGCTGGGGCTTTTATATTTGTGTTCTTGCGTAGGGGTCGCATTATGCGACCGGTCAATGCTTTATGTTTGTGTTCCTACGTAGACCCGTCGGGCTTGATGAATCAAGCCCCTACAATTTCAACCCCTACAATTTCATTTGCAGGAAGGCGGAGGTCCTGCTTTGTATAGATAGGCGATTAGATATACCACATCACCGAGGTCAACTACTCCGTTACAATTTACATCTCCTGATTCTAATGGAATAGGGTAAGGACCATTTCTGTATAGAAAACTTATTAAATAGACTGCATCTCCGAGATCTGTTGTTCCGTTGTTATTGACATCCCCATCACTAATAGATCGAGAAGAGACTGCGTAGTTTATGTGAGCATCCTGCCCTGGCATCCAATTTTGAATCACCCAGTCATTGTTTGTAAAAGTATAAGACAAGACGCGTTGACCAACAGCTTGGTCATCAGAATCTGTTATTGTAAGCGTTCCTGCGACGGGGTCAATATCCCAGAGCGTGATCGCGTGATACCCATCCAGTTTATCGTGACCTATCCATCCTGGAAGAGCACCAGGTGGTGGTGTACCCCACCAGATAATAATACCAATTAGATAGTCTGAAGCGAGTCTGTTTCTACACCAGTCTATTGGATTTATGCTCCATGTGCCAAACTCAGTAGTTGTAGTGATCGGACCGGAAAAGATACAACCAGCGTGCTCAAGAGCCCAGTGTTGCCAGCCACCATCATCAAATGTCATGTGGTCTCCACCATCACCGAAAGGGGAACAAGAGTTAACCACAACACCCCAAGGGCTGGTGTTGGGTGATGGTGCGGCACCATCCCTCAACCAGCTTAGATAATAATTGCCTTGACATTCATGTTGCATAATATTACTGGCACTAGCCATCCAACAACTCAAGTCTGATGCCATAGCATCTGCGTTTGGATCGGGTCCAGCGAAATAAGGCTCACTTGGATCATGACAATTATCCGCATCCACGTTGGTTAAGTAAAGAGTGAATGTTTGGAAGACGGGATCAAAAAACAACTTATTCTGATCCCCCGTAAAATACGTATTGTAGAGTTGGCATATCTCCGCCTCGCTCAATGTCCTATCGTAGATGCGGACTTCGTCGATAGTACCTGGCAGATAGTCGTTCCGATTCACGAACTTTCCGAAGTAGACTGGTTTGCCGTAGTCCGTTATTGTTCCGCTCGCGGGCTCTTCAGATATCAGCGCGCCATTAACGTACAGCTTAACCGCGGAACCATCGTATGTCCCTGTAAGAAAATACCAAGTGCCAGGAGTCCAGAAATGCTCTTCTGTAACAACCTCGTAATAGGCGCCACCAGCGGTAATATTAAATCCAAATTCAGCCTTAGCATGCCAGTATTGGTCACCCGTAACGGCCAAGTGATATTGGTACATGTAGGTACCCGAGATGTACGCTTTATCGATGACTGGATCGTAGCCAGTCCCGTAGAACGATACCGGTTTGTACCACGCGGCCAGTGTAATCGCGTTTGGAGGGTTAAGACTAGCCGAATTGGGAACAGCCACGTAATCATTGATCCCGTCTAACTGAAGTGCCCAGCCACCATTACGGGCAACCCAGTTTGGCGAACCGTAGACCGTCCCATTGTTATTGTTTCCGGAATAGTCGTAGGCGACAGTGCCCCCACCCTCGTCAAAGCTCCAGTAACCCACTAATCCATCTGTAAGGTTGGCTAAACCAACACTCGGAACAACAAAAGCTGTAGCAAACAGGAGTATCAGTCCTGTGATCAGGCACACTCTAAAAGCAATAGTTTTTAGCATTGCTTACCTCCATTTTGAAAATTGTTAAGACAAAACACGCAGGGCAAATTTTCTGGCCTGCAGTTAAATATGTATCAATTCTAATTTAGTTTACAAATCCATTTCTGGTTTGTCAAGCCTATTTTCATATCAGGTGATTTACTTAAGGGCAGGAATGATAAAGCTACAACTGTAAATTTTAAAGCATCGGGACTACTCCGCCGAAGGCGGATCTGCCTATGGTAGAAAAGTCCCGATGCAACGATCTTATCTGTTTAATCTGTTGGGAATACTCTATCGGTTTTCGGTCTTTTCTCGTAAATGAATTGATGAATAAATCCAAATTGCCGATTAACTGAAAGGAAACAAGGAAACGTATGATATGATGCATCGGCATTAGGAAATGCCGATGCACAAAGCCTCGGCAATTCCTATTGCCGAGGCATCGGTGATTGCCGATTAACTGAAAGGAAACAAGGTAACTTTATGATTCTACTTCTGGTTATGGATGGATTTGCGATAAATTCTCACAAAGAGGGGAACGCCATAGCTATGGCAAACAAGCCCAACTTGGATGCGATCTTCTCTCAATATCCATATACCACTCTGGGCGCCTCCGGTCTGGATGTGGGCCTGCCAGAGGGACTGATGGGAAATAGCGAAGTTGGACATCTAAATTTGGGGGCAGGAAGAGTAGTGTATCAGGAGATCACCCGGATTGATAAAGCAATCAAAGAAAAAATATTTTTTGAGAATCCCGTTTTAGTAGAGACAATGGAGATGGCAAAGAAAGAAAACACTAGCTTGCATCTTATGGGTTTGGTCTCAGATGGCTGTGTGCACAGTTCTTTGAATCATTTATATGCTCTCCTAAAGATGGCAAAAGATAGAAAGGTGGAAAAAGTCTTGGTCCACGCATTTATGGATGGGAGAGATACTTCTCCTACTGCCGGAGTGGGCTATCTGCAGGAGCTTCTGGATAAATTTAAAGAGATTGGAGTGGGAAAATTAGCCACGGTATCCGGACGATATTATGCCATGGACCGGGATAAAAGATGGGAACGGGTGGAAAAAGCCTATCAGGCGATGGTGTATGGCGAGGGACAAAACACCAGTGACGTGATCGAGGCTATGAAGAAATCATATCAGGACAATGTCACGGACGAGTTCATAGCTCCTATGGTTATTAGTAATAACGATAATCCAGAAATCGGTACGATAAAAAAAGGAGACATAGGAATATTCTTCAATTTCCGTGCAGATCGTGCGCGAGAGCTATCGTATGCTTTAACTGATGAGAGTTTCAAGGAATTTCATCGTCCGGATCATCTGATCATTGACTTAATTAACCTAACACAATATGATGAGAAACTGAAATGTAAGGTCGCCTTCCCTCCCATAAAACTGGTTAATATTTTAGGAGAGGTGTTAGCCAAAGCGGGGAAAAAACAACTGCGTATCGCCGAAACTGAAAAATATGCTCATGTAACCTTTTTCTTCAACGGGGGAGAGGAGAAACCTTTTGAGGGTGAAGATAGGATTCTGATTCATTCGCCCAAAGTTGCCACTTATGATTTAAAGCCGGAGATGAACGCTATCGAGGTGACCGAAACGGTAGTGATGGAGATAAAATCTAAGAAATATGATTTCATACTCCTCAACTATGCCAATCCGGACATGGTGGGACACACCGGTGTCATTTCCGCTGCCATCAAAGCGGTTGAAGCGGTAGATAAGTGTGTAGGGAAGGTAGTAGGTGCAGTTATGGAGATGGATGGAATTGTTATGGTCACTGCGGATCATGGTAACGCAGACCAGATGATCGATCCATCCAACGGAGATGTCTTCACCGCCCATACGCTGAATCGGGTTCCTTTCGCATTAGTGATGGAAAATTACGAAGGAAAACTAAGATCGAACGGAAAGCTGGCTGACGTAGCACCGACTATTCTTCAGTTAATGAATATTGAGAAACCTGAGGAGATGGATGGGGAAAATCTGATAGTTGACAGAATTTAGGTTCCGCGTAGGCAAGCCTTTATGGCTTGCCAAGCCGTGAAGGCTTGGCTACGCGCGATGAAAGTTTTTGAAACGAGGAGTACTATGAAAGAAGAAATCAAACAAATACTGTGGGTGGACGACGAGATCGATCAATTAAAGTCGCAAATAATATTTCTTGAGTCCAAGGGCTATCAAGTGACCGAAGCATCAAATGGCGATGATGCAGTGGCTTTAGTGGGCAAGAAAAACTTTGATCTAGTTTTGCTGGATGAGATGATGCCGGGCAAAGATGGTCTGACCACCTTAGAAGAAATCAAGGAGAAAAGCCCGCATCTGCCGGTGATCATGGTGACCAAGTCTGAAGAAGAAAACCTGATGAATCAAGCTATAGGGCAGAAGATCGACGATTATCTAACCAAGCCGGTCAATCCCAGCCAGATACTTTCTGCCGCCAAGAAGATTTTAGAAACCCGGAAGATCAGAGCCGAGAGGATGGCACAGGATTATGCGAAAGCTTCTGCCAAAATCAGGTCTGCTCTTTTTGGGGCACTTAGCTGGCAGGAATGGATCGAAATCCACCGGACCCTCTGCGAATGGGATCTGGAGATGGATACTTTGGGTAACGTGGATTTATTACAAACCCATCTAGGGCAGAGAAAGGAGTGCAACATTGAGTTTGGCAAATACATGGAAAGCGTTTATATGAGATGGTTGATGAAAGAAAATTCTCCTCCTTTATCTGTGGATCTAGTCAAGAAATATCTGCTACCCCCTCTTTCCCAAAAACAGCGGGTGGTTTTCGTGGTGTTGGACTGCATGCGTCTGGATCAATGGCTGATCCTTGAGCCGGTGCTGGATGAATATTTTCATCTAAAAAGGGAATATTACTATTCCATTCTCCCCTCCGCTACTCCCTACTCTCGCAATGCCATCTTCAGTGGTCTTTTTCCTTCAGAGCTTGCCCAGAAGTATCCGGAGCTATGGAAAGCAGGAACTGACGACGATTCCAGCCGGAACAGATATGAACATCAGTTCATGGATAACCAACTTAAGAAACTGGGAGTGCTGCTCAAATCCGATACCAGATATGTGAAGGTGTTGGATGCGGGAGAGGGGGAGTATCTAGCCAAAAGAATATCTTCATATAAAGATACCCAGCTTCTTTCCATTGTATTTAATTTTTTGGATATTTTAGCTCATGGTAGGTCTCAATCAGAGATCTTAAAAGAGATGACTCCGGACGAATCTGCTTACCGATCTTTGACCCGACCATGGTTTTTACATTCCTCACTGTTTAAGGTATTGCAATATCTTTCCGCTCAAGACTGCACGGTGGTGGTAACCTCCGATCATGGAAGCGTGTTAGGTTCCCGGGGAACCGTTGCCCTGGGTAAAAGAGATACTTCTACCAATTTAAGATATAAATACGGGGACAACTTAAACTGCAATCCTAAAGAGGCTTTATTGATAAAAGACCCTCAGCAATACAAATTACCTCGCTATAATATGTCCACTACTTACATCATTGCTAAAGAGGATTTTTACTTCGTGTATCCCACTCATTACAACGAGTATGAAAAAGAATATAAAAACAGCTTCCAGCATGGTGGAATCTCCTTAGAGGAGATGGTCCTGCCGGTGGTCACGATGACACCGAAAAGATAAGCTTATCGGGTTGTCTTTATTCTAACTGACTTTAGTCAGGTTTGTAACTAATGCCACTTCTGCCAGAGGCAGATCCGCCTTTGACGGAAAAGTGACTGGGAACGCCCTAACTGTATCATCTGTTGGGAGTGGTTTTACTCCCTCCTCACCCTTTATCCCGCTCTCCCGAGGGGAGAGGGAACCCACCCTAGCCCTCCCTTATCAGGGAGGGAACTCTTGAGTCCCTGATAAGGGAGAAACAGAGGGTTAAAGAATATTCACCACCGATTAAGCACATGCATTAAACCACTTCCCGCATCTAATTCATCAGCTGTGAACGAAGATATTCTTTTTCCCCTCACCCTTTATCCTTGCGAAGCATATATACGCATCTTCCCTTGGAGAGAGGGAATTCACTCTCCTCTCCCCTCAGAGGGTGTGTCACAATTGTGTTTTGAAGTTGTAGCCGCAAGCTTTAGCTTGCGTAAGTCGTTGGAATTCAATAAGCCGTTTTCGCAGACTAAAGTCTGCGGCTACAAAAAACTAATTATGACACAGTCTCTCAGGGGAGAGGATAAAAGGTGAGGGGGAAATTGGTCTTTCCTTATCACTTCTTTCCCCCTCATCCTAGCCTTTTCCCCTAAGGGGAGAAGGAATTATCTTTCCCCTCCCTTGCGGGGAGGGGATGTTCCTTTTTCCATCTTCCATTTTCCTTGGGTCTAAGATTTTTCATTTTTCATTTTGCATTTTTTGTTTTATATTTGCCCCATGATTATGATAAGTAAGAGAACGAGAAGTCCAGAAGAGACCAAGGAACTGGGAAGGAGCTTAGCAGAACAACTTGAACCTGGCTCTTTAGTAGCTTTTATCGGTTCCTTAGGCAGTGGAAAAACGGTGTTGATTCAGGGCATCTGTTCTGGATTAGGCGTAGAAAGGAAGGTGACCAGTCCTACGTTTGTGATTATCAATGAATATCCGGGAAGACTCTCTGGTTCTCCGATCTGGGTATATCATTTTGACTTATATCGCTTGGAAAATGTGGATGAATTCATTAAATTAGGCTTCGAGGAATATTTTTATGGCAATGGGATTACATTGATCGAATGGGCGGAGAAGGTGAAAGAGTTTTTGCCAAAAAAGAGGATAGAGATAAGCTTAAAGATTATTTCGGAAAACGAAAGAGAAATTACGGTCGCAAAACTTTAAGACCTCACCCCCTAAATCCCCCTCTCCTTACTATGGAGAGGGGTTCACCCTGCACTTCGTCCTGCCCTTCGGTCCTGCCTCGCACTGAGTGCGCTCGGCACGAAGTGAGACCTCAGGGTCGAAGGAAAGGGATTTCCCTCGATCCTGAGATCTTCGGGATCGAAGGACACCCTGAAGGGGAATAAGGGGGAGAGGTAAACTTACACATGAGAGTCTTAGGCATAGACACCTCCACCATGATCGCAGGGGTGGGCATTGTGGAAGAAGATCAAGTCCTGGTGGATTTGAAGTTTGACGTGAAGATCACCTATTCTGAGGTTCTATTGTCCACCATCGAAATAGCTCTTAGAACGGTTGGAATGAAGATAGGTGATATGGATGGTTTTGCCATCTCCATTGGACCCGGCTCTTTCACTGGCTTGAGGATTGGATTATCAACGGTGAAGGGATTGTGTTTTGCCTCCGGAAAACCTCTGGCGAGCGTCCCCAGCTTGGATGCCTTGGCTTCGCTTTCACTTTGTTGCCAACATCCAGTAGTTCCGCTTCTGGATGCCAAAAAGAATCAGGTTTATGCAGCCATCTATGATACACAAGAAGGATATTTGAGGAGAGAAAGTGAATATATAGTCGTCGATATAGAAGATTTAGTAAAAAAGATTTCAAAAAAGACTCTTTTCGTTGGACCCGGTGCAAGAATTTATCAGAAAGATCTGATACAGCTTCTGGGAGAGAAAGCTTGTTTTGCCTTGAATGAGCAATCTCTTCCCAGCGGTGCTAGTGTGGCTCGAATAGGTCTAAACAAAATAATTTCCGGACAAACAGAAGAGATCACCAATCTGGAGCCTCTGTATATCAGAATGTCGGAGGCAGAGCTGAAATTCAGAAGACAGAAAACAGAAAACTGAAGAAGGAAATGATAGAAGAAGTTGACCGGATTATCATCCAGAGGATGAACTCAGATGATTTAGATGAAGTAGTCCGATTGGAGAAATTGTGTTTCTCCGATCCGTGGAGTAAACAGAGCTTCCAAGAGGATTTGGAACACCAGTTCTCCATTCCTCTGGTAGTAAGATTTGATCAAAATATTATTGGTTACACCTGCTTGTGGTGCGTGGACGAGCAGATGGAGATTGCCAATTTTGCGGTATCTCCTGAATTCAGAAGAAAAGGGATCGGAAGAATGATGATGGAGGAAATTATTTCTGAAGCGATACAAAGAGGTTGCCATAGCGTTCATTTAAGCGTTAGAGAGTCAAATTTGCCAGCCATTAATCTATATAAAGGATTTGGATTCGAGGAAGCGGGAAAAAGAAAACGGTATTACCGATTTCCGATTGAAGATGCCATAATCATGGTCAAGAACCTGTAAGACAGTTGGCAGTCTCCAGACTGCAAACTGGTAACTGGGAACTGAAAACATGGAATGGTTTAGAAAAGCAAAAGAGGGATTGGTCTCCCAAAGGAAAAAAGAGATTCCGAATGGCATCTGGGTCAAATGCGATGCCTGCGGGGAGATCATATATAGAAAAGAGCTGGATAAGAACCTATGGGTTTGCCCCAAGTGCGATTATCATTTTCGCATTAAAAGCAAAGACTACATCAACCTGATCTTGGATGAAGGACGACTGGAGGAATACGATAGGAGTTTGACAGCAGAAGACCCATTGGAGTTTAAGGACTCTAAAAAATATTCGGATCGCATCAAGGAATCGCAGAAGAAAACCGGCCTCAATGATGCAGTCGTAGCCGGAATAGGTAAAATCGATGCTAGAGAAGTCAGTTTCGCGGTGATGGACTTTGGATTCATCGGAGGAAGCATGGGATCGGTAGTGGGCGAGAAAGTTGCCCGAGCCATTGAGAGGTCTTTGGAAAGAAAGATTCCTCTGGTGATCATCTCCTGTTCCGGTGGCGCCAGAATGCAAGAGGGAATCCTATCATTGATGCAGATGGCAAAAACCTCTGCCCTTTTAGCAAAACTTTTTGATCATAATATCCCCTTCATTTCCGTGCTCACCAATCCCACCACCGCTGGCGTGATGGCAAGCTACGCCTCCTTAGGAGACGTCATCATTGCAGAGCCTAAAGCGCTTTTAGGATTTGCCGGTCCACGGGTGATTCAGCAAACCATCAAACAGGACCTTCCTCCCGGATTCCAAAGCTCAGAATTTTTCTTAGAACATGGTTTCTTAGACATCATTTCCCACCGCTCGGATTTGAAAAAGACCATTTCCTTGATATTAGAATACCTCACATAGTTTTCAATCTGAACACTTCCCTTTTTTGGGGCAGGGGTTAAACCACTGCCTCAACTTTTGAGCTTGGTTGATCGAACCCAACAGCTTACAGTTCCGCCAAAGATAGGGGTCGCATAAATGCGACCCCTACCTCTCCTCCTATTTCCTCCTCTCCTTAGCAAGTTGAAAATCCCGCCAAAGGCAGGGGAGAGGGATTCACCCTGAAGGGGACTAAGGGGGTGAGGTTTTAACAGTTTGGTGCTGGACCACCTTTGTAAAGATAGGTGATGAGAAAAACTACATCACCGAGCTCAACCATTCCGCTACAATTAACATCACCCGCAAGTAAGGGTTGAGGGGTAGGACCGCCTTTATATAGAGCGCTAATTAGATAAACCACATCCCCAAGGTCAATCAGTCCGTCCCCATTAACATCGCCGCGCACGAACGCATAGAAAGACCAAGTCTCATTAGACCATCTTGACGTCCCCCATTTGTCATAGGCTTTCACTTTCCAATACCAGCTCTTGATTGCAAGGTCGTCTGTGAGGGTACTATCCATCAGACTGTCATAGACGACAACTGAATCAGGGTTAAAAACGCTTGAGCGACTAAGATACAGAGCATAGTGAAGAGTGTCATTTGGATCGGGGTCACCTGTAAATTGCCAATTAAAGGTTACAGTGGATTGGACGGTGTCGTTATTTGCTGGAGACAACAACGAAAAACGATTGGGGGAGAATGGGAACTGAGCATACTTGATGGTGGCATAGTCCCAGTCTGTCCCACTGCTGTAACTCCATCCAGTCACATAGACATTACCCGAACCATCCACCGCTATGGCAGAAGCTCCATCACTCCCATTTCCTGATCCGTTGTATCTTATAATCCAAGCAGTGTCTCCATCGGGATAATACTTTATGGTGGCATAGTCATTGCTTGTCAAACTATCATAGCTATATCCAGTCACATAAACATTGTCAGAATCATCCACCGCTATGGCAAAAGCTCCATCCCAAGAGTTTGCGGGTCCGTCGTATCTTCTCAACCAAGCAGCATCTCCATTTGGGTAATACTTTATGGTGGCGTAGTCCGTACCTGTCCCGCTACCAGCGCTATATCCAGTCACATAGACATTTCCAGAACCATCTACCGCTATGGCATAAGCTCCAGTATAGGTGCTTCCTGATCCGTATCTTCTCACCCAGGCAATATCTCCATTGGGATAATACTTAATGGTGGCATAGTCATAGTAGTACCCACTGACATTACTTCCTCCAGTCACATAGACATTTCCAGAACCATCCACGGCTATGGCAGAAGCTTCATCATCGGAGTTTCCTGATCCACTGTATGTTCTCACCCAAACAGTATCTCCATCGGAATCATACTTAATGGTGGCGTAGTCACCGCCTGACCCACTGACTTGAATCCCTCCGGTCACGTAGACATTTCCAGAACCATCCACCGCTATGGCAGAAGTAAAATCTATACCGTTTGCGGGTCCGTTGTATCTTCTCACCCAGGCAGTGTCTCCATCAGGATAATACTTTATGGTGGCATAGTCATAACCTGTCCCACTGCCACTACTCCCTCCAGTCACATAGACATTACCATAACCATCCACCGCTATAGCAGACGCATAATCTACGCTGTTTCCCGGTCCGTCGTATCTTCTCAACCAAGTAGTGTCTCCATCGGGATAATACTTTATGGTAGCATAGTCAAAGTCTGTCCCACTGCTGTAACTTTTTCCAGTCACGTAGACATTTCCCGAACCATCTATTGCTATGGCTAAAGCCCAATCTACGCTGTTTGCGGGTCCGTTGTATCTTCTCAGCCAAGCAGTGTCTCCATCGGGATAATACTTTATGGTGGCATAGTCCCAGTCTGTCCCACTGCCCACACTCCGTCCAGTCACATAGACATTTCCCGAACCATCCACGGCTATTGCAGTAGCCTGATCGGAGCTATCCCCTTGTCCGTTGTATGTCCTTACCCAGGCGGTGTCTACAATCGTATCGGCAAGAGCGGGTAAAGCCCAGAAAAATATGACAAAAGCCCAGATTGCAAAAAGAAAAAGATACCGTTTTAGCATAAAGCCCTCCTATTCTAAATGGTTATAAATTCCTAAACTTATATGGTTCGGGGTGAGGGTTCACCCTGCCCTTCGGTCTTGAGACCTCAGGGTCGAAGGAAAGGGATTCACCCTGACTTCGTCCCGAGGACTCAGTCCGAGGGAAGGGCACCCCGAACCAACGTTTATTCTCTATATATACCCCTCACCTTTGATCCTGCGAAGCATGCATACGCATCTCCCCAAAGGGGAGAGGAAACCCATCACCTATCCCCAGCGAGGGTGTGTCGTAATCATGTTTTGACTTTGTAGCCGTAATTTTAAGATGGCGGAACCTATTGGTATTCAACAAGTAATTTTCGCAGACTGAAGTCTGCGGCTACAAAAACCGAATTATTACACAGTCTCAGCGGGGAGAGGTATCAGCTACACGGTGGTGGTCCACCTTTGAAAAGATAATTAATCAAATACACCACGTCTAACAAGTCGATAGTCGAGTCGCAGTTTGCATCTCCGGCTTCCAATGGATTAGGCGCTGGTCCACTATAATAAAGATAGTTAATCAGATACACGACGTCGCTGATTGTCACTGAGTTGTCACCATTAGCGTCGCCAGGTATGAAAGAGACGAAACCATAGAAGTTACCGCTGTGTCTAAGATCATGTCGGAACATGGTCCAACCCGGACCGGTGCCATTACCAGCAGATAAAGCATAAGCTCGCCCATGGTTAAGATTAGGCTGTGATGAAGTTCCATATCCACCAATGACGAAAACGTCTAATTTACCATCATTGTTAAAATCCGCAATTACCGGCGCATGATCCATCTCAAACGTCCTGCCGTAATGGGCTTGCAGATTATAAGTCCAGACCACCTGACCATTGTTACCTCTTAGCGCACGAAGAATGCCGTCATCTGCCCCAAAGACAACGTCCAGGATGCCATTGCTGTCAATGTCCGCAATAGCGGCTCCGCGAAATGAGCCGCCACCGGCAGAATAAGTCCAGAGCATACCTCCCGTGTGGGACAAGGCTCGGACTATATTGTAGGAGAAAATAACTATTTCGAGATGACCGTCATTGTTTATGTCAGCTATGGAGGTGGGGGCGCCAACATAATAAGGTGCAACGTATTGCCACTTGAGACTGCCATCTTCACCATTCAACACATAAACATGGTTATCGTAACAGCCAATGGCAATTTCCGGCTTGCCATCTTCGTCAATATCCCCGAACGAGCCGCCATGATACATGTAATCATTGGGGAGATCGGAATACCACAAGGTGGAGCCGTTGTTTCCTCTTAAAGCATAAACCCGATTATCGCCCGCCCATTGAGCCACCACCACGTCTAACTGTCCATCTCCATTAACGTCAAGAATATTAGGGTCGGACTGAATGTAACTATTGGTTCCCAAGTTGATTCGCCAGCATTGGCTGCCATTCTCACCATTAAGACAGTAAACATAACCATAGAAAGTGCCAAATATCACTTCCGGCTTGCCATCGTTATCTAAATCTGCTATGGCTGGAGGTGAGTCAATGGAATTTGAGCCGGTGGGAGTGGACCATTTTACCGCACCGGTGGCTCCATTAAAACAATAAACTCTACAGGGGGAGGATGCGGGCACAATAACTTCCAGAGCGCTATCCAAGTCGACGTCCGCTATGGCAGGTGAAGCATCATTACACCCACCGGTGTTGTATCTCCAAAGAAGAGTGCCACTGTCCGCATTTAGAGCATAAATGTGTTGGTCGTTGAAATATGTCCCGAATACGATCTCCAGTTTGCCATCTTTATCAATGTCACCCACTGCAGATGAACCAAAGGAAGGTGCATTCAAATCATACCACCAGAGTATTTGAGGAGACGTTTCGGTTTCGGCTATGGCAGTAGGGACTTGAGCATAATGGAAAGAAAAGAGTATCAGGAGAACACAAAAAATGATAATAAGGCGAAACATAAAGACTCCAGGATTTAGGATGAGATGAAATGATAATCTGTCATTTTAGATTGCTCTTGTTAGAAATTGTGCTTCTGTATGCAATATATACATTTTCTCCGGATTATCAAGAATAATTTAGCATCTTCACGTTAATCAAACACCCCTGTTTCCCCTCCTTCCTATGGATTTCACTTTGTTCAATGTTTAAGGAGGGGATATTAGGTGGTGGTAAAAAAACATGCAAATTCCCTTTTAGCGGGAAAATCAAAGGATGCCACGGTATTCATGCTAGGTATGAGGGATAGATAGTGAGGACGAAAAGGTTGGACTGATAATGCGCAGTTATAATACGATCTTTAGGGGCTGTTGAAAAACCCTAAGTTGGAGTGTATCCCGCCTTGGCGGGATGCGGTTTTTGGGTATGAATTAAATAGTTGGTACACAACGATATTTTAAATGCGAAAAACCGCGAATGCAAGCTTTCGCACTCCAAAAACCACTTTTTCAACACTCCCTTTAGGGGAGGGGAAACGAAATCTTCTTGCTTTTTGGTTCTTCTTAGCTACTCATAGCGTAAAGAGACTATGGGATCAAGCTTGGCGGCACGATAGGCGGGATATATTCCGAAGATCAATCCCACCGAGACCGAGAAGGAGAATCCCAAGATTATCCAGAACAAAGAAACTCCCGCAGGGAGAGGTGAAACCCAAGACACCACTTTTCCTAATAACAAACCGATGATTATACCCAAGATTCCACCGCTTCCGCTCAAGGTCATAGCCTCTATCAGAAACTGCCACAAAATGTCCTTCTTCCTGGCACCGATGGCTTTGCGTATGCCGATCTCTCTGGTTCTTTCGGTGACCGATACCAGCATTATGTTCATCACCCCCACTCCACCCACCAGAAGACCGATGGATGAAATCACCACCATCACCATATAGATAGCGCTGGTGATCTTTCGATAGATGTCCATTAAATCTTCCTGGGTGGCGATGGCGAAATCATTAGGCTTGTCTGCAGGTACCCCTCTCTTCAACCGCATCACCTGGGTTATTTCATCGATTGCCTGTTCCATAAGCTCCGGTATCTTAGGTCTGGCCACCAAAAGAAGCTCCTTTTCATTGGGATATAATTTCATATAGGTATCATAAGGGAGAAGGATAAAATTGTTCTGGCTATCACCCAGAATGGATGGTCTTTTTTCCATCACCCCTACAACGGTTAGCTTCTTAGGAGAAAAGTATTCCCCACTTAAGGTGATCTCTTTGCCAATCGGATCTAAGCTGGAGAAAAGAGCATCAGCTACGTCTTGCCCCAAAACTGCAACCATGGCTCGATATTTTACGTCACTGTCAGTTAAGAATCTACCTTCTTCTGCATAATTATTATTAACCACTTCATAGTCCGGCAGAACCCCAATCAACTGGAACCGGCTGTCTTTATTGTTGAGATATTTCACCGTCTTAGCTCCAGGACCCCAGTTTTGCGGGGATACCGCACCTATGGACGGGCAAAGCTCTCTTACCGCTCGTGCATCCTCTATAGTGATCGGCTTGCGATTTCTTTCCTCTTCGGATGGATTGTCAAATCTGATCCCAACTTCAAACCGGGTGACCCAAATAACATTCGAACCCAAGGATTCGATCTGCTGAGTCATGCTATTGTTCAGACCGGTTATTATGGATACCATGGCGATGACCGTGGTGACTCCGATCAGCACTCCCAGGACGGTCAAAAAAGACCGCATCTTATGGGCTTTGATCGCCGCCATAGCCATAGCTATGCTTTCTTTGATCTCGAAAACGTTCATGTTAATCCTTAATTCCGAAATTCGTGATAACTGAGTTTACGGCTGTGCCTTTACCAAGCCCGCTTTATGTCGGGATTAAGCATGATAAAACGAAATAATAAATGCTCCAGCATTCTCATCCAACACATCTGCTTTTAATTGCTCATACTTCTTTTGCATATATCACTTTCCCTTTTTCTAAGATGCGTTTGGAAAAATGCTCCCTTGTGTCCTCTAATGGAATTAGATCTACTTCACTATCTATCACTCCTAAAATCCTACCATACAACTCGAAAAACTGCTCTGGTTTAACTCCCTTTACTGCTATATCAATATCTTTTGCCGATTCAACTTCTTCAACACAAGAACCGAATAACAATACTTTTTCCACCCCAAATTCTTTGCTGATGCGGATGATTTTAGCTAACTCTCTCTCAAGAACTTCTCTTTTCATTATTCAATCACCTTATTTTTTAATTAGTTGTCAGAATTTCAGATAATGTCTTGCGTGTTTGCGAAGTGCCGAAAGCGTTTGAGTGAGCCTAACGTCGCAAACACGCTGTTATATCGGGTGCGGCAACATCTTCATGTTTGTTAACTTTTCAGGCAGAGACTACCTCTACTTTAGGTTTTACTAATCTAGACTTTCTCTCCGGAGCAAGTCTTTTAACCCTCACCAGCACCATCGGTTGATCTTTCTCTCTTTTGGATTTTGCTATTTTAAGATTTTCTTCTGCTAGTTTTTGGTCGTATTCGGGTAGAATCACCACTATTGCATCCTTAGGTATACGCTTCGCCACTTCAGGATGGTCTAAAACGTACCGGCTGAACTCTGTGGACAGCATTAAATCTTTCTCGAAAAGCTCCTGCTTGTTCATCTGTGCATCTCCTCGGATGTCTAAAATACTACGAAACTCGTTTCACCCGCTTTTATTCGACCTTAACTTCAAAATCCTTTTATGTTGCCGGATTTCACATAACTCGTTCACATCCGCATTGCAGATATCATTCCTATTTGGAGTATAGACTCATTGCATATATACTCATTTTACTCGTATCTTAACGCTTCAATCGGATTCAAACGTGCCGCTTTCATGGAGGGGAATATCCCAAAGAATATTCCCACTGAAGACGAGACGAGCAAGGCGGCCATGACTGACCATAATTCTACCGAAGCGGGTAAAGGGGTGAACATAGAAATAAGCCATGCTATTACCGACCCGATTATTATCCCAAACGTCCCTCCGACTAAGGATAAGGTCACTGCCTCTACCAGAAATTGCCATAATATGTTTCTTCTTCTGGCTCCCAACGCTTTGCGAACCCCTATCTCCCGAGTTCTCTCCGTCACCGAGACCAGCATGATATTCATTATCACTATGCCTCCTACGATAAGAGAGATGGAGGAGACCCCCCCCATCACCAGCAGAGCCAGCCGGGTAAACTGCTTAAAAAAATCCATCACTCCTTCGGAGGTCATGATAGCGAAATCCTCCGGTTTGTCATAGGGGACGTTTCGGCGGGCTCTCAAAATCACCCGACACTGATCCATGGCATCCTGCATGGACATAAAATCCTTGGTTTTTACGAATATGGTGAGAAAGAAGCGCCGGGCAAAAAGCTTCTCAAAAGTGGTTATGGGAATCAGAACAAAGTCGTCTTGGCTTTGTCCTATAAATGCTCCTTTTTTCTTAGCCACACCGATAATGCGAAAATACTGATTGCCGATCTTTATATCTTTTCCCAAAGGATCTTCATTGGGGAATAAATTGTCTTTTATCTCCCAGCCCACAAAGCAAACCCGTCGATTATGCTCCACCTCGAACTCGGAAAAGGTCCTCCCCTCATATACATCGTGATCGGCAATCTCAGAGATATTGGCGGTAGCTCCGGCTATAGCCATGTCTGATATGTGTTTATTTTTATATTTGACCTTCCTGAAAGCAATTGCTTCAGCTCCCACTTTCCAACAATCAGGACAACCACCTTCTATAGCTTTCATATCACCGGTGGTCAGATCCTTTCTCTTTATCATATCATGCCACTCTTCGTCCGAGGTAATTAACCCGAATTTTCGGATCAAGAAAGTGGTGGAGCCCATGCTGGAGATCTCCGCCTCCACATATCGGTTCATTCCGGAGATGACGGAAACCACGGCGATTACGGTCATCACACCGATGATCACCCCGATCAAGGTTAGAATCGATCGGAGCTTATTGGCTACCAGCGACTGTAAAGCGATGATTATACCTTCTAAAAATTGCATGTTTCCTCAACTGGCGTTAACAGAAGACTGTCCCCCGACTACCGCTAAAGGCTTTCAAACCGTTCGCCTGAAGGCGAACACTCCAAACTACCTTCTGGAATCTGATTCCAGGCCACTGATCACTGGCCGCTGGACACTGGCAACTGGTTTTGACTCTATCAGCTCAGTGCTTTATTCTCTCATCTTTTTCAATTCTTCCATCCCGGATGTAGATTATTCGATCTGCATAGGTGGCAATATCGTGTTCATGGGTGACTATGATGATGGTGTTACCCTGATGATGAAGTTTCTCCACTATTCTCATGATCTCTTTCCCGGTGTTTGAGTCTAAATTCCCGGTCGGCTCATCTGCTAAAATAAGAGAAGGACTATTCACCAAAGCCCGGGCGATAGCTACCCTCTGTCTTTCACCTCCGGAAAGCTCGTTGGGCTTATGAGCTGCCCGACCCTCCAGGTCCACCAGCTGTAAAGCCTCTTTTGCTTTTTTCTTTCTTAACTCCGATTCGGTTCCATTATATATCAAGGGAAGCTCAACGTTATGTAGGGAGGTGGCACGGGGGAGGAGATTGAAGGTCTGGAACACAAATCCAATCTCCTTGTTGCGGATGCGAGCCAGCTCATCATCGGTCAATTGGCTTACCAGTTTATCATTCAAATAATAGTTGCCTTTGGTTGGAGTATCCAAGCATCCGATTACGTTCATCAGAGTGGACTTCCCGGATCCGGATGGACCCATGATCGCCACATATTCCCCCTTATTCACCTCCAGAGAGACTCCCGCTAAGGCGTTCACTTTTTCCGATCCTACTTCATATATTTTCCAAAGATCTTCTGTTTGGATTAACACTTTGATTTTCTCCTCCAGAAACCAATTGGTAGGTCAAGCATCCCGAAGGTGCTTGACATCAAGATCTTTTCTTCATTCCTTCTGTTTAGAAATCTCCTCCTCTTTCTTCTGCGTCACCTTGACTTTATCTCCGTCTTTTAGCGTTCTCAATATCTTATAGCTTCCAGTTACCACTTCATCGTTTTCGTTTAGTCCGGAGATGATCTCGATATTCTGTTGATCTGCTATTCCGGTTTTAACCTTCATGAATTTTGCTCTTCCCTTCTCCACCACAAAGATCCCTTCTATTTCTTTCTTTTCCTTCTTCTTTTTTCCTTCTTCCTTTGTAGCTGTGCTATCGGCTGAAGCCAGTGCTCCCTTTTCTTTCTTTATCATCAAAGTATCCTTCTTTTCCTCTCTCATCACCACCGCTTGAATGGGAACGTTCAGAACCTCGGGATGATTATTAGTGGTAATGTCAACCGAAGCAGACATTCCCGGTCTGAGGTCGGGCACCTGGTCTAAAAGCATCACCTTCACCAAGAAGTTGGTGACTTGATCCTGGGTCCCCATGCCACTAACCTGTCCGGTATGTCCAATCTCGCTTACTTTCCCTCGGAAGGTGGTATCCGGAAAAGCATCGATTTTAATCTTAGCATCTTGATCTAACTTCACCTCGGCAATATCGGTCTCATCCACCTCTACCTCGGTCTCTGTTTCACCCATATCTGAAACGATCATGATCACCGTTCCGGGATTGTTCATGGTCCCAATCATCACTATCTCTCCCACCTCAGCATTAAGAGCGGTTACCATTCCATCCATGGGAGAGGTGATGGTGGTTTTGCTCAAAGCATATTGGACCTGATCCAGATTAGCTATCGACTGATCATTCTGGGCTTCAGCCTGCCTGAGCTCGGTTTCTGCCAAATCATATTGTTCTTTGGAGGTGAGTTTCTTTTCAAAAAGCTCTTTTTGTCTGTTATAAACCAATTGGGCTTGTTGCAGGTTCGCCTTGGCAGAAGAGAGCTGAGCTTTAGCCTGATTCGCCGCCGCCCTATATTCCGTATCATCCAATTGAACTAAAAGTTGACCCTTCTTCACCAGATCGCCTTCCTTCACCGGAAGCTGAATGATTTTGGATGGCACATAGGCGGATATCTTCACGTCAGTTCTGGCAGCTATCTTGCCGTTAGCGGTAACTACGGACGTGATATCGCTTTTTTTCACCTTCTCCGCTTGAACCGGATAAGTCTTCTCTCCACTTTTTATCACGTTAACCACAACTATTATCGCCACCACCAATACTATTCCCAGGACGATCAAAATTTTATTCCTTTTCTTCATGTCTCCTCCGCAGACCTATGTGTCTAAAAGTAATAATCTTTCTTTTTGGTTCAAAAGTTTAAAGGTTCAAGAGTTCAAAGGTTCAAAAGTTCAATTAACCGGAATCATTAGAATAGTTCCAGACATGAGTCACTTAGTGCATACCGTAGGATTCATCAGAAAATTTAAACAAAGAATTATCTTTTATCAGTTGATCTTATCCTTAAATTTTTGATCTTGAATTTCAATTTTGCACTTTGCACTTTGCACTCTGTAATTTGAATTCTTATTTCCCTTTTTCCTTTCATATCATATTTCCCCCTCACCCTTTATCCCTCTCCCCTCTGGGGAGAGGACTAAGGTGAGGGGGGATTGCTTTTTTTCTTTTTTCCTTTATTTATTTCCCTATGGCTTTCTCAAACTGCGCCACTGCCAGATTGTAATCATACAATGCCTGAACCTGATCCGACTCTGCCTGTTTGTAGCTTACTTCCGCATCGAGAAGCTCCAGGATGCTTGCCGCTCCCAAGTTATATTTCTCTTGCATCAAGTCCAAATCCTCTTGGGCGGACTGGAGCTTATCCTTGGTTAAGCTGGTTTTCTCTTGGGCTTGTTGGACACCTAAAAATGCTTGTTTAAGTTGTAAAGCTACATCATTTTTAGTCTGCCGAAGATTCTCTTTGGAAGAATTTAAATTAGCCTTGGCATAAGAGAGGTTCTGCTTTCTGGTGAAATTCTCGAATATGGTAAAGCTGATGGAAGCGCTCAGGTTCCAATCATAATTACGTCTGCGGATATATTTTATCTCATCTAAATCTTGATTGCTCCAGCTATACGAGCCTTGCAGGTTGAAATTGGGGAAAAAACCACTACGAGCCATGCCCATTTGAGCTTCAGCTGAGCTCAAGCTAAGGCGAGCTATGTTCACATTAGGATTTTCCACGATCGCCTGTTTCAAGGCATCTTCATAGGAATAATCAAATGTGGGCTGGCTTAAGTTTTCCTCAATTTCGATAGGGAGATCCACGTTCTGAGCCATCCAGCTATTCAGCGAGGCTTTGGTGAGTTTCAAGGTGTTCTCTGCAGTGATAAGTGCCAGCTTTACGTCCCCGTGCAGAACCTTGGCTTTGAGCACGTCGGAGAACGATGCCGATCCCAGATCATATCTGGTCTGGGCGATCTTGAGCTGTTCCTCCGCCCGCTTCAATGCTTTCTCTTGAATCCCCAAAAGCATCTTGGCTTTTAAGACATCAAAATAAGCTTGCTTTACAGATAAGATCAATTCCTGGCGGGCGAGTTGATATGAACTTCCTTTGGAATCTCTGGTGGCGTTTTTTTCTTTAATGCTATAAAAATCATATCCTCCCAAAGACCAGTTCTGACCGGCGCTGATAGAAGCTGAATAGGACTTAGTTTTCCCAATGCCGGGAGGCACAACAGCATCAACCACACCCAAGATGTATGGAGGCATAGTGTCAAGAATTGCATATCGTTCTCTCCCTCCTGGATTCCAAGAAATCCGGCGTGAATATCCAATATCGGAATTCACATTGGGAAGAAGCCTTCCCCAACCAGTCCAAACATCACTTTTAGCTACATTATAAGAATTTTTGGCAGCGATCAGCGTGGCGTTGTTCTTCACTGCCAGCTCAACACATTGATCTAAAGAGAAAACTTTTGGAGAAACCGTTTCGGTTTGAGCCAAGCCGAGATTTGTTAGAAGTAATAAAGAACAAATACTTGCAAGTCCGATCTTTAGCATTTTATTCCCTCCCGGTTGTTAAAAGCTGAACATCCCGCCAAACAGGCTGGATAATCCCGACATTCCCAAAATCAACAAAATCCACAGAACGAAGACAACTGTAAATGCTTTCTTGGTGGTATACCTGTATAACACTCCCAACCCGATGGAAACCAATATAACCTGCCAGAGATTGAAAATGTCAAAGCCGGAGAGTGTGCGATATAGGAAGGTGCCCTTACTATCTGTAGACAGAAGCAACGCCAAGCTGGTTTGAACACCAATATCTTTTTTCATCATAATCAGAGGAAACTTAACTATCATTGCCGGTATGGCTATGAGGTTGGAATAACAGTAGACCGAAAAAACCCGACGAAAAGTGGAATCTCCACCCAGAATAACGTTGAAGACGAAAAATAAAACTCCAGCTAAGATAGCAAATACGATCAGAGCACCGACTGGCGCAAAGGGTATCTGCCATAAGGGTGGATGATTTTGCTCCGTCATTTTTTCGATAATCGTCTGTTTCTGTTCTTCAGGAATTTTATCATTTTCTCTGATTTTTTCCACCTGTTGATTCATGATGAATGGATAAGTAAAATAGAAAGAACCAATTCCCAGTAGAGCTACGATAATGTAGGGCACCAACCAGGTGGGTTTGTTTCTTAGACTTTCGAATACTTTCCTGGGTTCAAAGAAAATATTGAGAACCTTGGATGCCCCCCCCATCGGTTTCTCTTCAGGCTGAATGGTTGGAATAACTTGTTCCATTTGTGCTCCTTTTTTAATTAAACCACGACTCTTCAATTTTTAACGTAATCGGTAGCAAAAAGTTGCAAAAAAACAGTAGGCAGACAAAATCCTCATTCTCTTTTTTCAAGCTTCTGCCCAGTCCTATTATCATGGAAGATATTTCTTCAAGCTTCAATTCCAGATCTTTTATTTTTTCATTATGCGTATAGCTTAATTTTAGGGAAATGTCTTGACAAGCTATAACCTCATGTTTTGATCTTAGAGCATTACTTAAAAATCTCGAAAATTCTTTGTTCGAACCGCATCCACTTCCTTCTGCAATGTTCAACCCAATGGATGTAACCGCTCTCCTTAGTTGACTAGTTAAACCAAAAAGCTCTCCTTTTGGAAGATTCTTAGTCAGCTTATAAACTTCTCCGACAGCTTCCAATCCTTTAACGTAAACTTCTAATTTTCTAAAGTTATGCATGGTTTTTGTCTGTTGACTATTTACCCAATACAGTGTCCTGGTTTTTTATAATTGCGCATTGTTTGTGTCTAGTGTCTACCTACTGCCTACTGTGTACTTCTCAAATTACAAAAATAAAGGCAGTTTTTCAAACTGCCTCTGCTTATCCTACTTAATCTGATTCATTATCTTGCGATTTCAACGCATCTTTTTACTTTGAGTTTAAATAGTATTTGCTATTGGCGTAGTCTTGGTCTTGGTACTATTTAATTCTCCGCGGCGGACTGTCGTCAGCGGACGGCGGACGGATTTTTAACCAGCACTTACTTCAATTTGAACTCGACCTTATAAACCACCCACACATTCACCGGTTGTTTGTTACTGATAGCTGGTTTGTATTTAATTTTAAATGCACCCGCTTTGGCCACGTCTTCAAAGCCGGCACTGGAGCCGGATGGTTTATAAATGACCACGTCTCTCACATTGCCATTTTTATCCACCAGAGCTTTGATCCAGACAGTTCCCTCAATCCCCGCCTGCTTTGCCAATGGAGGATATTCGTAGGTGACCTCATTTAGTTGCACCGGAGGCTCGTCATAGGGGGTGAAATCCTCCGGGGAAGGTAGATATTCCTCCATCGGGATGTCGATGGCAATGGAATCTCCACTCCCTCCACCGGCAATGCTTTGAGCGCTTAAATCCTGAATCTTTCCCAGCTCGGCCTGGGTGGGAATGTTTACGTCTTGGGGAGCTTCCTCGTCCGGAACCGCCTTGGGGATTCCGATGGAGGGTGGTGCTACGCCTGGCTGCGCCACTGCCACCTGAGGTGCCTGGGTTTGACTGAGCGAAGGAGGTGGGGCCAACTCGGCAATGGTCTTGATCCGTACTACACCTCTAGCTTCCGGAGGTTTAGAGCTTATGTTGGAGTAGAGCAAAAAACCACCAATGATAACCAAATGCAATGCTCCCGCTATAAGCACTGACAAACCCAGATTCTTCTGGTAGCTTCTCTTTAGCTCAAACGCCCCATAGCTGACAAATGATCCCGGAGTTTTGGGAAGAGTTACTGCTTTTTCTGCTTTCATGGAGTGGTTACACCTCCTTTCACCTCTAACATCTGTCTTTTATCAAACTCAGAAAACGGAGACAGGCTGAACCGGTAGCTGAAATTGGGATCCTTTTCCTTTAACTGTTTTTCCACTATTTGTATCTCATCTATCACATCCACCATTCTGAAATACTTGGCATCTTTGTCTATGGTCACCAGGGTAACCAGCTTAGGTTGTTTTATGTTCTGATTCAACAAAAGTCCTCTCAAAGAATCGTATGAGATGGGTTGAGGTGTCTCCCGGGCCATATTCCACCACAGCTTGTTATCGGCATCAATTCTTAAAGTCAGAAGTCGAGATTCAGCTATAGGAACGTTAGGGATGTCGGGTGGAGGAAGATTTACCTCCATGGTCTGCGGTTGACTGAAGACAGTGGTGACCATATAGAAGATCAAAAGCAAAAAAGCAATGTCTACCATCGGAGTCATGTCTATTCGTATCCCGATTCTTCTTTTGGGCCTTCTAAGCCCCACGCCTTTCTTTTTTTTCGGCGATGGTCCGCCTACATCTACACCTGCCATTTTATTTCACTCCTTACAATTGAGAACTGAGAAATGAGTTTTGAGTATTGTGTAGAAACCTCAAAACTCCTTACTGTTATGTTCCTTTCTCCATCTCCATTTCGGTAACCAGACTGAACTTGTTGATTTTGATCTGCTGAAGTGCCTTCATGATGCTGTCCATGGTGCCGTAGTTTATCTCTTTATCCGCCTTGATCACCACAAACCAGGAGACGGCGCCGGGAAGACTCCGCACTTGGGTGATCACCTGGGGAAGGGTGGTGGGGTTGGCTTCCTCATAGTGTCTCACCGGCTCGGTGGTCTCCTTCCCCTCCACATTCACCTTTTCCTTGGTGATATACTCCACCAAGATACTGTCCTCTTTGGTGACGGTTACGAAGATCATGTTCGACTCCGGCAGTTTTATCTCAGAATGAGAAGCAGGAAGAGAAACGTGCAGTTTCTCCGGTGGTTTAAACGAGGTGGTGGTCATGTAGAATATGAGCAGAAGAAAAGCGATATCCACCATGGGGGTCATGTCGATTTTGATGCCTACCCTTCTCTTCATCTTTTTAAGCATGAACTATGCTCCTTTCGTTAAGTCCTGAGATTTGAGAATTGAGTCTTGAGTCACAATCTCAGTCTTAGTCTCTTACTTCTTCTCTGCCTCTCTGCTTTTCAGAAGCTGAAGCACTTCATAAGTTGCTTCGTCCATGGTATAGTTAAATGCGTCTACTTTGTTCACAAAGAAACTATATGCCACGATTCCCACGATAGCGGCTAAGAGACCACCAGCCGTGTTAACTAAAGCTTCTGAAATACCCACGGCGAGGCTTTGCGCATCGATAACACCGCCTACGCGGGTACCGGTAGCTTTGAAAGCTCGAATCATGCCGATGGTGGTTCCTAATAGTCCTACCATGGTGGCGATGGAGGCGATGGTGGAGAGGGCAATCAAGTTTCTCTCCAGAAGCGGAACTTCCAGAGCATTGGCTTCCTCGATAGCTCGCTGCGTCTCCGTTAATCGTTTCTCAGCCGAGCTTTCGGTCACCTGAACCTGTTTGTATCTTTCCATGCCCGCTCTCAAGACGTTCGCTACCGTACCCCTCTGTTTGTCGCATGCCGCCAGCGCACCATTAAAGTCATCCTTCTGCAGCATGTCGATTATGTTTTTGAAGAAGGACTGAACCGATCCTTTCCCTTTGGCTTTATTCAGGGTGAAAAGCCTCTCTATTATGAAAGTCACCAGCATCACCAGAAGGGCGATAAGAAGTGCTACCAGAGGTCCTCCCCTTCGCAAATAATCAGGAAGCAGTATAGACCAGATGATGATTCCGAGGACTAAAGAGACTATTAAAACCAACGCTATGAAGATCGATTGTTTCATTTAAACTCTCCTTTTACAGTTTCCAGTTTCCAGTTAGAACCTTACTTAACAACCCATCATCGTTTGAAAAAGAATCTTACTCGTCTTTTCTTCTGTGCACTTTCGTGCTGGTTCAAACCATCCATACCTCCTTTTTGAAACTAATGCTTTGGCTTCCGTTTGAGCGGGGGATCAACCCCGGTCCAAACAGAACTGCCAATTATTAACTTGATCCAAGTATTCAAACCTTATACTTACCACCTGATTTACAGATCACTGATTTTCACACAGTTGATTATCAAACTGGGCAAGCTCAACCATATCCCCAGGGAGGAGGCGGTAAACAAGCTGATCACGTTAAAACTGCCGCCTAAAGGTGAATCCGGGGAGTTGGTGGGCATCCCGATGAGGGAAATGAGAATCAAAACTGTCCACAAAATCAAAGGAAAATAATTCAGTTTCAACTTTTTCTTCAGGTTTAATAAATAGCTGTCCGTATCGCCGTATTTCTTATAAAGAGCTAAAAGACTGATCACCCCGGAACCGGCGGAAGAGAGAGTGGTTAAGATTACCAATACCATGAAGATCCCAAAAAGTGCACCGCTTACCGGTAAGCTTCCTACGCTGAAGAAAAAGAGCGAGCCGACACCATTCACGGAGAACCAAGGCAAAAATAGACTCACCACCATAAGAAGCGAGGTGATGGTCAAGATAAACTTATCCATCTGGGTGAAGACCTTCATTTTGACTAAACTGTGGTCTCTTTCCAGCAGAGCGGATTCAGTGTGTTTCTGTTTGATCTCATCTAAATACTTTCTTCTTTCCTCCTCGCTTTGCCAGAACTCTTTGGTCTTTCCGGGGAATATCTCAAACCCGATATATTTATAGCGAGTTTCCTCCGGAACCTCTTCTTGGACGTTGTTTTTTTGATTTTGATCTACCATTAGGAATTAACTCCTGTATAAGATGTATCATTACGAATTTTAATTCATACTGACTTTAGTAAGGTCTAGAAGTTTGCGCCACTAAAGTGGCTGTGAACTGGCATTTTTAATTCATTCTTAAAACTTCTGCATGTCGATTCGATCTCTCCCATCCCTTGCCGGTTGGTTTTTGGGATCGATCTCCAGCACCTTAAGATAATACTGGTAAGCCTCATCCGTGTTTTTGGAAGTCTCCAGTGCTTGTGCCAGCATCAAAAGGGAGTTTATGTCTTTGGAAAAACAGCCGACCGCTTTTCTCAAGTAAGAAACCGCACCGGCTGGATTTTTCATCTGCAGGAAACAATATCCCACATTCTTATTTATCTCACACTTGGAAGGATCCAGCTTAAGCTCCTCCACATAAGCATCTTTGGCTTTATCATAATCATTTAAGTTAAAATATACGCTGGCTAAACGGTCCCAAACCGCAGCGTTATCTGGTTTCAACTGCGCCACCTTGGTTAAAGGTCCTATGGCATCCCGGTATTTCTCCAATTTGATATAACTGAAAGCTAAGTTTATATAGGCGCTGACGTTGTTTGAATCGGCTTCAATTCTTTTCTGAAAGAAAGGGATGGCGTCCTGATACTTTCCCTGGTCAAACAAAGCTTTCCCCAAAGTAGAGTAAGCGGTGGTTTTGGAAGAATCCAGCTGGATGGCTTTATTTAAAGATGCGATTGCTCCAACCAGTGAAGCAGAATCGCCGATATCAGCCTGAGCCTGACCTTTGCTCTCCCAATAGTCTGCATCCTTTTTCGTCCATTCATGGCTCTGCTCGGTTAAAATCTTTTCATATTGTTCGAATGCCTGCAGAGCTTTACTCGATTCTTTCAGATCCAGATTGGCTTTTCCGAGGTATAGATACTTTTCCGGATTTTCGACGTTCATGCTTATCGCTCGTTCCATATTCTGAATTACCCGGTTGAGCATTCCGGACTTGGTGAGAGTATCTCCGTCCACCACCAGCGAGGGAAGCATCCTGGAGAGATAATAATAGGAGATGCCCAAGTTAAAGAACACCTTGCCGTTTTGCTGATCGAATTTCAAATATTCTTCATAAACAACTCTCGCTTCCGGGTAATGCTTGGCGTCCAGCATATAAATATCACCCAAGGCCAGATAGGCTTCTTTGTTTTTTGGGTCTTCACGGATAACCGTTTTGAACTCTTCCATGGCATCATTAAATCTGGCTTGCTGGAGATAAGCCTTGGCCAGGTTAATATGTATGTCCACCATGGAGGAATCCAGTCCCAGCGCAGTTTGATATTCCTGTATGGCAATTACCAACACCCCTTTATTGAAATTTGCGTCACCCAAATGTTTATGAAATTCCGCCCTCTTCTCATCAAATGAGATCGCCTTGCGAAAGGAGAAATCCGCTTCTTTAAACATTCCCTTTGACATTTCTACCAAGCCCAGTCCATTGTAGAACTCACCCTTTTCCTTGGTTCTCATACCCGCCTTGAAAACACTTTCAGCTTCATCATTCATCCCCTTTTGGAAATAAGCATAACCCAGCTGATATTGAGCTTCCCAGTATTTAGGCTTAACTCCTAAAGCCTTTTTATATTGCTCGATAGCCTGGTCCCACTCCCCTTTTTTGAAATAACAATTTCCCAGATAGTAATAGGCTTGTTCATCCGCAGGCTTCTGCTGAAGGTATTGCTGGATGAGCTGGATGGCTTGGTCGTAATCTCCCTTCTCGTAGGCTTGGATGCCGGTATTTAAATCTTGACACCCAGCTGATCCAGCTAAAACACAGAGAAACAGAATCGTTCCCCAAAGATGGTATTTAAGAATTTTCTTGGTCATATATTTTCCTTATGCTATAAACAACACAATCTTTTATTTTAATCAATTTTTACATTCTGTCAAGATTTTTTATTGATTATACAGATTTTTTTCCTCTTCTTTTTCTATCTTTTCCAAAACATCCTCTTTATCTTCCATCCGTCTAAATCGAGACTTTAGCATCCAGAATCGGATTAGCCCGTAACCGACCAGAATCACACCCAAGGGGAATTTATATCGCGGGTCGATCCTGAACGCTCCAACCAGGATCAACAATCCTAATGAAGTGACGATTGAAACCACTAGGTAGCTGAACGCCATCTCCAGTTTGGATGGGACCCGTCTATCAGAGGGTTTAAGTTTTTCTGGTCGCATGGATCATGGCGATTTATTTTAATCTCCTTTGCCAAATCCTCCCCGCCTTCAAAGTAAATGAAATTGCCATTTTGTCAAGCAAAATTCTTTTACGCTCTGCTGATTTTTTGGTCAGGTATTCTATCTTCTCCTTTCAGTTCCATAAGATGCTTACCTTCTATTTAGGTCTTGCCTTTTCTCATCCATTATGAATACAAAAAACATGCCTGTTTTATTCCCTTAAAGTCTGCCAATAATACGTTCTGCCACCTTGAATTAGAAGATCATCAAATCCTTAAGTGGAAAATTAGTCTGAAAGTTCGCAGGTTTCTGCGAAAACAGCTCGCTAAGATTGACGAGTCATATTAGTTTTTGTTACATAACTGCTCAAGGCGGGTGTTTCGTCAGTTTCCAGCCACTTCAGTGGCGTAATTTCTAAAAATCGTATGAATGAATATGTACCTGACTAAAGTCAGTTAGAACATGGTTAAAGGTAGGTGTTCGTATGAGTGCATACATATCTTCAACCACCATTATCCACTGTTAGTGCGGTTCGACTGAGCTCACCGTCCTGAGCCTGTAGAAGGAAAGAACACCAACGAGGAGCGGAGGTAGCTGTGGGGTTTACGCCACTAAAGTGGCTCGGAATTATTATCTCAGCCCTACTCGCTATCTCAGTATCAGTCTCAGTCTAAAACCCTCTCCTCATCAACTCTTTCACCTTGACCAGATCCAAGACCAATAGCCGATCTTTGGTTACCGTGGGTATCCTTTTTCTTATCTGCTGATAGATTTTTCTTGTGCCAATCCCCGGCTTCAAAGGAGACCTGAAATCTATTCCCTGAGAAGCAGATAAAAACTCGATGGCTAAGACGTCTTCGGTATTGTTTACCACCTCTCTGGCTTTTCGAGCAGATATGGTTCCCATGCTGACGTGGTCTTCCTGGTCTATGGAGGTGGGAATGGAGTCGACGGAGGCTGGATGAGACAGACATTTGTTTTCCGAGACTAAAGATGCGGCTACTATCTGTGCCATCATAAATCCCGAATTAAGTCCCGGCTCTTTAACCAAGAAAGCAGGAAGACCACTTATCTCCGGGTTTATCAGGCAAGCGATCCTTCGCTCCGAGATGCTGGCAAGCTCGGATACTGCCATGCTCAAGAAGTCTAAAGCTAACGCCACCGGCTCACCGTGAAAATTCCCGGCAGAGATGACTTTGTTCTCATCCGGAAAGATCAAAGGATTATCCGTGGCTGAGTTTATCTCGATATTCAGCACGGATCGAGCGTGAGAAAGGCTATCTCTGACCGCCCCGTGAACCTGAGGTATACATCGGAAGCTGTATGGATCCTGCACTTTGGGGCAGGCTTTGTGGAATTCTCTTATCTCACTTTGTCTGGTTAGATTGATCAAATTCTGAGCAGATGCTCTTTGACCATTATATCCTCTTACCTTTTGAACGTTAGGATCAAATGCCACCGGTGTGCATAGTGCCGCTTCCAAGCTCATGGCTCCTGCCATATCAGCCTGCTCCACCAGTCTTTCTGCCTTTAGCAATGACAAAACCCCGATAGCGGTCATCACGCAGGTGCCATTGATTAAAGCAAGTCCTTCCTTATAAGAAAGCTTGATCGGTTTTATCCCCGCTTTTTTGAAAGCTCTATCTCCCTGCAATAATCTTCCCTGATAAAATATCCATCCTTTTCCTATCATCGCCAGAGCCATGAAAGCTAAAGGAGCTAAATCACCGGATGCTCCTACCGATCCCTTTTCGGGAATCATGGGATGCATACCTTTATTTAGCATATCCACCAGAGTTTGAATCAACTCCAATCTCACCCCCGAATGTCCCTTTGCCAGCACATTCGCCCGTAAAAGCATCATTGCCCTGACTTCATCTTCACAAAAAACCGGACCCACTGCCAGAGCGTGGCTAACAACTAAATTCTCCTGGAGTTTTTCGATATCTTTTTTATTTATTCTCTGGTTACAGAGCTTTCCGAAACCGGTGTTGATTCCATAGACAGTCTGCTCCGTATCAACGATTTTTTCTACATACTTCCTACACTTATTTATTTTACTTATCGCTTTGGGATCGATATTGACTTTAGCTCCATGCAGAGCAACTGCTTCTACATCTTCTAAAGCTAGATTATCACCATCTATTTTTACCAGATTCATTTGTTTTTCCTCGATAATTGTAGGTCGGGCTACCAAAGGTATGAACTATATGGTTCATGCCGAAGGTTGCCCGACAATTTTGTTTGTCGGGTAGCTCACCAAATGACTCGCAACCCGACCTACAAGCTCGTACCCACTAGATCGCTGACTTGGCGGTCAGTTTTTCTTCCTACTGAAGACGTAAAATTACTTGTCAATGAAATAGCTAAATGCTCTTAGCTGTTTCAGTCCTCAGAAAATGCTTACTCTTCTAACGACAATAATAACAATAGTGCGCGTAGACTAGCGGATACATCATGTTCTGATAGGTTCCTGTAGGACGGGTTCGATTTGAGAATTTGGCGCACCGCATCCTTAGAAACAAGTAACCCTTGGATTTTTTGACGAAGTTGATGTTTTTCACTAGGACTCAGTAACTCAATCATACGCTGCACTTCCCGATATGCAGCATCAGCACCAATTCTATTCTTAACTTCGCGATACTCATGCTTACTTGGCTTCTTACTGTCTGTGATACCTCCTAACAGTGAACAAAGAAAAAGGAAAAGCTCTAGCATTGTTATACCTCACTTTCTGGTTTAACTGAAAGGGATTCTAGGCAAACAACATTATCAGCCATGACATACAACCTATCATCAAAGTGGAATGACTCTTTGATAATACCATCACTCGATGTCATTCTTATGGGATGAATTACAATTTCATGTGGAGGAATATCAGAAAATGCCTCAACCCAACCAATGTAGGATGTGCCATTGCGTAGATGGAGAAGTACCCAATTTACCTCATCTTTACTGAGAATTCTATTCCAACAGCTAACTCCAACAATTCTCCTAGAAAGCCTTAGTCTCTTGAAAATTCCCAGAATCCATGATCTAGATTGAACAATCGATAATATGACGCCAGCAGGTAAAATGAGTAACCAAGGAATGATTATGTAGAAGACTTGATCTGTCCCAGAGGGACGAAGGATCCTTCCTAAAATAACGGTTACCGAAAAGATTGCGAATCCAAGTGCTATGCTCATCGCAACCTTGTCAAAATCAGAGCGAGATCTGGCTGGGACTAAGTACGCTGCGAAGCAAAGTGAAAGGAATCCTGGAATAAAACAGACTAAAAGAAAGATCATGTCATTTGGATTGAAACCTGTAAACATTTCGCCCTCCTACGTTAGTTTGCTAGATACATGTACTTACTCATTCATTACATACGCATGAACTATTTCTGCAAATTAAACACCACCATCTTTATGTCCGTCATCTCCTCGATGGCGAATTTCAAGCCTTCCCGCCCGATGCCCGATTCTTTTACCCCACCATAAGGCATCTGATCTGCACGATAAGTTGGAACATCGTTGATTATAACTCCACCTACTTTTATTCCCTTAACAGCTTGGAAAGCCTTCTCTATATCAGAAGTAAATACGCCTGCCTGCAGACCATAGATTGAGTCATCCGCCATCTTTACCGCATCGGAGAAATCGTCAAACGGCACAAAACAAACCACGGGAGCGAAAATCTCTTGTGCCATCACCTTCATCTCCGGTTTCACATTGGTCAGAACCGTAGGATGATAGAAATTTCCTTCTCTTTTCCCTCCTATTAATATCTTGGCTCCGCTTGAAATTGCTTCATTCACCCAATCTTCAGTCCTTTTGGTATCTTCCTCTGTAATCATTGGCCCCATATCCATTTCCGAATCTAAAGGGTCACCCAACTTTATTTTTTTAGTCCCTTCGAGAAACCGTTGGGTGAATTCATCAAAAATCTTTTGGTGGATATAAATTCTTTGCACGGAAATGCAGATCTGTCCGGCATAGGCAAAGCTTCCCATGATACAGCGAGGAATGGCTAAATCCAAATCTGCGGATTCATCCACTATGCAAGCAGAATTTGAACCTAACTCCAAAGTCACTTTCTTTAATCCTGATTTTTCTTTTATATCCCTTCCCACCAGAGGACTGCCAGTGAAGGTAATCATGGAGACTCTTGGATCTGTGACCAGCCAATTTCCTACCGTTCCTCCTGAGCCTATGACGATGTTCAACGCTCCATCCGGAAGACCAGCTTCCGTCATTATCTCGCCCAATTTCAACGAAGTAAGAGGAGTAGTCGAAGCAGGTTTTAGTATTACCGAGCATCCGGCTGCAATTGCCGGTGCAACTTTATGGGCAACTAAATTCAAAGGAAAGTTAAATGGGCTGATCGCTCCCACTATTCCTACAGGAAAACGAAGATAAAATCCTATTCTTTTTTCACCTCCCACAGAAGCATCCATAGGGACTGTTTCACCATGAATCGATTTTGCTTCTTCGGATGCGAACTTGAAGGTCTGAACCGATCTTTCCACTTCAGCTTTAGCATGTTTCCATGCCTTTCCTGCTTCTTGAGCAATGATTCGGGTTATCTCATCCTTTTGTTGATCTATTATCTCTGAGGTTTTCTCCAAAATCGTAGCTCTTTCATAAGCAGGCAAATTAGATATGAGGCAAAATCCAACTTGAGCAGACCTAATCGTCTCTTGAAAAGTTTCTTGGTCTGTTTGTGGCACTAATCCAATGGTCTCCTGGGTATATTTGTTCGTAACCGGTAAGAGGTTTTTTCCTTCTCTCCATTTTCCGCCTATGAGTGTTTTGTAAATTTTAGACATCTTCAAGTTCTCCTCAAAACAATTCAGTCTCAATTTTGGGTCAATATAATGGAAAAAAGTTTTTGGTCAAGGAGGAAAAGTTTGGAGGGGCAATTCAGGTGGGACATCCCGCCCTTCGACAAGCTCAGGGTGGTGAGCAATGTCGAACCACCAGAAGGCGGGGAATTGCTCCTACGACTCCAAAATACACATTTAACTTGCAATGGACCATAGATAGCTTTATCTTGACATAGAGGATATTGCCATGAACAAGACTTAAAGAGAGGTTAATAAACATGACAATAAAATTTCCCAAAAGCATCGAAGTTGCCATGAAACCTACTCCCATCCAGAAACTAAAAAGCTTCCCCCAGCTTCCCCCAAATTTTGAGATGTTAATAAAAAGGGACGATCTCACTGGATTTTCTCTCTCTGGAAACAAAGTTAGGAAATTGGAGTTTCTGCTACCGGATGCTTTAAGAAAAAAGACTGATACTTTAATCACCTGTGGTGGTTTTCAATCCAATCATGCCCGTGCTACTGCCATCCTGGGGGCAGAGCTTGGTCTTAAAACTTATCTGGTTTTGTTCGGTGACGGCTCTCCGCAGATAGAAGGGAATCTATTCCTGGACAAATTGGTCGGAGCAACGATCAAATATATCCCTGAAGATCAATTCAAATTCGTTGATTCTATTATGGCTGAGCTATCATCGCAATTGAAAGCGTCAGGAAGAAGACCTTATATCATTCCCGAAGGAGCTTCCAACCAATTGGGAGTGTGGGGATATATAAAAGCCAGCTTGGAGATGAAAAAGCAAATAGAAAAGATGAAACATAAGGTTGATAAGATAATCACTGCTGTGGGATCAGGTGGAACCTATGCGGGACTTTGGTTAGGATCAAAGCTGTTAAAGTGGGACGTAGAAATCTATGGAATCAACGTCAAAGATACAGCCCAGCTTTTTATTGACAGAATATATCATCTTATAAAGGAAGCGAAACGAAAATATCGTCTGGAGGTTGAACTGCAGAAAGAAGAAATCAGAATAATCGACGGATATGTGGGGGAGGGGTATGCTAAAAGTAGGAGGGAGGAATTGGATTTAATCAAATCGATAGCCGAAAACACCGGAATTATTTTGGATCCGGTTTACACGGGCAAAGCTATGTATGGTCTTCTGGATGAGATTAAAAAAGGAAGATTCTCTTCTAAGGATAAAATCATCTTCCTTCACACCGGTGGAGGATTCGGGATTTTTCCGGTGAGGGAGAGATTTTTCCCAACAGATTAAGAAAAAATATAGCATTATTTCGACGCGAATATCGATTTCAATTCTATTAAACTGTTGGTCATGAAGACCAACAGCCAGCACAGATTTTTTCCCCAACAGATTAAACAGATTATACGGATAAATAAAATCAGAATCGTGGTGGTTCGAATGTCAATTTAACTTCTATCAGGTTGTTGCTCATGAAGACTAACAGCTAAAACGTAAATCGGTGAACTTATTAGAAACTAACTTAAATTAGATGTTGGTTCTTCTTGGGTTGTGTCTTGCAAATATTATGAACGGGATTGCATAACATCCCTTTCTCGATCTTACCTCCTCTTTTGGCTTGTTTAACCCTAATCTCATGTTAACTCATAGTTTACCTCTAAATTCCATATATTGCATCTTCCATAATCCAGGGCATACTTTTTGCTTTTCAGTTAGGATGGAAAGCAATGCTTATGAAAGAGGGCAAAATATGGAAAAGACACTATCGGTGGGGATAAAAAGAGGATTCTCAAACGATAAGTTAAAAAAGATTAAGGAGCCGCTGGTTAAAAAAGATGAGGTGGGATATTATATATATACGGTAAATGAAAGCGTTAAGGTTTACTTTGAAGATTATTATACTTTCCTGGAGGGGTTGGAAAGACGGTGTCTTCTGGAGCTGAGAAGCTTAAGGGAGAAAACGGATAGCTGTGATACCAGATGCCAAGAGACCCAAGCCTACTATTGCGCCAGAAAGATCATAGTGGAGGTGGTGCTAAAAAACGTGTATGGTTACTACGGAGACGATTCCACTCTGGGAGTAATTATGTCCCCCTGGTGCTTGGGCACCGTAGTTATGGAGAAGGTGGAAAACTACAAGGAACGGCTAAGCCGGGGAGAGCTATTGGACGTAAATCTTCCAGAGTATCCTTATATCGTCTTAAGATACATAGACGAGATTTACAGAAGTACTTTAGTTGAGATATTTGAATTCCCACCGGAAGCCTTCAGCGTCAAATGGCAATATACCGAGCCTTTGAAACGCTATGCCAAGATTCTTTCCGATATAACTGTCAATCTGTCGAACCTTCTTGCGTTAGTCTGGGAAAATATCGAAGACCCCGTCAAAGGTGAAGAATTGTGATCCCTCTGATGAATTGACGTAGTTTTTTGGTCAATTTTAATCTCTTCGGGTTAAATTCCCCGCCGCTTGCGGCGAAGATTTGATTATATTGTATGGATGGCGAAGAGTGCTTATATACATAAGTCTCATAATGTTTCGGTATTGATTTACCATTTTGTTTT
>Ga0315288_10000254_pt1 | contig 65410 bp, 49 predicted proteins | sample YL17G11_20_MG_FD_203454 | JGI IMG/M metagenome (GOLD analysis project Ga0315288, IMG submission 203454) | Sediment microbial communities from Yellowstone Lake, YNP, Wyoming, USA - YL17G11_20 | ecosystem: Environmental > Aquatic > Freshwater > Lake > Sediment | place: USA: Wyoming | collected...
CGTCAGGAGCAATCTGGCCGCGGACCGGTTGAATGGCCAGGACGGTCCCCAACAGGGCTGCAAGGATTTTTTTTACTGGCTTGCCGGGGAAGACGGAAACGCCTCCTCCGGCCTTGTTTTGCGCCATAATGCTGGATTGCCGCCTACAAAGGTAAGATCACTTTATAGGGTGTTAATGATATTGTCAAATCCGGGGAGAGAAGGTTATCAATCCTTTTCCTCGTAACCGGAACTCGTGAAGTAGATGGCCCGGTCGAAGAAAACGACCACCCGGTTTCTGAGCTCCAGGGCCTGGTAGAGGTCGAGCGCGGTATCCAGCAGGCCTTCGGACTCCACCTTCTGCCAAAGGTGGATGCGGAGGATGCAGAGCGACAGGATGATTTCGGAGAGGGGAAATCCTTCTTGGCGGCGTTGCTTCCCCAGCTCTTTCCAGTAATTTTTGAATTCCTCCTTGGTGGTCTCTTGTGAGATCCAGCTCCCGAGCTTGCTGTAAACCCGGTAGGCCCTCTTGTAAAGCTCGTTCTCGTCGAAATTGCGATAGGACGGCAGTCGGATGTTGAGCTTGACCTCCTGGAGGTATTGCCGGGTCAACTCGTCGGCGTTGCGCTCGATGAGATCGACGAGCTTTTGCGAAACGGAAGAAAAGACTTCACCCGGAATTCTGGTGATCATAGCTCCCTTTCCTCAATATCAATTTAATGCGAATTGGGGGCGGTGTCAACCGGGAAAAAGACGGAGTTGCTTGATGCCGTTTTCTTTGAGCAGCCTCTTCTTGCTGACCACGGCCTGGAGGATCTCGGCGACGGTTTTGGCCAGCTCCTTTTCCTCGTAATCGGACGCCTGAAGAGATGTCTTATCTCCCTCGACAACGCAGATGATGTTCTTCGTCGTCTTGGCGATTTTGACCTGAGGGCTTCCTTCAGATGGAACCATGATGGTGATCTGGATCTTCATTTTTTCCAGGGGCGCGGCGGCCTGGATCAAGATGGCGACATGGTTGTCCTTGTAGGTGTCGTCGTCATCGTCGCTGCCGGTGAAGAAATCCCTGCGGATGAAGTCTTCGCCGGCGTATGGGCCCATTTCCTTGACCTCATCGAAGATTTTTTTCAGGATTTTCAGGGATTTGGCTTCCGGCGCGCCGTGGCGGGGAGAGTCGGCCGGGCTTGCAGCCGGGATTAAGGTGAGAAGGATGATAACCGCTGCGAAGGTTAAAAGCGCTCGTGTTTTATAGGACGAAAATCCTTCTTTTTGGGAAAAAAGTCCGGCCTTTCTGCGTTTCATGGGGGACCTTTCGTTTATTATATAGGAAAATTCCTCCCGGCTGCAACGACATCCTTATCAGGAGTTACCCCATATTTTATTTGTAGCAGAAAACCGGGTCCTGTCGCGGCTGAGCTTATAACACCCTCGCTCAAGACCCACCCACCCGCCACCATGAGCTTCGGGTGTTATAAGCCCAGCCGCGCCACCCGGGTGCCAGTCTCAGACTGACACTTCTTTTTTACTGCATTTCATTGTCCTTCTGGGAATTCCAGAAATTATAAATAAAAATATTGGGTAACTCCTGCATCCCTATTTCCGTGATAATGGATATATGGGAAGCGAGGGGGCCCTGTTGCGGCTACTCCTCATCCGTCCTCGAGGGACTTTCCTCAGAAGGGATCCTGCTTTTCGAGCGGGTGATTATTTTGGGGAATTCAATGGGGTTGCCGCCCTATAACGCGCATTCGCCCTTCTTGCCTTTATCATAATACTTCTGGTGGTATTCTTCGGCCCTGGTGAATTCGGAGGCGAGGACGAGCCCGGTGGCGATGGGCTTCCTGAAACGACCCGTAGCGTTGAGCTCATCCATAATCCTGCGGGCCGTCTCTTTCTGCTCTTCGTTGTGATAGAAGATGACCGAGCGGTACTGGGTGCCGACGTCGGGGCCCTGCCGGTTGATCTGGGTGGCGTCGTGGATCGTAAAAAAGTAACGAACGAGGTCTTCGTAGCTCACCCGGCCGGGATCGAATACGATCCTGACGGCCTCAGCATGGCCGGTCTTATCCGAGCAAACCTGACCATAGGTCGGATTCTTGGTCGTCCCGCCCGTATAGCCGGCCTCGGTCGAGACGACCCCCTTGACCTTGCCCAACTTGTCCTCGACGCCCCAGAAGCATCCGGCCGCGAAGGTGGCGGTCTCTGTTTTAGCCGCAACGGACCGATTCTCCGGGGGGGGATTTATAATATTGAGAGGTTGGTTCGGCTCGTCGGCAGGCGGAGCGGCCTCCTCGGATTGAGTGTTCACTTGCTCCTGATCGCTTAGCTTTTCTTCCCGGCTAAAAAAAGCCCCGGTTTTTCCGTCGCCTGCGGGGGAATTCCCGGCGATTGATGGCTGCTTCATTTTCTCGGCTGAAATGAAGTTCAGCGCCACGGAGTTGATGCAATAGTGCCTGAAGGTCGGCGCCGGACCGTCTTTGAAAACGTGGCCGAGATGAGAGCCGCAGACGGCGCACCGGACCTCGGTCCTGTTCATGAAAAACGAGCGGTCTTCGTGGAATTCGAGATTGTTCTCATCGAGGGGTGCCGTGAAGCTCGGCCAGCCCGTGCCGTGGTCGTACTTGGCGTTTGAACCGAACAGGGGAGTTCCGCAGGCCGTGCAGACATAAGTTCCCGGTTCGGAGTAATTGTTGTAGAGGCCCGAGAATGCCGGCTCGGTGCCGTGCTTCCTCATCACCTTGTATCGCTCCGGCGTGAGAGAGGCCTTCCATTCCGCGTCGGTTTTCCGGATTTTCTTGAGCATGGTGTTTTCTCCTGGAACGCGCGCAATCTTGGGCACAGGGGTCGAGCTCAGGAGGGCGTTCAAACCCTTCCACCCGGCGAACGAGACTATCGTCGTCAGGAATAAGAGGGGAATATTTATCTTAACGGATTATTTGGTTTTCCGCCACTCCTCGATGAACTTCGCCGCGGCGATGATGAAGTCCTCGAGTTCCTTCCGCCCCCTCTCGGCGGTCGCGGTCCTGATGTCGCCCGTGGTGACGGCGCCGGTATTGGTCATCTCCCTTGTGCTCGTCTTTTTCCCGGTTTCCAGCGGCCGGAAAAGCATGCTGTCCGCCACCTGGCCCAGCGCCGGGTCCGCCTTCGACTGTTCCTGAAGCCTTATGATGTCCGGGGGAAAGGTCAGCACGGGCTTTTCCGCTTTGGACATATCGACCAGGCTCCCGGCAAGGTAGAGGACTGAGGACGTCTCCTCGACCCCGGCGTGGACATCCATGGGTATGGGCGGATAGAGAGGCTCTTTCCGCGGCACCTCGATCCTCGCAAGGTCAAAGGCCGAAGCCGGCGTCATCTGATTGATCTTCTGGATGATGTTGGCCAGGGAAGTGCTGTTTCCGCCGTGGCCGTTGTAGAAGAGGATCTTCCTGAAACCGTGTTTGATCAGGCTCTGGACGGTCTCGGTGACGACAGCCTCGAAGGTTTCCGGCGAGAGAGCGATCGTTCCGGGGAATCCCATATGATGAAGCGACAGGCCCGCGAACACGGCCGGGGCCACCAGAACATCGGCCTTCTGGGCGATGAGCTTCGAGACCTCGACGGCCTGGTAAGTATCCGCGCCGAGCGGCAAGTGCTTGGCGTGCTGTTCGATCGACCCCAGCGGGATGATGACCGCGTCGGTCCGCTTGAGAGCCTGTTCCACCTCGGACCAGGTCATGTGGGGCAGGTAGTTTTTGACTTTTTTCTCGGTGAAGAGGGGATTGGCGTTCGGGTCCTGCCCCGCCGCCGCGATGCTCAGGCCGAAAGAGATAACGATGAAAAGAATGAAGGGAAAAACCGCTGTGTGGCGGGGATTGAAATGTTTCATGACACCTCCGATGTTTCCCGTATACCATAGGGGAGGGGAGAGGTCAATGAAAGTGGGTTGTTCTAAACCAGGGCTTCGATTTCTTTGATCTTCTCCGCCAGGCGCTTGGGGCTGACGGGGAAGGCGGTTTTGAGTTCCGGCGCGAAGAGGGAGACCTTGAACTCCTCGATCATCCAGCGGAGCTCCTCGATCGCCCGGCGTTTCTCGGCCGATAGCGGGGGAGGGGAGGTCCGTTGATCGCGAGGGACGACGCCGGCTGATTTGACTCGGAGTCCGGGCACCGGGCCCTGTGTCTGCGAGACGATTTTCAACACGCTTTCAGCAACACCTGATGGAGACCCCCCTTTTTGTTTTGTGCGATGATCCGATCCGGGGAGAAACGTTCTTGAGGGAGCGAGCGATAATCGGCCTTTCGAAGCAGGTATTCTCTTTTCTGCAGCGGCGATTTCCGCTTCCAACTTCTTCAACGCCTCAGCGAACGGCGCGACCTGGGCGGCTTTAATCCTGTCCTTCTCGGGGGCGTTCTTCGCCCGTTCCGCCCTCAGTTCCATGGCATTGATGTAGCGGGAGAAATGGGCGAGCCTGTCCAATGGATAAATCTCGAGAAAATACGGGGGAATAAGCCCCTCCAATTCCTCCCGGATCGCGGCGCAGATAGTCGCCACCGGTCCACCCTTAATATGCGTTTTTTCGATCGACCGTAAAGTCGCGCGCGTTTTCTGATAGGCGTCGAGAATCCGGAGCGTCGTTTCCCGCAGGGCATGGCCTTTCTCGAACAGGCCGTGCAAGACCGTTCCCGCATAGACGTCGAACTCATCCTTGCTCTGCAGGTTTTTCCGGAAGACCTCCCGCTTGAGATTCTCCAGCATCGCCTTCTCGACGTCAGCGCGGCCTCCGAAATGTAGCGCCACGCTATTGTGTTCCGCCGGCAGGGGCAGGTATTTCTTCAGGAATTCCAGGTCCCTGGCGAACTTGATGAGGAGAAGAGCCTCGACACCCTTTTCGTGGGACGTGATCGCTTCCTCCTTTGTCCTGAATATCCGGATGTTCGTCGTCCCTTCCGCCGCCTCGAGTCCGGGATAAGCGTTCGTCCAGGGACCGGCCGGGACGCTCTCGGGCAGCGTGTCGAAATCCCAAGTCTTGAGCCCGCTCCGTTCCCATTTTTCCCTCGCGGTCTTCCACTCGGCGGAGTCTTCCGGCGCGCCGGCGTCAAGCCCTGCCTTACGCAATTCCTCGATGTCTCGTCCGGACGCGATCTCCCGGCCCTCGAAGTCGGTGACCGCCACCCGCATTTTAAGATGCCCGGAGATTTCCGCCCCGGCCCACTCGGCTGCCGGAATATCGACCTTGAACCGCTGCTTGACAAACCTGGCCAAACTATTGAAGAGCGATGCGTCGGTTCGCTTCATCTCCCGGGCTATGACTTCCGCTTTCTCGGCGGCGGGAACGAGGAGCTTTCGGGAAGCCTTTGGCAGGCCCTTGATGAGAGCCGCGATCTTTTCCTTGAACTGGCCGGGCACTCCCCACTCCAGGGGTTCGATCGGAACCTGCTTGATCAATCCCGCGGGGATCCTCAGCGTCATGCCGTCCTCGGCCTCGCCCGGAGCGAATTTATAGGAGGCCGCGAATTTCCTGTCTCCTACGACCATCTGGTCCGGAAAACCCGCCAGTTCGTTTTCATCCGGGAAGAACTGGAGAAGGTCCTTCTCGCTCATCCTCAGGAAGCCGTCGCCGCCCATGTCCTTGACCTTCTTTTCCATGGTGCGGAGGTCGTAAACCCCGGAGAGCCGCCAAGAATAAAAATCCGCCAGCGCGTCCTCGCGGACCAGGATATCCCGCCGCCGCAGCTTATCCTCCATGGACTCGGCCCTCCTGACGAGTTCCAGGTTGTATTTTAGAAAAGGCGGCGGGTCGTCAACTTCGCCCTCGACCAGCGCCGAACGGATGAAAATCTTGTGTGCCTCTTCAGGGCTGACCCGGCCGTAGGACACCAGGCGGTCGGCTACGATCACCAGGCCGAAGAGCGTCACTTTCTCCTTGCCGCGGACCTCGCCCCTCTCTTTCTCCCAGCGCGGCTCGGACCAGGAGTAGCGGCACAAGTCGCCGCCCAGCGCCTCGATCCAGTCCGGGTCGATTTTTGCGGCCTGCCGCGCGAAAAGGCGCGACGTCTCGACCATCTCCGCGGCCGCGATCCAGGGCCGCGCCTTGTTGAAGAGCGTCGACCCCGGGAAGATCATGACCTCGCGGCCTTTGGCCGCCTGGTACATGTTCTTCTCCTTATGAGCGGCGATGTTGGACAGAAAGCCGCTCAGGATGGAGCGGTGGATGGCGGCGTAAAGATCGAAGCCCTCGCCGCGCGGCTTCCCGGCGGCCGCCGTAATCTTCTGTTCCTCCAGGATCGAGAGGATTTGGTCATGGACGAACCGCCACTCGCGCAGGCGCGTGAAGGACAGAAAGTGCTCGCGGCAGAATTTTTTAAGACGGCCCGCCGCGGCGCCTTTGACGCGCTCCTCCTTGGCGCGGTTCCAGATGGAAAGCAGAGTGAGGAAGTCGGATTCGGGGTGCCGGAAGAGGGCGTGGGCCGCGTCCGCCGCTTCTGTCTGGTCGGGCGGCCTTTCCCGGGGGTCGCGGATGCTCAGGGCCGCGGCGATGACGGCCGTCTCGCCGAGGCATCCTTCCTCGGCCGCCTCGAGGAGCATGCGCGAGACGCGCGGGTCGAGCGGCATCCGCGCCATGCGCCGGCCGCGCGGCGTGAGCGCGGCGTCCCGGCCCTCGCGCTCGATCGCGCCCAGCTCGATGAGCGTTTCGTATCCGTCCTTGACGTTCTTCACGTTCGGCCGGTCCACGAAGGGAAAGGCCAGAGGGTCGCCCAACCTCAGGTCGATCATGCGCAGGATGACCTCGGCCAGGTTTGAGCGCAGGATCTCGGGCGGCGTGAACTGCGGCCGCTCCTCGTAGTCCTCGCGCGAATAAAGCCGGACGCAGACACCGGCCTGGACGCGGCCGCAGCGGCCGGCGCGCTGGTCGGCGCTCGAGCGCGAGACCGGGCTCACGGGCAGGCTGTTGATCCGCGTGCCGGGCTGGTATTGGGCGATGCGCGCCAGCCCCGTGTCCACGACGTATTTGATGCCGGGGATGGTGAGGGACGTCTCGGCCACGTTCGTGGCCACGACGATCTTCGCTCCGCCGACGGAATAGACGCGGCCTTGCTGCGCCGCCGGGAGGCGGGCATAGAGGGGAAGGATTGTAGCCCCCGGATATTTCTTGCCCTCGAGTCGGTCGCAGGTCTCGAGGATGTCCTGCTCGGTGGGCATGAAAACGAGGATGTCGCCGTAAGGCTTCCGCGTCTTGATCCTCTCCACGGCGTGGACGGCCATATCGATGTAGTCGGCTTCATCCTTGCCGCCCGGAAATGACTCGGGCGGCCAATACTCGACGTCGACCGGGAACATGCGGCCTCCGATCCGGATGACCGGCGCTCCGCCGAAAGCCTGGGAGAACTTCTCCGTATCGAGCGTGGCCGAGGTGATGATGAGCCTGAACTCGGGCCGCGCGTTGAGGAGCATGCCTGCGATGCCGAGCAGGAAGTCGATGTTGAGGCTTCGCTCGTGGGCCTCGTCGATGATGATCGTGTCGTATTCCATGAGCCGCGGGTCGGACTGCGTCTCGGCCAGGAGCATGCCGTCGGTCATGATCTTGATGTAGGCCTCGCGCGGCGTCCGGTCCTGGAAACGGATTTTGTATCCGACCGACCGGCCGAGCGGCTCGCCCAGCTCGTCGGCGATACGGTGGGCGATGGTGACGGCGGCGATCCGGCGCGGCTGAGTGCAGCCGATCTTGCCGGCGACGCCGCGGCCCGCCTCCAGGCACATCTTGGGGATCTGGGTGCTCTTGCCGCAACCGGTCTCGCCGGAGATGATGACGACCTGATGGGAGCGGATGGCGCGGACGATGTCGTGGCGCCTGGCCGTGATGGGAAGATCGTGGGGGAAGTGGAACGAAGGCCGCCGCCGCGAGCGGTCCTCCCGCTCGCGGGCGGAGTCGATAAGCCGGCTTTCGAGAACGGCCAGCTCGTCGAGCAGGGATTGAGTCAGAACCGGATAGGGTGAAGTTCGGGAGGCGGGACCGGATATCGCGAGGCCTTGCTTTTCCTGAAGGTGACGGCCGGAACGCCCTTCGGTGTGGTCAGCGGCTTGTTTATCGAGCCGCAGCCCCGGGCGTTCGGATGCGCGGTCTGTGATGCGACGATTGCGGTCGATAATCGCCTGGAGCCTTCGCCCGGCGATCTCCCGGTCCCGCAGCATGGCCTGGGGTAAAATCCGCCTGATGCGGCGGATCAATTCACCCGCGGCCTGGGCGGATCCGGAAGGCTTTTGTGTTTCCATCTCGTTCTCAAGAGATATCTTATCCTGAACCGCTTCTTTCTCCAACATCAACGAACTGTTCTGCGGCCAAAGGTGAATTCGGTTGCTGGGACTTCGGGAGCGAGTCCATTCCGGCCTTCCCCCTATACGGAACCCGGTTTGTGAATAATGCAGGTTAAATCGTGTCGCTTCAATTTGCCGGTTTTATTGATATATAATCATTTACAAGAGCAGGGGTGTCCCTTTGGGGAACGTCCCCATTTGTTTGACATGAATTTTTTTCATCAGCAGGTCCTGCGGATTATCAGATCGATCCCCCAGGGCAAGGTGGCCGCCTACGGCCAGATCGCCGCGCTGGCCGGGAATGCAGGGGCGGCGCGCCAGGTGGCCTGGATCCTGCACTCCTCGTCTGAGAAGCAGGGCTTGCCCTGGCACCGGGTGATCAACAGCCGGGGAAGGATTTCGCTCGAGCGCGGCTGCGGCTTCGAAGAGCAGAAAAAAAGGCTTGAGGCGGAGGGCGTGAAGGTAAGCCGGCTCGGCGCCGTCGATCTCAATAAATATCTCTGGGAGCCGGGGCCTGACTTAGGCTCCCGGTTTCATGACGTGCATGTCCATTTCAAAAAGCTTGACCGCCATTTCCGAAAGAAGTGGAAAGATTTTTTGGCCGACTGATCCTCGACACACGGCTTGCCCTGGGGAACCAACCGTCGTGGGTGGAGATTCCCGAAACACGAAGCGGGTTCCCCTTCCAAGTTGACTAGCGCTTTTTTGCTTCTTCACGCAGCTTGGCGTTGAACCACCCCCAGAGCTTCTTGTGGAACTCCAGACTGGGCGGATTCTGGTCGAGAATAGACTTGAGGCTGATCGGTTCCTTATCCTCGGGCGCCATTTTATGCCTGACCGAGGCGTCCCAGAGTCTGGTGGATTCAGGATGGAATTGGACGCCCAGCACGTTGGGGTATTTTTCGTGCTCGATGGCCTCGGCCACCTTCCCGTCGAGCGAAGTGGCGATGACCTGGAAGCCTTTGCCGGGCCTTTTTACCTGCTGGTGGTGGGCGCTGTAGATAAGGGGCCGGTCGGACGGCGAGAAGCCAAGCTCGCGGCAGAACTTTCCGTCCGCACTCAGGAGGATGGGGTGCATCCGGATGGAATAGAGCTTGAGGTCTGGGTAGAGCAGGTCGTATGGATTGGTGTGCCATTGATCAGGGCCGAGGGCGATGATGTCCTCCACGTTGTCTTTCCCGTAGATCTGAGCCCAGATGTCCTGGGTCAGGGAGCCGCCCGTGCCGACGTTGAGGCTCTGGGCCCCCAAACAAATCCCCAGGACGGGATATGACGGCCGCGATTCCAGGAAGCCCTTGAACGATTCGTTTTGATACCCTCCCAGCAAGTGGAAGATGAACGAAGTCTCGAAGAAGTGGCGATTGGGATCCTCGATGATGGTCAGGAGATTTGTCTTTTCCTTATAAACCGCGGGCGGGATATCGGGCCCGCCGAAGAAGATCAGGCCGTCCGATTTCGTGAAAATCTCCGCGAATTCCGCCGAGCAAGCGTTTTTCTTGAAGAGGTCCTGGATCGGGATGGCCGCCGAGACGCCGTGGAACTTCATCCATTCGAGGTTGTTCTCCCGGACGAACTTTTCAGCTTCCGTGTAGTCCGTTTTCTCTTTGACGTGATAGACGCCGATGACGGTCACGTTGTTGAAGTTGAAAAGGCCTTGCTCTTTGAGGGCCATCAGATCCTTGATGGATCCCGTCGAGGGCTGGCACACGACCAGCCGGATATCGCCGTGCTCGGCGGGTGCCGAATCGAAAAACCGCGGCGGGACAACCTGCGTGTTCTGCGCGAAGAGAACGCTTCCTGCGAAGAAAAGCCTAAACAGAAGGGGGATGCATTTTATCGGGGATGATGCTCGTTTCATCGGCTCCTTGCCCGGTCCTGCTTTTTTTCTTTTCGAATGGCGTCCAATATTTTCTTGTTCTCATAGGGCGCGACGAATCTTTCGTATTCCTTCTTGGGTATAGGCGCCCCGTATTTCTCGACGACCTTTTTCCCGTCGATGAACTTTTTCTCCAGGGTTCGGCAGGGATATAGCTCACAGTCGGCGCAATTTTCCAATCCCTTCTTGAGCACACACCGCCGGACCCTGCATGCCGGGGTCAGCAATATCGGATTCCGGCTGTCATCGGCCAGGCAGCCATCGCAGATACAATCCTCTAATTTAAGCGGGTACCCGTAATACTTGAGAAGCCCATTCCGGAAACGCTCCCGGTCGGCGTCGCTTTTCACGTTTTCTCGGTAGGCCAGGCAAAGGTTACACTTGAAACCGCAGCGCGAGATAATGTCCTTGTTTTTCTTGGGCATGGACCCCTCAGCCCGTTACGCGGACTTCTCCACGAGACTGAGAACAGCCCGCGTGAGGACCGCTATGGCCAGGTCCTTCTTGTAGGCATTGTCCTCGAGCGGCCGGGCTTCTTCGAGCGCGGCCTGCGCCGCCTGCGCCACAACCGTTTCTGTCAGCCGCTTTCCCCGGAGCGCTTTCTCCATCTTTTCCGCTTTCCAGGGAAAGGGCGCAACGCCTCCCATAACGATGGCCAGGTCATCGACCGACTTTCCCGACACATTGCCTCTGACGCCGGCTGAGGCCAGGGCGAAGTCCCAGGCGCCGCGCTCCTTGAACTTGAGATAGGTGCTCTTGTCGCCCTTTTTGGCGGGCGGTATACGGACCTGCCGCAGGATATCGTCCGGGCCGAGCACGTTTTCCTTTTGGACGTTGACAAGCGGCGGAGCGTAAAACTGGGCGAGAGGGAGTTTCCGGTCTCCTTTAGGTCCGGTGATGGTCGCTTCGGCGCCCAGGGCGATGAGCATCGGCGCCAGGTCCGAAGGATAGACCATAAAGCATACGCTGCCGCCGATGATGGCGTGGTACTTGTTCCGGCCCTGGCTGGCGAAGCACTGGCTCCCGCCTTTCTTGCGACAGACCGTCGCCGCGTCGCGGTAATACCAGCAGCGGGGCCGCTGGCATAAATTCCCGCCAACGGTCCCGATGTTTCGGAGCTGGGGGGAAGCGATCACCCGCGCGGCTTCATGGAGTCCTTTGTATTCCTGGCGGATGACGGAGCTGTCAATGAGCTCTACGATCGGGGTCGCGGCCCCGACATGGAGCCCGTCTTTCTCTTTCTTAATATAGGACAATCCGAAGATCGACTTGAGGTCGATGACGACCTCCGGCTCAACGACGCCTTCTTTGAGCTCGCCCAGAAGGTCCGTGCCGCCGGCCATGAGGACAGCCTTGCCCCCGGCTTTAGAAAGGAGAGCCGCGGCCTGTTCGATAGTTTGCGGTTCGGCCCACTTGAAGGTGTTCATGTCCTCTTCTCCTTTCTCTTCAGGGCGTCCAGGACCCTGGCCGGGGTCATGGGGATTTCGCCGGGGTGAACGCCGATGGCGTTGTAGACGGCGTTGGCGATGGCCGCCGATGCCGGGATGCGCGGGGGCTCGCCCAGCCCCTTGGCCCCCAGGTTGTTGATCCGCGGGTCGGCCATGGGGATGAAGATGGGCACGATTTCCGGGATGTCCATGGAGGTGGCGATTTTGTAGTCGTGCATGTTGGGATTCACGGCGCGGCCGATCGTCTCATCCAGGATCCTCTCCTCGAACAGGGCGGCGCTCAGCCCCTGGGTGATTCCGCCCACGACCTGGCTCTCGGCGGTCTGAACGTTGATGATCCGGCCGACTTCATGAGCGGCGACGACCTTCTTGACCGTGATCCGTCCGGTTTCGGTGTCCACCTCGACTTCGGCGAACTGGGCGCCGAAAGTATTGAAGGCGAAGGTCGCGGGCATTCCCGACCGCTCGCCGTGGAAGACCGCTTCGCGGGGCTGTGTTTTGGCCAGGTCCTTAAGCGTGATTGAACGGTCCGGGCTGGTCTTGTCCGTGACCTTCTTGTTCTCGAGGACAAGGTCCTCGGCCCGGCACATGAGCTTCTCGGCCGCTATCTTTTTCAGGTATTCCGCGGCCTTGAGGGCCGCGTCCCGGACGGCCGGCGCCACCGACGGCGTGGTCAGGCTTCCACCGGAAATGGGAGCCCAGGGGTATTCGGTATCTCCGAGCCTCACCGCGATATCCTGGGGTTCGAGGCCCAGCGTCTCGGCCGCGACCACGGCGATGTGCGTCCGTGTTCCGGTGCCGATGTCCTGGGTGCCGCACACGGCCTCGACGCTGCCATCCCTGTAGATTTTGATGTCGGCCAGGGTGCCGGGAACGCCGGCGCCCCACCAGATTTGGCTGGCAACGCCGATACCGCGCCGGACCCTGCCCTGGCCCTCGCCCGGTTTCTTGTTCCGGCGGGACCAGTCGATTTTCTCAGCGCCCAGCTTGTAGCACTGGTCCAGCCCCTTTGTTGAATAAGGGATGCGATCTGCGCTTTCGCTGATTGTCGTATAATTCTTCTGCCTCAGCTCGAGGGGGTCTAGACCCAGCTCGGCGGCCAGCTCATCCATGAAGCCTTCCAGGGCGAACGTCCCCTGCGTGTGGCCCGGCGCGCGCATCGCCCGCGAGCCGCAGGTGTTGGAGAAAACCGAGAATTCCTCCGTTTTGACGTTCGGGCACTTATAGAGGTCCGCGAACGGCTCGGCTACGCCGTCGCCCCGTCCCACTCCGCCGCCCGTCATGTTTTTCATGGTGAGCGCAGTGAGTGTCCCGTCTTTCTTGGCGCCGGCCTTGACGGTGATGATGTGGGTGGGGCGGAAGCCGACGCACATGGCGTTTTCCCGGCGCGTCAGCGTGATCTTGACGGGCTTCTGCGCCTGCCGGGCGAGCAGCGCCGCGGCGACCGTGAAGTCGTTCAGCCCCAGCTTGCTCCCGAACCCGCCGCCCATGTACTGTTTGATGACCCTCACCTTGCTGGCCGGCATGTTGAGGTTGCGGGCCAGGCCGTCGCGCACCGAGAAAAGCGCCTGCGTGGAATCGTAAACCGTGAGGCGGTCCTCATCCCACTTGGCGATGCTGGCGTGCGTTTCGGCCGGATGGTGAATCTCGGCCGCAAGCCTGTAGGTCCGTTCCAGGACGACGTCCGCCTCTTTGAACCCTTTCTCCGTATCGCCCCGGGAATAATCGTCGAGCTTTTGGACATTGGGCGAGTCTTGGACCTGGGGCGCGCCGTCTTGCGCCGCTTTATCTTGGGTGAGGACGTGGGGCAGGACTTTGTATTCGACCTTGATGAGGGATAGCGCCTTCTCGGCGGTCTCCTCGTCCACGGCCGCGACCGCCGCCACTTGCTCGCCGGCCCATTTGACGCGGCCTTCCTTGAGCTGCAGGGCCGCCTTGACTCCGGGAAGTGCCTTGGCTGCGCTCAGGTCCAGGCTCACGATCTCGGCCGCGGCATGGGGTGAGCGCAGGATCTTGCCGAAGAGCATGTTCTCGAAGACGATATCATGCGTGTACTTGGCGCGGCCGGTGACGATGCGATCCCCGTCGATCCGGGGCGTGCGCTTCCCGATGAATTTATACTCCTGGGCCTCCGCGGCGGGAGGGACTGCGGGGGAGCCTTTCCCTTCCTTCGGCTTGACTTCCTGGTGATAGGCGAGACCGGAATCGAAAGGTTGTCCGTTTTTGTTCATGTCAGGCCTTCCTCATTTTCTCGGAAGCCGAAGCGACGGCTTCATAGATCTTGAAATAATTCCCGCAGCGGCAGAGGTTGCCGCTGAGCCCGGCCCGGATGTCCTCCTGCGTCGGGGCGGGATTTGTTTTCAGGAGCGCGACCGAGGCCATGATGAAGCCCGGCGTGCAGAATCCGCACTGGTAGCCGTCTTTCTCGATGAAGGCGGCCTGGACGGGGTGGAGCTTGGCGCCGTCGGCCAGGCCTTCAATGGTCGTGACCTCGTGCCCGTCCGCCCTGACGACCAGGGTCATGCAGGAATAGACCGGCTTTCCGTCCAGGAGGACGGTGCAACCGCCGCATTCTCCCCTGTTACAGACTTTCTTGGTGCCTGTCAATCCGAGCTTATCCCGGAGCGCTTCGAGGAGTGTCGTCTTCGGGTCGACTTCCAGGGGATAATTTTTTCCGTTGACCGTCAACGTGATGGTCTTTGTGGTAAAGATCTTGACGGGGACTTCTTGGCCCTGCGCGGGTGCCTTGGTTTGCCCCAGGACCCGGGCGGCGATCGTGGCTCCGACGGCGCCGCCGCTCAGGCCTTTCAAGAAGTCCCGTCTCGAAACCGGCTTTTTCTTCTTGGCTTGGGTTTTTTCCATGGATTCTTTCCTCGTCGTGTGTTTCAGATGATACGGACGAGCAGGATGAGAAGGAGCGACAAAAGGACGGCCGCGGGAGAATAGACATATCGAAAGGCGCGCGCCCGGTCTGCGCGTAATATTCTTTCTTCAAGGGAGCCGAGCTTTGTCCCGGCCATGAGCCCCAGCGGGACCGTGACGAGGGAGATCACTACGGCCAACGGAGCGTAGTATATCGAGAGCGGGATCGTGGTTCCGGGATAAACGCACGCCGGGATCGTGGTGGCGAACTTGACCAGGGGAAAGAGGCTGACGGCGGCCAGCGCCGAGAGTCCTCCGGTCAAAGCTTGCCGGACCCGGCTGCGGGCGAGCCCTCTGCCGAGGACCACGACGAAAACGAGAAAGGCCAAGCCCTCGGTCCAGAACGCAAAGATGGGATTGGCTACGGCGCCGTGTCGGATGGGAAGCCCGAGGAGCAAGGCGTCGAACAGCTTCAAGAGGCTTGCGATCGCAACCAGGACGAGCGGTCCTCTCGCGTTCTTTGTCAGGGCCCAGCCGGCGGCGATGAAAAAGAGGGCGACGCCGGTCATGATCGACCCCGAAGCGTATTGGGCGCAGGTGTGGAGGCCGATCCCCAGAACGACCTCGGACAATCCCCAGACGGCTCCCAAGGCGGCCAGAAAAGCAAAACGGGACGTGGAAGATTCGGTAAACATCATCCTTCCTCCTTACGCCGCGGCCGGTTCCCTTCCGGAGCGGCTTTAGCAAGAAAATTATATTGACCTCCTCCGGGATAAGCAACACAAATTTAGCCGGGAGCCTGTCAAACCCGGCCTGGGCCGATAGGTTCAATGCGGCATTCGAGCTGAGCAAAACTCCTCACCTAATTTAAGCTCGACTTGACAAAGGGCGGCGTCTAAAAATAAAGTCTTACGCATGGAAAACAAGGAGGTGGCCATATGAAAAAAGCGAAAATCTTCGCGCTTGGGTTTCTTGTCTGCGGGCTGCTCACGGCCGCCGCGGCCCAAAAGATCTACTGGGGCGATTCCGTCCCCAAGGGATGGAACGGGACCTGGGCCGCCAAGTACCTGACCGTCCCCGAGAAGACGAATTATATCCGGACCACATCGTCCTACGAGATCCTCGAGTTCATCGATATGCTCAAGTGGACGAGCGACAAGGTCTATGTCGTCAACATGTTCACCAGCACTCTGCGCAGGGTCTGCCCGGCCGTCGTTCTGGCCAGCCCGCGCGTCACGTCTCCCGATGAGGCCGCGAAATCGGGGAAGACGGTCGTCTACCTCCAGGGAAACATCCACGCCTACGAGCCAGAGGGCAAGGAGGCGCTCCTGATGCTCACCCGGGAGATCCTCTTCGGGAAGATGAAGCGCCTGCTCGACAACTTGATCATCATCGTCTGCCCGTGTTTCAACATCGACGGCAACGACACCTGGAGCCTGAGCGACGGCACGCCCCACATCATCGGGTCGGGAAACAACGCCCAGAACTTGAATCTCAACCGCGACGCGGTCAAGCTGGAGACGATCGAGGTCAACGGGCTCTACCGGACGATCTTCAACCGTTGGGACCCGACCCTGATCTACGACGCGCATATGATGGGCCGCGTCCAGCACGGCTACGCCATCGGTTACACGACGTGCACTGTGCCCACCGCCCACCCGGGGCCCCGCGGCTACGTCTTCGACAAGCTTTTCCCGGCGATCCGTGAAGCCACCCGGAAAGACTTCGGCCTCGAAGTCTTCACCCACTGCGGCATGGACAATAAATGGCCGCCGACGGTCTGGGGGCACGACGAGGCCATCTGGACGAACGAGGCGAAATTCGTGGCCAACGCCTACGGCCTGCGCAACCGGATGTCCATCCTGGCGGAGACGCCGGGGCACGAGTCCTTCGAGCGCAGGATCTACGCCCATTACGCGCTGGTCGCCGAGATCCTGGAATACGCCAACAAAAACGGCAAGGAAATGCAGGAGGTCTGCCGGAACGCGGACAAGGATGTTGTCGAGGCCGTAAAGGCCAAGGCCGAGACCGGCGAGCTCAAAAACTTCGTCGCGGGCAAATATGAATCGCGGGGCAAAGTCGACATCCTGGCCTATCAAAAAAGGAACGCGTCCGAATACATCCCCGGCACGAGCGTCCGCGCCAAAATCCCGGCCCATATGCTCGAGGCGCCTGAAGTCGTCCGCGGCGTCGAGTTCATGACCAAGCCGGTCGGCACGGCGGAGGCGACGGTGCCCCGGGGCTATCTGATCCCCGCGGAGTTGGACTTTATCGTTGAAAAGCTGCGGACGCATAATGTCAAGGTCGAAGTTCTCGCCCAGCCGATCAAGGTCTCGGGCGAGGAATTCGTCGTCGACCGGATAGGCCAAGTCAGGGGCGGGGGCAATAACATGGTCAAGCTCGAGGGCGGGTTCGCCAGGTCGCCGGTCAAGGAATTCCCGGCCGGGACGTTCCGGGTGGACATGGCGCAACCCACGGCCAATGTGGCCTTCTACTGCCTCGAACCGCAGGCCGCAGACGGTTTCGTCGGCTGGGGTGTACTGGATAATACCCTGAAATCCATGGGCGCCGACAAGCGGAGCATCGTTTACCCGATCTATAAATATTTTAAAATATTGGAGTGAAATGAAGAATCTTCTGATATTTTTCGGAAGCATTTCTTTTTTGTGATCACAGCTAGCCTGCATTATTCATAAACCGGGTTCCATATGGGGGAAGGCCGGAATGGACTCGCTCCCGAAGTCCCGACATGGTCGCTTCATCCATCCCGGCCTTCCCCCTTGAAACATTCACTGATTTCGTCTCTCCAACTTAGAATTTATGAATAATGCGGGCTAGAACGTAGAACGGGCGGCGCGGCGGAGGGATTCCCCGCCCGCCCGGAGAAGGGGAGGGAAATGATGAGTCCGCAAAGATCAGATTCTTAGCCCCGAAAAATTTCTTGACAAGGCGGATTCTTTCAATTAAATTTTTATGAGGTAAGTGTGCGATAAACTCACGGCGAGTGCTGCATCCTTGCAGAAGCGGAGTTCGACTCTTCATTGCCCCAAACCGAAAACGGTTGAGTTATATATAGATCGGCTCACTGGGATCGCGTTGGAAAAGTAAAGATACCGCCAATGGCCGGAAAAATCTCGAGACGAAAGTTCATTGGTGTCATGGGAACAAGCCTGGCCGCCCTCGGGGCCGTCGGGTCCGAATCATGCCGGTCCAAACGCGCCGTAAAGCCAAAAAAAGTCGAAGAATTTCCCGCCCTGAAAAAGGATCTGAACGGAATGAGGGCGGAGTTAAAACTTCTCAAAAGAAACCTCGTCGGAATCCGCAAAGCCCGCGGAGACTTCGGGCCGTTGGCCTCGCAATTCGCCAAGAAACAGCGCGTTTACAGACATCACCACATCGCCTATGCCGAGTTGCGGGGGAAGAAGCGGAATCAAATCGAGCGTCCCCACACCGGCAATCCGCCCAACGAGGTCGAGATCGCGAATATCAAAAAGCGCTATGCTGCCGGATAGCGATCGCTCCTCAAAGAGGTCGAGAAGGTCATAAACCGGTTCGCCCACGGCGTCTTCGATTTTTATGGCTATCTTGGAACAAGAAGGGATAAGGCGGTTTCAAGCCTGTTTAACGACACCCATGATCCATTTATGAAGGGGCGCGGCCAGCCGGTAGCGCTCGAAGCAATAATCAATCAGAGCTTCCGAATAGAACTCCTCCGGAATTGAGGTTTCGAAACCCGCATAGAGCCCTTTGTGGAGGAGCAGCGGAGCGTTCGGATGGCCGGGGTCATAACCCGCCGGGATGCGCTTATAATGTTTTCCCCCCAATTCGATCCCTTTGACGCCGGAAAGCGACTTGATGATGGCGGCAAGATCCTTCCCCTGCCTGGGGTGGACGACCGCCTGCCGATAGCGTTCAAGCATCGTGTCCGGGAACATGTACATTCCCGCTCCCAACATCAGATCGGGCGGCTCGAGGTGAAAGTAGAAACCCGAGGATTCCATGCGGGGCTTCATCCCGTCCCAAAAATAGATGCCCAGGTTGGTCTTGTAGGGCGATGGATCCAGGCTGAAGCGCGTATCCCGGTTGATCCGGAAGATGGACTTATTGACCTTTGGGACGGCCACGATCTTCGGCGCGATCGACCGCAACCGCGCTCCCATGGCGGTCACGAAAGCCTTGGCAGGCTCCATGACCTGCGTTTCGTAAATATCCCGGTTCCGCTCGAACCAGATCCTGTTGTTATTGGCCGCGAGGTCCTCAAAAAAGCTTACGGTCTTCTTCGTAAATCCCTTAAAGCCGGTTTGTCCAGGCATCTTGCTCTCCATCCTAAAAATTCGCGGCGATCACCCTCACCAGGGAATGAAAAATATTCCCGGCCGGCCCCGTCGATTTGAGTTCAATCGATCAGGCTGTCTGCGTTGGCCATAAAGACCGCGGAAACGTAGATCCATTTGGCCACGTCCTCCATGATCTCGGGAGTCAGCGTCTCGATGGTGTCGCGGGGGTCGTTGGCGTATGTTTTTCCAATGGATCCCGTCGTGCCGATGCTCAGTGTTCGATAGCCGGCCCGCTGGAAGATCACGCCGTCGGACCTGGGCCTGCCCGCAGACGGACGAGATTCCGACATGCGCAGCGTCCTGTGGAGGTACTTGTTGTTCGCTTCCTCCCAGTGGCGGCTGATTTTGGGATAGGTGAGGCCGCCTCCCAAGGATAAGCCCATGCCGTTTCCGGCCATGTCCAGGTTGAAGAAGCAGACGGTTTTTTCTTTGGGGACAAGGGGGTGCTGGGTGTAGAAGGTGCTCCCGAACAGCCCGTTTTCCTCTCCGCCGATGAGGACAAACATGACCGACCGCTTGATTTGAATTGAAGACTGCGCCAGCGCCATAGCCGCGCCCATGATGTCGACCGATCCCGATGTATTATCCAGGGCGCCCTGCATCAGAATCCCGTTGTTTCCAACGGCGTCGAGATGGCCGCCGATGAGGATGAATTCATCCTTGAGGACCGGGTCGGAGCCTTCGACGACAGCGACCACGTTCGCGGCCCGGCCCTCGGGATGGTATTCGGTCTCCTGGGTCAGGGTGATTTTTTTGCCGGTCCGGAACGAGGCCGGGGCGAGCGTCTTGTTGATTCGGTCTTTGTTTTCCTTATAGGCCCTGCCCGTGCCGGCGAACAGGTCGTCGGCCACGCTCTCGGATATATGGCAGTAAACGAACCCTTTCTGCCACATGGTGTTGGTGTTGGGCACCAAGCCGATGTAGAGCATGCCGGCCGCGCCGTGCTTATAGGCGATCTCCTGTTTTTTTTGATGGAAGCTGTAAGGCACCCATTTCGGGAAAACAGCGTCCTCTTTCTCGTAGGGGAGGCTGGAATCGACGACGACGATTTTGCCCTTGACGTCCAGGCCTTTGTATTCGTCGAATTTCAGCTCGGGGGCGGAGATTCCGTAGCCGACATAAACCGCCTCTGCGCTCACCGTGCCGGAGTCGGTGTTCATGCCGGGATAAAAATCCTCGGGGAAAGAGTAAGTCTTCAGGGCTCCCGCCCCGTCCTTCTGGATGGCCTGCAGGGACAAGGCGCCCGTGTTCTTGATGACACAGTAAGGGATGGGAAACATCTGGAAATAGGTGCCGTTGTCGCCGTACGGTTTGAGGCCCCATTCCTTCAGCTTGGCCGCGGTCCATTCGGCCGCCTTCATGTATTCGGGCGAGCCCGACAGCCGTCCGTTGTACTTTTTCGAGGTCAGTTCAACCACATAATCCATGAGATCATGGCTGGAAATGGTGTGGAAAGCCTTCAGCAGGTCCTTTTCGGGCAGGTTTTGCCCCGATGTCTGGGCGGCGCGGCTCGACAGCGTCAGCAGCCCGGAAAACAAGAAAAAAAGAATCAGGCGCGATCGTTTGAAATTTCTCGTCATTTTCGCCTCCTTGCGCGATTCCGTTGCCGGGAATCCTATTCTATGAAAAGGACTCCTTCATTTCAACGGCGGGAATATGTTGCTAACCCCGGGATTTTGATATATTTTTAAATGGAAAGGATCCCATCATGGCCAAACAAGAAAAAGATATTTTTCAAGAGATCGCCGAAAAACTCAAAGAGTTGGGCGACAGCCTCGAACCCCGCATGACCAAAGCCGGCGAAAGACTGCGCGGGCTTCACAAGGCCGTGGAGCCGTCGCTTTCCAGCCTCGGGAAAAAGCTCCAGGAGCTCGGCGGAGTCGTCGGACCGCCTGCCGAGGACTTCGGCCGCCGCATGAAGGAATGGGCGAAGTCGGTCAAGCCCGTACTCGACGACCTGGGCAAGAACATGAAGGACTGGAAATCCTCCGAGAAAGAAAAAAAGTCCTGAGTGGGCCGCGGTTCCTTAACGGCGCGTAGAGGGCGTTGGCGCTTGACTTGTGGGCACGCTCCGGTCCTTGATCAGCCCGAGCGCTTGACCAACTCTTCGTGCCGGGGCATGTGGATTCCCGTCAGTGAACTCGACCTCTCCGAACCGCGGCTCATTTTGAAACGCATTAAGAGTCCGAATTAAAATCGGAAAAAACATGAATCTTGGAAAAACGCTCTATCTAACCAACAGAAAAGAATGGCGTTCTTGGTTAGCTAAGAACTACGCCGGAGAGAAAGAAATATGGCTTATTTTCTATAGGAAGTCATCCGGCAAGCCGCGAATCCCCTACAACGACGCCGTTGAGGAAGCCCTTTGCTATGGGTGGATAGACAGCCTGCAGAAAGGCATCGATGAGGAAAAATTCGCCCAGAGGTTCTCTCCCAGAAAACCGACGAGCCAATTGTCGGAAATGAATAAGGAACGTATCCGCAGGCTCATCAGGCAAAAAAAAATGACGTCCGCGGGACTTGACGCGATCTCTAAGATCTTTGATATATCCAAGGATCGGGAGGAAAAAACGGCCATCGCCCCCGATATTCTGAGGGCGTTGAAAGCTGACAATCAGGCCTGGGAGAACTTCCGGAATTTTTCTGAAGGCTATAAAAAAGTGCGGCTTGGCTTTCTGGAAGGCCGCAGGCGTCACGGCGACGAGGTTTTTCAAAAAAGCCTGCGGCATTTCATACGAATGACAGCGGAGAACAAGAAGTTCGGAATGGTCAAATGAATAATGCAGGTGGTTCTCTTCCATTTGGCATGGGTAGCGATCAGAGCAGGGCAAGAAGAGCCTTGCTCCCACCCAGGGTTTTTGTGGAGTCCGCCTGCGTCGAGCTCCGGGGGCTCTGCGCGGACTGTTTGAAAAAGAAGAGCGGGAACGGAACGACTGGGACCTGATCCCATCGAATAAAAGCCAGCAAGATAAGGAGGTATGGAAATGGCCGACAACAAAAAAAACCTGACGACCGGATTCGGGATGCCGGTCGACAACGACCTAAACTCGATGACGGCCGGCCCCAAAGGCCCGGTGCTCATCCAGGACGTGCACCTCATAGAAAAGCTCGCCCACTTCGATCGCGAGCGGATCCCGGAACGCGTGGTCCACGCCAAGGGGGCCGGCGCCCACGGCTATTTCGAGCTGACCCGCGACGTCTCCAAGCACACGCGGGCCAAGTTCCTCTCGCAGGCAGGCAAGCGGACCGAGATCTTCATCCGCTTCTCCACCGTCGGCGGCGAGAAGGGATCGGCGGACTCCGAGCGCGACCCTCGCGGTTTCGCCGTGAAGTTCTACACCGAAGAGGGCAACTATGATATGGTCGGGAACAACACGCCCGTCTTCTTTATCCGCGACCCGCTGAAGTTCCCGGATTTTATCCACACCCAGAAGCGCCACCCGGCGACCAACCTCAAGGATCCGAACATGTTCTGGGATTTCCTGTCCCTGACGCCTGAATCCATCCACCAGGTCACGATCCTGTTCTCGGACCGCGGCACGCCGCGGAGCTACCGCAACATGAACGGCTACAGCAGCCACACCTACATGTGGTACAACGCGAAAGGCGAATACGTCTGGGTCAAGTACCACTTCAAGACCGAGCAGGGGATCCGGAACTTCTCCCGCGGGGAAGCGGACGCCATGCGCGCCGTCGACCCCGACGTCGCGACCCGCGACCTCTACGAAGCGATCGCCCGCGGCGAGCACCCGTCCTGGCGCGTCGAGGTGCAGATCATGACTCCGGACAAGGCCAAGGACTACCGGTTCGACTCCTTCGACATCACCAAGGTCTGGCCGCACGCGGACTTCCCACCGGTCGAGATCGGACGACTCGTCCTCGACCGCAACCCCGAGAACTACTTCGCCGAGGTGGAGCAGGCGGCCTTCTCTCCCGGTAACCTCGTGCCCGGCATCGGCCCGTCCCCTGACAAGATGCTCCAGGGACGCCTGTTCAGCTACCACGACACCCACCGGCACAGGCTCGGCCCCAATTATCACCTGCTGCCGGTCAACGCGCCGAAGGCGGCCCCGATGGCGAGTTACCAAAGGGACGGCGCCATGCGCTTGGACAACAACGGCGGAGGCGGTCCCAACTACTGGCCGAACAGCTTCGGCGGACCGGCCCCTGACGCGGGCTTCGCGTTTCCGGCGATCGACGTGGGGGGGATGGCGGCGCGGCACGCATACGTGCTCGGCGACGTCGACTTCGTCCAGGCGGGTACTCTGTATCGCAAGGTCATGACGGACAAGGACCGCGAGCACCTCATCGGCAACATCGTCGCCCACCTCGGGGGGGCGAAGAAGCGGCTGCAGCTGCGGCAGGCCGCCCTTTTCTGCAAGGCCGACCTGGAATACGGCGAGCGCGTCGCCAGGGGGCTCGGCCTGAGCCTGGACGAGGTCAGACGTCTGGCCGCCATGTCGCAGGAGGAGCGGGTCAAGGCCACGGCCGAATAGGCGGATTACAAGACAAGTTCTCACCAAAAATTTACGAATAAAGCAGGCTGGACGGGTTCACCGGCCTATTTTCGTTTGACCCCTTTCTTTTTCCCACCATCTCGCGACCGTCGACCTTAAGAGTGAGCCGGTCCGCGCGTCCGTCCTTCCCGGCGCCGAATGTGATTTCCATGTTCTGGCCCACGGATTTGATGAAGAAGCTGTCCTCGGACAGGGCGTAGAGCTCGGCCTTTCCGGCGTCGCCGCCGTTAATGAGAGCGAATAGCCGGCCGCCCTCGCGTTCGATGGTCATCGTCAGACCCGGGGCGATCTCGTACAGGCCGGTCAATCGATCCATGATTTCGGGGGCGAGAGTCACGGGCTTTTTCTCGGCGGGATCGCGATAGACTTTTTCATCATCGTTTTCCCTCTGGACGGCGGCCTTGAGCCGCTCGATATCTCCTTCGGCGTTCGAAGGAGAGAACAGGACCCGGCCCAGGCTTTGGGCCCGGTTCGCGGCCGGCCGGTCCTTCGCCGGAGTCTCTCCCTTCAAGGGGGAGTAGACCTCGAGGCTGGATTGAAGGAGCCGGCCCGTCTTAAGGGCGGCCATTTCGGCGGGGTTCAAAACGGACCGATAGACCATCCAATCGCGGTAATCTCCTTCGGCCGGAGGATTTCCGCCCGGGCCGCCACCCGGCCCGCCCAGGACGAATTGCACGGGGACGATCGTGTCGGCGACCGTTCCGATGAAGGCCCCATCGACAAAGACCCGGATCTCCTTCTTGAGGAAATGATGCGTCACGCCGATCTGATGCCAAGCCTTGTCCAGAAGAGACGCCTTCAGCGGATGAACACGGCCTGCGGCGTCTCGATATCCCAGAGAACCATCGTGACCGACGGCGAGTTCCCGGAGCTTTCCGTCAAAATCCCGAACCGCCGTCACGACCCCCGGCCGCGCCGGACGGACTTCGAAGACCAGGGAAAACGAGCGAAGGGGATCATCGGGCACATAGGAGAGGATGGCGGGGGCGTCGCTGGCGCCGAACCGGACCGCACCGTCGCCGCTATCTTTCACGGCCATAGGCTTCCCCTGCGCCAGGGCCTCGAACAGCCCGGGCACGATCGAATGAAACAGCTCCCGGTGTCCTGCGTCGTTCGGATGATCCAGATCGAAAGTGATGCCCTCGACGAAACATCCGTCGCCCCGGTCCAGGGCTCCGAGAAAGTTGATGCTCGGCACGTCCCAGGCGGCGATCTCCAGGTTCATATCAGTGACGTACTTGTCATGAGAGGCTTCGGTGAAATTGTTGTTGGCGTAGACTGACCCGAGCACGGGCTGAATACCGCGAGCCCGGCAACGGGCGACGATTTCGCGAAGGTTGTTCCGGAATCCGGAGTAGACCTGAGCCGGGTCCTTCCCGCCCAGACCCCGGATGCCCTCGTTTTCCAAGGACAATGCGACGACGACGAAGTCCGGCTTCAACGGAAAAAGATCCTTTTCCAAACGGTCCAGGACCTTTTGCGTCGTGTCGCCGGGAACCGAGACGTTAACGACCTTAAATCCCCGCGGCGCCAACCACCGGGCCAGGCGGAAAGAATAGCCGTTCTGCATGTCCTGGTTTCGCTCCCGAGCCGTCACCCAGCCGGAGGCAACGGACGAGCCCATTATGGCGATGACCTTTTCCTGATCGACCGGAAGGCCGTTATCGCCCGCGGTAGGTCCGGCCCAGGAGGCCAGTCCCAAACCCACGCTCATCAAAAGCATCATAACGATATGTCTTTTCATGTCAGACTCCTATCAAATTGAAGGCGTCGCTTGCCTTCCGAAAATCCCTACTGTGATATACGGTCCGATCCGCCCCCGGTTATAGGGACGAACGTCGTTTCTCCTAATCCAGGACTTTTAATTATTTATGATCTTGTATGAATATGGAATAAAGAATCGATGAACGGTCCGAATCTCCGCCGGAGGAATAATATTATCGGTTTATCGGTATTCTTTTCAATTGTTCCGAGTCTCTCCGATGCCCTGGAGACGAAGAAGCTTCCTTCCCGGATTCCGGAGCGCGTTGGAAGCCCAGGTGGCCGCGGCCCTGGGGATGAGGCACGAAGAGTTCTGGAAAAACATCGGACGGGTGGTAACTGCTCATTTCCATTGCGCTCCTGGGATATAAGGGCGCCTTGTTCAGCCTCGGGAAATCCTTGGCCCGCCCCCCAGAACATGTGCGATTGACGCCGCGATGACCTTACCTGGACAGGACGACCAGATCCTGCTCATTGACCGAAATACCCGGACTGTTGGACCACAAGCCCCGTATTATTTTTAGCACCTTGAGCCCTGCAAGGTCGGCGTAATCCTTTATTCGCTGCTCGCTGTAAGCGATCACGGAATCAGGGAAGTCTTGATATTTTACACGTATTTGTTGATCAGCCTGGTAGCTGTGTTCGAATTCGTAGTTGGTCGATATGGTCGTTCCGGGGCCTTGATAGTAATCAATGACGAAGAAGCTAAAGAGAGCCTTGCCCGTTTCTTTGAGAACTCTCCTGGTTTGTCGAAAGTAGTTGGCAACCTCTTCCGGCAGGAGGTGAGTAAATACCGACGCAGCGTAGACACAATCAAAAGTTGACTCATCATACGGGAATAAGAAATCCTTGGCGCTGATTGTTCCGGCAGGGTTGTAATGTCTGTTGTAGATGTCGGCATAGCAGTACTGGAAGTTCGGAGCCATGGAGGTGATTCGCTTGGCGGCTTCCTGTATCTGAGTTTTGTCAATGTCAAAGCCGCGGTAAAAGCCGGGGCTTCTGAGATAATGCAGAAGACCTCTCGATGTCCGTCCGTGGTGGCAGCCGATCTCCAGAATTTTTGAATCTCTCCTGACATCACACAGCAAGGGCAGATAGGCGAGATACTCCCATATCCAGCGATAGTAATGGCTTATGGGTTCGTTGGGGTCTTGCCAGAGATTTCTTTCAGGGGTGAGCCTGTCTTCCTCATCATTCAGCCAGGCCTTGGGTTTCATGGGTGTTCTTTCCACCGGAGTGATTTGCTTTTTGAATTTACGAAAAAATCCAGGCCATTTCGTCAATTTTCGCCTCCTGAAACTTGATATCTTCAGATCTCAGCAATAGCATTTCTCGTCGATGCCGGGTTCATCAAGAGAAGGAGACCGGAGAAATCACCGCGCTGATCCCTCGCCCGATTCCGTCCATGCCCGGACGAAGTTCATCAGCTGAAGCCGGCTGCCGACCCCGAGTTTCTGGTAGATGTTGTGCACGTGATTCCGGACAGTGTGGGGTGAGACAAACAGCGCCTTTTCAATATCCTTGTTGCTTTTTCCCTTGAGGAGCAGGTCGAGGATTTCAACTTCCCGGTTGGAGAGCTGGAACATCTCGCGGAACCTGTTTATCCCCGCGTCTCTGAATGTTTCAAGAGGGATCGGGCGTCCGTACTTCCGCAGGACGTTTCTCAGTAACAGGACCGGAGAGATGTCGGCCGCGAAAAGGCAGAGGGGGACAGCCCAGCGGAACGAGGGACCCGCCTGGACAATGAGGTTCGCCGCCAAAAACAGGATATAGCAAACGATCGAAACGGCGGCGAAAATCCTCAGGCTCTTTTTCCCCTCGGCACGGGAACCGCGCCCCGCCCGGATCATGAGATAAACCAGCAACGCGATGGGGACGACGATAATCACCGGCGCCAGCACGATGTTAAGAATCCGGGATACCGCGGAATTCGTCTGTTTGAGGGAGAATTGAATCCGCGTCAGAAAGCCCAAGAAGAGGACCACCCAGAGAATGATGTAGCCGACCCGAAACGCGGGAGAGATCTCCTCATCCAGGATCCCCATAACAAAGATCATGTAGAAATAGAAAGCGACGGCCCAGAGCGGAAAGACGACCAGGCCGAACAGGATATAAATCGTCTGCAGGCTCTGGGAGGGGATGTTGGTCAACATGTCCGTAAAGAGATCGGAGGTGATCAGGTTCAGCAACCCGCTGATGTTGAACGCGATCAGGAAGCCCAGGTAGGACGACAAAAAATAATACCGGTATGTTTTCACCAGCCCCAGGGCCAACACGCAGGCCGTAACCATGGCGGACAGGGAAATAAGATAATAAAGGACCGGCGGAAAAGGCATGGCGGTTCCTTTATAGCAACTTTCCCGGGCTTTGTAAAATCCGTCTTCAGGGGAAAACACGGCCTAGCTTGCATTATTCATAAACCGGGTTCCATATGGGGGGAAGGCCGGAATGGACTCGCTCCCGAAGTCCCACTATGGTCGCTTCGTCCCTCCCGGCCTTCCCCCTTGAAGTATTCATTGCTTCCGTCTCTCCAGCTTAAAATTTATGAATAATGCAGGCTAGAACAAATCTACTAGTCCGAAATTAGAAGGTTTTTTCTATTGTAAGCCGCTCCCGGCCGCCCTATGCTCAACCCCGGCACAAATCAAACCGTGGAGGTTCTTATGACGAAAAAGATTCTTTTTAGAATCGCATGGGCGCTCATGCCGATACTCATCGGCGGCGGCCTTTATGCCCAACAGTCCGCCCAGGACCCGCTGGCGGGAGTCTGGCAAGGGACCATGCAAACCAAAATCGGCCCTATGGATGTCTTTTTCACTATAGAGAAAAAAGAGGGAAACGGTTACATCGCCAAAATTGACATCCCCGCTCAGAAGGTCCGGAACATGCCCGGAACCGCGGTCCGTTTCGCCGCCCCCGACCTGGTCCTGGATTTCAGCAGTTTCGGTATTATCTTCGAGGGCAAAGTGAATTCGGATTTCTCGATCATCACAGGCCAGTTTAAATTAGGCGAGGACAGAATGGCCCTTGTCCTCCGCAGATCAGCCGGCGTTCCGGAGATGAGACGGCCGCAGGATCCCCAAAAACCATATCCGTATGAGGAAATCGAGGTCCGCATTCCGAACACTCAGGCCGGTATCTCCCTGGCGGGGACCTTGACCATCCCCTCGGGCGCCGGGCCCTTTCCGGCGGTGGTCCTGGTCACCGGATCCGGACCGAATGACCGGGATGAAGCGCTGGCCGGCCATCGGCCTTTCCTGGTCATCGCCGATGCGCTGACCCGCCGTGGAATCGCCGTGCTGCGCTGCGATGACCGCGGCGTGGGTAAATCGGAAGGGGATTTTCATCGAGCCACGACGGTCGATTTCGCTTCGGACGCCCAGGCTTCCTGGGATTTTTTGATCCGTCAGCCCCGGATCGACGGTCATAAAGTCGGACTGCTCGGGCACAGCGAAGGCGGGCTTATCGGACCGATGGTGGCCGCAGAAAATCAGAAGGTGGCGTTCGTCGTGTTGATGGCGGGGACGGGAATCCCGGGGGAACGTCTGGCGCTCATGCAGGTTGAGGCCGTATCCCGAACCCGGGGCACCGGGGAAGCCGCCATCGGGAAAGAACAGAGGTTTTATGAAAGATTGTTCCAAATCATGAAAACCCAGGGGAACGCCCGGGCGGCCGAAGCGGATATCCGCCCGATCATCACCCAGACCCTGGCCGGAATGAGCGAAACGGAAAAAAAGGAATTGAACATGAGCGAGCCGTCGCTCATCCAGGATATGACGGAATATCTGGCCGATTATCCCTGGAATCGGTTCTTCATGATCTATGACCCGGCGCCCGCCCTGAGAAAAATCCACTGTCCGGCGCTGGTTCTCAATGGCGACAAAGATACTCAGGTCCCGGCCGATATCAACCTGACGGCGATCGAGCAGGCCTTGAAAGACGCGGGGAACAGCCGGGTCGAAATCCATAAACTTCCGGGTTTGAACCACCTTTTTCAGACGGCCAAGACCGGGGACCCGCGGGAGTATCGAAGAATCGAGGAAACGATTTCGCCCGCCGTTCTCCAGTTGATCGGCGATTGGATCCTGGGGAACGTCCAAAAGTAAAAATCAAGGAAAGAGGGGAAACTTCCCTCGTTGATTTCAAGGGAGAAGGTCGGAATGGACTCGCTCCCGAAACCCCGACATGGTCGCTTCGTCCATCCCGGCCTTCCCCCCTTGAAAGATACAACGATCTTGTCCCTCTGAATCAAGATTTATGAGTTATACAGGCAACATGGACCCAAAATTGCCGATAGAATTTTATCATCGCGGCGAAGCGTGGCAATCTTGGGCATGAACCCGGGCCTTGCCAGAGGAAGCCATTTTGGCATATAAATTGCTGGGTATGTTCCGGGTGATAAAATGTCTTCCTCTCGTTACGACGGCAGCCTTTTCTTCCGTTCCAGGGTTGCGGCCTATGCCCTGAGCTTAGTTGTTACGGCCGGTTTCGCCGTCCCTGCTCAAAAAAAAGAGCTCGATTTTAAAGCCCTGACGCCTTCCATCGAGACACGGCTCATCGAGCTCATCAACGAGGAAAGGGCACGCGGCGGCCTGGCGCGCCTGGATCTTTCCCCCGAGCTGACCGAGTTGGCCCGCAGCCATAGCCGTGATATGGCCGAGCGAAGCGTTCTATCCCATGAAGCCACCGAGGGGAAGCCCTTCAGCCGTCGCATCGTCGAGGCGGGTATTTTCTTCCAGAAAGGCGGCGAAAACATCGCCTATAGCGAGAGCTATGTACCAGAGATCATCCATCAGGCTCTCATGGGGAGCCGGGAACACCGCGAGGAGATCCTGACCCCCGATTACGACCGGATCGGGATTGGAGTCGTTTACGCCGAGAAGAAGGGATTTTACGTGACCGAGAATTTCATGTGCTCCTATGTTCTTTTGACTGCGGAAGAGGCCGGGGAAGCCGTAAAGAAAAAAATCAATTCTGCGCGGGAGATCGCCGGCCTTTCTCCCCTGATCTTCTCATCAAGCGCCGACGCGCTGGCCCGGAAATACTCGGAGAAAAAGGCCGCGGGGCAAGCGCTTCCCTCTGTGTCGGACATTTTTGGAGCGACCGTGATTTATTCAATCACAGCGGTTTCTCCTGACTCCGACCGTGTCTTCCCCCGGGATATCCTGTCTCCGAACTACGAAGAGGCGGGAGTTGGCGTCTGGTTCGGCCGCAATGAGGCCAATCCCGGGGGCGCCTATTTCTTCACGTTCTTTCTCTTTCCGAAGAATCCCTACCTGGAGATGCGGCCGGAGGATTTAAAGGGTGTCGTTTTGGAGCGGATCAACCGGGGACGCCGGGACCTGGGCCTGAAACCCCTGGAACTGAACAGCGCGCTGTCCAAGCAAGCCGACAGGGTTTCCCGTTCACAACTAGAGGGAAATAGCCCTTCCCCGACGGCTCTGGCGAATCTTGATGGGGCCAGTCTTATGGTCGGTTACGAGACTGAAAACCTGTCCATCATGCCCGAAGTGACCCTTACGCGGCTTATGTTGGGAGGCCAAGCGGAGATCGGGATCGGCCTCAGCTTCGAAAAATCCTCCCGGTTCCTCAGGGGCGTCTATCGGGTGACGCTGATCATTAAATAGCGGACGCCCCATCTCAAGGACGATTTCATCGTTCCCAAAGCGATATCTTTCAAGAGGTATGAGGGTTTTTTAGTTGAAGTCAAAGCTTTTTCATTACAAAAAAGCTTTTTTCCCCATTCTTCGTATAATATACTATGCGGGCAAAAGTAAAACAGCGGGGATCTTTGCCTAAAAAAATCTATTTCCTCATCTTCGCGGTCATGGCCGTTCTTGCGGCTTCAGCCGCCCTCGGCTTTTTTCTGGGCCGTGTTTTTTTTGGGGGGGCGATAGCCGCTATACCTTTAGGCTGGCTTCTTATCAGGGCTCTCCGGGAATCGCGGGATGGCAAGCGGTTGATCCCCTTGAGGAAAAGATGGGGCGTGGCCGAGATCCAGGAAACGGACTCAGCCGAGATCAGCGGGTATTTCAAAAAAATAACGGCGGCCCGGGATCCGAAATATGCGGTCGACGATCGGACATGGAACGACCTGGACATGGATTTGATTTACGGCCGTTTAAATCAGACCTTGACGGTTCCAGGCGAGCAGGTTCTTTATTCCCTGCTCCGCAGCCCTCTCTTTTCCCGGAAGCCGCTTGAAGAACGGAGCCGCATCATCAGTCTGTTTCTTCAAGATCAGGATGCGCGGGAACGGATCCAGGTCATTTTGTCAAAGCTTGGCAAGGGCGAAGGAAAATATTTCGTTGACTTGTTATGGGATGAGCGGCCTCGGCCGAATAAGCTGGCGTTTCTGTATCCGTGGATCATGCTCTTCATTCCCCTTTTTGTTTTTCTAGGCTTGCAGGGCACCGGCCTGGGATGGATCGGGCTCATAGCCTTGTCTTTGGGCAATATGGTCATTCATTATAGGACCAAACGAAAATTCTCCGAGGATCTTCCTTCCATCCGCTACTTGGGAAGGATGGTCAAGTGCGCCTCTCGTCTCAACGTCCTCAAGAACCCGATCTCGGACATTTATCGGATGCGATTGAAGACGGCCCTGGACGATGTTTCCCGAATCGCTCCGAAAACGGCTCTGCTGAGTCTGAGCGAAAATAATCCGCTCTTTGAGTATCTCAATATCCTCTTTTTGATCGAAGTCCGGGCCTTTCATTCGTTTTTAAGGCTGATGGACAAATACGAGAGTCAGCTGCGGGATCTCTTCGAGACAATCGGCTTTCTGGACGCCCTGGCGGCCGCCGCCTCTTTCAGGTCCGGATGGAAAGAATGCGTGGAACCGGTCCTGTCGGATTCGAGCCCGTTCCTCGAAGCCGAAGGCATCGTACATCCCTTATTGAAGAATCCCGTGCCCAATTCCATTTCCATAAAAAAGAAAGGCGTGCTGATCACGGGATCCAACATGTCGGGGAAAACCACTTTTTTGAAAGCCTTGGGCGTCAATATGATTTTTGCCCAAACCTTTTATTTTTGCCTTGCCAAGAAATTCAGCTCATCCTTCTTCAATACCGTGACCCTCATCGGCCGAAAGGACAACATTATCGAAGGCAAAAGTTATTATCTGGATGAAATTCTGACCCTGCTGCGGATTCTTCATGCCTCCCGCCAAGACATCCCTTGTCTTTGCCTGATGGATGAAATATTCAGGGGGACCAATTCCATCGAAAGGATTTCCGCGTCGGCGGAAGTCCTGAGGTACCTCGCCCGGCAGAACGACCTGGTTTTCGCCGCGACGCACGATCTTGAGCTCACCCGGCTTGTCACCGAATTCTACATCAATTATCATTTCCAGGAAGAAATCGGCGAGCAGGGGATTCTTTTCAATTATCGATTGCGAGAAGGCCCGGCGGAAACCCGGAATGCGATCAGGCTGTTGCGCTATGTCGGATATCCCGAGGAGATCATAGAGGCCGCCGAACAAAGAATCCGGGAGCAAAAATAACCGCCACCAACCATAATCCGGCCTGCATTATTCCTAAACCGGGTTCCATATGGGGGGAAGGCCGGGATGGACTCGCTTCCCAAGTCCCGACCGTGACAGGACCCGGTTTTCTGCTACAAATAAAAAATGGGGGAACTCCTAGGGACGATAAAATGGACGGCTCAGGGCCGTCGGCGTATAATAGCTCCCAACGCCGATGAGCCTGGATTTCCTTCAGAAGACAAATGAATTCAAGCGGCTGCTCGAAGCCCTGGAGAGCGGCGAGCGAAACCTCGCCGTCTCCGGACTGGCCGATGCGGCCAAACCGTTCTTCCTGGCCTCGCTTGCCCATAAAGCGAAGAAACGGCTGGTCTACATCCAGCCCCAATCTCTCCCTCCGAGCCGAATAGAGGAGGAGTGCCGCTTTTTCCTCTCCCGGTTTTCGTCTCCCACGGCCCTGACCTCTCTTCCCGAGCTTGCCGACAGCCCTTATGAGGACGTTCCGCCGTCGCTGGACGCGGTCTCCTCCCGGATGAAGGCGTTCCGCGGCCTTCTCCGGCCGGGCCCCTCCCTGATAATCACCAACCTCCCCGGCTTTCTCAAGCCCGTCCCGCGGCTCGAGGTCCTGAAAGACTTATTCATTGATCTCGGCGCCGGGAATGTCTTCGAGCGCGACTACCTTCTTCTGCTCCTCGAGGAATACGGCTATGCCAGGGAGGACCTCATCGCCTCGGCCGGCGAGTTCGCTTTCCGGGGCGGCATCGTCGATGTCTTTTCCCCCTGGGAATCCAACCCGTTCCGCGTCGAATATAGCGGCGACGAGATCGTTTCGCTCCGCGAATTCGACGCCTCCACGCAGCGGTCGCTTCGGCGCGTGGACCGGATCATCATCCCTTCCCTGCGGGAATACCCGGCGGGCGATGATTTCCTCGAAGCCTGGGGGAGAGCGGCTTCTAAAAAAGCTTCCGGCGCTTCCCGGGATTGCGAAGAAAAAACGAACGCCCTCAAGAGAAAGGAAATTTTTCCTTCATTCGTCTTCCTGGCCCATCTCGTCGCCGATAAGTTCGCCGCCTTTCCCCATGATCCGGAGGACGCCGTTTTCATCGTCGATGACCCGGAGGAAGTGGAGCGGGAGTGGGGCGAGACGCTCGATGATTATGACGCGCAGCTCCAGGAGATTCGCGACAACCGGCGTTTTTCCCTTCCTCCGGGAGAAATCTTCGACCTCGGCCTCTGGGATAAAATCAGGAAGAACGCCGTCGGGATCGGCAAACCGGCTTCTCCCCGCAAAGAAAAACTCTTCTCGTTCCCTTCCCAATCCGTGCCCAGGTTCGAGAACAAGATCCCCTTCTTTCTGGAGTTCCTCCGGAAGATGCAGGAGGTCAGGGACCGGTGCTTCATCTTTCTCTCCAACCAGGGCATCCGGCAGAAGCTCGGCGCGCTCCTCAGCCAGAACCAGATCGAGGCGCGTGAATCGGCGAGCCCGTTCGACCCGCAGCGCGAGGCGGAAATTATCCTTCTCCTGGGCGACCTCGAGCGCGGATTCAGCTTTCCCTCCGAAAAAATCGCTTATTTCGCCGAGCGGGACATCTTCACCGAAGACAAGGTCCTGGTCAGCCGAGCCGCCCGGGCCCGCAAGCCTTTCCTCTCCCAATTCCAGGACCTCAGGGAGGATGATTTCGTCGTCCACACCGACTACGGCATCGGATTATTCAAAGGCCTGGTGAAGATGGACCTGGAAGGCCGGGGCCGGGAGTTCATGGAGCTCCACTATCGGGACGAGGACAAGCTCTATGTCCCCGTCGAGGACCTCAACCTCGTCCAGAAGTACTCGGCCGTGGGCGACAGCCTCCCGCAGCTCGATAAACTGGGAACCATCGCCTGGCAGAAGACCAAGGAGCGGACGAAAAAGGCCATCGAGAACATGGCCAAAGAGCTCCTGGAGCTCTATGCCAGGAGGAAGGCGGCCCAGGGATTCAGCTTCAGCCCGGGGGGGAACTGGGATTCCGAGTTCGAAAAGACCTTCGAGTTCGAGGAGACCGAGGACCAGGCCCGGTCGATCGGCGAGATCCAGGAGGACCTGGAGTCGGAAACACCCATGGACCGGCTGCTCTGCGGAGACGTGGGGTACGGCAAGACGGAGGTGGCCATGCGCGCCGCCTTCAAGGCGGCCATGGACGGGAAGCAGGTGGCCGTGCTCTGCCCGACCACGGTCCTGGCCAGCCAGCACCTCAAGACCTTCCGCAACCGCATGCTCCTTTTCCCCGTCCGGGTCGAAGCTCTGACCCGCCTCCAATCGCGCCAGGAGCAGAAGATAATCGTCGAGGACCTCAAGAAGGGCCTGATCGACGTCATCATCGGCACGCACCGCCTCCTTTCCCAGGATGTCGGCTTCCATGACCTGGGGCTGCTCGTCGTGGACGAGGAGCAGCGCTTCGGGGTCAGCCACAAGGAAAAAATCAAGATGATGAAAGCCAACGTGGACGTCCTGACCATGACCGCCACTCCCATCCCGCGGACGCTGAACATGTCCATGACCGGGCTCAGGGACATCAGCCTCATCGAGACCCCTCCCAAAGACCGGCTGGCCGTCCATACCGTCGTCACCACCTTCAACGCCAAGCTTGTAGCCTCGGCCATCAAGCACGAGTTGAACCGCGGCGGCCAGGTTTACTACGTCCACAACCGGATCGAGGACATCGATCAGACGGCCTGCAAGGTCCAGACCTGGGTGCCCCAGGCGAAACCGGCCGTCATCCACGGCTCCATGACGGCCCCGCAGCTAGAGAAGCGGATGATGGACTTCATCGACCGCAAATACAATGTCCTCGTCTCGACCACCATCATCGAGAACGGGATCGACATTCCGCTCGTCAATACCCTGATCGTGGACCGGGCGGACCGCTACGGTCTGTCCCAGCTTTACCAGCTCCGCGGCCGGGTGGGCCGCTCCTCGCGTCAGGCCTACGCCTACTTCCTGGTGCCGCCGTTCACCGAGCTCACGCCCCCGGCCCGGAAGCGGTTGAAGGCGCTCCAGGAATTCAGCGAGTTGGGCTCGGGGTTCAGGCTTGCGGCCAAGGACCTGGAGATCCGGGGGGCGGGGAACCTGCTGGGCAGCCAACAGCACGGCTACATGGAAGCGGTCGGGTTCGACTATTTCATGCATCTCCTGGACCAGACCATCCAGGAGCTTAAGGGCGAGAGGATCGAGGAGGTGAAGACCGAGATCAACCTGAAGGTGGATATCCGCATCCCGGAAAGCTACCTGCCCCAGATCAACCTCCGGCTGAACATTTATAAAAGGATCTCCTCCATCGAGGACATGGAGGAGAGCGCCAAGATCGGCCGCGAGCTCGAGGACCGGTTCGGCCCCCTACCGGCCGGGGTCGAAAACCTTCTCCTCTACGGGAGCATCAAGCTCCTGGCCCAGAGGCTGAAAGTCAGGACCCTGGACCGTATCGGGTCGAAGCTCATCCTTAAGTTCTACCCCACTTCCCAGATCGACCTGAAGAGGATGACCGGCCTGATCAGGAAGCGCGGCGGTTCCATCACCCCCCAGGGGGTCCTGACGTTGACCCTGCCCGCGGGGACGGACTCCCAGGTCATCCCTGAAACCATCCTGATCTTGAAGGAGTTATACGGATAGCATATAATAAATCGATTTGCCGAACATGAAATCTGCCCGCAAACCGGACTACACCGACCTTGCGGCCCTCCTGGCCAGCATCCTGTTTCTCTCTGTCCTGGCGGCAACCTGCCGGGGGGAAGGGGAGGCCCGCCCTTCAGGCGGCGGGCAGAGCTCTCCGGGGTCTGAAGCCCTTCCGGTCCTCAAACTCGGGGACCATGTCTTTACGGCGGGGGATTTCGACAAATACGTCCGCAGCCTCGTCGGTCCGGAACGGGAATGGCTGACCGCGCCCGCCCTGAGCCGCCTGTTTGACGATTTCGTGGATGAGCAGTTGCTGCTCCAGGCCGCCCGGGGTCAGAACCTGGAACTGACCGCCGAAGCGAAACAGGCGTTCGTAGACAGGTGGAACAGGGATGCGCTCTCCCAGAGTAAGGAGGCATTCAAGCCCGGAGACAGCCTGGACCATTTCTTCGACAAAATGCTGGTCGAGAAATACCTGAATCAGTTGGTCAAGGATGTCAATATCGGCGACCAGGATATCGCGGATTATTATGAGGCCCATCAGACAGAATTCCAGGAGCCGGTCCGGGTGAAGGTCAGCCAAATCCTCCTCCGGACCGAGGCCAAGGCCCAGGAGGTCCTGGGACGGGTCCGCGACGAGGGGGAAGAGGAGTTCAGGGCCGCGGCCCGGAAAGAATCCATCGGGCCGGAAGCGGCCGACGGCGGCCGGATGGGGGTATTCAAGGAAAGACAGCTTCCGCGCGACATGGATAAGGCCGTCTTTTCCCTGCAGGAAGGGGAATTGAGCCGAGTGCTGAAATCGGCTTACGGCTTTCACATATTCCGGATGGATAAGAGGCTCGAAGCCGAGCTCGTTCCCCTGGAGAAGGCCGCGCCGGCCATCCGGTTGAAAATGCTCGAAGGGAAAGTCAAAGAGGCAAGAGACGCCCATCTCCGGCAGCTCAAGGAGACCATGGAGTGGAGTTCAATCCCCGGGAACCTGCCGTTTGCCTATCAGAAGGAAAACTCATGAACATCAAAAAATGGACGCTGGTCTTCTGCCTGGCGGTCCCGGCCCTGGCGGCCCTGGGGGCCGGCCAGGTTGTCGAGGAGATCGTGGCTGTCGTCAACGACGATGTCATCACTCTCTCCCAGGTCAAGGCCCAGCACGACATCTACTATCAACAACTCCGGGCCCAGTATCAGGGAGAGGAGTTCGAGAAGCAGTATGCCAGGTTTAAGGCCGAGCTCATCAACAGCATGATCACCGATATTCTGCTCCTCCAACAGGCCCGGGAAAAGCAGCTCAACGTCATGGAGCAGGTCAAGATGAACATCGACGCGATCAAGAAAGAGAACAACATGGAGACGGACGAAGACCTGCGGCGGGCGCTGCAAGGCCAGGGGATAACGATGGAAACCTTCACCAAGCAGATGGAAGAGAACATTCTGAAGGAGGCGGTCCTCTATAGAGAAGTCTATATGTCGATCGTCATCGACGACGCCGAGGTCGCCCAGTATTACAGGCTCAACCCGGCCCAGTTCACCGATCCCGAAGAGTACAAGTTGAAGGCCGTTTACTTGTCGTTCGAGGGCCGGACCGAAGAGGCGATCGAGAAGCTGAAGAAGGAGATCGGCGACAAGCTGAAGGCCGGAGAGGAATTCGCGGCGGTGGCCGCCGAATCGGCCGATAGCCCGATGAAAGAAGCTAAGGGCGAGCTGGGAGACTTCAAGAAGGGCCAGCTGGATAAAAGCTTGGAGGATGCGGTCTCACCCATGAAAAAAGGCGAAACGTCCGCTTGGATCAAGGCCAAGAACGGCTGGTACCTCATCCGCATGGAAGACAAGAAGGAAAGTCGCCTCAAGGCCTTCGAGGAAGTCAAGCAAGCGGTCATGCAAAAACTCGGCGACGAACGCCGAGCCAAGAAAGCCAACGAATATATCAAAAAGCTGAAGGAGATAAGCTACATCAAGATCCTGAAGCCGAACCCCTTCGACGGAAATTGAAAAAAGGTTCCCTTCCTGCCGGGCTCTTATAACAACGCCCGCCCAAAAGGGAAGAGAACCAAAAAATTTAATTCCTGTCAGCCCATTCCGGGCAAATTATGGGGGGAAGTGGTGTTGACAATAACCTTATTAAGAATTAAATTTAGGATCAAGAGCAGAAGTTTTGGATGGGATGCAATCGCAATTCAGCGGATAAAAAATTGAAGAACCATAATTTACCATGACCACCCTGAAGCACCTAATCACTTCGAGCCCGGCCATCATTTACCTACGCAAGCCTCATGGCGATTGTCGTATGACTTTTATCAGCCGAAACACTCAGAAGTGGCTCGGCTACATGGCTTGGGAATTCTTGGATGATCCGGAATTCTGGGCTCAACATATTCATCCAGAGGACAGGCTGCGCGTTTTTAACAATCTCAAGAGCCTTTTTAAAAAGGGACATCATCTCCATGAGTACCGTTTTCTCCATAAGGATGGCAGCTATCGGTGGATGCGGGATGAGATGAGCTTAGTGTATGACGAAGAAAGAAACCCGGTTGAAATCGTCGGTTATTGGGCAGATGTCACCGAGTATAAACTGATCGAGGAGGCGCTGCGAGAGTCAAAGAGAGAGCTGACCATTCGGAACCGGATCGCCGACATTTTTCTCGCTTTCCCCGATGAGGAAATGTATGGAGAAGTGTTACGAGTCCTTCTGGAGGCCATGAGAAGCAAGGTTGGGATTTTTGGATACATCAATGAGCCGGGCACGCTGATTGTCCCCTCTATGACCGGAGATATCTGGGAACGGTGCCAGGTTCCTGATAAGTCGATCATATTCCCCCGCGAGAGTTGGAGCGGCATCTGGGGCCGGGCTCTTAGAGAGAAGAGGAGCCTTTATGCCAATGAAGGCTTACATGTGCCCGCAGGACATATGGCCATAACGAGGGTTCTGGTCGTGCCCATTCTGTATCACGGAGAGGTCATAGGGCTTCTGACTGTCGCCGACAAGGCGACAGACTATGGTGAGAAAGACCGGAAGTTCATGGAAACCATCGCCGGATACATAGCCCCAAGCCTCAATGCGATATTGCAGAGAGATAGAGAGGAGAGAGCGCGCAAGCAAGCGGATGCGGGGCGGGAGCGGCCGCTGGCCGAGCTTGAAGCCAAAAACAGGGAGCTCGAATCTTTCGTCTACAGCATCTCCCATGACCTGAAAGCGCCCCTTGTCTCCCTGAACGGCTTCTCCTCTGCATTGAAGAAGGAGTACGAAAGCCATTTGGGTGAGAAAGGCAAGCATTACCTGGAGCGCATCCAGGCCAATGTGGCCCATATGGATGTTCTCGTCATGAGCCTGCTGGGACTGTCGCGTATCGGGAAAGTGGTGGGGCCGATCGAGGAAATAGACATAGAGGCGCTGCTGAGGGAAATCCGGGATGCGCTGACGGTCAGGCTGGAGGCGGCGGGGGCGGAGCTTGTGGTGCAGGAGCCGCTGCCCACTGTTCACGCCGACCGAGTCCGAATCCGCCAGGTGTTCGACAATCTGATAGACAACGCGGTCAAATTCAGGAGCGCGGAGAGAGCGCTGCGCATCGAGGTGGGCTGCCGGCAGGAAAACGGTTTCTGGCGCTTCCATGTGGCCGATAACGGCATCGGCATCGCTGTCCAGTACCACGAGCAAATCTTCTCTCCCTTCCGAAGACTGCATCCGGAGATCGAGGGCGTGGGGATTGGATTAACCCTGGTCAAGAAGATCGTGGAGTACCATGGCGGCCGCGTCTGGGTGGAGAGCCCTTCGGTATCGCCCGGCGCAGGCCGTGAGGGAACAGGAGTGACGTTCTATTTCACCTTGCCGATAGAGCCCGGGGTTAAGCCGCTTTCGCGCGGAATGCCCTAGGGCTTCTTAATGGGTTAATCCTCTCAATTTCCCCGCACCGGGAATTTGCCGACATCATTCAGGGCCGTCTTCGGCCTTTTTGATTCTCACTTTTTCAGCGTCTGGATGATCTCCCGATACTCAGGGAGCTTGCGCAGGGAATCCAAATCATTGTCCGTCTCGATGGCTTCGATGTCCGCAAAACCGTTTTCCACGGCCGACCGGAGGCTTTTAAGGGCCTTTTTCACGTCACCCTCCAGCGCGTGAATGCAGGCCAGGCTGAAAAGGATGTACCGGCGATAGTCGGGATTGAGTGCCGAGGCCTGGTCCGCGATCTCGAAGAACAAGGAGGACTTCGCGAAATCATTCTCCTGGTAATATCGCCGGCCCTGCTGATTGGCGTTGACGGCGAGATCGTGGAGCAGACGGGAGGCCAGGCCCCGGTCTTCCGCGGTTTTGGCTTTGGCCGCCTCTTTCAGCAGCGAATTGATACCCATCTCGGATATCAGGGTCTGCTTCAGCCCGGGGTCCGGAAAGGGTTGATCCAACCGGGCCAGGCCCCGGACGAGACGGGACCGGACAACAGTTTCTTTCTCCGCCCGCTTCGCCTCGTCCTTCTGACCCTGAACATAGGCTTTCTGCTTCCGCAATTCGGCAATGTGCTCGGCGACGGCGCCGGTGTCCCGTATATTCTTAAAGAGATTTCCTAAGGATTCCCAGGCGGACGCCGCCCGAGGGACGTTGCCCGCTTCCTCCAAGCTCCGGGCTTCCTCCGCTCCCGCCGTAAAGATCTCCTCGATCAGCGCCTCGTCCCGCGGACGGATCTCCCGCTTCATGCCGACGATCTCCATCCAGCCGACGGCGCGGGCGCAGATCTCGGCCGGCGGCCAGTCGTGCTTGCCTTCAAAGACCAGGATCCGATGCTCCACGTCCTGGGCGGCCAAGTCTCTGTCAAGCTGCATCATCTCGCTGTAATTTAAATCCGCCAGCCCGACGATCCCGAAGTAAGCGACGGATTTGAGGTCCTCCGGCTTGACAAAATTGAGGGCCAGTCCCGCCCCGCATCCGATGATCCCGGCCACAGTCCGGCCGCTCATCCGGCTGAAGAGGGAGGCGGCCCGGGCACCTCCGGAAAATCCGGCGGTATAGATCCTCCGGTCGTCAAGGGACAGCCGGCTGTGGGTGTCGCTCCAGACAGCCAGCACGGCCTGTCTGACCGACTCCCAGGGGCCGTTCTGGGAATTGTTGGATCCAACGATTATGTATCCGTATTTTTCCGCCGCCCCCTGGAAGAGCTCCAGGGGGATCTTCCCGCGGGCCCCGGGGTCAAAGGCGTAGAGGATCGGCCATTTTCGGGAAGCATCATAGGCACTGGGGAGGTAGAGAGCATAGCTCTGGTCGGGAGCCTGCCGACAGACGATACGATCGAGAATCTCTCCGGTCTTGAGATCCTCATCGGTTCCGGCCGCAAAGGTCAGGACTGCCGAGAGCACAAAAACAGCAAATAAAAGAACCTGTCCTTTTCGCATAGTCGCATTCTGACACTGAGCTCTGAAGCTGTCAATTAACCTGCAGGTTAATGCCATAACACAGGCTGCAGGACTATTTATAAGGATATTCTCTGGAAACTGAAAAAAATGCTTGACAAAGGCGCGCAATATGTTCCAATATACAGAGGTAATTAGCCTACATTATTCATTAATTTTGATTTGGAGAAATAAAATAGTCGTTTCTTTCAGAGGGGAAGGCGGGGATGGATGAAGCGACCATGTCGGGACTTCGGGAGCGAGTTCATCCCCGCCTTCCCCTCATGCAGAACCCGGTTCATGAATAATGCAGGTTAGAAAGAGGTCGTGCATGAGATTTTTATCAAGGCCTGAAGAATTGGTCCTCCTGGCGGTCTGGAAGCTCAAGGAGAACGCCTACTGCGTGCCCATCCGCGAGTTTCTCAATAAACTCACCCGTAAAAACTGGTCTTTCGGCTCCATTTATGATCCCCTGGACCGGCTGGAAAAAAAGAGGATGTTGGAGTCCTCCATGAGCGGCCCGACCAGGGAACGGGGAGGCCGGAGTAAACGGATGTACCGCTTGACGCCGGCCGGGCGGACAGAGCTTCGGCAGATCAAAGCTCTCCAAGAGACGATGTGGGATGAAGTCCCCGATCTCTTTCCGGAAAGCCAGGAAGCGTAACGGGGGATACCGATGGGCGACGGATATCAAAATCCGCCCCGGATTGCCGAATGGATCCTCGGAATTCTCCATTCGGACAAGGGCGAATTCAGCCACCTCGGGGATTTCGAGGAGGTTTACAATGAGATCGCCGGCCGGCGCGGCAAGACTACGGCCGGCGTTTGGTACTGGTTTCAGATCATCAAGTCCCTGCCGGGATTTGCTTTGACCATATTCTATTGGAGAGCCGTCATGTTCAGAAACTACCTGGTCATTTCTTTCCGCAACCTGGTCCGCGATAAAGGGACCTCGCTGATCAATCTCTTCGGCTTGGCCGTGGGCATGGCCTGCTTCCTTCTCATCCTGACGTATGTCCGGTTCGAGACGAGCTACGACCGGTTTCACGAGAATGCGGACCGGATCTATCGGGTCACATCCGATCGGGGGAAATCGGAGAAGAGCATCAATACTCCGGACCCCCTGGCGCCGGCCCTCACGGCCGCGATCCCCGGGATCGAAAGGATCGCCCGCATCTACCCCGATTGGTGGGGGGGCAAGCCCGTCCTGCAGGTCGCCGAGAATCAGTTTTATCAGTCCGGTTTTTTTGCCGACGCCGCGTTCCTTGATGTCTTTTCTTTTCCCGTTGTCGCCGGCGACCGCGGCAGCGCGCTGGCCGGTCCGTCCAAGATCGTCTTGACGGAATCCACCGCCCGGAAGCTCTTCGGCCGCGACGATCCGGTCGGGAAGATCGTCGCCTGGAAAGGCATGGGCGGCTCGCTCGATTTGGCCGTCGCGGCCGTCCTCTCGGATATCCCTCCCAATTCGCACCTCAAATTCGATTATATGATTTCCCTGGACACGCTCCGCCATGAAAAAAACTACGATTTCATGTTCAATGCATGGAATACCGCCAATTTCGTGACCTATGTCGAACTCGCGCCGGAACGGACACGGGAGTCCACGGAGGCGGCGATCTCCGGTTGGTTAGCCAAGCTGATGGCGCAGGGCGATAAAAATCGCCCCTTCGCCTCAGCGATCCATCTCCAGCCACTCTCCGATATTCATCTCTTTTCGAATTTTAAAACGGACAATGCGGATACGAGCGACATCCGGTACGTGCGGCTGTTCCTGGCCATCGCCGCGCTGATTCTGCTGATCGCCTGCGTCAATCACGTCAACCTGGCGACGGCCCGTTCCTCCGCGCGGGCCCGGGAGATCGGCATCAGGAAGGTGACCGGGGCCTACAGGACTCAGATTTTCCAGCAGTTCCTGGGGGAATCGTTTGTCGTTACGATCCTGTCCGGCGCCTTGGCCCTGGGAATCATCGCCCTTGTCCTGCCGTGGTTTAACGCCCTTGTCGGGATTTCCCTTCGCTTGCGGCTCGTCGGCATCGGCGGCGTCCTGCCCGGACTCGCGGCAACCATCGTATTCGTCGGCTTTTGCGCGGGCCTCTATCCCTCGGTTGTCCTCTCGGGTCTCCATCCCGTCCGGACCCTGAAGGAATTCTCCATGTCGGGGAGGAAAGGGGCTTTCCTGCGGAACCTGCTTGTCGTTTCCCAGTTCACGGCTTCGGTCGTCCTCATCGCGGCGACCGTCGTCGTCTTCGGCCAGATGCATTACGTGAAATCCATGCGGCTCGGCTATGACCGGGAGCACATCGTTGTCATACCGGCCTATGAGCAGGAGACTCTTTCGCAACTGCCCGTCCTCAGGACCGAGATGGAGCGGCGGCCCGAAGTCGTCAAAGCCTCCCAAACGAGCGGCTTGCCCACGAACATCAGCCAGAACTGGTCCGGCTTCGAGGCCGTCAAGGATGACGGGACCAAGATTTCCTTCGGCTTTCAATGCGATTACGTGGACGAGAATTTTCTGGACGTCTTCGGGATCGAACTGGCGGCGGGACGAAATTTCCGGGCCGGGGAAAAAAACGTCATGATGCTCAACGAGGCCGCCGTCAAGGACCTCGGCTGGAAGGAGCCTGTCGGAAAGAAGTTCAAGCTTTTCATGGGCGACGCCGAAGTCGTGGGGATCGTCAAGGACTTCCACTACGCTTCGTTGCACACCAAGATCGGTCCGATGGCTCTTATTTTAGAGCCGGGCCGACAGCTCGCCGTGCGCATCCGGCCCGGCGACCTGGCCCATACCATGGGAGTCCTTCGTTCCGTCTTCGAGAATAACACGCACGGCCAGCCGTTCGACTTCTTTTTCCTGGACGACGCCTTCAACGCGCTTTACCGGAAGGAGATGCGCACCGGGCAGATTTTCGGCGCCTTCGCACTCCTGGCGGTCCTCATCGCCTGCCTGGGGCTTGTGGGTCTCACGGCATTCAATGTGTCCCGCCGCACCCGGGAGATCGGCATCCGGAAGGTCCTGGGCGCTTCGGTCGCGCGCCTGGTCGTCCTTTTGAACAGGGATTTTATCCGGCTGGTCGTGATCGCCAATCTTTTGGCCTGGCCGCTGGCGTACTATGCCATGAGCCGGTGGCTGCAGGATTTCGCCTACCGCATTCCGGTCAGGCCCTGGATCTTTGTCCTGTCGAGCGCGCTGTCCCTGGCGGTATCAATCCTGGTCGTCGTGATTCAGACCGTGAAGGCCGCGAAGGTGAATCCGGCGGATACCCTGCGCTACGAATGATGGCATCTGATCGAAAAAGCCCGTTGGGCTGGATATTGGGGCCCTTTCCGGCCGAATTCGACCCGCAAGCCAGACCCTAGCCGTTCTTCCTCTTGAAGCGAAAAACGCACTCCGTGTATCCCTGTTGGTCCTTGTATTCGATCGCCAGCGTCCATCCGGCCGCCCGCGCCCGGTCCTGCCAGATCGTCTCGAAGATGTCCTTGTAATCTTCAAAAGAAATCTGTTCCTTGAGATGGCCGGCGGCCCGGTAGAGCATGAAGTAAATGGGAAGGATACGGATGACGGCCTCCTCGTCGGTCAATTTTTCGAGGGTGACCCAATCGCCTCGGATATTATGGCCGCGGAGGCGGGCCTGTTCCCAGCAGAGGAAGATGATGAAAGCTCTATGCGGCGGAAGAAAGGGCGCCCGGCTCGTCGCCCAGACGAAGTAGCCGTTGCCGTCCTTCAAGAGATCGCGGAAAAACGTCTTCCCCTTTTCCTTGGCTAGGACGTTGTACCATTGGACGATTTTCGACCAGTAGGACTCCTCGCGGTCCCAGGCTTTCTGGGCCTCGGTCGTGTCGGGGAAATTGGAAGTGGGGGGCGGCGGCGTCTTGTCCAGGCGGATGAAGATGGCTTCGAGGTGATGGAAATACCAGCTCCCCGAGTCCTCGATGAACGTGAAACAGTAGGATGTCCGGTCGCCGTTTTCGAACGACAAGGGGATGATGAAGTTGATTTTGACGCCGACTTTCTGGATCTCGGGCTCAGCCTCCCATTCCTCCCAATGGGCGCCCTGTTTCATCTGGTTCAAAAAGCCCATCAAGGTATTTTCAAAGCCCGCCAACCCCGCCATGGTTCTGATCCGTTCGACGGTAAACCGTCCGCTCTTAAGAAGCGAGACGAACTCACGCCAGATTTTCAAATCAGCCGCGTCTGGCGGATTCCCGGATTGGGCAAAAACCACCCCTATGAGTGATAATGCGAGGATGACGCCCGTAAATCCCGGCTTAGCCTGTCTGAACATCGTCAGGCGATCAGCACCGCGGCCGCGATGGCCGTCGTCCACAACCCGTAAGTGCCGTTTGTGGTCTGGGTGATGTGGCGCGTTTTGACGGTGAGCTTGTCCGTGATATTGTAAACTTTCTTGTTATCGTCCCATATCTGTCGGATGTCGAAATTCTTGCCCAGGGTCGTGGCCAACATGTCGGCGGCCAGGTCCTCGGCGTACTTGCCGGCCTGGCGCTCGTTCTGGCCGAAAGCGTGGTGCTCCGAGAGGTAGCCGTAGTGGCTGCGGTCGTTGGGGATGGCCATCCCGATCGACGCCGAGATAAGGCGGTGGGCCTCGTTGGTTTGGTTCTCGCTCATGACCAGGAAAAGGATCTGGCCGGAGCTGAGGAGCTTCAGACCTTCCGCGCGGCTGATGAGCTTGCAGTGGGGCGGGAAGATGCTCGAGACCTTGATCAGGTTGAAGGGGGCGATGCCCGCGTCGCGCAGGGCCTGCTCAAAGCCGGCCAGCTTTTCCTTGTGCTGGCCGCGTCCCTTGGTCAGAAACATGCGGGTGGGGATAAACGTATTCATCGTGGTTTCGTCCTTGTCGCCGTCATATCGGCGCGAGACGGGCTTCCCCGTCATGGGAGCTTAATCTCTTCTTTCTTCACTTCCGGCTTGGCCTCTTTCTTTTCCTGGCCCACCGCCGCGTCCTCTTTGAAGTCGATGTCGCGGGAGACGTCGTATTCCCCAAAGAGGACGGGCATGGAGCCTTTCCACTGGACGAACAGTCTGGCGACCCACGGCCTCCACAAGGGATTATTCTTGATGGATTCCAGGTTCTTGCCGTCGATGCCGAAGTTGCTCTTCAGCACGATGACCTCGCTCTTCTCGCCGGGCTGAACGGGCTTTCCGCGGATGGCGGCCCGGAAATTGTCGCCGGCGTTAATTTGGGAGCCTTTTTCCTTGAAGATCCCGTTGAAATTCACGTAATAGATCGGCTCGTTGGTGAGGTTTTTCACGCGGAACGAGAGGACAGGGACGATGATCAGCCGGGGAGGCCAGGGCTGATAGAGCTTGGAGACCCACTTGGTCTCCACGTCGGTGATTTCCATGGCGGCCTTTATCTCGGCGGCGGAGGGGCGCTTGCTGCAGGCCGGGATCAACGCGGCCGTCAGGAGGCCTGTTATGATGAGGAGAAACGCGGTTCGTTTTTTCATGGTCATCCTCCTTTTCATCTCTAGTTTTATGATACCGGATGATTGATAATTATTCAATCCTGAATCTCGGTTCCCTAGCCTGCATTATTCATTAACCTGGTTCCATATGGGGGGAAGGCCGAGATGGACTCGCTCCCGAAGTCCCACTATGGTCGCTTCATCCATCCCGGCCTTCCCCCTTGAAGCATTCATTTATTTTTTGATGATTTGGGAGGCGAAGACGAGCTCCACCCTGTATTTCTCGGCGAGGGGGAGGATCTGTTTCAAGGCGCTCAGCGTTTCCGGGAAGGGATGGCCGATGCCCACGACCGGGCTCTGCTTCTGGGCCAGGCGGAATAGATTCAGGATCATCCTCTTGATGGCGTTTTCCTCCTGGATGGAATCCAGGAAGACGTTGCGTCGGGCGGAGGGGATGCCCATGCTTTTCGCCAGGCCGTAGGCAAGCGATTGGTCGATCGTGAGGCTGTCCAGGAAGAAGAGGCCTTTGTCTTTGATCGGCCCGAGGATTTCGCGCATGACGGCTTCGTCCTGGGTGGCCTTGGACCCCATATGGTTGTTGACGCCGGTGACGTAGGGCACACGGCCGAGGAAATCCTCCATGATCTTTCGTATTTCTTGGGCGGCCATGCCGGAGCGGATGATGATCTCGCCCGGGTAATCCTCCTCCTGGTGGTTGAGGGATTCGGTGGGGACATGGAGCATGACCTCGAGTCCCGCCCTGTGGGCGATCTCGGCCGTTTCCTGGGGGAATGAGCTATGCGGCAGGATGGAAACGGTGAGGGGTTTCCCGAGCGCGCAGATTTCGCGCATGTCGCTCAGGCTGTTGCCGAGGTCGTCGATGATGATGGCCGCCTGATATTTAGCCGGCGGCTTGGCGGGCATTTCCTTTTTCGCCGCTTTGACGGGTTTCTCCTTCTTCTCCTTCGGGCAGGAGAAGAGGACGGTGAAACCCTCGTGGCCCGGTCCCTGCACATGCCACGTGACCAGGAGGGCTGAATCGGTTTCCGTCTTGTCCCGGAGGATGATGGATCCCTTTTGCTTCCCCAGCTCCCGCCTCAGCATGGACTCGGCGCGGTTGAGCTGCGGCTCGGGGAGCTGGATGACGATCCGGGCAAGCCCAAGCTCGTCCGTTTCCTGCCGTACTGTCAGCGAGGGGATGTTCCGGCCGGCGGCGAATTCGGCCAGTCGCGGAGCCAGGGGCTTCGGGACCTCGGGCTCCGCCTCTTGCGGTTTCAGCCGGCTGAGCCGGGAGAAAATCATGGATGGCTCGCCGCCCGTCCGCCAGTTGATGAAATCCAGTCCCAGAATGCAGAGGAAGGACAGGAGAACAAATATCAGAGGGATGGGGACGGGGACCGGGGATTTCGGTTTCGCTCTTTTTTGAAGTTGACCGCTCGGCGGCATTGCTCAACGGGTGGCGAGAAGTCCGAGAGTTTTTTGCAGGTAGAGCGCCGTGTCCGGGTCCCTGATTTCCAGCTTGACGTCGGGCGTCACGCCCTTGTTCCAGACGCTGAGGCCGGGTTTTACCGAGAAGACGGCCGAGGAGAGGACGAGCGATGAGCCGTCCTGGAGGAGCAGGAATTCCTGTTTCGCGGCCAGCCCCGCGGTCTGGAAGCCGACGATTTTCGCCTGCCGGAATTCCTTGAGCACGGCGGCCACAATCTCGGCCGGGCCCAGGGTGGCTTGGTTGGTCCAGACGACGAGGGGGAGTGTGTCGAGTTCCGGAGACTCGGGGCAGGCCAGCGGCTCCTTGGCCCCTCCTTTCCGCTCGAAGAAGCCCGCCTGGTCGGCCTTGAGGAAGAGGTTGATCACCCTCCGCGCCTCATCGACGGTCCCCTCCGCCGAGTTCCTGAGGTCTACGATCAGGGCGGCCGTCGTATTCTGGGCTTTGATCTTCGGGAGGAGATTTTTTTTGATCTCCGCCGCGGACGCCGGCCGCAGCGTGCGAATGCTCAGAATTCCGGCCGTGCCTTTATTGGGAGTGAAGGATGCGGCCTCGGCCAGGCGGAACGTTCTTTCCACCGTCACTTCCAGGGTGTCGTCCTCGCGGATGTACTTGAGCTTCACCGGGGTCCGGGCCGTGTCCTTGAGATATGTCGAGACCTCCGCCAGGCTCATGAGCACGGTGGACTTGCCCTCGATCTCTGTGATGGTGTCTCCGGCTTTGAGCCCGCTCTTCGCCGCCGGCGAATCGTCCATGACCGCGAGGACCTGGGGGAAGAGGCCGTGGGCCTTGTAAACGACGGCGCCGATGTCTCGGGCCTCGGCCTTCTGGACCTCCAGATAGCGGCTCGTGGTCTTCTTGTCCAGGTAGCAGGACGCCGGGTCCAGCGAGTTGACCAGGCCCTTGAGCGCGCCGTCCATGGTCTCAACCGGGTTCTTTTCTTCGAGGTAATTGGCCTTGATCAGCTTCATGACCGACTGGAGCAAGTTGAAATCGCGCTCGCCGCCGGGCCGGACGGGACGGCCGAGGAGCAGGCCGATTTCCCAAACCAGGATAAGGCCGAGCATGACCGGCAACGCCAGAAGGAGGAGACGTTCTTTTTTCATGTCATTCCTGTTTGACCGACCATTCTATCACCTTCTTTTGAGCCATTGCAAGGGATCGAGGGCCTTGGTCTTGGAGCGGATCTCGAGATAGAGGCAGGTCCCCTTGAGGGAGCCGGAGTCGCCGGCGACGCCGATCGACTGCCCGACATTGACCAGATCGCCCTTCTGCACCAGGAATTCCGCCAGGTGGCCGTAGAGCGAGTAAAAGTTCAGGCCGTGGTCGATAATGATCAGGTCGCCGTAGCCCTGGAAGAAATCGGCGTAGACCACCTTCCCCGAGTGGACGGCCTGGACGACACGGTTCTGGCCGGCCGGCGCGACCTCGATGCCGTTGTTCAGGGTGACGGTATTGAACTGCGGATGGCGCTGGAGGCCGAAGTAGGTGATAACCCGGCCGTCGATCGGCCAGGGCAGTTTCCCCTTTTTTTCGTAGAAGGGGACGAAGGAGAAGGGCAGGACGATCTCCTGGCCGGCGATCTTCTTCATCATACTCTCGAGCTGCTGGGCCCGCTCGTTCTGCTCCCGGAGGGCTTCCTCATAGGTCTTTTTGTTCCTGATGATGTCCTGGATGAGTGACCGGCCCTGCTCCTCCTCGGCCTCGAGCTCCTTTCTTTTGTCGTTGGCGGCGCTGATGATCCCGGATAACTCGGCCCGCTTGGCCTCAAGGGCGTCGGCGGCCGTTTTCATATCCATAAGCGCCTTGAGATACTCCCGGATGGATTTCTCCTGGGAGCCGGCCAGGAGCGAGAGATGCTTGCTCTCGGCGAAAACAGTGCCGACATTCTCCGCCTGGAGAAGAAACTCGAAGAAGTTGAACCGGCCGAACTTGTAGAGCGTGACCAGCGTCCTCTCCATCGCCTTTTGCTCTTGATCCAGTTTCTTTCTCTGGGCCTCCATGTTTTTCTGTATGGCGGCGAGCTCCTTACCGGCCCTTTCCCTCTGCATAGTGGACAGGGCGAGCTCGGTCCGCAGCAGCTTCTTGGAGACGGCGATCCGGTCGAGCTGGGAAAGGATGCCGGCCTCCCTTTTTTCCGCCTCCTTGAGCTTCCCCTGCAGGCCCTTGATCTCGCCGTTGATCTTCGAGAGCCGCTTCTCGAACTCGGAGATGTCCTGTTGGCCTTGGCCGGCGAACCCGGCCGGAAGCGCGGCGAGGGCGAGGGCGAGGCACAAAGCCAGCGCGGCCGGGAGGAATCCGCGGCGTTTCGGGCGGCGGCCGGGATTCTGTCCCATGGTCCCTGTCACTTCCTTGTGATGTAGATGATGCCGCCCGCGATCCCGAGTATGAGGACGAAGGCCACGTCGACGACCGAGAAGGCGAAGGCGGCATGGGCCGGGATGCCGTAGTATTTGAAAATTTCCATGTAGGATGTTTCTCGCAGACCGAGCCCGTTGATGGAGATGGGGATGGCCTGGATGAGGAGCACGAGAGGGATGAAGATGAAGTAATCCGTGAAGGCGATGGTGAGATGCAGGGCCTTTCCGATCAGAAAATAATAGACGATGACGTTGAGCTGGAGCAGGAACGCCCAGAACGTCGCCCGGAGGAACGGCCCCTTCTGCGCACGGTAGGACATAATCGTGTCCCGGAAGGCGATGATCTTGTGCTTGAATTTGCCCGCGAGCCCCTTATCGGGGAGCTTCAGGAGCAGCCGCCCGACGAGCGGCAGGAAGAACGCGGCGATCGCGGCCAGCCCCAGCAGGCCGAGAAAGAGGGAAACCCGGATGACCGGGATCCGTCGCGCCATGTCCAGTCGGAAAAGCGACATGACGAGCGCGAAAATGAACAGGACGATAATTCCGGTCAGGCGCTCGACGAGGACGATGGCCGAGGACTTGACGAGGGAGCGGGAGTAGCGCGAGCCGTCCCAGATGCGGACGATGTCGCCGCCGAAGCGCGAGGGCAGGAAATTGTTGAAGAACGTGCCGACGAGGTAAGACTTCGCCAGATATCCGAGCGAGAGAGCGTCGCCCTGGGCGCGGGCCAGAATCTGCCAGCGATAGGCGCTGGCGAAGAGACCGAAGGCGTGGAGCGAGAAGGCCACCGCGAGCCAGAAGAGGTTGACGCCGCCGAGATCCTGGATGATTTTGGAGACGGGCGCCTTGCGGGTCAGGAGATAAACGATGATGGATAGGCTGAAAACGAGCTTGAGGATAAAGAAGATGGTCTTTTTTCTAGTGGGCATCAACATTTGCCGCTTATCTTTTACCATAAAGCCTGAGGATTGTAAAAGCGGCGCAAAAGCTGTATTTAAGGGGGGATGACTAAAAAACGAGGAAGCGCGGAAACTCCGGGCTGGCCCGAGCAGGCGGAGCGGATCATCCGCGCGGGAATAGACGCGGTGAGGCCCGATCGCCTGATAAGGAGCCGGCTCCGGCGGCGCGGCGGAATTCTGAAAATCGGGGAAAAGAGTTACGACCTTAAAAGTTTCCGGAAGATCTATCTCATCGCCTTCGGCAAGGCCGCCCCGTCAATGGCCGGAGCGCTTTTGGAGATCCTTGGAGACCGGATCGATGAAGGGTTGATCACCGGCCGGCAGGATGTCGTCGGGCCGCTGAAATCGGCCGAGCATTGGAAAAGGGAACACGATGCGGTTTCCCATCCACGGTTGACATATATTCCCGCCTCTCATCCTCTCCCGGACGAAAACAGCGTGGAGGCCGGCCGCCGGGCCCTGGAGATAGCCGGCAAGGCGGGGGAAGGGGACTTGGTGTTCGTCCTGATTTCAGGCGGCGGGTCTTCGATGCTCTGCCTGCCCGCGGCCGGCGTCTCCCTGGAGGAAAAACGGAGGGTCACTCAGGATCTGCTCCGGGCCGGCGCTTCAATCAACGATCTCAACTCGGTCCGCAAGCATCTGTCGGCGGTCAAGGGCGGCCGCCTGGCCGCCGCACTCCACCCGGCCACAGTCGTCAGCCTGGTGATATCGGACGTCATCGGCGACGACCTGGAGAGCATCGCCTCCGGCCCGACCCATCCTGATTCCACGACATTTGAGACCGCGCGAGGGGTCATGGAGAAATATAAACTTTGGGAGAATGCGCCGGGATCGGTTCGAAAAGTCCTCGCGGAGGAAACAAGCGGCAAGATCCCGGAGACCGTGAAAAAAGACGATCCGGTTTTCGAGCGGGTTTCCACCGTCATCGTGGGCAACAACCGCTCGGCTTTGGAGGCCGCGGCGGCCGCGGCTGAAAAGGCTGGATTCCGATCGCTCATCCTCACGACTTCCGACCACGGGGAAGCGCGTGACGCCGCCCGCGAATATGTAGCGCTCGTCCGGAGCCTTGACGCTTCGCCGCGCTTAAGCCCATTGAGCCCGAGCCCGTTATGCCTAAGCCCCCCGCGTGCCGGCTCATTACGTTCCGGCGCCGAACCTCTCTGCCTCCTCGCCGGCGGAGAGCTGACGGTGACGGTGCGGGGGAACGGCCGCGGCGGCCGCAACACCGAGTTCATCCTGGCCGCGTTCGCGGAATTGCGCAGGGAGCCGATGGAGCCCGGTCGTGATTGGCTGATGGCGAGTGTGGGCACGGACGGGATCGACGGCCCCACCGACGCAGCCGGCGCCCTGGTCACACCGTCCGTGCTCGAAAAGGCCGGCCGCTTGTCCTTGGATCCGGCGTCCTATCTGGACAACAACGATTCCTATTCTTTTTTCGATAAGGCGGGAGGCCTGATCCGGACCGGCCCGACCGGCACGAATGTGATGGATTTACGCGTTTTTCTTTTAAAATAAAAATATTTTTTCCTTAAAGAATGTATACAATATGAGATTTCTATTGACAATTTGTACATTTTCCATTAGCCTGAATCTATGATTGCCCGCCTTGCCTCTTCTGCTCTCCTGAATCTTGCCGAGGGATTCCCTGTTGTCGCCGTTACGGGTCCCCGCCAATCCGGGAAAACCACTCTCGTCCAGGCTGTCTTCTCCGATAAAGCTTATATCTCTCTCGAAGACCCCGATAAGCTCGAACTCCTATCCTCCGACCCCCGAGGATTTCTTGAGAACTTTCCTGAAGGCGCGGTGATCGACGAAGCACAGAGGTTCCCCTCTCTTTTTTCATATCTTCAGGGATTTGTCGATCGGAGAAAAAAATCCGGACTTTTCATCCTGACAGGGTCGCAGCATTTCGGGCTCCTCTCGGGGATCAGGCAGTCGCTGGCCGGTCGGGCAGGACTTCTCGAGCTCCTTCCCTTTTCGATCGCGGAACTTCAAGCCTCCAAGATCCCGATCCCCGAGCTTACCGCGCTCCTTTTTCAGGGATTGTATCCGGCTTTGTATGACAGACGACTTGCCCCCGCGGCTTGGCACGCTAACTACGTCATGACTTATCTCGAGCGGGATGTCCGGAATATCCTCAATGTCAGGAATTTGAGCCTTTTCCAAAAATTCTTACGAATGTGCGCGGCCAGAGTGGGGCAGCTCCTGAACCTCTCCGCCATGGCTTCCGACTGCGGGATCACCCATAATACCGCCCAGAGTTGGCTTTCGGTGCTTGAAGCCGGCTACATCGTATTTCTTCTCAAGCCTCACTTCCAGAATTTCGGCAAACGGCTGGTCAAATCGCCTAAGCTCTATTTCTACGATCCGGGATTGGCCGCCTGGCTATTGAACATCCAGAACCGCGAACATCTGGCCATTCATCCTCAAAGGGGAGGACTCTTTGAATGTCTGATCGTTGGGGAATTGCTGAAAGACCGTTTCAACCGAGGGCTGACGTCCAATCTATATTTCTGGCGGAATAACCTCGGGGATGAGATTGACCTCCTCCTCGACCAGGGAACAAGACTGATACCCGCCGAGCTCAAGTCGGGGGAGACACTGAACGCGGATTTCTTCAAAGGCTTGCACAAATGGAGAAAGCTTTCGAAGGATACAAAGAGCCCCGCCTACCTGGTTTACGGGGGAAAAGAGAAGCTGACGCAGCGGGGAATTCAGGCTGTTCCTTGGAAGTTTGCCTCCCAGGAAGTCCAGAATCACTGACGCGGTTCTCACACCTCAAAATGCTCCCATTCGTATTTCACCCGCTCCATGAGCTTTGTGAAGCGCGCCTCGCCGCGGATGTTGGCGGGGTACGGATCCAGCGTGGCCAGGAATCCGCCATCCTTTCGCAGATTTTTCATTCCCGCTCATTCAAGGATCAATCCGGAAAAAAGATATCGCCGGTGAACCAAGCTTTTCCCGATGCGGAGATCTTCAAACAAAGATTCGTTCAGGATAAAAGCTTTCTCGGGCTGATACTTTGCCATAAAGCTATAGAGTGATTTGCCGACAATCGGCTTGGTTAAGCCCGACTTGACTTCCAAGGGAATTCGATCATCGACCACAAAATCAACTTCGGCTTTGGATTTAGTACGCCAATATTTCACCAGCCGGTCCTTTTTCATCAGCTCTGAAAAAACGCAATTCTCGTAGAGGGCCCCTTTGTCCTGCCTCTCGTTGGCGGGCTTGAAATCTTTGATCACCGCATTACGAAGACCCGTATCCAAGAAATAAACCTTGGGGTTCTTGACGAGTTCTGTTCTTTTATTCCGGAAGTAAGGGCGCAGAAAGGAGGCGATATAAGTTTTTTCGAAAAAGTTGATCTGCCTTTTGACCGCGGAAGTATTCTGCCGGGTCAAGTTGCCGAGCTCATCATAGGAAATGGCTTGGCCGGCCTGGAGGGCGAGAGCCCTGACGAGGCCAAGGATCTTATAATCATCGACGAGCCCAAGGATATCCTTCACATCCCTCAAGAGATAGATCTGGAAAATATTCCTGAGGACCTCCCTTTTTTCCTCATCGTTTTGGGCTGTGACGACTCGCGGATAACCTCCGTAAACGACGAATTCCTGGAAATCTTTTTGGAGGCGTTGAAGGAGCGGCGGTTCGATGGGCCCGAATTCTAAAGTGCTTTCAAAAAGTCTGGACAGACGCTCATCTTTAGATCGGAGGGCTTCGCGAAAGGAGAATGGATAGAGAGTGAAGGAAAGAATCCGACCCGTCAAATGTTTAAGGGCTTTGATGGTCAAGTCGAGTGAGGAGGATCCGGATATGATCAATTTCCGATCGGGCACCGTGTCGTAGATGAACTTCAAGCCCTGCCCGCCCATTTTGGAATATTGGAACTCGTCGATGAAGATGACCCGGACGGGCTTGACGTAGAGCTCGATGAATGATTTTGTGTCGAGGTCGAAGAGCTCTCGGACTTCGATGTCCTCAAAAGTCAGAAAAGCCGAATCCTTGATGCCCCCTTGAAGATGCTTGAGCAGGGTGGTTTTTCCCGCCTGCCTGGCGCCGACGACCGCGATGATTTCCGGAGCGGACAAATATTGTTTGATTTTGCTTTCCAGGTCCCGCTCGACATACATTATAACCCTGCTGAAATGTTATTTATATATTAAATAGCGGGGATAATCGAAAATGTCAAGTAAAAAGTTACAAAAATCCGGTCAATAAAACTGCCAGGATGCCGGGAACATAAGCGCATGCTTCAAGCTCTTCCCACTCTTTTTTTGCCCGCTCCATAGGACTTCCCCCAAAAATTATTTACGAACTGAAGAGAGGGCGTTGAAAAACCACGGGATCGAAAAGGCCGGCCGCTTGTCCCTGGATCCGGCGTCGTTATCCTGGCCGTACACGCAAAGAACCATCATTCCCGGGCCCTCAGCTGCCGGATTTTATCCTTGATGGACGCGAGGGTCATTCCGCTCTGGCCCAAGGCGAAGAAGCCGATGGCCCAGAGGGGGATGGTCAGGAGGATGAAAACGACGATGGAAAAACCCGCCGCGACGGTCTTTTCCACCCCGAAAAGGGTCAGCCCGAGAACGCAGAACAATTGGTAGGAGCCGATGTTGGCCGGGGCATTGGGAAGGGCCGTGCCGAATTGGACGATGAGAAAAACGGCAGCCCCGACCCAGAAGGAATAAGGAAGGCCGTAGGCTTTCATGATGAACCAGAACGCGGAGGCTTGTAGAGCGAACAGCAGCAGGGAGACAAAGAAGGCCGCGTAGAAATCGCGGGAGAGCCCGATCGATCGGAACCCGCCTTCCAGGCGGTCCAGGAGCGATCTCAGCCGGCGAAGCAGTTTCCAGCGGACGGCTTTGTCCGGCCGCCCCTCGTCCCCGGCCCGCTTTTTCCTGAGAATCAGATAGAGGACGATTCCGGTCAGAGCCAGGACCACCAGCCCTAAGATATCGCCGGCCCGGACGAGATTCCTGGGCAGCGGGACGAAAAATGCGGTGACGCCGATCCCGATCGCCATCCAGATCCCTTCGAACAGACGTTCCAGGACCATGGAGGGAATGATGGCGACGAACCTTTTAGACATCCATACCGAGACCAGATAGCCCCTGGCGATTTCGCCCAGACGCATCGGCAGGATCTCGTTGAGGAAGAGGCCGGAATAGACCGCCTGGGTCGTGCGCAGTGTCCCGATCCGGCCAAGGGGCTTGAGAAGGATATGCCACCGGTACCCCTGGCTGACGTAGCTCAGGACATCGAAGAGCACGCCGAGGACAACCCACCGCCAATCGATGGCGGTGATGTTCCCGGCCAGCGTTTTCCAATCCACGTCGTGGAAGACCCAGACAAGGCAAGCAGCCGCCAGAAGATAGCCGGCGGCGTTCTTGAGGGCCTTATATCGGGGAGGACTATTCATCGATATCCGTTCCCGGCCGAATCTCCGAAATCCTGGCCAGCGCCACCGCCAGCCGGGGGAGGTCGAGGATATTGCGGTAGATCGCGTAGCGGGGCTCCCAGCTTGTCGCGAACTTCGACTTGTACTGTAACAGGCCGCTGTAGCTGAAAAGAAATGTCAGGCGCTGGAGAAAATTCTGGACGGCCTTCTCTTCGGCTCCCGCTTCTTCTCCTTCCCGGAAACCCGACATGGGCGCCATCCCCAGGCTGAACCGTTTGAATCCATACGCTTTTTGCCGCTGGAAAAGTTTGACGAAGAGATAGTCCATGATTCCTTCCGGAGCGTCGCGGCGGTGTCTCATCAGGTCGATGGTCGTTTCCCCCGGCACATAAGAGCGGATGATGTTCATGAAAGCTAGGACCCGGCCGTCCGGATGGACGGCGGCGAATACCGGGGTTGTGCGGACCTCCTTCGCCGAGTAAACGCCCATCGTGAAGCCTCGCTCCCGGCGGCCGGGGATCCGCAGCCAGTCGTCCGAAACCTCCTGGATTCCGGCCATAACCTCGTCGGGGATGGGAGGCTCGTGATAGACGGCTTGGATTCCGGCTTTTTCGAACTGGTTGAGGTAATGGCGGATGTGTTTCATTCTCTTCCCGTCCAAGGAGAAATCCTCGAGGCTCACGATCGCTTCATCCCCGATCTTCATTTTCTTAAACCCGGCCTCTGCGTAAGCCGGCAGGAAATCGGGCAGGGTCTGATGGAATGCCAGCTTCCAGTCGTTCTCTCCGCACATCTCCTTGAACGAGCGAATGATCTCGGGGATCTCCTCCTCGGGCCCGACGGGATCGGCCAGGACAACCGCGAAGGAGCCGGCCATGCGGAAGGCGAGGAACGTCCGTCCGGTCGGAGTGAAAAAATAGGCCTTGTCGCCGGAGAGCTTGAAGTGATCCAGCGAAGACCGGCCGTAGCTCTCCAGGATCTCCGCGGCGCGGCTCCGTTCCTGGGGAAGGTTCCTCAGCCGATAGATCGTGGGCCGGAACAGGGAATAAAGGGCGTAGAGGATGGCCGTGATAGAGATGAGGTCGAGGGAATCGAGGAACCATTGGGCAAAGCGGGTGCGGGGGATGAGGGTTGGGTCACTGATGAAGGCCATTGAGGACAGGGTTCTGCGGATGCCGTCAATGACGGTAAAGTTGATTCCGAAATCCCTTTTGTCCAGCAGCCAGAATCCCAGGCTTCCGTAAAACAGGGCCGCGGCCGCGGCCGTCAGGACTGCGGCCAGGGATAAACGCAGGTCGGGAAGGCTGCTTTTGACGGTGAAGCTCTTCCTGGCGAAAAGGAGGGCCGCCATCAGGACCAGGGAGAGAATGGCTTCCTCGTAATCCAGGCCCTTGGTCAGGTGAAAAACGACCGAGAGCGCCGAAAGAAGGAGGACCAGGGCAAAAGCCCTTTTCTTTCTCTTGAAAATGTTCAAGGAGGAAACGACCAGGGCGAACCCGACGAGAAGCGAGAGGAAACGGGACAGATGGAGGAACTCCAGGGGGAAAACCTCTCTCAGCAAAGCATAGCGCTGGGGGAAGTCCCGGCCGGCGACCGAGATGATGTTCACAATCCCGCTGCCGAGCGTCATCAACCCTACGGCCACGACGATGGGGCGGTGGAATGCCGGCCTTTCGCGGGGGGCGGGCGCTGGAGGATTGCCGTCTTCCGGTGTCATCAGACACATCTCCCAAATCCGAATATGCAGCTAAAAAAATGTTATCAGAACCCGTCCGGACTGTCTATATAAGAGTCCGCTCCGGCCTACTCGGAGGGGCAGAATATCGGGCTACGGTCCTTGTGGCCAATCCGCAGCCTCCTCCGCCGCAAGTAACTCCATAACTCTCCGCAAACTGCCGCCGCCCTTCTTGACTTTTCCCTAACATTTTGTTAACCTTTCCCTGCGCCGTAGGGGGGCGCCGGCATAGGAAAAATCAACTACTAACGCTGTCCGAGGAAAGGGATTTAACTAAATATTGAAGAATTGAATTTACAGGGTTGATGATTCATCCGAGAATTCACCCCCAAAGGGGATTGAAAATTCGTTCGGAAAGTGGAATCATTATATATTGGGCAAAATGAGGGGTATCCGGTCATGAGTTGGCTCTGCTTATGCAAGGGCGAAAGTTGCGCTGACAAGACTTGGAGAGCGCTGGAATGAGCAAGTATAGCCCGAGAATAATGCCATGAAGCTCTACGCTGGCGTAACAGATCATGATTGGTTTGATTACCTGCGGAGCCTCCCGTCCATAGATGAGGTTAATTTCTGGCAACCTTCCCCGAACGCTCAATTCCAAGCCCTAAGCAAAGGGGATATTTTCCTCTTCAAGCTTCATCGGAGCCATCGGACTCGTAATCAGGATCTGATAGCTGGCGGCGGCGTCTTTGCGTCTTTCTCAGTTCTCCCGATAAGCTTGGCCTGGGAGGCTTTCGAAGAACGAAACGGAGCTGCCTCGTTCTCTGAAATGCGGCGGCAACTTCTCCAATATAGAAAGATACCCGACAATCCCCACGAGGATTTCCATGTCGGTTGCATCATCCTGACCCAACCCTTTTTCTTTGATGAATCGATGTGGTTTCCAGCGCCTGATTGGAGCGCATCGATCGTCCGCGGTAAGGCGAAAGGCTATGAATTCGACAAAGAGGCCGGCCAGTTCATCTGGAGGAACCTCCAGCGCGCCTGGGATCGCCAGCAGGTGTTTAGCCTGGATAAGGAAGCCCATCGCGTCGATGAAGAACGGGACAGATACGGTAAAGAAACGGTGATCCGTCCTCGTCTTGGACAAGGGGCGTTCCGCATTCTCGTCACGGACGCCTATTACCGTGCTTGTGCGATTACCGAAGAGCATTCGCTTCCGGCCCTCGAAGCAGCTCACATCAAGCCTTTTAATGAGAGCGGTCCGCATGCTGTGAACAATGGTTTGCTCTTGCGCAGCGATTTTCACCGTCTCTTTGACCGCGGCTATATAACGGTGACGCCCGAATACCGAATCGAAGTCAGCGCCCGCCTTAAGAATGAATTCGAGAATGGCCGGTCATATTATCCGTTTCATGGGCACAAACTTCACCATCTGCCGCCAAATCATACTGATCATCCTTCTAAAGAACTTCTTGTCTGGCACAATGAAAAAGTCTTCAAGGGATAACTTGCAATCAAGATGAGAATTGAAGATAGAATCCAAGCATTCATGGCGCTCTCCAAATTCACTGGCGTGGATGTGACATCCCAATTTCTCAGAAAAACGAGCGAGCATTTTCCTCAAGCCGGTATTCCCCGAGTGCATAATCTTGCAGAAGGAATTTATAAAGCTGCTTCGGATAAATATGCTTTTTGTATTTGGAGCAGGTCGGCCGCCGGCGCAGACCAGGAAGTCTATCGTGATCTTTTTCAACCACATGATGATGGCTCATGGACAATGATGTACGCAGCCAAAGAAGGAAGTTTGGACTCAGCGTCCAATAAATCTTTGTTAGCCTGCTTAAAAGATAAAGTTCCTGTAATGGTAATTGTGACGACTCGTTCCCACGGCCATCAAGAAGGAGCAAGATATAAAATTCTGGGCCCGGCCATGATTGAGGACTTCGACGTTATTAACCGCGGATTCTTGCTCAGAGGTTGCAGCGATCTCATCTCTCAGCAGATCGAGAAACATAAAAGTGCCTATGATGTAGCTTTATACTCGCTGAGAAATTGTCTTATTATGCCTTTTCAGTTAAAACAGGAGCGTTCCAAATATCAGATTAACAGAGAAGCTCGAGAAAAGGCCTTTCGCACGATTATCCTTGAAGAATACAGATGCCAGTGTGCCGTTTGCCAATCGAAGTTCTTACTAAAGCAAAATGCCGATGAAGCTATAATTGAAGCTGAAGCTGCTCATATAATTCCTATCCCGGACCACGGACCTGATGATCCAAGGAACGGCCTATCATTTTGTCGGCGTCATCACTGGGCGTTTGATATGGGGCTTTTTACAATTACAGATTCAAAGGCGGTAAAGCTCAGCCCCGCTGTGTTAAGGGCAGAAAGGCGCCGGTTTGATTTAGAAGAATATGATGGCGAGGCACTTATGGGCCCTGCTTCAGAAGCCTGTAGACCGGCAGAGGAAGCTTTGCACTGGCATCAGAACAAAATATTCAGAAGGACCTGATTGGTGATTTAACATGCTATTTCGAACTTCCTGAGGTGTAATTTGGAATGGCTGAACAAAGACCTGGGACTGAACTTTTAATCGTCGATAATAGCGATGAGCACTGGAAGGTTTCGACTTACCTCCGTGAATGGTGCGAAATCTCGAAACGGTTCGATATTGCGACTAGGCATTGACAGCTGATAAAACAAAGGAGTGACTTAGGATGAATCCTCTTCGTCACATTTCAATCCGAGTCCCTTGGCATGATGATGGCTGGAGGGGAACGGTCTGTAGATATCCAGAGCTGAATAGTTCATGCCTCCGGCTCCCCCGTATTTCTGAGCATAGAAGCAGTCGGGAAAAGAACCAATGCGAAGGTGTAAAAGGGAAGAGTATTAGCGATCTCGAAAGAGAATTATGGCCCTGCTGCATTCCTGAGCGTGTTATGTTTATGTCGCCATTTGAATATGTGCGAATAACAAACCATCCATATTTTGATAAAAATGCCGAGACACACGGCCATTTTGCAGAAACACCTCTTCGTCATCCGGCTTATTCAGCTCCGGCCGTTCCCTTCAGGTGGATGTTCCGTGATCTATTGGAAGAACACGGAGAAAAGCATGGATTAGATATTGACCCGAGCAGGGAACCTGAACTGGGATTTTCGACTTCGTGGGTTCAGGAGAAGAGCAACCAGTTGGCTCTCCTGGATTTCTTCTTCAGTCATGTCAAGCCAGAAAAATCACTTTGTTTTTTCTACGCAAAAGAGGTTCCCTTTGTTGAAGACTCTAGGCGCGTGATTATTGGTGTTGGTCGAGTGAAGCATGTGGGAGAACCCACAGAATATCAATATTCTCGACAAGGTAAGCTGAGGTCTATTCTCTGGGAAAGAATGATTCAGCATTCCATTAGGCCCGGCTATGGGGACGGATTCTTAATGCCATATTATGAGCTTATTGATTATGCAGATTCTCATGCTGAATTTGATCCTGCCTCCTTGACTGCGTTTGTGCCCTCAGATCATTTTGATGAATTCTCGTATGCATCCGAGCTTGTAAGCCACGATGCAGCTATCGGCGCTATCCAGGCTTGTGTTGGCGCCCTTTCTAGAGCAAACGGGATTCTCCCAGGAAACTACGAACCTCTTATCAAGTGGCTTCACGAGCGCTTAGGAGAATTATGGAAAATGAGAGGCCCTTGTCCAGGATTAGGCGTAGCCTTGTGTGCGTTTGGTTTTGAACACGGGATATTTCTTGCTCAGGAAATCGAGACAAAGATCAAGGACAATGAGGATCCCTGGCCTTTTTTTGAAAAGGCAATCGAAGATCCAAAGTCTATTCTATCCGCAGAATCGGCAAGAGAATTTAGTGGTATTATGCGGAACAAATGGAAAACTCTTCCAGAAGAACGCAAAGCACTTCTCACACTGCTCAGTCGATTTAATATCCAACCTGAGCAGGCGAAAACAATATATGTTCAGGAAGAACGTAGCCATTTCGGAATAAGATGTACGGATAATGATCTTATAAGAAATCCGTACTTGATATATGAAGTTACCCGGCTTTCTGAGGGTCCTATTAGTCTGTGGACTGTTGATCGGGGAGTCTTTCCCGAGAATATCATCAGGAAAAAACATCCTCTTCCCGAGGCTTCAAGCCTAGAATCAGGCGTAGACGAGCGTAGAGTAAGGGCCTTTACGACGCACTTATTAGAGCGAGCCGCAGATGACGGACATACATTGCTCAGGCGGGAAGATATTGTTATCGGCTTAAGAGACATGGATATTCAACCAAAATGTGAAGTAGATGCGGACTTGATGGGAATAGCTGAGGCATATTTCAATAGGGTTGTGGAGAAAACTCAGCTAAAAGATGGAAGTCCCGCTTATCAACTTACGAGACTGTATGAAGTCGCCGAGGCTATACGAACGAATATCAATAATCGAAGAACCGGAATAAGGCACAGAATTGACGAGAATTGGCGCGTCCTTCTAGATAAGCACTTGCCTAACATGGTCGATGCGGATGATAGGGAACAAGAAGAAAAAGCGCGCCAAGAAAAAACGGCTGCATTGAAAGAACTTGCAGAAGCACGTTTTTCTGTCCTGATAGGTCCCGCCGGGACTGGGAAGACCACTTTATTGGCCGTTCTTTGCAGTCAACAGGCGATTGCGGCGGGAGAAATCCTATTGCTGGCGCCGACTGGAAAAGCCAGGGTCCGTATGGAACAAGCCGCCAAAGAAAAACAACTGAGATTAAAAGGATTTACGATCGCTCAATTCCTCGGTAAGTGCGATCGGTATGACGGCACAACTGGACGCTACCATCTTTCATCCACGCCGAAGGAGTCGCCCGCAAAAACCGTAATAATCGATGAATGCTCAATGCTGACAGAGGAGATGCTAGCCGCGCTTTTGGATGCCCTAAGAGGTGTTGAGCGCCTTATAATGATTGGCGATCCACGTCAACTTCCACCCATTGGGTCCGGAAGGCCTTTTGTCGATATCGTTTCGCTGATCGCTCCGAAGAATGTCCATTCCATTTTTCCCAAGATTGGCCCCGGTTATGCGGAATTAACGACACGACGGCGTCAAAGTGGAGATGAACGGGATGATATCGACCTGGCTGAATGGTTTAGCGGTTCGCCTCTAGGCCCCGGCGAAGACGCGGTATTCGACAAAATTCTTTATGGAGACAACTCAAAACGTGTGTCATTCAAGGCATGGGAAACACCAGAGCAATTCCAGAATCAGTTGTCGAGGGCGATCGTCGAAGAACTGAAACTAAAAAATGAAGAAGATTATGAAAGATTTGATGCTTCGCTCGGGGCAACTTTTGTAAATGGGCATAGCTATTATAATCAGAAAGCTGCTTTTGCCGTCGAAAATTGGCAAATCCTGAGTCCAGTCCGCAAGCATAGCCATGGTGTTAGCTCAATTAATCGGTGGATCCATCAAAGATATAGATCCAAGATGGTGGAGTTCGCACAGAGGGAAAGACATAGGCTAATTCCAAAACCGATGGGATCGGAACAAATCGTCTATGGGGACAAAGTCATCAATAATACAAACCATTTTCGCAAAAAGGTTTATCCTGAGGAAGGAGCTGCGTTTTATATTGCTAATGGGGAAATTGGAATGGTAGTAGGGCAATTCAGGACAAAAAATATGCACAAAACCCCATGGGCCTTAAAAGTAGCGTTTTCTTCACAGCCCGGACATGCATATGATTTTAGCAAGAATGATTTTAAAGATGAAGCAGACCCCTATCTCGAGCTTGCCTACGCGTTAACAATTCATAAAGCTCAAGGGAGTGAGTTCGAAGTTGTCATTTTGGCATTGCCAAATCCATGCCGCTTATTGTCACGTGAGTTACTCTACACGGCCTTAACCCGCCAACGATGCCGAATCGTGGTTCTTCATCAAGGATCACGGAGCGACCTGAAAAAGTTTTCAAGTGATGAGTTCTCGGAAACGGCAAAAAGACTGACGAATTTATTCCAAGCGCCAAGCCCGATTGAATATAAAGGCAGATTTTATGAAGAGAGGCTCATCCATTGTACATTGCGTGGGGATATGGTGAGATCAAAATCCGAACTTACTGTTGCCGATAGACTTCACAGCCACGGTATAGATTATGTCTACGAGCAGGCTTTAACTTTGGGGGGCAAAACTCGCTGGCCGGATTTTACGATAGAGATTGCCGAGACGGGGAAAAAGATCTATTGGGAACACTGCGGGATGTTTTATGATCCACAATATCGAAAAAAATGGGCTGAAAAAGAGAGATGGTATCGCGAAAACGAGATATTACCTTATAAAGAAGGCGGCGGTCCTAACGGAATATTAATAGTAACGCAGGATACAATGGAGGGGGGAATTTCAACGAGAGAAATCGAAGACATAATCCAGAGCATCGTAATAAAGTAATGATGGCCGACAGGGAAATCGTTTTAAAATGAGGTTCATCTCCCGATTAGTTGAAAGGAATGAGTGATTTTATCATGCTTGAAAAAGGAATTGGACATCCGGTATCTCCAAA
>Ga0315288_10000255_pt1 | contig 65335 bp, 46 predicted proteins | sample YL17G11_20_MG_FD_203454 | JGI IMG/M metagenome (GOLD analysis project Ga0315288, IMG submission 203454) | Sediment microbial communities from Yellowstone Lake, YNP, Wyoming, USA - YL17G11_20 | ecosystem: Environmental > Aquatic > Freshwater > Lake > Sediment | place: USA: Wyoming | collected...
GCGGGCGCGCGCCTCCAGTTCCTTCAACACGGCGCTGCCGACGCCCCGGCGGACATATTCGGGCTCGACGGCCATGAAACGGATCTGGGCCTGGTCCGGCGAATTGAAGTGCAGGCGGCCGACGCCTAAAACCTGGTCCCCGAGGCAGGCCATCAGGTGGACCGCATCGTTCTCGTGATGGTCCTTTTCGCTCTCGCGGTCCTGCGTCCAGGGCTCGCGCAGCACTTTCCAGCGCAGCCAGTAGTAGCTGCGGAACTCCTCGGGGGTGCGCGGCTCGCGAATCTCCACCTGCATAGCCGATCGGAATCCGGTACGGCGGTTGTGAGGCGCGGTCAGGCGTGCGCCGGGGCAGCCAGGAAATGATCGACGATCTTGTCGGTGGCTTTCAAGCCGCTGCCGGTCAGCACCGCCACCACCCGCGCGCCCGGCCGGATCACGTCCTGCCGGCAGAGCGCGTCGATGGCCGAGGCGGAAACCGCGCCGGTGGGCTCGACGTAGATGCCGCGGCGGCCCAGCGTCTCCACCGCCTGCCAGATGGCCTCGTCGGTCACCGTGCACATCACGCCCTGCGAGCCCCGGATGGCCTCCAGCACGTCGTTGCCCCGCACCGGGTTGGCGATGCAGATGCCTTCGGCCACCGTGTCCCCCTTCTCCACCGGCAGGACTTCGGCCCTGCCCGCGCGCCAGGCATTGTACACCGGGGCGCAACCGGAGGCCTGCACGCCGGCCAGGCGCGGGATGCGCGAGATCACGCCGGACTGCCACAGGTGCTGGAAGCCGAGGTACAGGCCGATCAGCAGGCTGCCGCCGCCCACCGGCGCCACCACCCAGTCCGGCGCCTCCCAATCCAGTTGCTCGGCGATCTCGTAGGCCGCCGTCTTCAGGCCCACGGCGAAGTACGGGATCCAATTGTGGCTGGCGTAAAAAGTCTTGTCGGCGGCTTTCAGGGCGGCGGCGGCCGTGGCCTCGCGGCTGCCCGGCACCTGCACCAGGTTCGCGCCATGGATGACGATCTGCGCCGCTTTGCCTGGCGAGATCGAGGCGGGCACATAAATGTCGGCCCGAATGCCGGCCGCGGCCGCATAGGCCGCCAGCGAGGCGCCGGCATTGCCGGAGGAATCCTCGATGATGGCCGTCACGCCCCATTCCTTGAGCTTGCTGATCATCACCGTGCTGCCGCGGTCTTTGTAGGAGCCGGTGGGGCACAGGTAATCGAGCTTGAGCAGAAGCCGGCAGCCCTCGGCGGCGCCGGCGGTTTCGAAACCCACCAGCGGCGTGAAGCCCTCGCCCATGGTGACGATGTTGCGTTCGTCCTCGATGCCCAGCGCCTCCCGGTAGCGCCACACGGTGGCCGGCCGGCGGCCGAGGTCCCGCGCGGGGAAGGCGGCGCCGTCCTGTTTCAGGCGCAAATAGCCGCCGCAAACGCACCGCCAGCGCGGCTCGCTCGTTGGATAGCCGCCCGAGCACCGGGCACAGACAAGCAGGCGTTCTTCTTCCATGGTTCCGCGGCCATCATCCCGGCCGGCTGTTTGATTGTCAAATGGATAATTCGATTTGCCGGTTATCGGCAAAGGCGATGCACCAAACGCCGGAAAAGCTCAGGCGCCGGCCCGGGAGGCGAAGTGCCGCTGCAGCAGCTCGATCATGGCCGCGGCCGGCGGGCGCAGCGCCCGCGGACGCAGGTGGACCAGCGCCAGGGTGCGCGCCAGTTCCTTTCCGGCAATGCGGAAAGTCTTCAGGCCCGTGCCCGCCTGGCGCCCGGAAAGCGCGCTGGCCGGCAGCAGCGAGACGCCCAGGCCGTGCGCCACCATCTCCTTGATGGTCTCGGTTTCGGCCAGTTCCACGATGACCCGCGGCGCGATCTTGTGCCGGAAGAAGAAACGGTCGATGAGCTTGCGGGTGTTCTGGCCGGGGCGGTGCAGGATGAAGCGCTCCCCGGCCAGGTCCTGAATGGTGAGGCGGGGGCGGGCGGCCAGCCGGTGCCGCGCCGGCAGCACCGCCAGCAGCGGCTCCTCGAACAGCGGGGTCTTGGCCAGGCCCGGCGCCGCCAGCGGCAGCACCACCAGCGCGAAATCCAGCGCCCCCGCCCAGAGCTGCGCCGACACCTCCTGAATGGTGCCTCCCATGATGCTCAGCTCCACCTCCGGGTACTTGCGGGCGTACTCGATCAGCACCGGGGGAAGAAGATAGAGCAGGGTGGTGGAGGCGCAGCCGAAACACAGCTTCCCGCTGTAGGGGTCGCCGCCGGTCTGGACCGCCGCTTCGGCTTCCTCCAGTTGCCGGAAGACGCGGCGGGCATGCTCCAGCAACGCCGCGCCGGCCGGCGTCAGCGCCACCCGGCGCCGGTTGCGGTCCAGCAACCGCACCTTCAGCCTGTCCTCCAGCTCCCGGATGTGCTGGCTGACCGTCGATTGCGAGATGAACAGGATGTGGCTGGCGCGGGTGAAACTCGCCGTCTCTCCCACGGCGCGGAACACTTCCAACTGGCGGAACGGGATGGCCATGCGCGCCAGCCTAGCAAAAACCGATTACTCGTGCAACCGGATATCGTCGCGAGCGAAGTTCGAAGGGCTCCAAGATCGAGCCGCAGGTTTCGCCGATTGCGCCGATCAAGCTCGGACCGCCGGCGCTATCGGCGGCGGCGATAAGTCCGGTGAACGCCTATCTATTTGTGTCGCGGGCGGCTGTGGGCCTAGAATGCCGGCATGTCGCAGTCTCTGTTGCTCCTGACCCGGGCCGAGATCGAGAGGCTGGTGCCGCTGGGCGAGGCCATTCGCGCCGTGGAAGGCGCTTTCCTGGAGTTCGGCCGCGGAAACGCGCTGCTGTTTCCGGTAATCCGCGAGCGCATCGACCCCTACGGCGGCTTCTTCGGGGTGAAGGCCGGCTACCTGGCCTCGCGGGGCTGGCTGGGGTACAAGGGCGGCGGGTTCTGGGCGTCGAACCGCGAGCGGGGGCTGGCCGGGCACCAGTCGGTGATCGCGCTGTACGATCCGGAAACCGGCGTTCCGCGCGCCCTGATGGACGGCAATTACCTGACCGTGGTGCGCACCGGAGCGGCCGGCGCCATCGCCGCCCGCTACCTGGCGCGCCAGAACTCGCACGTGGCCGCCATCATCGGCAGCGGCGTCCAGGGCCGGATTCAACTGGCCGCGCTGCGCGAAGTGTTGCCCATCGAGGAGGTGCGCTGCTTCGATGCGCGCCAGGAGAGCAGCCGCGCGCTGGCGGAGGCCGCCGGGCAATCGGGGCTGCGGGCGCGCTGCTGCCCCTCGGCCCGCGCCGCGGTGGAGGGCGCCGACGTGGTGGTCACCGCCACGCCCTCCTTCCAGCCGGTGATCTCCGACCAATGGATTTCCCCCGGCACTCATATCAACGCCATGGGCGCCGACACCCGCGGCAAGCAGGAACTCGATCCCCTCATCCTGGCCCGCGCAAAAGTCGTTGTCGATTATTTGGCGCAGGCGCGCGAGATCGGCGAATGCCAGCACGCTTTCCGGGCCGGCCTGCTGGCCTCGGTGCACGCCGAACTGGGACAGATCGTGGCCGGACTGGCGCCCGGGCGTGAAACCGAAACGGAGATCACCGTGTTCGATTCCACCGGCATCGCGCTGCAGGACCTGGCGGTCGCCGACCTGGCCTGCCGCGCGGCGCAGGCCTGCGGCGCCGGCCTCGCCGTGCAACTCGACTAAGCGGAAGAAGACGCCCGGATTATGGAGCGCTGGCGTCCCGCCGGCCCCCGGGTCGGGCCTGCATTTCGCCGCCCTGAAAATGCCACCTTGTACCGCCGGCGTCCCGCCGGTAATCGTCCTGTGGTCGCCGACCGGTTACCGGCGAGACGCCGGCGCTACAACGGGCGCGCGAGACGCGCGCTGGGGCATCGCGCCATTCCCGGATAATTCGGGTTAAGATTGGCCGATGTTAGCTGCTCCGGCGGAACGGAGGTTGATGATGATTCACGGCACGCGAAGGAACTTCCTCAAAATGTCGGCGACGGCGGCCGGCGTCGCGCCCTTTTCCAGGGTGCTGGGCGCGAACGACGATATCCGCCTGGCCGTCATCGGCGTGGGCTCCAGCGTGAAAATCGGCGGGAAGGGGAAGCAGGAGATCAAGGCCTTCAGCAAGATTCCGGGCGTCCGCATCGTTGCGCTGTGCGACCCGGAGCGGGCCCATCTGGACCCGGAAGTACAAAGGCTCAGGGACAGCGGCCAGAAAGCCGAAGGCTACACCGACATGCGCAGGCTGCTGGAGAGCAAGGACGTCGATGCCGTCGTCATCACCACCCCGAACCATTGGCACGCGCTGGCAACGATTTGGTCCTGCCAGGCGGGCAAGGACGTCTACTGCCAGAAGCCGGCCTCGCACAATATCTTCGAAGGCCGCAAGATGGTCGAAGCGGCCGCCAAGTACAAGCGCATCGTCGCTTCACCGCACGGGCCGCGCGGCCGCAGCGGCATCGGCGAGGCCTTTGCCTACGCCCGCCAGGGAAAGCTGGGCAAGATGCTGTACGCCCACGGCCTCAACTACCGGCCGCGCACCAGCATCGGCAAGGTCAGCGCGCCCACCCCCATCCCGAAAACCCTGGACTACGATCTGTGGTCCGGGCCGGCGCCCATCAAGCCGGTGACGCGCGAATACCTCCACTATGACTGGCACTGGAACTGGCTGTACGGCGACGGCGACCTGGGCAACATGGGCATCCACTACATGGACGCCTGCCGCTGGGCGCTGGGCCAGCAGACGCTGCCCGAGCGCGTGCTGGCCATCGGCGGCCGCTTCGGCTACGACGATGACGGCGAGACGCCGAACTCCCAGGTCGCCTTTCTCGACTACAAGCCGGCGCCGCTCATCTTCGAAGTGCGCGGCCTGCCCCAGAGCAAGGAGTTCCTGGCACAGAACTGGGAGAAGAACAGCAACACCACCATGGACTCGTACCAGGGGGTGCGGGTCGGCGTGATCGTGCACTGCGAGAACGGCTACATCGCCCAAAACAAGGCCTTCGACAACCAGGGCAAGCTGATCGAGGAATTCAAGCCGGCCAACGAGAGCGAAGAAGAAAACTTCATCAAGGCGCTGCGCAGCCGCAAGTCGAGCGACCTGCAGGCCAACATGCTCGACGGCCACCTCTCGGCCGCCCTGGTGCACATGATCAACATCTCTCACCGCATCGGCAGGGAAACGCCGGGCGGCCAGATCCGGGAGACGGTCCGCGGCCAGAAGGATTTCGCCGAGGCCTGTGAGCGCTTCTTTGCTCACCTGGCGGGGAACGAAATCGACGTGCGGAAACACCCGGTCACGCTCGGTCCCTGGCTGAAGATGGAGCCGAAGGAAGAGCGGTTCGTGGGGGCCTTCAGCGAGCGCGCCAATCAACTGCTGACCAGAGACTACCGCCGGCCCTACGTGGTGCCGGAAAAGGTATAACCTGTAGCGGCGGTCTTTAGACCGCCATCGGCAATCCCTTGTAATGGCGACCCCGCGAGGCGGGGTCGCCGCTACATCGATGAATAAGGGGGATGGAAAAGGAGCACTGACCATGGATGCGAAAATAACGCGCCGCGAAGTGATCCTCGGGAGCCTGGCTGCTCTGCCGCTCGCGCTCGGTGCCTGGCCGGCGCAGCGCGTTTCCAGGATGCGGTTCGGATTCACAACCTACACCTGGGGCAAAGAATGGGACATCCCCACCATCATCGCCAATTGCACGCGGGCCAAGGCCCTGGGCGTTGAGCTCAGGACCAGCGGGCAGTACGCGCACGGCGTCGAGCTGGAGCTGGGGGAAGCCGGACGGGGAGAAGCGAAAAAGCGGTTTGCGGACAGCCCGGTGACCCTGGTCGGTGTGGCCTGCGGCGAGAAATTCGATCACCCCGATCCCGCCAAACTCAAAGCCGCCATCGAGAATGCCAAGGGCTACGCCAAGCTCAGCCACGACGTCGGCGGCCGCGGCGTGCGCGTCTTCCCCAACGACTTCCAGAAGGGCGTGCCGGAAGACAAGACCATCGAGCAGATCGCCAGGTCGCTCAACGAGGTCGGCAAGTACGCGGCCGGCTACAGCCAGATGATCCGGCTCGAGAACCACGGCAACGCCGGCCGGCTGACGACGCTCAGGAAGATCATGGACCAGGTCACCGAGAAGAGCGTCCGCATCAAGCTCAACTGCGACGCGAAAGACAACGAAGGCGGGCAATTCGAAAGGAATTTCAACCTGGTAAAGGGCTTCCTGGGCGACACCCTGCACATGCACGACCTGCGCGACGAGAAGTTTCCCTATCAGCTCCAGACCAACCTGCTCATCGATATGGGCTGGGAAGGCTGGTGGCTGGTGGAGGAGAGCAGCAAGGTGCCGGACCGCGTCCAGGCGCTGATCGAATTGCGGCAACTGTTCGAGGGCCTGGTGGCCAAATCGCTGAGCCGGTGAGAACCAGGTGGCAGGTGGCAGGTGGCAGGTAGCAAGTGGCCGGGAGCGGCCGCCTGCGGCGCGAGAGTCACCCGCGCCCCTGCAAAATGTCCAACAGTGCGGCGCTGTCGTTCAAGTCCACCCCCGGCAGCGGTCCTCCGCCGGCCCGGCAAACCGGAAGAACGACTCGCGGCCGGCGCGGCGCGGCCCGGCGTCACCCGCGTGGGCAGCATCTGCCGGACCCCTTGTTCTCCTCCAGGAACGCCTTCAGTTCGTCAGCGTGCTCCAAGAGCCTGACCCATTGCTCGTAGCAGAGTGTCACCGGGAAGCGCCAGCCAGGCGAAAGTACGCTCGACTGTCCAGCGGCGCCGGTAGCGCCGGAGGGGGCGTCCGTCCTGGATGGGCGGCCGGACTCGTCCGCCTTTGTGCGGGGCAATCAGCTCAATGCCGCGGTCGGCGATCCGAAAGCGGAGTGGGTCGCTACCGTACGCCTTGTCGGCAATCAGTCGCTCCGGCTTTTGTCGCGGCCGGCCGGGCCGGGAGCCGTGCGGTACCCGGATGGTGGCGAGCGTTTTTTCGACGAGCGCGACTTGCGCCGGGGACGCAGAGTCCAAGTGGTTTCCCAGAGGAAGACCCTTGCCGTCGACCACCACCATCCACTTTCCGACTGTGTGCTCGGCAAGGAATGCTATTGTGTATAGCAGTGGGGCTTCGCGGAGAGCGAAGAATAGAAGCGAATTAACTCATGAAAGAAGCGTCTAAGATTCGGAAGATCGCGTTTCTCGGCGGCTCCTTGCCGCGCAGATGCGGCATCGCCACGTTCACGTCCGACCTGCTGGCAGCCGTGGCAGCCGAGTACCCCCAATGCCAGTGTTTTTCGGTGCCGGTCAATGACATCAAGGGCGGCTACGAGTACCCGGACATAGTTCGCTTCGAGATTGAGGAGCAGGATTTGTCGTCCTACCAGCGCGCGGCGGACTTCCTCAACATCAGCAACGTGGACATCGTCTGCCTGCAGCACGAGTTTGCTATTTTCGGCGGGCCGGCCGGCAGCCACGTGCTGGCGCTGGTGCGCGATTTGAGAATGCCCCTGGTCATCACGCTCCACACCCTCCTCCGCGCGCCGAAAGCCGACCAGCGGCGTGTGATGCAGGAATTGATCGCGCGCTCGACCCGCCTGGTGGTCATGGCCGAGCAGGGGCGGCAGATGTTGCAGGAGGTTTACCAGGCGCCGCCGGCCAAGATTGATCTCATCCCGCATGGCATTCCCGACATGCCGTTTGTCGATCCGAATTATTTCAAGGACCAGTTCGGTGTGGAAGGGAGGGTGGTGTTGCTCACCTTCGGGCTGCTTTCGCCGAACAAGGGGATTGAACATGTGCTCAACGCCCTGCCGCACATTCTGGCGGAGTTCCCCGACGTTGTTTATATTGTCCTGGGCGCCACGCACCCGAAGGAGCTGCGCGAGCAAGGCGAAGCCTACCGTCTTAGCCTCGAAATCCTCGCCAAAAAGAACAAAGTCGAGAGGAACGTCATCTTCTACAACCGCTTCGTGGAACTCGAAAACCTGAAGGAGTTCATCGGCGCGGCAGACCTTTACATCACGCCTTATCTCAACGAAGCGCAGATCACGTCGGGCACGCTGGCCTACACGTTTGGTGCTGGCAAAGCCGTGGTCTCGACACCGTACTGGCACGCTGCCGAATTGCTGGCGGAAGAGCGCGGCGTGCTGGTGCCGTTCGGCGACGCCCAGGCCATTGCGCGCGAGGTGATCGGCCTGCTGCGCGACGAAACGCGCCGGCACGCCATGCGCAAAAATGCTTACAAGCTGGGCCGTGAGATGGTCTGGAGCAAGGTCGCGCGGCTCTACATGCGCTCCTTCGAGTTGTCGCGGCTTGAGGGGGCGGTGTCGTCCCGAAAATATTTTGCCGCGAAAACGCTGGATCAGAAGCCGCGTGAGTTGCCGGGGTTGAAGCTGGATCATCTCGCGCGGATGACCGATTCGACCGGCATTTTCGAACATGCCATTTTGAGCGTCCCGAATTTTTCCGAAGGCTACAGCACCGACGACAACGCTCGCGCCTTCATCCTCACGGTTCTGCACGAGGAGTTGGAAGAAGAACCGGGGCGCGTGCGGGATCTGGCCACAACCTACGCAGCCTTTTTGCATCACGCGTTCAATCTCAAAACGAAACGGTTCCACAACCACCTGAGCTTCGATCGCCGGTGGCTCGATGAACAAGGGTCGGAAGATTGTCACGGCCGGGCGCTCTGGGCGCTGGGCGTGGGCGTGGGGCGTTCGCGGAATCGGAGTTTCCACATCATGGCCGCACAACTCTTCGCGCTGGCGCTGCCGGCAGTGACGGAGTTCACCTCCCCCCGGGCCTGGGCCTTCAGCCTCATCGGCATTCACGAATACCTGCGCCGTTTGACCGGTGACAGCTTGGTCCACCAAACCCGTGCAGCGCTCACTGCGCGCTTCGTGGAGCTTTTCGAAAAGACCCGCCAGCCGGACTGGCTTTGGTTTGAAGAGGAGCTGACTTACGACAACGCCAAGCTCCCGCACGCCCTGATTCTCAGCGGAGGTGCCACCGGACAACCAGCGGTGTCTGAACGAGGCCTGCAGGTGCTGCGCTGGCTGGCGGAAGTGCAAACCTCCGAGGACGGCCACTTGCGGCCCATTGGCAGCGACCGACCTTATCGGCGCGGCGGCACGCGCCCCAACTTCGACCAGCAGCCCATCGAGGCGCAAGCCATGGTGTCGGCCTGCCTCGAAGCCTACCGGGCCACAGCGGACTCCTGGTGGTACGAACAGGCCCAACGTGCCTTCGACTGGTTCATCGGCTGGAACGATCTCGGGCTGGAACTGTACTACCCCGAGACCGGCGGCTGCTGCGATGGGTTGCACGTGGATCGAGTCAACCGGAACCAGGGCGCGGAATCGACCCTGGCCTTCCTGCTCGCGCTGGTGGAAATGCGCCGAATGCAAAACATGCTGACGGCCTTTAAGGAACCGATCGCCATCGAAAATTAATCGCTGCTTTCAGCCTCGCTTCCCTGGAGCAACCGGTCCATGAACGCCAAGCCGATTAACGTCAAACGCACAGCCACGGTCCTGCGGCCCGACCAGTCACGCGTTCTCCTGCGGCCATTCCATCCGGGGCAGGCCGGGAAGATTATCGCCCGGATCATGTCGCTCCCGGAAAGCCGGGTCGGCCCTCTCCTGGACGAGGTGTACGCCGGATTCTCCGAGCGACACCAGCAGATCCGCAACCACTTTAAGGAACGATTCGAACAGGTCCGCGACCTCCTGTTGACCGATGAGGAACTTTCCGAACAAAGACAACTGTTGATGGGCTCCTGTTTCCTCTCCGAATTCTCCCTGGAATCCGCGGCCCTGTTCAATCCGTCCATCGTCCCGCACCCCGACCAGTCGGACCTGCCTCCGGGCGCGCTGCGTTTTGTCCTGAGCTTGCGCGCCACCGGGGAGGGGCACATTTCCTCCATAACTTTCCGGACAGGCATCATCCACGCCGACCACCGGATCGAGGTCAACCCGCCAACCGGCTATCTCACCGAGCCGCGTCAAATCCCCAACCCGTTCTACGAGAAGGGGCTCTTCGAGCGGAAACTCTTCGAGCTGAAGTTGACCAACGAATTCACGCGCCGGGTTATGCACAAGCTGGGGGAGTTGTTCACACTGGAAGAGCTTCGCGCCAACGTCAAAACGGAATTGAAACAGCCCCGCCAGTCGGATGGAGCGAAGGAGGATCAGAACAGCGCCGAGGGAATCTGTATGCTGGCCAGCTCCAACTACGAGGTCCAGTTCCAGCCCGAACAACGGCTCTCCGAGCGCATCATTTTCCCGGCCTCCCCCTCGCAAAGCAACGGCATCGAAGACGCCCGGTTCGTCCGTTTCCAGAACGACGACGGCACCCACGTCTATTACGCCACCTTCACCGCCTTCGACGGCAAGCTGGTCCTGCCGCAACTGGTGGAGACTTCTGACTTCCTCCACTTTCGGTTCATCACCTTGAACGGTCCGGCCGCCGAAAACAAAGGCATGGCCGTCTTCCCCCGGAAAATCAACGGCCTCTATGCCATACTCTCCCGCCAGGACAGCGAGAACATCTACCTCATGTTCTCCGACAACATCCACTTCTGGTATGAGCCCAAAATGATCCTCAAGCCGACTTTCCCATGGGAGCTGGTCCAGGTCGGCAACTGCGGGTCCCCCATCGAGACCGACGCAGGCTGGCTGGTCCTCAGCCACGGCGTGGGCCCAATGCGAAAGTACTGCATCGGCGCGTTTCTCCTGGATCGCGATAATCCCGCCAAAGTGATCGGCCGCCTCCGCGAACCCTTGCTCCAGCCCAACCAAAACGAACGTGAAGGTTACGTGCCCAACGTCGTTTACACCTGCGGCGCTCTCCTCCACAACGGCGAACTGATGATCCCCTACGGCCTGGCCGATTACGCCACCAGTTTCGCCACCGTCGCGCTCGATGAAGTGCTGGCTGCCATGCATTAGGAAACATCGATGAACAGCATGATCAAGCGCGACAAGCGAGTGGCTGTCCTGTCACCGGTTGCCTGGCGAACGCCTCCCCGGCAATACGGCGCCTGGGAAACCGTGGCTAGCAACATCACCGAAGGTCTCGTCGCCCGCGGCTGGGACGTGACCTTGTTTGCCAGCAGGGATTCGGTCACCCGCGCCCACCTGCACGCCGTGGTGGACAAAGGATATGAAGAAGATCCCGCTGTCGATCCCAAGGTGGCCGAATACCTTCACATCTCGGAGGCGTTCGAGCACGCCGCCGAGTTCGACCTCCTCCACAGCCACTACGACTTCATGGCCTTGACCTACACCCGGTTGGTCAAAACACCGGTCCTGACCACCATCCACGGGTTCTCCTCCCCAAAAATCATGCCCGTCTATCAAAAGTATCGTGACCGCTATTTTGTTTCTATCAGCGACTCCGATCGCGCCTCGGGGCTGAATTACCTGGCGACAGTCCACAACGGGATCGACCTGTCGCTGTACCCGCTTCAGGAACGCGGCGGTGACGACCTGATTTTCCTGGGCCGCATTCACCCGGACAAGGGCGTTCATCTGGCCATCGAGGTCGCTCGCCTGAGCGGGCGGCGTTTGATCATCGCGGGCATTATCCAGGATGAGGCCTATTTCTGCGAACAGGTCAGACCCCATCTCGATGATCAAAACATCCGTTATATCGGACCGGTGGGCGTGCCGGGCAAAAACGAGTTGTTCGCCCGGGCCCGCGCCTTGCTACATCTGAACACCATCCCGGAACGGTTCGGACTGGTCCTAGCCGAAGCCAATGCCGGCGGCGTGCCCGTCATCGCCATGGACCTCGGCTCCTGCCGTGAGGTTATCAAAGACGGGCAGACCGGTTTCCTGGTCAACAACGTCAAGCAAGCCGTTCAGGCCCTGGGACGGATTTCTGAAATCGATCGCCGCGCCTGCCGCCGCCGCGTCCACGAATGTTTTTCCATCGATACCATGGTGGAGGCATACGAACGGGTTTACTCGACGATTTTTGAACTGGAAGCGAGGAAACAACGATGAAGTTGATTCGGGACAGCTCGCCGAAAGGGAAAGGAGTTTGAGCAGAAGTCTGGGATAATCGACTTTGTTGGGAAGCCGGGGGTGGAAGGGGGGTGATCATGAAACTTCTTCTAATCAACCCGTTCAGTCCAGTGGTCAGCCTGAGCAAGATCCAGGGGTGGAACTTCCTGAACAAGTTCCGGGTCTGGAAGCCGCTGGGTCTGCTAATCCTGGCTCGTCTCACCCCGCCAAACTGGGAGGTCGAGGTGATCGACGAAAACCTCGGCCCGATCGATGCCCAGGCCCTGCCCCGCCCGGACCTAGTCGGCATCACGGCCTTCACCTCCCAGGCCACCCGCGCCTACGAACTCAGCGCGCTTTTCCGTGCGATGGGAGTCCCGGTGGTCATGGGAGGCATTCACGCCACAATGTGCCTCGCCGAGGCCTTGGGCCACGCCGACGCCGTGGTCACCGGCGAGGCCGAGTCGGTGTGGCCGCAGGTCCTGGCCGATGTGCAGGCCGGAACGCTTCAGCGAGTCTACGCCGGCGGGCCGGTCTCGATGGCGGAGATTCCTCCGGCGCGCCACGACCTGCTGGCCGGGCGCTACCACTTCGGTTCGATCCAGGCCACCCGGGGCTGCCCCTTGAACTGCTCGTTCTGCAGTGTGACGGCCTTCAACGGCCATCTGTTCCGCCGCCGGCCGATCGAGAACGTGATCGCCGAACTGCGCCAGATCCGCGAAAAGAGAATCCTCTTCGTGGACGACAACCTAATCGGCACCCGCCGGGACCATATCGCCTCTGCCAAGGACTTGTTCCGGACGATGATCCGCGAGGGCTTGACGCGGCCCTGGATCTGCCAGGCGACGATTAATTTTCCCGACGACGAGCAAGTGCTTGATCTGGCCGCGAGGTCCGGTTGCGTGGGCGTCTTCATCGGCTTCGAGTCGCCGACGGTCGAAGGGTTGATTGCCCTCGGCAAGAAGTTCAACATCCGGAAAGGCCGCGATTTCCGTGCTTCTGTGCGCCGCATCCAGTGCCACGGGATCACGGTGATGGGCTCGTTCATCATGGGGATCGACACGGACCGGCCGGGCATCGGAGCCACCATGGCCCGTGCCGCCGAGGATTACGGCCTGGACATGGCCAATGTCCTGGTCCTCACGCCGCTGCCCGGCACGGCGCTCTTCAAGGAGATGGAGCGGCAGGGGCGGATCATCGCTAACAACTATCCCGCCGATTGGCAGTATTACTCCCTCGCCCACCCGGTTTCCCAGCACCTCCACTTCACCTGGAGCGAGCTGCTGCATGAGATGAATCAGTTCCACGACCTGTTCTACTCCTACCCCAAGATCCTGGGTCGCGTGTTGCGGATATTTCTCCAGAGGCGAAACCCCAAGAACGTGCTCCTCGGCCTTGTCACCAACCTCACCTGCCGCCACAATCAATTGCTGGACCGGAAGGTCCACGCGCTTCGCTGCGCCACTCCGGAAGCCACCTCTCCTACGCAAGGCCTCCGTCTACAGGAGGATTAGGGTTAGCCCCCAACACGGAGTTGGGATCCTGCCCCCATGCCACGAGTATGTTTTCTGCAAGGAAACCTCCCACACCCTCGCCCCCGATGCCGGAGTCGCATCGCTTAGTTCTTCGTAGCCCGCCAATCGGCTGTACACCGATTAGCGCGGCGGGTCGGCCAGCCGAAACTGGGGGTTGCGCGCCGTCCGCGAATCCGCAAGATGCTCCGCGACCAGCCAGCAGTACGCGCACGGCGTCGAGCTGGAGCTGGGGGAAGCCGGACGGGAGAAGCGAAGAAGCGGTTTGCGGACAGCCCGGTGACCCTGGTCGGTGTGGCCTGCGGCGAGAAATTCGATCACCCCGATCCCGCCAAACTCAAAGCCGCCATCGAGAATGCCAAGGGCTTCGCCAAGCTCAGCCACGACGTGGGCGGCCGCGGCATGCGCGTCTTCCCCAACGACTTCCAGAAGGGCGTGCCGGAAGACAAGACCATCGAGCAGATCGCCAGGTCGCTCAACGAGGTCGGCAAGTACGCGGCCGGCTACAGCCAGATGATCCGGCTCGAGAACCACGGCAACGCCGGCCGGCTGACGACGCTCAGGAAGATCATGGACCAGGTCACCGAGAAGAGCGTCCGCATCAAGCTCAACTGCGACGCGAAAGACAACGAAGGCGGGCAATTCGAAAGGAATTTCAACCTGGTAAAGGGCTTCCTGGGCGACACCCTGCACATGCACGACCTGCGCGACGAGAAGTTTCCCTATCAGCTCCAGACCAACCTGCTCATCGATATGGGCTGGGAAGGCTGGTGGCTGGTGGAGGAGAGCAGCAAGGTGCCGGACCGCGTCCAGGCGCTGATCGAGTTGCGGCAAGGGTGGGAGAGCCTGGTGGCGAAATCGCTCAGCCGGTAGATAGAGGAAACACCGGATCGCCGGCCCATCGCGAAGAAGCCATCCGCGGAGGCGACGGTGATCTCAAGTCCACGCGTGGGCGGCTTGCACCACCGCTACGGTTGGCCGAACGCAGCGTAAGCGCCCGACCGAATTGGGCGCTCTCACGCGCTGGTGCCAGCGCATTTGAAGGACGGGTCTGCCTGTAGCACGCGCTCCCAGAAAGTGACGGCGTTGCGGCGTCCTGCGACGCGCCGTTTGGGCGCGCTGATCTGGTTGTGGCGACAGACAAGGGGAGTCTCTACTCTTCTCCACCCCCTTTCCTTGACTGAAGCGGTACGGCATCCTTTTTCACCCAGGCGCGCAACTCGGCCAACATTCGCTGGACGCGTTCCCGCTGGTCCGCCCGGCGGCTGAGATTGGTCGTCTCATGCGGGTCGATCTTCGTGTCGTACAGTTCCGGCACGATGTCTGGGCCGTTGTCAACCAGCTTGTATCTGCCGTCGAACTGCATCATCGTCGGGTCGTAACCGCCGCGGCGGCTCTTGCCCACGTTAGGGAACTCGCTTCTGGCCACGGCGCGATGCTTCTCGGTCTTGCCGGTAGCCAGGGGGACCAACGACCGGCCCTGAACCGAGGGCGGTGTCTCGAAGCCGAGCAAATCCATAATCGTGGGGAACAGGTCAACGTGCTCAACCAGGCCTGTCGTTTGCCTGCCTGCCGGAAGCACGCCGGGCAGACGCATGAACAGCGGAACGCGGACGGCGGGATCAAAGAAAACCATCTTGGTCCAAAGCCCGTGATCATGGAGCATCTCGCCGTGATCGGCTGTGAAAACTAGCAGTGTGTTCTCTCGTATCCCGAGGTCGTCCACGGTCTTCAGCACTTCTCCAAACAACTGGTCGCAAAAGGCAATATTGCCGTAATAGCCTTGCATGCCGTCGCGAACCTGCTCGTCGGTCAGATGATCCATGCCGCGGCGCTTCATGCTTTCCCAGTAACGCGGATTCGCGTCGGCGAGGTTGTTTTCGGGATACCGGGGAACAGCCAGCCTGGAGCGGTCGATCATGTCCCAGCAGCGTAGAGGCGGCTGAAAAGGCGGATGCGGTTTCTTGAACGAACACTGCAGGAGCCAGGGGCGGTCGCGGTTCTCTTTCATGAACGCGATCGTGTTCTCCTTGGCCCGCCATTCCATGGTTTCTTTTTCCGGGTATGGATCGGGCGCTCCAATCGGTACGCGACCATCGGTCGAGAGGCCCGTTTCGAGCAGGACTGCTCCTTCCGGGACGTTGCCCTTCGGTCTCTCTCTTCCCTCATCGTAAACATCCCAATCGAGATCTGCGCGGCCAGGGGTGTGGAGTTTGCCGAAGCAGGCCGTCTTGTATCCTTTGGCCCGCAGGACTTGAGCAAACGAAAGCTGCTTGCGGTTGGCACGATAGCCATTACTGACAACGCCCGTCGAATGGCTGTAGCGCCCGGTCAGGATCGAGTTGCGTGAGGCCACACAGATGGGGGTGGAACAATACGTCTGCCGGAAGCTCACTCCCGATGCTGCCAGCGAGTCGAGCACCGGGGTGATTGCATTGGCATCGCCGAAACGGCGAAACGCATCCGGCCGATACTGATCGCACATGAGAAAAAGGAGATTCAGCGGCCGCTTCCGGGTTTGTGGAACGCTCAAAGACGGCGAGCAGGCCGTCAAAATGCCGGCAAACGCGGCGCTATGATGCAGAAATCGCCGCCTGCTGATAGAAGTGCTCATGTTGTATCCTCCACCTCGAATTCGGGCATGCCTATCTTACTGCTTGATATGACCGGGCGCGTAGGCGGTTGTAATCCGCTGAGGTTCCCCTTCGAAGCGCGGCAAGGCACTCAATCCCGCGCAGCCGGTTTTCGACTGGCTGACTTTCCGGGGCGCCCGCTGTAGAATAGCCGACCAGACGCTCTCCTGTTGCACCGCAGTATGCGGAGTGCGGTCTTTGGAGGCCTCGTTGACAACCACGTCGCGGCAAGCGGAACGGAATCAACTCTCCCGGCGCAGCCTTCTTCTTGGCATGGCAGGGCTGGGCGCTTTCACTTTGCGGCGTTATGCGGGCGCCGCTGAAAAACCTCCCCGTCCGAACATCCTGGTTTTCCTCTCCGATGACATGGGATGGGACCAGGTGGGCTTCAACGGCAGCCAAGAAGTGCCCACGCCGAACATAGACGGCATAGCGCGCGAAGGCCTCAAGATGACGCAATTCTATGTGCAGCCCGTTTGCAGTCCGTCGCGCAGTTGTCTCATGACGGGGCGGTACGCATGGAAAACGGGAATGGAACGGCGCCCGGCCGCGGCGTCCAGGCAGGGAATGCTTCGCGACGAGCGAACCGTGGCCGAAGCCTTGCGCGACGCGGGCTACGCCACCTGGATGGTCGGCAAGTGGCACCTCGGTGAGTGGCAAGCCGCACATTTACCGAGGGCACGGGGCTTCCAGCACCATTACGGTTTTTATGGCGCTCTCATCGACTCCTTTACGCACACACGGGAAGGTGTGCTGGATTGGCACCGCAACGGCGAGCCGGTGATCGAAAAAGGCTACTCCACCTTCCTGCTGGCAGACGAAGCGTGCCGCCTGATCGCCCGGCACGACGGCAAGCGCCCATTCCTCCTGTACCTCCCGTTCAACGCTGTGCACGGGCCAAACCAGGCGCCGGAGGAGTACCTCAAGAAGTACGCGCATCTGGGCAGGAGGGGGCCGCAACGCGCGCAACTGCATTGCATGGACATTGCGATCGGCCAAGTGATGAAGGCCATCCAGGACCAGGGAATCGACCGCGAAACGCTGGTGCTGTTCGCAAATGACAATGGCGGGCCGGAGCGCATGACGACCAACGGGCCGTATCGGGGGTTCAAATCCTGGTATCACGAGGGGGGAATCCGTGTGCCGGCGGCCATGCGCTGGCCGGGCAAGATTCCGGCCGGCAGCGCCACCGACGAGATGCTTCACGTCGTCGACCTGTTTCCAACGTTCTGCCGCCTGGCCGGCGGGAAAACCGACAAGGGCCTTCCGCTCGACGGCAAGGATGCCTGGGAAACGATCGCCTTGCACGGTCCATCGCCAAGGAACGAAATTGTCCATTCGCTGGAGGTCATCCGCAACGGCGACTGGAAGCTGATCGAAAAGGGCGCCAGCTACTACCAGTGGGAAGAACAGCCATTGCAGCTCTACAACATCCGGGAAGACCCGTACGAGAAGCAGAACCGGGCGGCGGAACATTCCGAAATCGTCGAAAAGCTGCGAGGACGCCTGGCCTACCATCGCCGATTTGCGCGGGACGAAGAGACGCCCGAAAGAATCCCCAATTTCCCGCCGGCTGTTTACGGCGCAGAAGAGAACCAGAAGTATGGCCAGTCGGTCCGCGAGAAGGCGTCGGCCCTGGGACTCAAGGAACAGGACGAAAAGGCGATTCGGAAGAACAGGCGGAGAGCCACCCAAAACATTGACGAATTGTAGCTGTTGAAGTGCGCAGAAATTCGATCCGAGCGCCGCACTGGCATCCGCATCTGAACAAGCGCAAAGCAATTCCTTTCAAAAGAACGTGGCGTAGAGGTCCAGCACCTGGTAGCGGTCATCGACCAGGGGGATGACGCGCCACTTGTCGAAGGCCGTGCAGGGATGCGAGATGCCGCAACAGACCCGGTCGGCGACACATAACGCCAGGCCGGCGGGCAGCGAGAGGAAGGCGTGCTGGTCGTTGAGGCGGGTGATAGCGGCGCCGTCCAGCGCCCGCCGGCTGTCGAGCCCGCCGCGCTCGCCGATGGCGAACAAGGGGACGGGCAGGCCGACATCGTACGCGCAATCGCGCTTGCCGAAGTTCAGGATGGCCACGTTCTCTTCCGGCAGTGACTGGACCGCGGACCACAGCTCCAGGGCCGGCTGAAATTCCGGCAGCGGCGCGCGCCCCTGCTGCTGCCTGCGCCGCGTTGCTTCCCGGTGATAAGCGGCGTAGTGGCCGTGATCGTGCGTGACGTAGCAGCCGGCGCGAAGCACGGGCTGCCAGGCGCCTTCCAGCCGCTCCAGCGCCTCCCAGACCACGTCCAGGAAGGCGCTGCCGCCGATGCTGAACACCGGCGGCTGCCCGTCCCCCGGCCGCGGTTGCAGGCATTTTCCGACGGCCACGATGAACTCGACGAAGGCGCGCGCTTCGGCCGCTTCCGCGTCCGGCCCTTCGGCGGACTTGGCCGACCCTTCAAACCCTTCCAGGCCGCGGAACGCCAGCGAGCGCGGGTGCTTCAGGATTTCAGCGTGCACCTGGCGGGCCTGCTCGACCGACTGCACGCCGGTGCGCCAGCCACGCCTGCCGCATTCCAGCAGCACCTGGAGCGGGCGCGAGGCAGAGAACTCTTCCAGCGCGGCGGCCAGGTGGCGCACGCCCGCGACGCTGTCGGCCAGGCACCAGCACTCCAGCGACGGAAACGCCCGCATCATCTCCGCCAGCGATCGGATATTCGCCCGCCCCACCACCTGATTGGCGATGAACACCCGCCGGACGCCGGACCGGGCGCACACCTGCGCCTGACAGACGTTGGCCACCGTTATGCCCCAGGCGCCCGCCTGGAGTTGCCGGCGGTACATCTGCGGGCACATGGTGGTCTTGCCGTGGGGGGCCAGCAGGACGCCGGTCTGCGCGCACCACCGCGCCATGGCGGTGATGTTGTGCTCCAGCGCCGAGTCCTTCAGTAGCAGCAGGGGAAACGGCAGGTCGTCGTCGAGCGCGTTCCAGTGGCGCTGCGCGGCCTCGGCGGGGGCCATCCGCGCGCCAAAGGGAATGCCTTTGGTCATGTCGTCGATCTCCGCATATCGTGCCTGTTGCGCCATACCGTTCCCTTATATCACGACAGGTCGCAGGCCCGGCGCGCAGCAGGCGGCAGGGGGCCGGCAAAGGTGCTTCTCCCTGCTGCGTTCCTCCGGGGTTCAATTGGTTTGGCTGGGGCGGCAGCCGCGTTGTGTTCTTTGTGTCGAGCAAACGCGCTTCTATCCGAGCACGAGAGGAAGGGGGCGGAGTTCGCGGCGGAACGGGTCGAGGATGAGGCCCAGCGCTTCCAGTGTCACCACGCCGAGAAGGGTGCTGTCGCCCTCTTCGCCGAAGATCACAGGAGAGGCGCCCTCTTCGCCCTTATAAAAGAACAGAGCATTGCCCATACGACGCCGGATTTCGGTTCCATCGGCCAGGATGAAGCCGCGACTGGTGCGCGGTTCGATCCCGAGACGCTTTAGAACCCGCTGGGGAACAATCGAGCAAGCGGCGCCCGAGTCAATGAGGAACTTCAGGCGCGCCCGCCTGCCTGGCCGCGTCGGATTGGCCACTGCGACGCGCAGGTGGATAAGCCCCACGCCCAAAGCTTACCATGAGCGGATTGCGGGTTGCGGATGGGACGCTCGCAATCCAAAATCCGCAATCCGCAATTAAGAGTGGGAGACGGGAGGGGAGGGGCGGATATCGGCGGTGGCCACCAGGCCGTTGACGTGGCTGGCGGCCTGCTGCTCATCCGATAGCAGGTCTTTCAGCGTGGTCTTGCCCAGCACCTGGTCCACAAGCTGCTGCACGCCGCGCCACAGCGAGCGCACCGAGCAGTCCACCGAGCGGTTGCAGACCGAGCTGACACCGCTGTGGTCCTGGCAGAAGCCAGCTTCGTAGAGCCGGCCACCGAGGGCGGCCAGCGCCTCACCGATGGTGATTTCCGCGGCGGGCCGGGCCAGGATGTACCCGCCGGCCTGGCCGCGCACGCTCTTGATGAAGCCGGTCTGCCGCAGCAGGCGCAGCAGCTTGGCGGCATACTCTTTCGAGATGCCTTCGGCCTGGCTGATTTCCGGGATGGTCAGGCTGCCGCCGGGCGCCAGCCGGCCGATTTGCAGCAGGCAACGCAGGCCGTATTCTTCTTGTGATGTCAACTTCATTTTGAGATAGAAGCTGTCAGCTATCAGCTATCAGCTCTCAGCTAAGAGAAAGAGAGCTGATAGCTGACGGCTGATAGCTAAAAAAAGCCAAGGGTCAGCCGGGCGGCCTCCGACATCATCGTCGGATTCCACGGCGGATCCCAGAGCACCTCGACGCGCACATCGCTCACGCCCGGAAGCGCTTTGATCTTGTTCTCCACCTCCGGCGGCAAGGAACCGGCCACCGGGCAGGCCGGCGAGGTCAGCGTCATCCGGAGATAGACATTGCCGCCGGGGTCCACGTCAATCCCGTAGATCAATCCCAGCTCGTAAATATCGACCGGAATCTCCGGGTCGTAGCAGGTGCGCAGAACCTCGATCACCTGCTGCCGCAAATCCGCCACCGGCTGGCTGGTCTCAGCCGTCTCCGCGCTTGGTGTCTTTGTGTCTTGGTGGTTCAAACTCATTCCGTTGTCACTTCCCCGCGGTCGCCTTCCAGGGCGCTGCGCAGCGTGTGCCACACCAGGGTGGCGCACTTGACGCGCGTCGGGTAATCGCAGACGCCGGAAAAGACCTCCAGCTTGCCCAGGTCCACCCGGCCGGGGTGCGCCTTGCCGGTGACCAGGTCGTGAAAGCCGTCAAACAGCGCCTCGGCCTCGGCGACCGTCTTGCCTTTCACGGTTTCCGTCATAATCGACGCCGAAGCAGTGGAAATGGCGCATCCGGCGCCTTCAAAGGAGGCGTCCACCACGCGGCCGTCCCGCACCGTCAGGTACACCTGCACCTTGTCGCCGCACAGCGGGTTGTAGCCGCAGGCCTGGCAGTTGGCCCCCTCCAGCTTGCGCAGGTTGCGGGGCCTCTTGCTGTGATCCAGGATGACCTCCTGGTACAAGGAGTCCAGCTCGGACATCAGCGGAAAACCTCCTGAACCTTGTGAATTCCGGCGACCAGGGCGTCCACTTCCTGCCGCGTATTGTAGAACGCGAAGGAAGCGCGGGTGGTGGCCGGCACGCCGAAGCGGGCCATCACCGGCTGCGCGCAGTGATGCCCGGCGCGCACCGCGATGCCTTCGCGGTCGAGGATGGTCCCGATATCGTGGGCGTGGATGCCGTCCAAGACGAAGGAAATGACGGCCGCTTTCTCCGGCGCCGTGCCGATGATGCGCAGACCGGGGATCTCGGCGAGCCGCCGGGTGGCGTAAGCCAGCAAGTCATGCTCGTGGGCCGCAATCCGCTCCAACCCGATGCCCTCGACATAATCGATGGCCGCGCCCAGCCCGATGGCGCCGGCGATGTTCGGCGTGCCGGCCTCGAATTTGTAGGGGATGGTGTTGAAGATGGTCTCTTCGAAGGTGACCGAGCGGATCATGTCGCCGCCGCACTGGTAGGGCGGCATGCGCTCCAGCAGCCCGGCCTTGCCGTAGAGCACGCCGACGCCGGTCGGCCCGTAGAGCTTGTGCCCGGAAAAGGCGTAGAAATCGCAGTCCAGGGCCTGCACGTCGATGCGCGTGTGCGGGGCGGCCTGGGCGCCATCAACGAACACCGGCGTCTTCTGCCGGTGCGCCATCTCCACGATGCGGCGAACCGGGTTCACGGTGCCCAGGGCGTTGGAGACGTGGGCCACGGCAACCAGCCGCGTGCGCGGCCCCAGCCGCTTCTCAAACTCCTCCAACAGCAATTCGCCGGCGTCGCTGATGGGCGCCACGCGCAGCTTCGCGCCTTTTTCCTGGCACAGCACCTGCCAGGGCACGATGTTGGCGTGGTGCTCCATGCCGGTGATCAGCACCTCGTCGCCGGGCTGGAGGGTGCCGCGGCCCCAGCTATGGGCCACCAGGTTGACGGCTTCGGTGGCGCCGCGGACGAAGATGATCTCGCGCGCCTCCGGCGCGTTCAGGAACCGCCGCACCTTCTCGCGCGCCTCTTCGTATTCCCGGGTGGCGTGCTCGCTCAACTGGTGCAGGCCGCGATGGATGTTGGCGCAGGTGTCCACGTAGAAGCGCGTAAGCGCGTCCAGCATTTGCTGCGGCTTCTGGGTGGTGGCCGCGTTGTCCAGGTAGACCAGGGGTTTGCCCCGCACCTTCTTCTTCAAGATGGGGAAGTCCCGGCGCACGGCCTCCACGTCCAGGGCAGAGCCGGCGTCAGTGTGCCGCAAATGCGTCGTCGCCTGCATATGAATGAGGGCTGTAGGCTGTGGGCTGTAGGCTGTGGGCCCACAGCCCGCAGCCTACGGCCTACAGCCTTTCGATAACCGCGCGAACATCTGCCGCTCCAGGTGCGCCCGCAGCTCCTCCAGCTTCATTCGCCCCAGCACGTCGTTGGCGAAGGCAAAGGTGAGCAGGTGGCGCGCCCGGTCGTGCCCGATTCCCCGGGAGCGCAGGTAAAACAGCGCCTCGCTGTCGAGCTGGCCGATGGTAGCGCCGTGCGTGCAGCGCACGTCGTCGGCCCAGATCTGCAACTGCGGCTTGGTGTTAATGACCGCGTCCTCGGACAGCAGCAGGTTCTTGTTGCTCTGGATGGCGTCGGTCTTCTGCGCGTCCTTGCGCACCACGATACCGCCGTTGAACACGGCGCTGGAGCGGCCGTCGAGAATGCCCTTGTAATACTCGCGGCTGCCGCAGTGCGGTTTGGCGTGGTCCAGCACGGTGTGGGTATCGACGTGCTGCCGGCCGCCAACCAGATACAGCCCGTTCAGCGTGCACTGGGCGCCGTCGCCGTCAAGCACGGCATTGACGTTGTTGCGCACCAGCGCGCCGCCCAGGGAAACGGAGTGCGCAGCGAAATTCGAGCTGCGCTGCTGCCGCACCTGCAGGGTGGCCACGTGAAAAGCCTCCTGGCTCTCCTGCTGGAGCTTGTAGTGCTCGATCACCGCGGTTTCGCCGGCCAGCAACTCGGTGACGGCATTGGTGAAATAATTGCCACCCGCGTCGCCCGCGTAAACCTCCACGATCGCGGCCTGGCTGGCTTCGCCGGCCAGAATCAGGTTGCGCGGGTGCAACATGGCCGGCTCGCCGGACGGCGTCGAGCAGAACACCATGTAAATCGGCTCCCGCAGGACCGTGCCCCGGGATATCTCGATGAAGGCGCCGTCCTCGGCCAAAGCGGTGTTCAGTGCCACGAACGCCTCCTCGCGCCAGGCGGCATACCGCGCCAGGTGCTCTTCGGCGCGGCCGTTTTTCAAGAACTCGGCCAGGCTGCCGACGCGCACGCCCGGGGGCAGGCCGCCGAGGTTCGACTGTGCCTGCGAATAGCGCCCGTTCAGGAAAACGACGTGCGGCGCGCCGGCCGGAACGGCCGCCGGCAGGCGGACTGGCCGGCTGTCCGGCTGGGCCGGGTGGAACCGCGTCCGGGCGATGGGGGCCACGCTGGTGAACTTCCATTCCTCCAGCTTGCCGGTGGGGAAGCCCAGCTCGGTGAAGCGCGCCATGGCGCCGCGGCGCAGTTCGCGCAACCAGCCGGGCGCGCCCGCCCAGCGCTTCTCGACCGCCTCGAAGCCGGCCAGATAAACGTCGGCCTGGTCGAGCATTCCGGCGCTCAGGGTTGTGGTGGCTCCGCTCATCGCGCCAACACGCTTTCTGCCCCGGCTACCGCCGCGGGCGACAGAGTCCCGTTCGGGATTCCGAGCCAGCCGTACCCCTTCTGCTCCAGTTCCAGCGCCAGTTGCCGGTCGCCGGACTTCACGATGCGGCCGTTGTACAGCACGTGCACGAAATCGGGGACGATGTAGTTGAGCAGGCGCTGGTAGTGGGTGACCACGACGATGGCGCGCTGCGGGGCGCGCAGCGCGTTGACGCCCTCGGCCACCACCTTCAGCGCGTCGATGTCCAGGCCCGAGTCGGTTTCATCCAGGATGGCCAGGCGGGGTTCCAGCACCGCCATCTGGAAAATCTCGTTGCGCTTCTTCTCGCCGCCGGAAAAGCCCTCGTTCACCGAGCGGTTCATCAGCGACTCGTCCATGCCCAGCAGCTTCATCTTGCCGCGCACCATGCGGAGGAAGTCCATGGCATCGAGTTCGTCCAGGCCGCGGTGCCTGCGGCCGGTGTTCAGAGCGGAGCGCAGGAAGTACATGTTGCTGACGCCCGGGATCTCGACCGGGTACTGGAAGGCCAGGAAAAGGCCTTCGCGCGCCCGGTCCTCGGGCGACAGCCCCAGCAGGTCCTTGCCGTCATAGGTGACGCCGCCGGCCGTCACTTCGTAGATGGGCCGCCCCGCCAGCACGCCGGCCAGCGTGCTCTTGCCCGACCCGTTGGGGCCCATGATGGCGTGCACCTCGCCGGCGTTGACCTTCAGGTCGATGCCGCGCAGGATCTCGTTGTCCTCCACCTTGGCGTGTAAATTCGTAATCTCAAGCATTCTCTATTGCTTCCTTGCTCATCAGCTTTCAGCTATCAGCTATCAGCTAGCTCCGGCTGGCTGGTAGCTGATAGCTGATAGCTGACAGCTTTTACCCCACGCTGCCTTCCAGGCTCACGCCCAGCAGTTTCTGGGCCTCGACGGCGAACTCCATCGGCAGTTTGCGGAACACCTGCTTGCAGAACCCGTTGACGATCATCGAGACGGCGTCCTCGGTGGACATGCCGCGCTGGCGGCAGTAGAAAATCTGGTCTTCGCCGATCTTGGAGGTGGAGGCTTCGTGCTCCACCTGGGCGCCGGCGTTCTTCACCTCCAGGTAGGGGAAGGTGTGCGCGCCGCACTTGTCCCCGATCAGCAGCGAGTCGCACTGCGAGTAGTTGCGCGCGCCCTCTGCGCTCTTTTGGATCTTCACCATGCCCCGGTAGGTGTTCTGCCCGTGGCCGGCCGAGATGCCCTTGGAGATGATGGTGCTCTTCGTGTTCTTGCCGATGTGGATCATCTTGGTGCCGGTGTCGGCCTGCTGGTAATTGTTGGTCAGCGCCACGGAATAAAACTCGCCGACCGAGTTGTCGCCCACCAGCAGGCAGCCCGGATACTTCCAGGTGATGGCCGAGCCGGTTTCCACCTGCGTCCAGGAAATCTTGGAATTCACGCCCAGGCACTTGCCGCGCTTGGTGACGAAGTTGTAGATGCCGCCGCGGCCCTCCTTGTCGCCCGGGTACCAGTTCTGCACCGTGGCGTACTTGATGGTGGCGTTGTCGTGGGCCACCAACTCCACCACCGCCGCGTGCAACTGGTTGGTGTCGCGAATCGGCGCCGTGCAGCCCTCCAGGTAGCTGGCGTAAGCGCCTTCATCGGCGATGATCAACGTGCGCTCGAACTGGCCGGTGTCCTTGGCGTTGATGCGGAAGTAGGTGGAAAGCTCCATGGGGCAGCGCACGCCCTTGGGCACGTAGCAGAACGAGCCGTCGCTGAACACCGCCGCGTTGAGCGCCGCGAAGAAGTTGTCGCTGGAGGGAACCACCGAGCCCAGGTATTTCTTCACCAGCTCCGAATGCTCGCGGACCGCTTCGGAAAACGAGCAGAAGATGATGCCCATCTCGGCCAGCTTCTCCTTGAACGTGGTGGCCACCGACACGCTGTCGAATACCGCGTCCACGGCCACACCCGCCAGCAGTTCCTGCTCGCGCAGCGGAATGCCCAGCTTCTCGTAGGTGCGGATCAGCTCGGGATCCAGCTCATCCAGGCTTTGGGGGCCGTCTTTCTGGGTTTTGGGCGCCGAGTAATAAACAATGGCCTGGTAATCGATCGGCGGGTAGTGGACGTTGGCCCAGGTCGGCTCGGTCATCTTCAGCCACTGCCGGTAAGCCTTCAGGCGCCACTCGAGCATGAATTCCGGCTCCTGCTTCTTGGCCGAGATCAGGGCGATGACGTCCTCGTTCAACCCCGCCGGAACCGAGTCCTCAGCCACAGGCGTGACAAACCCCCACTTGTATTCCTGGTTTGCCAGGGCCTCGATCTCGCGCGTGGTGCTCATCCTATCTCCTTAGATTTAAAGGGCCTGTTCCCCAATATGGTCCGCTCGAACCAAGGCTATGGTGGTAGCATAGCCAAACTGTACGAAAAAGTCAAGATTGATTTTACAGGAAGGGCACGATTTCCGCGCCGTTGCCCGGAACGCCGATTTCCTGTTAAGGTCGAAGGAGGGCCGCTGCCTGGGCGTTTTGGCGATCCCACCGAGCCGCGACCGTGAGGGAGCGTCCCCGATTCCTTGACCTCCGCCGGGATGCCCGGTTTCGTGGACGCTCCCTCACGGTCGCGGCTCGGTTCGCGATTCAATGAGAGGAGGGATTGGTGTCTCAACCGGAGAACCGCAAGCCGAACCGGCTCGTTCACGAGAAAAGCCCGTACCTGTTGCAGCACGCTCACAACCCGGTGGACTGGTACCCGTGGGGCCAGGAGGCGTTTCGCCGCGCTCGGGAGGAAAACAAGCCGATCTTCCTTTCCATCGGTTACTCCACCTGCCACTGGTGCCACGTGATGGAGCGTGAGTCGTTCGAGAATCCGGAGATCGCGGAACGGATGAACCGCTGGTTCGTGAGTATCAAGGTGGACCGCGAGGAACGGCCGGACATCGACGGTGTGTACATGGCGTTCGTCCAGGCCACAACCGGCAGCGGCGGCTGGCCGCTTTCGGTGTGGCTGACTCCGGACCTGAAGCCGTTTTTCGGCGGGACCTACTTTCCTCCCGTCGAAATCTCCGGCAGGCCGGGTTTTGCCGGGATGCTGGAGCAGATCGCGCATCTTTGGCAGACCCAGCAGCAGGATCTCCTGGCCTCCGGCGCGCAGGTGACGGAGCAGATGCAGGCGGCATTGGCCGCGACGCGGCCGCAGGTGGTGGACACCTCGGTGTTTTACCAGGCGTTCAAGGCATTGCAGCGGAACTACGACCGCCGCCAGGGCGGCTTTGGAGGGGCGCCGAAATTTCCACGGCCGGTCATCCTGGCCTTCCTTCTGCGTTACTACGCCCGGACCGGTGATCGGGAGGCGGCGCAAATGGCCATCGACACGCTGGCGGCCATGGCCCGCGGCGGCCTTTACGATCACCTGGGCGGCGGCTTCCATCGCTACTCGGTGGATGAGACCTGGCACGTGCCGCATTTCGAGAAAATGCTTTACGACCAGGCGCAGCTCGCGGTCAGCTACCTGGAGGCCTACCAGGTGAGCGGCGACCAGGCGCTGGCCCGAGTGGCGCGGGAAACCATCGACTATGTGCTGCGCGACCTGACGGACCCGGCCACCGGCGCTTTTTATTCGGCCGAGGACGCCGACAGTCCGGCAAATGCGGAATGCGGAGTGCGGAGTGCGGAATCACCGGATACTCCGCACTCCGCACTCCACATTCCGCATTCCGCACTTCATGAAGGCGCGTTCTACGTTTGGAGCTACGAGGAGATTCGGTCGGTCCTGGAGAGCGACGCGGACGTCTTTTGTTACCACTACGGGGTGCGGCCGGAAGGCAATGCCCAGGACCCGCACGGGGAGCTGGCCGGCAAGAACGTCCTGCACCTGGTGCACACCGTCGAGGAAACAGCGACGCACTTCGGGCGGCCGGCCGCGGAGGCGGGCGAGTTGCTGGAGCGGTCGCGCGCTGCGCTCCGCGCCGCCCGCGACCACCGGGCGCGGCCGCACCGCGACGACAAGGTGATCTGCGCCTGGAACGGCCTGATGATCTCGGCCCTGGCCCGCGCCGCCCAGATTCTGGATGAGCCGCGCTACCTGGAGGCCGCCCGACGCGCCGCCCGGTTCGTTGCTTCGCGGATGTGGAAGGGAGCTGACCACACGCTGGCCCGCCGCTTCCGCGATGGGGAAACCGGTGCCGAAGGGGTGCTCGAGGATTATGTGTTCTTCGCCGACGGCCTGATCGAGCTATATCAGGCGGGGTTTGAGCTGGAATGGCTGCGCCTGGCCCGCCGGCTGACCCAGCGCTCCATCGAATTGTTCTGGGACGCAGAGGCCGGCGGCTTCTTTGAGACTACCGGCCGCGATCCATCCGTCCTGCTGCGGCTGAAGGATGATTACGATGGGGCCGAGCCTGCGGGCAACTCCATTGCCGCGCTCAATCTGGCCCGCCTGGCCGACATGCTGGACATTTCCGAGTGGAGGCAGCGGGCCGACCAGACCGTCCAGGCATTCGCTCAGCGCCTGTCCCAGCAGCCCGAAGCGCTGCCGCGAATGTTGGCTGCCTTTCAATACTTGTCGGGCGGCGGCATCGAGATCGTCCTGGCCGGCGAGGGCAACCAGGCGGGCATGGGTCCGTTGTTGAGAACCATCCGGGAACGCTTCCTGCCCGACCAGGTGGTAATGCTGGCCGATACGGCGGCGAGAAATGAATTAGGCGGTGAAGTGCCGTCGCTACGCGGCATGTTGCCCGGCGACGGCGGGCCTGTGGCCTACGTCTGCCGGCAGTTCACCTGCGAGCGCCCGGTATCGGACCCGGCGGCGCTGGCCGAGGTGCTTGGCCGCCCCGCCTCCCTGGTCGAACGCCCTGGCTAATTCATTGAAAAGCAATGCGGTTGCGAGAGGCTCACGGGCCATGGTATAGTACCAGCGGGGTGGGCGTTAAATCTCGAAGGAGAGGTTGATGGCCAAAGAATTTTCAGTCGGGCAAGTGGTGGAACACTCCACTTACGGACTGGGCACCATTAGCGCCATTGATGCGGATCGTACGACGATCGATTTTGAGAGCCACGGCACCAAGAAGTTCGTCACCTCGATCGTGAAACTCACGGCATCGGACAAGGTTCTTCAAACCCGCACTCGCCGGCGCGTTTCTCGCAAGCCCAAGCTGAAGGCGACCGCGTAGTTGCGGGCGCCGCGACAGTGCCGTCCGCCGCGGCGGATGGCTCTGTTGCTTTTTCCCCTTTTGGTCTTCTCCTCCACTTCCGTGGTACCCTTCGCCACATGGGGATCGAGCAGCGCAAGCAGTCGCGCCTGAACGTCAGCATGAACGCCCTAATCAGGGGCGTTGATGGCTCCGGGCTTCCCTTCGACGAATCGACCAGTGCCCAGAACATCAGCCGGGGCGGCCTGATGTTTGCGACCAAGCGGGAACTGGCGGTCGGCGCCGAACTCGATATCACCATCCCGCGGCCGCCGCTCGGCCGGCGTGAACAAGCGCCGTTCTTCACTACCGGCAAAGTGGTGAGGATCATCCCGGGCGAGGAGGAATCCCACCTAGTGGCCGTGCAATTCACGGGGCCGCAGTTCCGCACCTACGTCGGGGAAGGGTGAGGGCAGGAGGCAGTAGGCAGGAAGCGCTCGCTACCGCCTACGGCCTACTGCCTACTTCTCGGGGGCAGCCTTGGCCTCTTCGGCCTGTTCGTAGTCGCGATAAGCCTGCCGTTTGGAAATACCGCGTTCCTTGGCCACGATCTTCAGCGCTGCCATCCGATCCAGCCCCTGTTCACGCATCAGTTGCTCGATGCGGGAGCGCAGCGGGACTTCGGCAAGCGGATGGGGCTCTTCCTCGGCCCGGCCGATGAGCAGCGTGATCTCGCCGAGGACCTCTTCCTTCTGCTGTAGTTGCGCCAGCACATCGGCGCAGCGGCCGCGGAGGAACTCCTCGTGCACCTTGGTGACTTCGCGGGCCACGACCAGGTGCCTGTCCCCCAGCACTTCCAGCACGTCTTCCAGCGTTTCCAGAATGCGGTGCGGCGCCTCGTAGAAGATGAGCGTTTTCTGCGCCGTCTTCTGCTGCTCCAGCACCTTGCGCCGCTGGTTCCGCTTGGGAGGCAGGAACCCGACGAAGCGGAAGGCATCGGTCGGCAGCCCCGAAGCCACCAGGGCGGCGACGAACGCCGAAGCCCCCGGCACGGGAACCACCGGAACCCGGTGCCGGATACAGAGGGAGATCAGGCGGTAGCCGGGGTCGGAAATGCCGGGCATTCCCGCGTCACTGACCAGCGCGATCTGCGCGCCCTCCTCCAGGCGCAGGATCAGCTCCGCCGCCCTGGTCAGCTCATTGTGCTCGTGGTAACTGGTGCTGGGCGTGGCAATCTGGTAATGCTGCAGCAGCTTGTGCGTGTGGCGCGTGTCCTCGCAGGCGATCAGGTCCACCGTCTTCAGGGTCCGCAGCGCGCGCAGGGTGATGTCTTCGAGGTTTCCGATGGGCGTGCCGACGACGTACAGCGTGCCCATCCGTGCGGCGCCCGGCTCGTCTCCACCCGTTCGACCATTGCTGTTCTTGTGGTTTGGCATACAGCAAGCCTGAACATAGTTTAGCACCAGCGAAGCGGTGCGGAATGCGGAATGCGGAGCGTCAGTTAATTCCGCACTCCGCATTCCGCATTCCGCACTAGCTGCCGATATAGCGGGCGTACAGGCTGCGGGCCATGGCGGGGTCGGTGGTTCCCGTGATGATGGCGCGGCCGTCGGGGAACAGCGTGATCTGGTAGGGCCCCACCCTGAACTTCAGGATGAAGTCGTTGGTCTGGACGGCGCCCAGCGGCCGGAGCCGCTCGGCCAGCGCCCGCAGGTCCAGCCCCCGTTCATGCTCGTGAATCTGCACCGCGTTGCGCCCGCACATGGTGATCTGGGGCCGCCCCTGGCCCGCCAGGTGGCGGAACGAGCGGCGGGCGCAGACCTCGCAGTCCGGCCGGGGCTGGCCCAGGCTGAGCGAGTGCATGCGGTTTTCCCAGACGTCGAGGGAGAGCAGACGCGCCTCCACCCGGTCGAGCGCCCCGCTCATGATTTTCATGGCGTCGGCCACCTGGAAGGCGGCGATGGCGGCGGCCGCGCTGTTCAGGATGCCCGCCGTATCGCACGTCTCCGTAGCCCCCGCCGGCAGGTCCGGGAAAACGCAGGTCAGGCACGGCGTCCGGCCGGGCAGGACCGGCATGGTGAGGCCCCGGCTGGCCACCGCGGCGGCATAGACCCAGGGGATGCCGTGCTTCACGCAGGCCTCGTTCACCAGGTAGCGTGTCTCGAAATTGTCGGCGCCGTCCAGCACCACGGCCGCTCCCCCGATCAGTTGCTCGACGTTGCTCGGGGTGACATCGGCGATGCGCCCGTCCACCTCCACGTCGGAGTTGATGCGGCGCAGATGCCGTTCGGCGGCCACGGCTTTGGGCAGCGACTGGGCCGCGTCCTCTTCGTCAAACAGCGCCTGCCGTTGCAGGTTGCTGGTCTCCACGTAGTCCCGGTCCACGACCGTGATCCGGCCGACTCCGGCGCGGGCCAGGGCGGCGGCGCTGTAGCTGCCCAGCGCGCCGCAGCCGATGATCACCGCGCGGGAGGCCCGCAGGCGCGCCTGACCCTCCGCTCCCAGTCCCGCAAAGAGCACCTGCCGCGAGTATTTTTCGTCCAGAGGGTCGGGCACCGTACTATTATAGATTCGAGACCTGAGACCTGGAACCTGGAACCTGAGACTCGCGGTTTGTTGGGGTCTCAGGTCTCAAGTCTGAAGTCTCAGGTCCGAATCCTTGCCATTACCAATGCGGCATCGTTGGCTTGGCCTCCTTCTCGTCCTCTGCCTTCCTTTCGCGGCAGCCTACAGCCAGTACCAGGGCTTGCCTATCCGCGATCTCCGCATCGTCAACCTGAGTGCCGAAGACGAGAAGCGCCTGCTGGAATTGCTTCCCATCAAGCTGGGTCAGCCGTACCGGGCCGACCAGATTCGGCAGAGCATCGAACGGTTGTATGTGACGCTGCGGTTTGCCGAGCTGCAGGTGGATGCCGAGCGGGTGGGCGACGGCGTCCGGCTGACCTTCTTGAACAAGGAGAACTTCTTTATCGGCGGCGTCTCCGTGGAAGGCGTGCCCGCGCCCCCCAGGGACAGGCAACTGGAGGGCGCCGCCAGAATGGACCTGGGCACCGTCTGGACACAGGAAAAAGAAGACCGGGCCATCGATTCCATCCGTCGCCTGCTGGACGACAACGGGCTGTACCAGGCGCACATCGACGTTCGGAGGGAACCCGACCCGAACACGCGACAGATGGACATCCGCTTCCTGGTGACGCCCGGCGAACGCGCCCGCATCGGCGAAGTGCGCGTGACCGGCACCCCGCTGTTGCCCCCGGAGGCGATCCTGAAGCCGGCCAAGCTGAAGCCCGGCCAAAAGGTGACCGCGCGGCGGCTGCAGAGCGCGGTGGCCCGCGTGCAGGCCTACTACCAGAAGAAGAATTACCTGCAGGCGAAGGTGGGCATTGCCGAGCGGCATCACCTTCCCGACAAGAATCGGGTGGCGCTGACCCTGGAGGCCGATGCCGGGCCGCTGGTCGAAATCCGGATGGCCGGCGCGAAAATCTCCGCCCGCAGGCGCCGGCACCTGATCCCGGTGTACCAGGAGGGCGCCGTCGATCCCGACCTGGTCCGCGAGGGCGCCGACAACCTGCGCGATCATTTCCAGCGCCAGGGCCGCTTCGAGGCCCAGATCGTCTCCCGCCTCCACCCCGACGAGGGCGGCAAGAAGGTCCTGGTCGAGTATCACGTCGATCTTGGTCCCAAGCACAAGGTGGCCTCGGTTGAGATTCGAGGCAACCGCTATTTCAGCAGCCAGACCTTGCGCGAGCGCATGTTCACCAGCGAGGCCTCCTTGTTGTATCCCGGACGGTTCAGCCGCGACTTCCTGAAACGGGACGAGGAGACGATTCGCAATCTGTACGTTGCCAACGGGTTCGAGCAGGTGAAGATCACCTCCGATACGCTGGACCAGTATCGGGGCAAGAGCGGGAACATCGCTGTCATCCTTCATGTGGAGGAGGGCCCCCAGACGCTGGTGCGGCGCCTGACCATCGAGGGGAACCAGCAGATCGCGGCCGGCGAGTTGCGCGGCCTGGTGGCCTGCGGCGACGGCCAGCCGTACAGCGCCTTCAAGGTGTCCCAGGACCGGGAGATGATCCTCACTTATTACGTGAACCGCGGCTTTTCCCAGGCCAACCTGACCACCGCCGTGAAGCCCGCGGAAGGTCAGCCCAACCGCGTCGATCTGGCCTACACGATTGCCGAAGGCCAGCGGCGGTACGTGGACCAGGTGCTGATCGGCGGGCTGGAGAACACGCGCCGCCACCTCGTCGAACAGCAAGTCCAGGTGGAGCCGGGCGAAGCGCTCAGCCAGGTCGATATGCTGGAGACCCAGCAGCGGCTGTACGAGTTGGGCATCTTCCAGAAAGTGGACATGGCGGTGCAGAACCCGGCCGGCCGCGAGCCATACAAGAACGTGGTGTTCGAGGTGGAAGAGGCGCGGCGCTGGACACTGCGCGTGGGCGGCGGCGCCGATGTGGCCCGCTTCGGCGGCAGCACCGCCAGCCTGGCCAACCCCGCCGGCCGCTTCGGCGTCAGCCCGCGCGTGTCGTTCGACGCCACACGGCTGAACTTCCGCGGCCTGGACCACACCGTGGCCTTCAAGTCCGCTTTGAGCACCCTGCAGAAGCGGGCCCTGGTCAACTACACGGCGCCGCGCGTCTGGAGGCCGGACCTGGACCTGTCGTTCGACGGGCTGTTCGACCGCAGCTTCGACATCCTGACGTTCGGCTCGCGCCGTCTGGAGGGCTCCCTGGCCCTCAAGCAGCGCCTCAGCAAAAGCGATACCGTCTTCTACCGGTACGCCTACCGGCGCGTGAACGTCGATGCCGACACCCTGAAGGTTTCCGTGCAGCAATTCCCGCTGTTATCACGGCCCGCGCGCGTGGGCATGCTGGGCGCCTCCTTCGTTCGCGACCGGCGGGACGACCCGGCCGAGTCGCACCGCGGCATGTTCCTGACCTTCGACGGCGGGATCTCGGCACGCCAGGTAGGCAGCGAGGCCTCGTTCGTGCGCGCCATCCTGCAGTTCACCTCCTACCACCGGGTCCATCGCACCTGGGTGCTGGCCCGCAACACGCAGTTCGGCATGGCCGAGCCGTTCGGCACGCCGCGCGCCGTCCAGTTGCTTCAGCCCGACGGGCAGGAGACCACCGTGTTCACCCGTGATCTGCCGCTGCCCGAGCGCTTTTTCTCCGGCGGCAGCAGCTCCCACCGCGGCTTCGGGGTCAACCAGGCGGGGCCGCGCGATCTGGCCACGGGGTTCCCCATCGGCGGCGACGCGCTGCTGATGAACAGCGTCGAGCTGCGCTTCCCGCTCATCGGGCCCAACATCGGCGGCGTGCTCTTCCACGACATGGGGAACGTGTTCGACCGGCTGCGCGACCTCTCCTTCCGCGTCCGGCAGAAGAACCTGACCGATTTCAATTACCTGGTGCAGGCGGCCGGCTTCGGCGTGCGCTACCGCACCCCCATCGGGCCGGTGCGCCTCGATTTTGCTTACAGCATCAATCCCCCGTCGTTCTACGGGCTGACCGGAACGGTTCAGCAATTGCTGGCCGGCGGCGGCCGCCGCGACTTGAATTCCCTGGGCCATTTTCAGTTCTTTTTCTCGATCGGACAAACGTATTGATTATGACCATCGAATTCACCACAAAGACACCAAGAGCACAAAGACCACAAAGCTTTCTTTGTGTGACTTTGTGTTCTTTGTGTCTTTGTGGTTCTCTTTCTGCCGAAATTGTAGATCGCATCGTGGCCAGCGCCGGCACCCGCGTCGTCACCCTGAGCGATGTCCGGGAGGCCTACGCGGTCCAGGCCATGCTGGACCGCACACCGATGGCGGCGCTGGATGAACAGCTCATCCGGAGCACTGCCGAACGATTGATCGATCAGCTCCTCATCCAGCAGGACATGGAATCGACGCGGATGGCCCCCACGTCGGAGGCGGAGCGCGACCGGCGGAGAGCCGAAATCATCAGTAACCTCGGCGGCGAGGCGGCCTTCCGCCGGGCGCTCGCCGACTACGGGCTGGATGAGGCCCGCTTCTGGGCGACGCTGGACCAGCAGATGAACGCGTTTCAGTTTATCGACCTGCGCTTCCGCTTCCAGGCGGCCGACGACGAGCAGGCCATCGAGCGCTACTACCGGGAGAAACTGGCGCCCAGGCTGCGCGAGCAGGGGGCCCCGGTGCCCGAGCTCAGCGCGGTCCGCGACCAGATCGCGCAGATCGTGGCCCAGGAACAGATTAACCAGGACTATGCGGCCTGGATCAAGGAGCTGCGGAGCCAGGTGACCGTCCGCTTTCGATAAGGACCAAGATCTTGAACCGCCAGACCAAACTCGCGCTCAGCATCATCGCCGGCCTGGCGCTGTCGCTGAGCCTTCTCCTCACCGCCGCTCTGGTGTACATCCGGGGCCCGCGCTTCCACCGCTACGCGCTGGAGCGCATCACTGCCCAGATCGAGAAGGCGACCGGGGGGCGGGCCGAGGTGCGCGACTGCCGCCTGCGGTGGCGCGCCTGGGAGGCGGAACTCGAGGGGCTGGTCATCCGCGGAACAGAAACAGAGGCGCGCCGGCCGCTGTTTGCCGCCGATTCCGTACTGATCCGGCTGAAACTCGTTTCGCTCCTCAAGCGCCAGATCGACTGGCGCCTACTGCGCGCCGTCCATCCCCGCCTGAATGTCTTCATCGACCCCCAGGGACATTCCAACATTCCGCCGCCCAAGGTGGAGCGGGCCGGGCCGGGCACGCTCGAGTTTCTCTGGTCGTTGCACTTCGACCGGCTGGAAGCCGTTGGCGGGGAACTGAGCTGGAACGGCCGGCACACTCCACTGAACTTTTCCGCCGAGAACGTCAACGCGGCGCTGGCCTACGAAGGCGCCCGCAACCTGTACCAGGGCTCCCTTTCGCTTTCCGCGGAGGCTCCCTCATACGGCGATTTGGCGCTGGCCGGAAAGCGGACGGGCCTACCCTCGCAACTGCGAGCCGAGGTGACGGTGAGGCCGGCCAGCTTGGAAGTCACCAAGCTGGTCTGGACCACAGCGGGTTCGCGAATCGACGCCACCGGGGCCATGGCGGATTTCGCCCAGCCGAAGATCACGGTCGATTACAGGGCGCGGCTCGAGGCCCGTGAACTGGCCGCAGCCGCCGGCCTTCCGGAACTGCGCGAGGGACGGGCCGCGGTCTCCGGCACGCTGGTTTACAACACAGTCCAAGGCGCTGTTCAGGCCTCCGGCGAGGTGCGGGCTGAGGGCCTGGGCCTGCGGCTGCCCGAAATGCCATTGTCCGGGCTGCGGGGATGGGCGCGTTTCGAGGCCGGCCGCGCAGGCATCGAAATCCCATCGTTCCGGCTGTTCGCGCTGGGCGGGGAACTGGCCGGCAGCGCCCGCGTGACGGAGCTTGCCAGGGGCGCTGCCATCCGCATTTCGGCCGGCCTGCAGGGCCTCAGCGCGCACCTACTGTCGCGCACCTTCTCGGCCGCCGGCCTGCCGCCGGAGCAGGTCCGGTGGGCCGGCTCGGTGGCCGGTCGCGCGGATATCGAATACCGCCTGCCGGTTCGAAGAGGCGCGGCGGGCGATTTGCGGGTGGAATCCGCGCTCACGGTTCAGCCCCCGCCAGTCACTCCGCCCGGCTTCCTTCCGCTGGCGGGTCGCGCACAAGTCGTCTATGCGCCGGCGCGCGGCCAGTTGGATGTCCACGACCTGTGGCTGCACACGCCCGGATCCACCATCAGCGCCGACGGCGCGCTGGGAACAGGAACGAGAGGGGGCCAGGCAAACTTACAGGTGGAGTTCACGACCACGAAGCTGGATGAATGGGGGCCATGGTTGGCCGCTCTGCGGCCCGGCCAGGCGCCCCTGCCGCTGGAAGTTGCCGGCCGCGCCGAGTTTCGAGGAGTGGTGCGGGGCGGCCTCCGCTCGCCGAGCTTCGAAGGCCGGGCGCTGGCCCTCAACTTTCGATATGCCGGCTCCCAGTGGGACCGGTTCAGCGGCCATGTGGCCTACTCTCCGCAACTGCTGCGCGCTACCGGGGCGCAGCTCGAGCGCGCCGGCGCTGCGGCGAAATTCGACCTGACGGCAAACCTGGAGAACGGCCGCTTGACCGAATCCACGCCCTTCTCCCTGCAGGCCACCATCGAGCGCGCGCCGCTCGACGACCTGCAGATTCTGGCCGGGACCTCGTACCCCATCCACGGAACACTGGAGGCCTCGATCCGGGCCACCGGAACCCGGCTGAATCCGCAAGGCGGCGGGTCCGTCGAGGTCACCAACGGAACGCTGGACGGCCAGCCGTTTGACAGCCTCCGCGCCGGCGTGAGTTTTGCGCAACAGGAAGTGCAGGCCGGCAATCTGGTGCTGCGGCGGGGCCGGTCACAGATCAGCGGCCATGCCTCCTACCGTTCCGCCGACCGCCGCTTCCGCTTCGAGCTGGCCGGCAACCGCATCTGGCTGGACGACGTGGCGCTACTTCGTTTCTCGGCCATCCCCCTCAGCGGACTGGCGAACTTCCACGGCTCCGGCGGCGGCACCCTGGAGCAGCCTTCGCTCGACGCCAGCGTCCAGATTACGGACCTGGCGGCCGGCGGGAGACTGCTCGGCAATCTCACGGCGAAAGCTGTGACACGAAACGGCACCCTGACTGCCAGCATGCAAACGCAGTTTGCGAGGGGCAGCGTGACGGCCCAACTGACGGCCGAGATGCGCGACAGCTTCCCGGCCAGCGGCCGCGTGGAGTTTGCCGGCGTAGATCTGGATCCGTTGCTGGGTGCGGCGGCGCGCGGCCGTGGCATCATCTCCAGCGCCGCGACGGGAACCGCCGACTTCTCCGGACCGCTGAGGAAGCCGGAGGAGATGACGGCCAGGGCGGAATTGTCCGGCCTGCGGCTGGGCCTGGAGCAGGCCGAGCTTCATAACCTCGGCCCCCTGCGCCTTTCCTGCCGCAACGGTCTGGTGCGGATTGAAGAGGCCCACCTGGCGGGGCTCCAGACCGACTTGCGGGTCTCCGGCACGGTGCGGGTCAGCGGTCCGCCGCCGGCGCGGTTCATCACCCTGCGCGCCGATGGCGAAATGAACCTGGCCCTGCTGCGCACCATCGACCCCGACCTGATTGGAACCGGACAGGTGACGCTGCAGGGCACCGCCGGCGGCACGCTGGCGCGCCCGCTGTTCACCGGGCGGGCGGAGTTTCAGGACGCCGGCATCGCGGTGCGCGACTTCCCCGTGGGCCTGAGCCGCATGCGGGGCCGGCTGACGTTCGACGCCAGCCGGCTGCGCATCGAGAGCCTGACCGCGCAGGTGGGAGGCGGCAACGTGCGCCTGACGGGATTCATCGGCCATGCCGCCGCCCCGCCGGTCTTCAGCCTGCAGGCGCAGGCCGACAACGTCCGGGTGCGGTATCCGCAGGGCGTCAGTTCGGTGCTGAGCGCCAACCTCCGGCTGACGGGCACCACACAGCAGGCGGTGCTTTCCGGCGACCTGACCGTCAACCGGGTGCGCTTCGAGCCGCGCTTCGATCTGGCCACCACCTTGGGCCTGGTGCGTGGGCCGGCCGCCGTGCCGGTCACCGGCAGCCTTGTGAATCGCCTTCAACTCAACATCCGCGTGAACTCCTCGCCCAACCTCCAGTTTGAATTATCGCGGGCCCGCAACCTGGAGCTGGAAGCCGGCCTGCGTCTGCGCGGGACCGCCGCCACGCCCAGCGTGCTGGGCCGCGTCAACCTCACCCAAGGCGTGATTAACTTTGCCGGCACCAGGTATGCCATCAACCGCGGCGACATCAGTTTCGTCAATCCCGTGCAGATCCAGCCGGTGGTCAACCTGAGCCTGGAAACGCGGGTGCAGCAGTACGACATCACCATCGATATCAACGGGCCGACCGATAAGCTGAGCGTGAGCTACCGCTCCGACCCGCCCCTGCCGCCCAACGAGGTGCAGGCCCTGCTGATCACCGGACGAACGCCGAGCGCGTCGGCCACGGCGCCCGCCCAGACGCTCCCGGAACTCGGCGCCAATACCGTCCTGGCGCAGGCCCTGAACATGGCCGTCAGCAGCCGCATCGAGCGCATCTTCGGCGTCAGCCGGTTGAAGATCGACCCCCAGGTCGGCGGCCCGGAAACCAACCCGGGCGCCCGCATCACCATGGAACAGCAGATTACCCCGGACCTCCGCTTCACTTACATCACCAACCTGGCCTCCAGCCAGCAGCAGGTCATCCAGGTGGAATGGAGCGTGGACGAGAACTGGTCGGTGCTGGCCGTCCGCGACCGCAACGGCCTGTTCGGCATCGACCTGCGGTGGCGAAAGCGCTTCCGATAGTTTAGAGTTAACCACGAAGCCGCCAAGGACACGAAGTTTCACGAAGCTTTGTGGTTCACCTGTGAAAGCCTACAACCAGCAGCGGGCCGAGATGGTGAGCCGGCAACTGCGCGGGCGCGGAATCCGCGACCAGCGCGTGCTGCAGGCCATGCTGGAAGTGCCCCGCCATGAGTTCGTAGCTCCCGAATTCCGCCACCAAGCCTATGACGACCGGCCCCTGCCTATCGGCGCCGGCCAGACAATTTCGCAACCGTACATGGTGGCCATCATGACCGAGTCGCTGGGCCTGCGAGGACACGAGAAGGTGTTGGAGATCGGGACAGGGTCGGGCTACCAGGCGGCTGTGCTGGCCCGGCTGGCGGCGCGCGTCTACACCATCGAGCGGGAACGCGAGTTGGTTGATACGGCGCGGGGGATCCTGGGGCGGCTCGCTGAGGCCGGCCTGCTGGAGCTTTCGCGCCTGGAACTCATCGAGGGCGACGGCACCGAAGGCTATGCCGCCGCCGCGCCCTACGACGGCATTCTGGTGGCTGCCGCCGCGCCTTCCGTCCCCCGCGCCCTGGAAGAGCAGCTTGCCGAGGGCGGCCGGTTGGTCATCCCCGTCGGCAACCTCGATTACCAGCAGTTGCGCCTGATCCGCAGGGTTTCCGGGCAGTTGGCTGCCTCCGTTGTCAACGAGTGCCGCTTTGTCCCTTTAGTGGGCCGCCACGGCTGGCCTGCCTGACAGGACCGGCACACGAATGTGGATGTCTTCGGTTATTATGGAGTAGGAATGACGGTCAAGGAAGAGATCCATCGTTTGGTCGACGAGCTTCCCGCGAACCAGGCCGAATTGGCGCGTCAGATGCTTCAGGATCTGTGCGATGCGGCCGATGCGAACGGCCCGCCGCTTGACCCCGAGGCCCTGGCCTCGCTGGATCGCGGTCTGGCCGACATCGCGGCCGGACGCGTGAAGAGCCTCGAGCAATACAAACGCGAACGCCAGTCGTGAGTTACCACGTCAGCCTATCGTCGGAAGCCGAGAAAGCTCTCGATCGTGTCGACCGCGTGATGGAGGAACGGTTGCGCGCACGTTTCCAACAGCTTGTGCCTGATCCGTTCGATCCCCGCCTCTCATCTCCGCTCATTCACCGTGCAGGAGTTCGAAAATCCCGCGTAGGGGGTTGGCGAATTCTGTTTACCGTGGACCGCGAAGCCCGAGTAATCTACATTGCTACAATCGACACACGCGGCCAGGTGTACAAGCATTTCCGTTGACACAACCGCTGTCCGCAGCCTAAGACTACAATTCGTCTTCCTCGTCTTCCGCTTCGAGTGTCTGCCCCAGCGTAATCGGCTCCGCACCCTCCGGACTTGCGAAACAAGGAAAAGGTTTCGACATATCGACAGCAGGTCCTTCGAGCACGGAGGCAATGGTCGTGATATCCACCAGGCCCAGGCAGCCGTACAGCGCGGGCAGGATGTGCTCGGGCGGGTAGCGGCGGCGAAGCTCGGCGACGCGCTCGGTGCCGGCGCGATAGGCGGGCAGGTACATGCGGCCCAGCAGCGGGTGGCGCCCCCAGGGGCCCGACAGCTTCTGCGCGCGCTCCGCGGTCACCAGGTAATCGCGGCGCAGCACAGCAGCCACTTCCGGCTGCGGCCGGCCTTCTTTCCAGGTCAGCCACGACGCCTGGTTCTTGGCGTCGTCCTGCAACAGCGCCAGCAGCACGCCGATCTGCAGGTCTTCGTCCGCCAGCTCTTCGACCGAGTTCACGCCGTGGGCGATCAGGATGGCGTTGTTGGCGATGCCCTCGAACAGCGCGGCGGCGCGCGTGTTCATGGTCAGCACGGTGGCCTCGAAGCCGGCCAGGCCGCGCACATACAGGTCTTGCAGGTAGGCGAACGTGGTCACGTGGCCGGGAACGACCTCGTGGCTGATCAACTGCTCGAACTCCGGCACCGAGATTTCGAGCGAGGCGTTGATTTCATAGGTGGCCTCATACTGGGGCGTTCCGTCGGCGCGGCGCGCCCGGCCCAGGTAGTTCATCGAGCCGGAAAACCAGGCGTCCTTGATGGGGAGAAAGTCGATGTTGGCGCGCGGGATGCCGCGCAATTCGGCGGGCAGGCGCGGCACAAGATGCCGGGCGGCCAGGGCGTCGAACTGCGTGATGAAGGCGCCGCTCAGGGCGCGGACGGAAGCCAGCGGAGCGCGCCGCGCCTGCCGCCAGGCATCCACGGCCGCCGGCAATTCCGCGCCGCTCGATGACGGATATCCGGCGCGCGCCAGCAATTCGGCCACGCGCCGGCGCCGGGCCTGCGGCTGCGAGGGCGCGGGCGCCTGCCCGATGCAGGCGCGCACGCATCGTTCGTAGGGCACCGGCTCACCCTTGCCCAGGATCTCCATGGCCAGGTCCCACATCACCTCGAAGCAGAGCGCCTGGCCGTGCAGGTACTGGCCGCGCAACCCGCCGGCGCGCTGCGACTCCTCGGCGAGGCCCTGGATCGCTCCGTGGACGTCCACCGAGGCGAGGTAGGCCTCGATCGCCGTCCGGTCGGGCAGCTTCGCCGATACGCCGCCGGTCTCGCGCAGCCGCGCGGCCGCCGGAACGGTATAGGCCGGCGGCAGCGGCTCGTCGGAAAACCAGGAGTCGGCGATGAACCGGCCGGTGCCCGAGGGGCACATCACGTCGCCGCCCCACAGCGTATCAATTCCCAGAATGGCATTGCCGACCAGCGTCTCAAATCTCTCGCTCATGTTTCCTCCCGCAGGGCAAATGGGACGCAGATGAACGCAGATCAGCGCAGATTCAATTCGCAATCTTATCTGCGTTCATCTGCGTTTATCTGCGTCCTATTGTTCTTGCTTACGCAAGGAGCCGAACCAAAGGTACAGGCAGAGGCCGATAAACAGGGCCGCGGAGACAAGCTGGGACACCGGTTCGTTGTCGTAGAACGGGGTCTTGATGCGCTCTTCGGCATAGCCGGGGACCAGGCGAAGCGCGGCGCCGAAGACGCCGCCGAGGGCGCCGCCGGCCATCAGCCCCGAGGCGATAATGACGCCGCGCTCGCGGATCACGGCGCCCCGGCGCCCGCCGGCGCGCTCCGAGCGCTTCCCCAGGAAGTGCGCCAGGAAGCCGCCTACCAGCGCCGGCGTGTTCAGCTCCAGCGGCAGGTACATGCCCAGCGCGAAGACCAGCGCCGGCGCGCCGAGCATTTCCATCATCAGCGTAATCATAGCGCCGGCGCCAAACAGCAGGTAGGCGACGGGCTGCCGGCTCATGAAGCCTTCCACCAGCGCTTTCATGATGGAGGCCTGCGGGGAGGGCAGCACCACGCGCGGGTCGCCCGGCGCCGCCTCGCCGAACTGGAAGGCGCGCGCCAGCAGCACGATGGTCAAGCCGACGGCCACCGACGCAACCACCACCCCCAGGAACTTCACCTTTTCTTGCGCCGCCGGGGTCGAGCCCAGCCAGTAGCCGGTTTTCAAGTCGGTGATGGTCTGTCCGGAGACCGCGAGCGCCGTGCACACCATGCCGGCGATGGCCATCACGAAGAACATCCCCGTGGTCCCCGACAACCCGAAGCGCAGAAGAACCGCGCAGGAAATGATGATGGTCAGCATGGTCATGCCGGAGACCGGATTCCGGGCCACGGTGGCGATGGCGTTGGCCGCCACGGAGGTGAAGAAAAAGGAGAAGAGCAGCGTCAGCAGCAGGCCGGCCACCACCACGGCCGCCGAGGGCGCCAGTTTGCCGAGCAGGATGGCCACACCGAGCGCGCTGATCACCACGCCGGCCAGGATCGACACCACCGAGATGTCGCGGTCGGTCCGCTCCAGGCCCCCGCCTTCTCCCCGGCGGAAAGCGCGCAGGGCGATCGAGAACGAGCCGGCCACGATGCGCAGGGACTTGATGATGCCGAAAATGCCGGCCGTGGCGATGGCGCCCACCCCGACGAATCGGACGTACCCGCGGAAAATCTGCGTGGCGCTCATCTTGGCGATGGGGATGGCGGCCGGGTACACCACGGTGTCGCCCAGGTGGCTCCCGATCATCCAGATCAGCGGCACCAGCACGAAATTGGAGAGCACGCCCCCGGCGCACAAAATCATCGAGCTGCGCAGCCCCATCACGTATCCCAGCCCCAGGATGAAGCCGATGGCGTCGAAGCTGAACACCATCCTGGCGCGCTCGGAGAGCTGCCGCGCCAGGGAGAAAAAGCGGAAATCGACGTACTCCTTCCACACCTGGAAGGTGGTCACGAAGAAGTCGTAGACGCCGGCGATCACGGTAGCCTGCAGCAGCAGCCTGGCCTGCTCGCCGCCCCGCTCGCCGGTGACCAGCACTTCGGTAATGGCGGTGGCTTCCGGATAGGGCAACTGCCCGTGCATATCGCGCACGAAATAGCGCCGCAGCGGGATCAGGAACAGCACACCCAGCGTGCCGCCGGCCAGGCAGATGAAGATGGTCTGGACCGGGTGCGGATCAAGCTTGAGGATGTACAGCGCCGGGATGGTGAACACGGCCCCGGCCACCACCGAGCCGGAGGCGCCGCCGATGCCGGTGATGATGACGTTTTCCAGCAGGGTTGACCGGCGGGGATACAGTCGCGCCAGGCCGATGGCCAGGATGGAAATGGGGATGGCCGCCTCCATCACCTGCCCCACCTTCAGCCCGGAATAGGCGGAGGCCGCGCTAAACACCACGCAAAGCAACAGGCCCCAACCCACCGACCGCCAACTCAACTCCGGCACGATGCCGGCCGCGGGCACGCATGGCTGGTAGACCTCGCCGGGCGCCAGCGGCCTGTAGGCGTTTTCCGGAAGCGTCGCGGTTTGCGAAACGGGCCGGCCTTCAGAAGCGCTCATGGGGCCGCATTATACAAGACCGCCGTGAACCACAAAGGCACTAAGAGCACAAAGAGGCACAAAGAAGTTGCGTTGTGTTTCTTTGTGTCCTTGGTGCCTTTGTGGTAAGACACTCCCATGAAGCGACGCGATTTCTTTCGAAACACATTGGCCGGCGGTGGTGGCTTTCTGGCGAGCGCCTGGGCTGGCCAGGCCGCGCTGCCAGGACCGCCGAAGATGAAGATCACCGCGCTGAAGTTCCTGCGGATGCAATTCCCCGGCAAGACCCCCCGCAAGCGCAACTCGATCATCGAGAGCGGAGGCGGCGCGCCCGGCATGTCGATGATCGAGCTTCAGACCGATGCCGGCATCATCGGACGCAGCCTGCTCAAGGGCAATGCCAACCTGATCGAGCGCACGGTCTTTCCCCGCGTGGCCGGTGAGAACCCATTCTATATCGAACGGATCTGGGACCGCATGTACCGCTACAACCGCAAGCCGGTGGCCAAAGGCGAGTACATCGTGGCCATGGGCTCGATCGACAACGCCATCTGGGACATCATCGGCAAGGCCCTGAATATGCCCGTGTACCAGATCCTTGGCGCGCACAAGGACCGGCTGCGCGTCTACGCCGCCGGCGGCTACTACGAGGAAGGCAAGGGGCTGCGGGAACTGGCGAAAGAAATGGAAGGCTACGTGGCCGAAGGCTTCCGGGCGGTCAAGATGAAGGTTGGCGGGGAACCGTTCGCCACCGACGCCGAGCGCGTCAAGGCCGTCCGCGAGGCCATCGGGCCGAAGATCGATCTGCTGATCGATGCCAACAACCGCTGGACGGCGGTCGAAGCGATCCGGTTTGGACGCATGGTTGAGAAGCACGATATCTACTGGTTCGAGGAGCCGGTGGAGCCGGACGATTTCGCGGGCAGCGCCGAGGTGCGCCACGCGCTGGACATCCCCATCGTGGCCGGGGAAAACGAATTCACGCGCTGGGGCTGCCGTGACCTTATCACCGCCGGCGCCGCCGACATCCTGAACCTCGACACCACCAACGCCGGCGGCATCACCGAATACCGCAAGATCGCGGCGCTGGCTTCCGCGTTCCACATCCCGGTGGCGCCGCACGGCGATCCGTTCATGGCCGTGCATTTGCTTGCCGCCACGCCCAACGCGCTGATTATGGAAACCTACCCGGGCGTGGAGAGCCGCTACAACCCGGCCCTGCCCTTGTTCCCGGTCAAGGACGGCTACATCGACGTGCCGACGAAGGCCGGCCTGGGCATCGATCCCGATCCGGAGATGGTTCGCAAGTACCGCGTCGGCTGACGGCTGCCGTTGGAACGCCGGAATTGTCGGGCTGAGACGGCGAGCCGATCCGGTTGAGGTAGAATGGAGCCATGGCTCGAGGGGCGGACCGGTACGGCGAGGATAGCCCCTCTGCCGCGGGGCTACAGTCTGAGGCGAGGAAGTGGTAATGATGAGCCTGGCATCGGTGGTTCACAGTAACCCGGAGATTCTCGGCGGGACGCCCGTGTTCCAAGGTACCCGTGTACCGCTCCGGAATTTGATCGATTACCTGGAGCGGGGGCATAGCCTCGACGAGTTTCTCGACGCTTTCCCGACGGTTTCACGCGAGCAAGTGGTCGCTGCTCTAGAGGCGGCCCATGAGGCGTTGAGTTGCCGTGCGCGTTCTACTTGATGAGCAACTCCCGCGCCAGTTAGCGCCGTTCTTCGTCGGGCATGAGGTGCGTACGGTGCAGCAGGAAGGCTGGGCTGGCCTTAGCAATGGCGACCTGCTGAAGCAGGCCCAGGCTGCCGGTTTCGATCTGTTCCTCACCGCCGACCAGAACCTCGAGTTCCAGCAGAACCTTTGGAGGTCGGGCCTTCGCGTCCTTGTCTTGAAAGCTGCGAGTAATGCCCTGGAGGATCTGCTTCCACTGGTTCCGTCAGTCCTGGCGGAAATGGCGAAGGCGCAGCCGAGTCAGGTGGTTTGCATTGAGGCTTAGCAAGGCGCCGCGCAGCCGAGGGCGGGGGCGGACTATTGCTCCGCGTTGCGGTAAGGCGCCCGGCGGGGCATGGCATTTACAGAGCTTGCGAAATGAATCTGGCGATGAAGCCCCTGAGCGAAGTGACGAAGCGAGCGGTCAATGTGCTCTCCAGGGAAATTGGGATTGCCGACACCGTGCGGTTTCTCAACCAGTTCAGCACGGGCTACGGCAACTACACCGACGAACGGGAAGCCCTGTTCGCGGATCTCACGCTGGACGAGATCCTGTCGGCGACCAGGGGAGCAAGACCTGGCCACGTGCCTAACAAGCGGCTCAAGCGGGCCGATGGGAAGGGCGGCCGCTCAGCCGCGCGGCGGTAGACGGTTCAAGACGGACGCCTGATCTACGCGCCGGGAGGGTGAGACATGGCCAGCGACTACATTGTGGATGAGGTTCGGCGCATTCGTGAAAAACAGGCCGCAAAATACCGTTTCGATATAAAGGCGATCCTCGCAGCCGCAAAGAAGCGGCAACGTACATCGGGGCACAAGGTCGTCTCAATGGTGGCAAAGCAGAAAGTCGGCGCCTGACAGCGCTCGCTTGCGGGCTCCAAATGCCGCGGCGCGGCGGAACGCCGGAATTGTCGGGCTGAGACGGCGAGCCGATCCGGTTGAGGTAGAATGGTGGCATGGGTATAACGAGCGGGAGAGTTGTGGGCGGTCAAATCATCGTGGAGGGTGAGCCTCTCAAGGAGGGCTCCACCGTAACGATCCTGTTTCCGGAGGAGCGCACATTCGAACTAAACGAGGCCGATGAGGCTGCTCTGCTCGCTGCCATTGCGGAAGCCGATCGAGGTGAAGCGCTGGACGCCGATAACGTTCTCTCACGGCTTCGCGATCGTCGGTCATGACGCTCCCCATCAAGATCGTTCCTCGCGCTGCTCGCGAAATCGCTGAAGCATGGGACTGGTGGCAAGCCAACCGGCCGGCTGCTCCAGTAGCTCTGGAAGAGGAACTACGGCGGGCCTTTGCATTGATCGCGCAGCATCCCTTGGCGGGGGCGAGAGCTATGAACGCGAAGCTGGCGGGAGTTCGTCGTGTGCATCTCAGCAGGATTCATTACTATCTGTATTATCGAGTTCGGTCGTCTCCCGAAACTGTTGAAGTGCTGGCATTGTGGCACACCAGTCGCGGCTCGGACCCTGGAGTGTAGCAGGGCTTGCTAACCGGGCGTTGCAGGCACCCGCACTTCGGGCGCGTAACCGCGCCGTTCGAGGAAACTTGCTCGCGTTGCGATCGAGGAGGCAGAGGTGGAATCCCTCATTCCTCTCCGTTCCTCTGATGGCTGCTCTGTGGTTTTTCTGTTCAGCGGTATTCGAGTACCTTGAAATCCTCCAACAGCCCGTAGGACTCCAGGTCGTAGCCCGTGCCGGCGGGCATGTGCGGCGGCGCTGTGCGAAAACTCTGCGGAGACGTGAGCCCCCGGTTGATCTTGCCGTGATGCGGGCCGAGCAGGTTCTTCAGCGACCCGTAAACGATCACTTCTACGCGCACCTCGCCACCGGCGGCGCGCGCCGCGTCGGTGATGTCCAGTTCGTACGGCTGCCAGCCGATGATTCCCGCCGGCTTCCCGTTGACCAGAACTTCGGCCACCGTCCCCTGCCATTTCCCCAGGCGCACTTTGTACCGCCCGGCGGTTTTGCCGAGCCGGTAGCCGGCCGAGTAAGAAACCCGGTCCGAGTAGAACGGCAGCGCCTGCTCTTTCCAGGGGCCGGTTTTGAGCGACGCCGCTCGGACCGCCCTCCAGCCGCGGCCCTGCGATTCCAGCCCAAAATCACCGAGGAGGTAAATCGGCTCCAGTTCGTTGTGGACCGACATGGGCCGGGCCGCCAGCGTCACGGCGTTGTCCCCCTCGACGACGTGGCGTCCAATATCGAAAACGCCGAAGGCGTGATCCAGCCACCATGCGCCCGGCCGGCGCTCAACCGGTCGGCCGTTGATCGAAACCTTCCAGAACTCGGGCCGTTCGATGATGGCCTGCAGAGCTGCCTTGTCCACGCCGCCGGCCACCTCGAAGTGGAACGTAGCCTCGAACCCGGAATCGGCGGGGAATTTGTTCCGGTCCAGGATCGAGGTCTTGTACTGCACGGCCGTGCCCCAGGGGTTCCCCGCCTCGAAACCGTAACGCTTGAAAACCTTGTCGGCGGCGTTGTAGTAGTAAACGTCTTTCTCGATTGCGCCATCCAGCTTCAGGTCGCAGAAATCGAGCGTGAGGGCGTTGGGGGAAAGGCGCTTGACGGCAAGCGGAGTGGCGGGTGGCAGTTCGCGTTGTACCGCCGGCGTCTCGCCAGCCGGGCCCTGCCGGCGGGACGCCGGCGCTACGTCACCGACGAACAGCAGCAGGCTGCCGGCGGGGGGAAGCTCGAAGGCCATCGCGGCCCGGCCGCCTTCTTGCCCGGCCGGGAACGGGGTGATCTTGCCGGTCTGTGGATCCAGTTGCACCGCGGACTTGCCCTTCACCTTGACTGTCCCCGAGGCGGGTTCTTCCAGGCTGGCATTCACGAGGAACAGCAATTGCCCCTGGTCGAGCTTGCGCCGCTGGTGGAAAAGCTTGCCGGACTTATTCGGCCGGATGAATTCCACTTCCGGGCCGGCCAGCAGTCTGGCCGCGGCCTCGTCAGCGGGCGATTGAGCCCGCGTCCACTGCGGCGCATACTGCGCCGCCAGCCGCTTCACTCGATCGTTCTCCGCGCCGTCCAGGAACGGCGGCGGGTCAACGAAGGCGAGCACCTTGCCGCCCGTTTTCAGGTAATCAGCCAGCAGGCCGGCGGTCGCGCTGTCTAGGTTCTCGAAGCCGGGCGGCAGCACCACCAGGCTGTACGACCTCTGCCCGACGGTGAAGCGCCCGCCCCCGGCCTTGCCGCGGTCCTTGATGATGTTCTCCGAGCCCAGGTCGTATTCCATCTGCGCCGCCTCGAGTTGGTTCACGAACGCCTGAAACGCCCGGCCGAGTTCCATCATGCGGGGGTTCGGCTGCCCGGGCGAGGCATACAGCCAGGCTGAGGAAGTCGGCTCGATCACCAGCGTGCTGTTGACCTGCTGGCCGGAGGAAAGCGCCAGCGACAGGCGGGCAAAGTGGTTGCCGAGCGCGTGATAGTGCTTCCACCACGGCTCGTGGTAGGTGAACGACTGCGGGTAGTCGTGCTTGCGCGCGCCGGCCAGCGTCTGGAACGACAGGTGCTGGTTCATCATGTTGACGCCCAGCACGTACTCCCACTCGCCCAGGCGCTTCATGTCCTCGAAGCGCAGCTCCCAGCCGGCTCCGCCGTAGGTCTCGCTGAGCGTGCGGCGCTGGCCCACCTGGTTGGCGACGCTGGCGAGTTCCTTGACCGCGCGCGCGTTGCCGAACTGCGCGCTCACCTCCTCGCTGAACTGGTTGAACAACATGTCGATGCCCGGCACGTGGAACCAGGCGTACATGGCCATGTTGTCGGGCACCTGGCCGGGATTGGGCCAGGCATGTTCCCAGTAGTGCCCTGTCCACTGGATGCCCTGCTTTTCGGTGTACTGTTTCCAGGGCTTGGCCCAACGGTCGATGAATAGCTGAAGAAGCAGGGCGTAGTAGTTGTGACGCACCTTGCGCCACTCGCCCACCTCCTCGAACAGCGAGACCACGCGCGGCTTCAGGTCGTAGCCCCAGCGCTTCTGGAACTGCTCGAACAGGTCCGGCGTCCAGCGCATGGCGTTGCGGCGCGGGGGATTGATGTTCGGCTCGTCGGTGAAAATGCCGGGCAGCGCGCGGCCGAATTCGGCGGCCAGCGTTTTCTCGTAGCCGCGCATGGTGATCTCGATAAACTTCTCGGTGACGCCGGGCTTGATCAGGTCCACGTAGGAGAAGCCGCCGAACCATTCGGCTCGGCCGCCGTAGGAGACGCGCTCGAAGCAGTAGTACTCGCCTTTGCGGCCCGCCTCGGCGGCCGCGCCGGCGGTCACCTCGGTGAAGCCATCGCCGGTCTTCTTCAGGATCAGGGCGAACTTCGAGGCGGCTTCCCCATCGAGTTGCGCCAGCTTCTGCAGCGCCAGACCCTGGCCCTGGTTGTACGATTCGGGCATCTGGGCGGGCACGTGGCCGCCGCCAAACCCGCTGGGGTAGGAGTTCTCGTCGTAGAGCCAGACCTCCATGCCCAGCTTCTTCCCTTTCTCGACCGTATAACGGCAAAGCTGGAACCAGCGGTCGGAGAGATAAGGCGTGATCATGCCCGGGCGGGGATGAATGAAGACGCCGTGGATGCCCTGGGCCTTGAATTCGGCCAGGTGAAGGTCGATGTCGGCTTCCGTCACCTCGCCGTTCCAGACCAGGAAGGGGAGGGTGCTGAACTCGGCCGGCGGCGCGGGAAACAGTTGCCGCAGCCGCGTCCAGGAGTCAGGGGCCGCGGCAGCAGCGCGTCCCATGCAGCCAAACAGCAGGCAGAATACGGTCAAGGCAAAGAAGGCATGTCTCGGTCTCATAGCGTGCGCTCCGGGCGAAGTGTACACCAGTATGGGCCGTCCGGAAACGGGTACGCCTATCCGGCTACCCCGCGTGGTCACCCTTTTGAGAGCCAAACCGAGCCGGGCGCTGCATGGCCGCTCAGGCGCTCCGCCATTCACGACCACTTGACTGGTCATATGGTCACGAGTACCATCGAAATATGAAGCAAACGACGATTTCGGCGAGCGAATTTAAAGCCAAGTGCTTGCGCTTGCTGGATGAGATCGCAGAGCAGGGGAATACCGTTGTAGTCACGAAGCGCGGCCGGCCAATCGCGAAAGTCAGTCCGGTTTCAGCCGACAGGAAGCAGTTGCGCGGCACCTGGAAGAACATCATCGAGGGGGACGAAGACATCGTTTACTTCGATACCGCCGGCGACTGGGAGGCGCTTCAGTAATGCTCTCCGTATTGCTGGACACGCATATTCTGCTGTGGTGGCGTTCCGATGCCGGAGGCCTGACTCCGACGCAGAGGCGCACGTTGCAGGAACTGGAACGGAAGGGGTCGCCGGTGGCGATCAGCGCCATCACGCTCTGGGAACTGGCCAACCTGGTGGCGTGCGGTCGGCGCCGGATTACCGTTCCACTGGACGCCTGGCTGGAGGAGCTTGAGAACCACCCCCTCATCGCGGTGCTTCCGCTGACCGCGCGCGTGGTTGCTGACAGCGTGCAACTCGGCGCCGATTTTCATAAAGATCCGGCGGATCGCATCATTGTGGCCACCGCCCGCTGCCACGGCTTGCGCCTCATGACCGCCGACCAACGAATCCGCCGCTGGGGCCGGGTTCCGCTGATTTGAGTCATGTTGGCGGCCGACCCGCGCGAGCAACAGAGCCAGCGCCTGAGCGAGCGGTTCGGCCGAGCGGGCCCGCGGCGAAGTGTACACCACGAGAAGCGAAAAAAAACGGGGAGCCCTTGGGCTCCCCGTTTGGCATTGCGCCAGATGGAGCTTAGAAGTGGAACTTCAGCGCGAGCTGGATGGTGCGGTGGCCGCCGCTGAAGATCTTGTTGTCGTTGAAGTCCGGGCTGGCCACCTGCACATAACCGAAGTTCAACGCGTCCACGGTGTATTGCGGGTGGTTGAAGGCGTTTAGCATGTAAGCCATGAACTGGATTTTCTTCTGCGATTCGGGCTTGAAGAAGAAGTCCTTGACAATGCTAAAGCTGAAATTATTGATGCCGGCGCCCCGCAGGGTGTTGCGCGCGGCGTTGGTCTTGGCGCCGACCTCGGCCGTCACGTACTGCGCGCTGGAGTTCTTCGCGACGTAGGCCACGATGTTGGTGGCCGAAGTGGCGGAGACCGAAACGACCTGGCCGGTCCTGGTGACGGCATTGACGCCGGCGCCCACCCCCTCCTGGCCCTTGGAGTTGATGATGGCGCGGTCGCCGGCCGAATCGGAGTTGCCGTTGCTGTCCACGCCGCTCAGCGGAGTGGCCCACTGGCCGGTCTCGGCTTCGAAGATCCCGGTCAGTTGCCAGCCGCCCAGTTGCCGCAGCAAGCCGTGGCTCTTGCGAAGGAGGGGCAGTTCCCAGATGGCCGAGGTCACGAAGCGCTGCCGGCGGTCGAGCGCGGAGTTGCCTCGCTCGTTGCGCAGGTTGAAGACGTCCTCGGGCCGCCGCGGGTTGATGTAGCTGGAGAACAGCTCATTGGTGCTATCGTCGATGGTGTGGCTGTACGTGTAGGCGGCGGTCATCATGTAGCTTCGCGCGAAGCGCCGCTTCAATTCCATCGATGCCGCGTGGTAGGTGGAGTTGCCCACCGGCTCAAAAGCGGTGACGTTGCCGGCGAAGCCCAGGCTTGAATACAGGCGCTTACGGGCGTTCAGGAACACCTGGCGGGTAGTCATGCCGGCCAGCGTGGAAGCCGCCGGAATTTCCGACGCGCTCATGTAGGTGGGCAGGAACAGATTGGCCGGCGGCACAACGCCGTTGTTCCAGCGGAACTGGATCGGCAGGTGCAGGCCGCGGGTGCCGACATAACGCGTCTCCAGCGACCAGTCCTTGTGTATCTCGCGCTGGAAGCTGAGCGACCACGTGTAGGTGACCGGCACGTGCTGATCGGTAATCAGCGACTGGGTGGCCTCGCGGGCGTCGGCCGCCGTGTTGGGCGGTATGGGGTGGTTCTGCAAACCGCCATTCTTCAGGAAGTTGGCGTCGGTGCCGTAGAACCCGCCGCTGCCGGAAGAGGCGTCCAGTTCCTGTTGGAGCTGCGGCGGGAGCTGCAAGAGGATCAGGTTCTGGAAGACAACGTCGTAGGCCACGCCGGCGCCGGCGCGGATCGAGGACTTGCCCGGTTCGCCGAAGATCTTCTTCAGCAGCCCGCCCTGGACACGAGGCGCGTAAGCGAAGCCCAGGCGCGGCGCCCAGTTGTTCTTGTCGGTCTTCGGCAGGCCGAAGTTGAAGGGGCCGGCGCTGGACAGCGCGTTGAGCTTTTGGGTGGCGGCATCGCGCGGGTACGAGGTGTACTCGTAGCGCAGGCCGAGGTTCAACGTCAGGTTGGAAGTTGCCTTCCAGTCGTCTTGCAGGAAGCCGTAGATCGCATACTGGTTGCCGGCGAAGAAGCCGGAGCCGACGCCCCGCAGCCCGCCGTTGGCGCCATCCGGTTTGATGTCGCGCAGCAGCGTTTCCAGCGTGGCGTAGTCATACTCGCCGCGGCCGCGCGGCAGGAAGTCGCTCGGAGAAACCGCATTGCGGACTTCCATCCCGAACTTCACGGCGTGGTGGCTCCTCTGCCAGCTCACGTTGTTGGTCCACTGGTTGATGTTCTGCACGCCGCCCTGGGGCGAATTGCCCTCCGGCCCGATGTTCAGGCTCAGTTCATCGACCTCGACGTTGGGGAAGTCCTTGTAAGCGGCCGGAACCGACCAGCCGGCGTTGTTGCGCCGGTACGAATAGCGGAACTCGTTCAACAGGGTGGGGCTGAAACTATGGACATCGGTGATGGCCAGCAACCGGTTGTTGTTGTAATTGTCGCCGTTGAATTTCGGCAGCGGCGCTCCCATATTGGGGGCCCGGTAGCGGCTCCAGAAAAACCGATAGTGCAATTGATCGTGGTCTCCCACGTTCTGGTCCACGTTGCCCTGCCACTGGTAGTTGGTGTTGAAATTGGGGATGAACAGGCTGACCGCGCCCACCGGGACGGTCCTGCCGAACACGGTAACGGACTTGGTGGCCGCACTGGCCGGGTTCACGTTGTTCTTCAACAGGTCCAGGGTATGGGAACTGACGCCGGGGATGCCGGCCAACTGCGTGAAGGCCGCCGCGGTGGGCAGCAGGATCTGCTGGCTGCTCCCGCCGGAGCCCGTTGTGGTGTACTGGAAAGCGCCGAAGTAGAACAGCTTGTTCTTGACCACCCGGCCGCCCATCTGGCCGCCCAGGCGGTTGTTGTCGTACCGCGGCCTCCCCTCCAGGTCGCCGCGCCCGATGGCCTCGCGCGTCAGGTGATCCAGCGCATTCAGGTTGCGGTTCTGCAGGTACCACCAGGCATCGCCGTGCAACTCGTTGGTGCCCGACTTGGTGATGGTGTTGAACTGGCCGCCGGAGGAGTGGCCGAACTCAGCGTTGAACTGGTTCTGCAGAATCGTGAACTGGGCCACGGCCTCTTGGATGGGGGAAATCAGCGAGCCGGTCACGGAGATGTCGTTGTTGTCCACGCCGTCCAGGGTGAAGTTGTTGTTGCGGGCGCGCTGGCCCCCGACCGAACCGCCCTCCCCAACCACACCATCGCCTTTATGGACCACGTTGGGCGCCAGCATGGCGAGGTCGTTTACACTGCCAACCGGCAGCAGCACGACCTTCTGCGAATCGAAGGTTTTCGACAACTGCGAGGCGGTGGTTTCCACCAGCGATTCGACAGCGCCGGCGACTTCCACCGTCTGGCTGACGGCGCCGACTTCCAGCTTGGCCAGCACGTCCGCGGTAGCGTTTAGCGAAACAGCGGCCGCGCCGGCGAATTTCTTGAAGTTGGCTGCCTCGACCGTCACGGTCCAGTTGCCCACATCGACGATCGGAAAGCGCGCCAGGCCGGCCGCCGTGGCGCTCCCCGACAGCGTGGTTCCCGTCTGTTTGTTAGTAAGAGTGACCTTAGCGCTCGGCACAACGGCTCCGGTCTGGTCCTGCACCGTCACAACCACGGAACCGGAGATCGCTTGCGCGTATCCGTGGCTTGCCCACAGGCATAGCGCCAGCAAGAGCACGGAAAATGAAACGAGAATCCTTTGCATCCTCTACCCCCTCAGGGTTTATTAAGATTTGCGGGATATTAGGGAACAACCCTCTCCCTTCTCTCCGAACCCACCCAGGGTCGCCCTAAAGAAACACACTCCCGTCGGCACGGCAACTAGCAAGCCTCCTGCCTTTTCGCAACCAGGTAATAGCAGCTTTATTTTCATATAGTTACAGGCGCAACAGGAAGTTCCTGGTACCACTTTCGGGAGAAAAACCACGGCCCCTACAAAAAACTGTAGCGCAAATCCAGAACTAGGAAGATCAATCCACGCTGATGCCGGCGGCTTTCATCTGCTGCAGCACCTGGCGGGCCTGTTCGGCGCTGGGCGAGCGCGGCGCCAGCTTCAGGAAGGCGGCGAACTGGCGGGCGGCTCCAGCGTAGTCCTTCAGGTTGAGCAGGATGTTGCCCAACAGGACGTGGGCCTCGGGGAAGGGCCCGCCGTGGTCTGCAAGCGCGCCGCGGGCGAAAGGCAACGCGCGAGCGAAGGACTTCAAACTGAGATAGGCGCGAGCCAGCTCGAACTGGGCGCGCCAGCAGTGCGCCTTCGATTCCAGCGAGCGCTCCAGCGCCTCCGCCGCTTCGCCTGGCTGGTTGCGCCGGTTGCAGAGCATGCCTTCGAGCTCGAGCGCGTCCGGGTGGCCCGGCTCGAACTCCGCCGCGCGCTTCAGGCGCTGTTCGGCGTCATCCAGCTTTTCACGGTCCAGGTCCAGTTGGGCCAGCAGGCGCCAGGCGGCCGGGTAGGCGTCGTGTAGCTTGACGGCCTTTTCCAGGTGCCTGCGGGCGCGGTCGGCGCGGTTGCCGCGCAGTTGCTCTTCGGCCTTCTCGAACTCGCCGCGGGCGGCGGGCGGGATGCGCGCGTCCAGGATGCCGGCGACCGGCCGCGCTCCGTCGCATTCCGGCTGCAGCACGATCAGAAGCGGCTGCTGCTCGGAGCGCAGCACGTTGATCGGCTCCTGGGCGGCTTTGAAGCCGGGCAACGTCACTTCCAGGAGGTACTCGCCGGCATTCAGCGCGCCCAGCGAGAAGGCCCCGGTGCTGTCGGTGGTGACTTCTTTGAGTAAGGCCCGGGAGGAATTGAAAAGGCGTACGCGCGCCCACTCGTTCGGAACCGCACCCTGTCCGATGCGAATCCAGCCCCAGACGCCCCGTCGCCCCTCGAGTTGCTCGGCCCAACAACCGCTAACAGCCGCGAACAGAACGAGGGAGAGGAGCCAACCCCAGCTCGCTCGCCCCATAATGGGATCCCCGTGAGGCGCTTACTATACCGCTTTTGCCGAGGAATGGGAGAAAAAAGTTGCGGCTTGCGGCTGACGGCTGGCCCGACAAAAAAAGAGGCTGCCCCCGCCGAAGGGGCAGCCTCCTGGACGGACGAGTTGAAGGTCGCGCCTACCAGTTGTATTTCAGCACGAACTGGATCACGCGCGGCCGGTTGGTCGTGGAGGTGATGGCGCCGGCGGCGGCTCCGTTCTGGATGTCCACGGTGGGCGCCGAGCAAGCGCCCGTGCCGCAGCCCGGAGCCGCGAACGACGGGTGGTTGAAAATGTTGAACAACTCGGTGCGGAACTCGATGTTCTGGCGCTCGGTCACGTGGAAGCGCTTGAACACGCCGAAGTCCCACTCCTCCTGGAAGGGCCCGCGCAGGACGTTGCGGCCGCTGTTGCCAATCAGGCTGCCGGCGGAGCTGGGAGCGCTGCAGGAGCTGACCGGGTTGAGCTGGCTGTCCACGCACGGAACCGGCGCGAAGGCACTGGTGTCGAAGTACTGGTCCAGGCGCTTCTGCACCGTGCCGCCGCCGTTGATGGCGTGATAGTCGCTCTTCACCACCTGGGCCGTGGAAAAGCAGCAGATGTCGAGGCCCAGCAAGTTGCCGCCGGCCGAATCCACCACCGTGAAGGGGATGCCCGATTGCAGCGTGATGACGGCGCTGGTTCCCCAGCCGCCCAGCATGGACCGCCGCCAGCCGGCGGTGTGCCGGAAGAAGGGCAACTCCCAGGCGTAGCTCATCACCAAACGATGCCGCCGGTCGAAGTCCGACAGGCCGCGGGTGAGCCGCTGGTTGCCGTTGAACACGGTGTTGCCGTTCAGCTCATCGCCCTGATCGGCTTGCGAGCCGGACTGGTTGTCGATGGAGTGAGAGAAGGTGTACGCGGCCTGGAAGTAGCTCTCGCCGAAGCGCCGCGTCATCGAGGTCTGCAGCGCGTGGTAGGTGGAGGCGCCGTCGTTGGTCTGCGGCTCCAGCCGTCCCACCGGAATGCCCAGCCACTTGGCCGGCACGCGGGCATCGAGGTTGTCCAGGGTGCTGCCGGTGATGGTCATGGTGCCGGCCGTAGTGGGCTGCACCAGCGGGTTGGCCGCGTTCACCGGGAGGGCCTGGTTGAAGTTCGCGTTGCTGTAGACCAGCGCCGTCCCCTTGGTGCCCACATAGCCGATTTCCGCTAGCCAGTTCCTGTAAACCTCGTGCTGGACGGTGAGGTTCCACTGTTGCACGTAAGGCGCCCGGAAGTTGCGGTCGGCGAAGAACAGGAAGCCCTGGAGCGGCCCGGTGAAGGTCGGAGCGCCCAAGCCTCCATTGGCGACCGAGGCCAGGTGCGCCAGCGGTTGCGGCGTCAGCGGGAAGTCCGACTGCGGCCGCAGGGTCGGGAACGGGTTGTTGAACGGGGTGCCGGTTCCCGAGACCGCCTGCTGGAAGACGTTGCCGCCAGTGGACTGCAGCAGGAGCTGGTTCGAGAAGCGGTTGTAATAGATGCCGTAGCCGCCGCGGATGGCCCACTTGGCCGACCCCGTGGGATCGTAGGCAAACCCCGCGCGTGGCGCCACGTTCCCCCAAAACCGGCAATCCTTCAAGGTGCAACCGTCCACGCCCGGCGTCCCCAGGCTCCGCAAAGTCAGGTCCCCGGGGAACACGAAGTTGGGCGCCAGATTGTCGTTGATGCCCTCCAGGTTGGTCAGCAGGTCGTTCTTCTCGTGGGCGATGGCGAAGGGTTCCCAGCGCAGGCCGAGGTTCACGGTCAGGCGCGAAGTCACCTTCCAGTCGTCCTGCATGAACGCCGAGGCATCGGTGTTGCGGAAGTAGAAGTTGAAGAACCCGGAGCCACCCTGGGTGGTGCGGATGTTGCCCAGCAGGAAGTTCTGGAACGCCGACAGGGGATTGGCGGCGACGAACGAGACGCTGCCGCGGGTGGCGAAGTTGTTGAAGCGGTTCAACTGGTAGCGGGTGAAGCTGAGGCCGAAGCGCAGGTTGTGCTTGCCCCAGGTCTTCGATACCGTATCGGCCCACTCGAAGGTGTTGAACGCGCCGCCGCGGTTGTCGTTGACGCCCGGGCCGATGATGAAGCCCGGGGCGGCGACGTTGACCTGGAAGGCGCCCGGGAACTGCGCCTGGTTGCCGCGCGTGGCACTGATGTCCGACAGGCCGATCAACTCCTCCGGCGTGATGGAGAAAGTGAAGCGGTTATAACCGAACCGGAACTGGTTCAGCAGCGTGGGGCTGAAGGTGTGCGTCTCACTCAGCGACAGGAAGCGGTTGCTCCCCGGTTGGCTGGAGGCAAAGGGCAGGCTGCGCGGCACGATCGGAGTGGTAAAGAACGGCCGTGTGGTGTCGTTATCGGAGAAGAACCAGCGGCCGGAGATCTTGTCCCTGCTGCGAATCTGCTTGTCCATGTTGGCGACGAATTGGTCATCGGTGTACCGGCCCGGAATGGACTGCACCAGGCGGCCTTGCGGGATGCTCCCAGGGACGGTGGGCGCCACCGAGGGGATCAGGTAGCCGCCCGGGCCGGGGAACTTGCTGCCCTGCAGGTTCAGCAGCGCCAGCGAAACCGGATTGATGGCGCCGGCCGGCACGTTGAAGCTGTTGGCCAGGTTGGTGGCCGAACGGTCGGTGGGCAGCGCGATGAGCAGCGAGTTGAGTTGCGTCCCGTTGGCCAGGCCGCTGCGCTGGCGGGTTCCCTGGTAGTTCACGAAAAAGAAGGCCCCCGTCATGGGGATCGGCCCGCCCAGCGAACCGCCGAACTGGTTCTGCTTCAGGACCGGTTTCGGCCCGCCCTGCTGGTTCAGGAAGAAGTCGTTGGCGTTCAGGTGGTCGTTGCGGAAGAACTCAAACACGTCGCCGTGGAACTTGCTGGTTCCCGACTTCATAGCTACCTGGACGTTGCCGCCGGGGTTGCGGCCCTGCGAGGCGTCGTAGAGGCTGGTCTGCGTCCGGAATTCGGCCACCGCCGAAGGGTTCGGAACCGGAACGTTGGCAAATTGAGGAAGGTTGTAGTCGTTGGCGTTAATGCCTTCCAGTTGGTAGTTGTTCGATGTGGCTTTCTGGCCATTGACCTCGATGCTGACGTTGCCGCGGCCCAGTGCGGCCGTGTCGTTCAGGTCGGTCGATACGCCCGGCGACAGCGCCAGGATCTGCAGTATGTTGCGGGTCACCAGCGGGAGCTGGCCGACGTTGCTGACCACCTGGCCGGTAGTTGGGTTGTTCAATTGCACCGCCGTGGGGGTCCCGGTTACGGTCACGGATTGCTCGATGGCGCCCAAGCTCAGGGTGATCGCCACGCTGGTCGTTTCCGTGACCCGCACTGGGATGTTAATCACCTCCATGCGCTGGAAGCCGGTGTTGGTAACCGTGATGGTATACCTGCCGATGGGAAGGATGCTGGCTCTGTATACCCCGTCGGGCCCGGTGGTTCCCTCGCGCTCCTGCAACCCCGTGCCCATGTTGGTCATCGTCACTGCGGCGCCGGGAACTACGGCGCCCGATTCATCCTTCACCATAATCGAGATAGCACCGCTCGGGCCTCCCTGCGCCCAAACCAGGCCGCTCACAATCACGGCAAGGAGCAACACCACACACCACTTTGACATTGGTCCTCCTCGAGAGAAACAAGATGAGCGCGCCCAATCGACCGGGCGCTCGACTACTTCTATGATTGTTGATGCAAGCAGGAAGCCGATGGCTGCAGGTGTTTGCAACTCATTGACAAATAGGCACTAGCTACAGTGAATACCGTAATCCGATTCTAGGGTCGTTACCGGATGGTAAATATTGGATTATGGAGTTTGGGAAGCATGAAATACGCTATTGTGGATAGTATTGACTGTAATTTACGTGGTGACTTGACAACCTGATGCTAAGATATTATTATTGACTTGTGCTAAGCTTTGCACGCCATCAGGCGGCAATGAGGAATCTGCGGAGGAAATCATGCTGAGAATGGATCGCTTCACGGTAAAGGCGCAGGAAGCCGTGGCCCGGGCGCAGGCCGAGGCGCAGAAGCGCAACCACCAGCAAGTGACGCCGCTTCACCTGTTGTTGGCGCTGGTGGCGCAACCCGACGGCGTGGTGCAGCCGGTGGTGCAGAAGCTGGGCGCCTCGCCCGACACGCTGCTGACCGACCTCGAGCGCGCGCTGAAATCCCTGCCCCAGGTCCAGGGCGCCGGCCAACTCTATCTGTCGCCGCAGCTTGGCCAGGTCTTCGAAGCGGCGGAGAAGGAAGCGGAGCGTTTCAAGGACGAATACATCTCGACCGAGCACCTGCTGCTGGCCATCGCCGATCTGAAAGGCGATCCCGCGCAGATGGCGCTATCGGCCAACGGCGTGCATCACGAGGCCATCCTGAAGGCGCTGGCCGGCGTCCGCGGCAGCCAGCGCATCACCTCCCAGACGCCGGAATCCACCTACCAGGCCCTGGAACGCTACGCCCGCGACCTGACGGAGCTGGCGCGCAAGGGCAAGCTCGACCCGGTGATCGGGCGCGACGAAGAGATCCGGCGGGTCATCCAGGTCCTCTCGCGGCGCACCAAGAACAACCCGGTGCTGATCGGCGAGCCGGGCGTGGGCAAGACCGCCATCGTCGAGGGGCTGGCCCAGCGGATCGTCTCCGGCGATGTTCCGGAAAGCCTGAAGTCCAAGCGCCTGGTGGCGCTGGACCTGGCCTCCATGGTGGCCGGCGCCAAGTTCCGCGGCGAGTTTGAGGAGCGGCTGAAGGCCCTGCTCAAGGAAATCCAGGATTCCGAGGGCCAGGTCGTGCTGTTCATCGACGAGCTGCACACCCTGGTGGGGGCGGGCGCGGCCGAGGGGTCCATCGACGCCTCCAACATGCTGAAGCCCGCCCTGGCGCGCGGCGAGCTGCGCGCCATCGGCGCCACCACCCTGAACGAATACCGCAAGTACATCGAGAAAGATCCGGCGCTGGAGCGCCGCTTCCAGATCGTTTTAGTCGGCGAGCCCAGCGTCGAAGACACCATCGGCATCCTGCGCGGGTTGAAGGAGCGCTACGAGACCCACCACCACGTGCGCATCCAGGATGCGGCGCTGGTGGCCGCCGCCGTGCTCTCCCATCGTTATATCAGCGACCGCTTCCTGCCCGACAAGGCCGTCGACCTGATGGACGAGGCGGCCGCCTCGCTGAAGATGCAGATCGACTCGGTCCCCGTGGAGATCGACCAGATCCAGCGGCGCATCACGCAGCTCGAGATCGAGCGCCAGGCGCTGATGAAGGAGAAAGACGCCGCGTCGCGGGAGCGGCTCCGCGCCGTCGAGGACGATCTCGACCGCCTGCGCGGCGAGCTGGCCCGCCTGCGCCAGCGCTGGGAGGAGGAAAAGACGTTCATCGGGCGCGTGGCCGAGCTGAAGGAGCGCATCGAGAAGCTCAAGATGGAAGAGGAGCAGGCCACCCGCGATGGGGACCTCGCCCGGGCCGCCGAAATCCGCTACGGCCGGCTGAACCAGCTCGAACGCCAACTGGGGGAGGCCGACCAGAAGACCGAGGAATACAAGGCCAACCGCATGCTCAAGGACGAGGTGGACGAAGAGGACATCGCCCGCATCGTCTCCAAGTGGACCGGCATCCCGGTGTCGCGAATGCTGGAGGGCGAGATTCAGAAGCTGGTGCGCATGGAGGAGCGCCTGCGCCTGCGGGTGATTGGGCAGGAGGAAGCGCTGGCGCGGGTGGCCAGCGCCGTGCGCCGCAACCGCGCCGGCCTGTCCGACCCCCGCCGCCCCATCGGCTCCTTCCTGTTCCTGGGCCCCACCGGCGTGGGCAAGACCGAGCTGGCCCGGGCCCTGGCCGAGTTCCTCTTCGACGACGAGAAGGCCATGGCGCGCCTGGACATGAGCGAGTACATGGAGAAGCATTCGGTGGCGCGCATGATCGGCGCGCCGCCCGGTTACGTGGGCTACGAAGAAGGCGGCCAGTTGACCGAGCACGTGCGCCGCCGCCCCTACTCGGTGGTGCTGTTCGACGAGATCGAGAAGGCGCACCCGGACGTCTTCAACGCCCTGCTGCAGATCCTGGACGACGGCCGCCTGACCGACGGCAAGGGCCGCACCGTCGATTTTCGCAATACGGTCATCGTCATGACCAGCAACGTCGGCTCGGCCTGGATCCGCGAGGCCCAGATCGGGTTCCAGGCGGCCGGCCGCCGCGAGCGCGAGCAGGTGGAAGCCGACCTGAAGCGCCGCATCGACGAAGCCCTGCACACCACCTTCCGCCCCGAATTCCTCAACCGCGTGGACGAGGTGATCATCTTCCGGGCCCTGGGCGAGGAAGAGATCGAGCAAATCATCGAGATCCAGTTGCGGGGCCTGCGCCAGTTGCTGGCCGGCCGCAAGATCGAGCTGGAGCTGACGGACGCGGCCAGGCGGCTGCTGTTCCGGCAGGGCTACGACCCGCAGTTTGGCGCGCGCCCCTTGCGCCGCGCCATCCAGCGGCTGATCCAGGACCCGCTGGCGCTCAAGCTGCTGGAAGGCGCGGTCCAGGCGGGCGACCGGGTCAAGGTGGATGCCACGCCCTCCGGCGAGGTGACCTTCGAGCGCCAACCGCAGTGACGAGTGACAAGTGACAAGTGACGAGCGCCAGCCGGCCACTCGTCACTTGTCACTTATCACTCGTCACTTACGTATAATCGTGTAGGGACCGAAATGAACACCTTCAAGACCGCGTTTCTACTCACCGCCCTGACGCTCCTGTTCCTTTTCATCGGCGGAGCTGTCGGCGGGCAGAACGGCATGTTCGTCGCCCTGGCCTTTGCCGGGGTGATGAATTTCGTCTCCTATTTCTGGTCCGACAAGATCGTGCTGGCCATGTACCGGGCGCAGCCGTTGACTCCGGACGCAAACCCGGAGATTTACCGGCGTGTGGCGCCCATCGTCGAGCGTCTGGCCATGCGCCGCAACATCCCCATGCCGCGCCTGTACGTGATCCCGACCGATACGCCGAATGCGTTTGCCACGGGGCGCAACCCAAAGCACGCGGCGGTGGCGGTGACCGCCGGCATTCTTCAAACCCTGGGCGATTCGGAGCTGGAAGGCGTGCTGGCTCACGAACTGGGCCATGTGCTGAACCGCGACATCCTGATCAGTTCGGTGGCGGCCATGATCGCCGGCGCCATCACGGTGCTGGCCCGCATGGGCGAGTTCGCGATGATCTTCGGCGGCTATGGGCGCGACCGCGACGACGACCGTAGCGGCGGGCTGGGCGGCCTGTTGATGCTCATTGTCGCGCCCATCGCCGCGCTGCTGATCCAGGCGGCCATCTCGCGCTCCCGCGAGTACGCCGCCGACGCCGCCGGCGCCGACATGACCGGCAACCCATATGGCCTGGCCAACGCGCTGGAGAAACTGGAGACCGGGAACAAGCGCCTGCCCATGAACGCCTCGCCGGCCACCGCGCACCTGTTCATCGTGAAGCCCTTCTCCGGCGGCGGCATCATGACGCTGTTCAGCACCCACCCGCCCATCGACAAGCGCATCGCCCGCCTGCTGGGCCGGTCGTAGCTGGAATGGGACGCAGATCAACGCGGATAGAATCTACGTTGATCTGCCTCTTCGCCGGGGGCCGGTTCTCGATACCCTGGCTGAGGCAGACTGAGAACAATCATGAGGGCGCTCTTTTCCGCTCTGGTCGCAGGCCTGTTGCTGGCGGGGCTGAATTACTACCTGTACAGCAAGGCGCGGCGCCTGGTGCGGCGCTGGCGCGATGGCGCCCAGGCCGAGCGCTGGGTGCGCCGGGTGCGCGCCGGCTTTGTGCTGATCAACGCTCCCTATGGCGTGCTGCTGCTGTTGTGGCTGGCCGGCGGCGGCCTGCACCAGGTGCCCCAGCCGGTTCTGCGCGTCTTCTTCTATCCCTTCTTTGCCTGGGTGGCGACGCTGGTGGCGCTGATGTTCCTGGCCTTCCCGGCGGAGATCGCCGCCGGCATCGTTCATCTTCTTGGCCGGCTGTTTCCGCCGCGGCGGCCGGCCACCGCCGCCGTGCTGGCGCGGCGCAATTTTCTGGCCGCCGCCGCATGGGGTGTTCCGGCCGCCCTGTTTGCCATTTTCACCAAGGGCGTCTATGGCTCTCTGGATCTGGAAGTTTCACCGACCGTAAGAATCCCGGTCCGCGGGCTGCCGGCGGCCTTCGACGGCGTCACCATCACCCAGCTTTCCGACCTGCACGCCGGGGCTTTCATGCGCGAAGCCGACATGGCGCGGGTGGTGGAAGTGGCCAACGGGCTGCGGTCGGAATTGGTGGTGATCACCGGCGACATCATGGACAGCAGCCTGGATCTGCTGCCGGAGGCGCAGCGCGCCCTCAGCCGCCTGCGCGCGCCGCTGGGAGTGTTCGGCATCCTGGGCAACCACGACTACTATGCCGACCGCCCCGACCCCGGCACCGGCTACGCGGGATGCCGGTGGATCATGGAGGGCATGGAGGCGGTGGGCGTGCGCATGCTCCGCAGCCGGCACGCCAGCCTGCGCCAGGGCCATGATGAATTGCTGATCGTGGGGCTGGACTGGACCGGCATGGTGCGCGGCAACCCCAACACCTACTCGAGCGCGGCCACGCGGGCAGCCCTCAGGCGCGCGCTCGACGGCTACCGGGGCGATGCGCCGCGCATTCTTCTGGCCCACCATCCGCACGCGTTCATTGAAGCAGGCGAGTTCCAGGCCGCCTTGACACTGGCCGGACACACGCATGGCGGCGGGCAGGTGGTGGTGGCCGAGCACAACGGCCGGCCGCTGGCCCTGGGCTCGGCCGTCTTCCGCTATGTCAAAGGGCTGTACCGCGAGGGGAACCGTTACCTGTACGTGAGCCGGGGCCTGGGCTTCGTGGCGCTGCCCATCCGCATCAATTGCCCGCCGGAGATTTCCAGGTTCCAACTGGTCAAGGCTTGACCACGAGGGATCTGGACGGTCAAGACATCCAGCCTTCCGGCCTTGGTGTTTGATTCGGTGTCACCGGCGGCAGTTTCATGCGTCGCAGCAAGTCCTGGAAGCGCGGGTCGGGGTACAGGCGCTCGAACTCGCGCATCAAGCGGGCGGAATTGCCTGAGTGATTGGCGTGTGGCCGCGGGAGCGCGAGGCACGGGCTACATCCATCTTCAATCCTGGCTCTTGTTCAGCAGCTTGACGCGGTCTCGCTGCCGAGCTAACGTCTGCGGCGCGCAGGCCGCCGGCGAAGCGTCGGCGGTAGATCTTGATCTGACCCTTACCGGGCGATGGGGCCCGGATCGATTCCCTTGTCCAGGCGAAACACTCCCCCGACCGC